>Ga0067045_1029854_pt1 | contig 18067 bp, 21 predicted proteins | sample TerdegcTABiofilm_FD_59184 | JGI IMG/M metagenome (GOLD analysis project Ga0067045, IMG submission 59184) | Combined Assembly of (Gp0054472, Gp0054536) Wastewater bioreactor microbial communities from Singapore -Terephthalate degrading... | reverse complement strand
GGTACAACCGCCAGCGCTTGCACTCGGCCAACGGCTTCCTGCCCCCAGTGATCTGGGAGAGCACCCGCTTGGCTGCATGACTTGATGTACGTGGAAACGAGGCAGGGTCAGTGACGCCGCTGGAGTACTACGCGCACCGCGGCTTCGCGCACGTGGGCCGTCAGTTCACCGGTGAAGGCGCGCGGGTCGCCGCGCAGATGCAGAGCATCGACGAGCTGCGCCACTACCAGACCGAAACGCACGCCATCAGCCACTACAACAAGTACTTCAACGGCATGCACCACGCGAACCACTGGTTCGACCGCGTGTGGTACCTCTCGGTGCCGAAGTCGTTCTTTGAAGACGCCATCACCGGCGGTCCGTTCGAGTTCCTGGTGGCGGTGAGCTTCTCGTTCGAATACGTACTGACCAACCTGCTGTTCGTGCCCTTCATGTCGGGCGCGGCGCACAACGGCGACATGTCCACCGTCACCTTCGGCTTCTCGGCGCAGAGCGACGAGTCGCGCCACATGACGCTGGGCATCGAGTGCATCAAGTTCCTGCTGGAACAGGACCCGGGCAACGTGGCGATCGTGCAGAAGTGGATCGACAAGTGGTTCTGGCGCGGCTACCGCCTGCTCACCCTCGTGGCCATGATGCAGGACTACATGCTGCCCAAGCGCGTGATGAGCTGGAAGGAAGCCTGGGAGATGTACGCCGAGCAGAACGGTGGCGCGCTGTTCAAGGACCTGGCGCGCTACGGCATCCGCGAGCCCGCCGGCTGGAAGCAGGCCTGCGAAGGCAAGGACCACATCAGCCACCAGGCCTGGAACACCTTCTACAACTACAACGCCGCCGCACCCTTCCACACCTGGGTACCCAGCGCCGAAGAGATGGACTGGCTCTCCGAGAAATACCCCGAGAGCTTCGACAAGTACTACCGCCCGCGCCTGGAATTCCTGCGCGAGCAGCAGCAGGCCGGCAACCGCTTCTACAACAAGACGCTGCCGATGCTGTGCACCACCTGCCAGATCCCGATGCTGTTCACCGAAGAAGGTGACCCTTCCAAGATCTGCTACCGCGAGAGCGACTACTTCGGCAACAAGTACCACTTCTGCTCCGACCACTGCAAGCACATCTTCGACGACGAACCCGAGAAGTACGTGCAGAGCTGGCTGCCGGTGCACCAGATCTACCAAGGCCATTGCTTCAAGCCCGGCACCGACCCCACGAAGGAAGGGTTCGACCCCCTGCTGGCGGTGCTCGATTACTACGAGATGGACGTGGGCCGGGACAACTTCGATTTCGAAGGATCGGAAGACCAGAAGAACTTTGCCGCCTGGAAAGGAGCCGCGAAATGAGCGTTGTTGCCCTCACCGACTACGACTTCCCGATGAAGGACGTGCGCGAGAACTTCCCCGCGCCCCTGCTCTACATCGGCTGGGAAGACCACCTGCTGTTTTGCGCGCCCTTTTGCCTGCCGCTGCCGCCCGACACGCCCTTTGGCGCGCTGGCCACGGCCGTGCTGCCGGGCATCTACGGCTACCACCCCGACTTCGCCCAGATCGACTGGAGCAAGGCCGAGTGGAGCAAATCCGGCCAGCCGTGGCAGCCCGATCCGGCCAAGTCGCTGGCCGAGAACGGTCTGCAGCACAAGGACGTGATCCGCTTTCGCACGCCGGGCCTGACCGGCATCCAAGGCAGTTTCAGCTGATCGTTCCATGAGCTACCAACTGACCATCGAGCCGCTGGGCGCGACCATCGAGGTCGAAGAAGGCCAGACGGTGCTGGACGCGGCGCTGCGCCAGGGCATCTACCTGCCGCACGCCTGCGGCCACGGCCTGTGCGGCTCGTGCAAGGTGCAGGTGTGCGAGGGCGAGGTGGACCACGGCGCGGCCAACCCGTTTGCGCTGATGGAGGTGGAGCGCGAAGAAGGCAAGACGCTGGCCTGCTGCTGCACACTGAGCTGCGACACCACCATCGAAGCCGACATCGAAGACGAGCCCGATGCCGAGGTGATCCCGGTGCGCGACTTCGCCGCCACCATCGAACGCATCGAGGACCTCACGCCCACGATCAAGGCCTTTCATCTGAAGCTGGACAAGGTGATCCACTTCCAGGCGGGCCAGTACGTGCAGCTGGAGATCCCGGGCCTGGGCGAAAGCCGCGCCTTTTCCATCGCCAACACACCGGTCGACGTGGCCGCCACGCAGTGCATCGAACTCAACGTGCGCCGCGTACCCGGCGGGCGCGGCACCGCCTGGCTGCACGAGCAGGCTCGCGTGGGCGATCGCGTGCGCCTGGCCGGGCCGTACGGGCGGTTCTTCGTGCGCAAATCGTCGAGCCTGCCCATGGTCTTCATGGCCGGCGGTTCGGGGTTGTCGAGCCCGCGCTCGATGATCGGCGAGCTGCTGGCCGCTGGCTGCACCACGCCCATCACGCTGATCTACGGCCAGCGCACGCAGGCCGAGCTGTACTACGACGCGGAATTTCGCGCGCTCGCCGAGCAGCACCCGAACTTCCACTACGTGCCGGCGCTGTCGGAGCCCGCGGGCGATGCCGACTGGTCCGGTGCGCGCGGCTTCGTGCACGAAGCGGCCAAGGCGCATTTCAACGGCAACTTCGCCGGCCAGAAAGCCTACCTGTGCGGGCCGCCGGCCATGATCGAAGCCTGCATCGCCACCCTGATGCAGGGGCGCCTGTTCGAGCGCGACATCTACACCGAGAAATTCCTCTCGGCCGCCGATGCGCAGAACGCGCGCAGCCCGCTGTTCAAACGGGTCTGACCCCCTGTCTGGCCAAACGGGCATGCTCGTGCACCACCTCCAGAAACATGCGCAGCACCGGCGACGGGTCCGCCCGCCGGTAGAGGCAGCTGAGCTCCAGGTCCCGGAGGCTGCGGCTTCTGAACGGCACGAACACCACGCCCGGCAGGCGCAGGCTGCTGGCCGATCGCGTGGTGATGGTCAGACCGAAACCGCTGGCCACCAGGGCCACCGCCGTCACCACGTCTTCCACCTCCTGCTCCACCGCCAGCGCGGCCCCTTCCTGCCGGAAGGCCTCGGCCACTTCCTGCGCCAGGCCGTGCAGCGGCACGTTGGGGTAGAGGATCATGGGCTCGCCATCGAGGTCGGCCACACCGATGACCTTGCGGCCGGCCAGCCGGTGCGACGCCAGCATGGCCACCACCAGGGGCTCGCGCAGCACGGTCTCGACCGCCAGGTCGGGCTCCGGGGGCACCAGCCGGTTGAAGCCGACACTGATGCGGCGCTCGCGCAGCGCCTGCAACTGCTCGGCCTTGGTCAGGTTGTGCAGCACGATGCGCACCTGCGGCCGCTGCTGGTGAAAGTGCGCCAGCAGGCGCGGGATCACATCGAGCACGCCGGACCCGAACAACCCCACATCGAGCTGGCCGGTGAGCCCCTGTGCGGCGCGGCGCGTGCGTTCGGTGGCGCGCTGGGCCATGCGCAACAGGTTGGGCACCTCGTCCAGCAGGGTCTGGCCGGCCTCGGTCAGCTCCACCCCTGCGGGCGTGCGCAGAAACAGCGGCGCCCCCATTTCTTCTTCCAGCGCCTTGATCTGGCGCGACAGCGGCGGCTGCGCCATGTGCAGCCGCTCGGCCGCCCGCGTGAAGTTGCGCTCTTCCGCCACCGCCAGAAACTGGCGCATGTCTTTCAGGTCCATGGGGTCTCGCTCTCCGGCTTGCAATACCCAATCAGTATAGACATGGCGATATTTGGTATTGGACGGTATGAAACAACTTCCCTATCTTCGACAGCGGTGACTGCTGCGAATACCCAGAACTGAACGAGACATGTCCCTTTTCGACTCCCGCCCCAAGTTCGCCGTGCACGTCGCCCAGACGGACGAGACCTATCCCTGTGCCGGCAACGAAAGCCTGCTGACGGGCATGGTCCGGCTCGGCCGCAAGGGCATTCCGGTGGGCTGCGTCAACGGCGGCTGCGGGGTCTGCAAGGTGCGCATCCTCGGCGGCGAGATCAAAGCCCTGGGCCCGATCAGCCGGGCCCACGTGACGATGGACGAAGAAGACCGGGGCTACACCCTGGCCTGCCGGGTGGCCCCCCAGACCCCCGTGCAACTCGAAGTGGCGGGCAAATTGAACAAGCCGTTTTCAAAAGGGCGGGCGGAATCTGCGACCGCCGCCCCTTCCTCTCAACAGCAGTAACCAACCCCAAGGAGACACAACATGGGTGTAATGCGCATCGGGCACGCCAGCCTGAAAGTGATGGACATCGACGCGGCCGTCCGGCACTACGAGAACGTGCTGGGCATGAAGACCACCATGAAGGACAAGGCGGGCAACGTCTACCTCAAGTGCTGGGACGAATGGGACAAGTACTCGGTCATCCTGACCCCGTCGGACCAGGCCGGCATGAACCACCTGGCCTACAAGGTCGAAAAGGAAGCCGACCTTGAAGCGCTGCAGCAGAAGATCGAGGCCTGGGGCGTGAAGACCACCATGCTCGACGAAGGCACCCTGCCCTCGACCGGCCGCATGCTGCAGTTCAAGCTGCCCAGCGGGCACGAAATGCGCCTGTATGCCAGCAAGGAGTTTGTCGGCACCGACGTGGGCAGCACCAATCCCGACCCCTGGCCCGACGGCCTCAAGGGCGCGGGCGCCCACTGGCTGGACCACTGCCTGCTGATGTGCGAGATGAATCCCGAGGCCGGCATCAACACCGTGGCCGACAACACCCGCTTCATGACCGAGGCGCTGGACTTCTTCCTGACCGAGCAGGTGCTGGTCGGACCCGAAGGCAACATGCAGGCGGCGACCTGGATGGCCCGCACCACCACGCCGCACGACATCGCCTTCGTCGGTGGGCCGCGCAGCGGCCTGCACCACATCGCCTTCTTCCTGGACTCGTGGCACGACGTTCTCAAGGCCGCCGACGTGATGGCCAAGACCAAGACGCGCATCGACGTGGCCCCCACCCGCCACGGCATCACGCGCGGCGAAACCATCTACTTCTTCGATCCCAGCGGCAACCGCAACGAGACCTTCGCCGGCCTGGGCTATCTGGCCCAGCGCGACCGGCCGGTGACGACCTGGACCGAAGACCAGCTGGGCAGCGGGATCTTCTATCACACGGGCGATCTGGTGCCGTCTTTCACCGAGGTGTACACGTGATCACCCCCCTGCGCCGCTGACGCGGCGTCCCCCCTCTCTGGCGCGCCCTCAGGGCGCTGGGAGGTGGGACGGCACCTGTGGCCTGGCGGAGCCAGTTCCACGGTGCCCCCGGTTGAAAACCCTTCGCGCCCACAACGCGCTTGTTCTTCATTCATGAAACCTGCTCTTTCTGTTCCTTCTTCCGTGATCACCACCTCGGCCGCTTCGCTGGCCTGTCAGGCGGCGGTGGCGCACGCGGAGGCATTGGGCATTCGCATCAATGTGGCCGTGACCGATGCCTCGGGCACGCTGGCCGCTTTTCTGCGCATGCCCAATGCCTTCCTGCATTCGATCGACATCGCGATCGACAAGGCCTACACCGCCGCGAGCTTCGGCTTTCCCACCTCGCAATGGGGCGGCGTCATCGGTGACGACGAGCTGCTGCGCATCGGCCTGAACCAGCGCCAGCGCCTGGTGCTGTTCGGCGGCGGCCTGCCGGTCGTGACCGACGGCCAGCGCATTGGCGGTATCGGTGTTTCCGGCGGCTCGGCAGAGCAGGACGAAGCCTGCGCCCGCGCCGGCCTGCAGGCCCTGGGGCTCGATTGATTTTTCATTTCATCCACACACCATGAAACAGTTCCTGAACTTCATCAACGGCGATTTCGTCGCCACCGCCAAGACCTTCGAAAACCGCAACCCGGCCACCAACGAGGTCGTGGGTCTGGTGCACGAAGCCGGTCAGGCCGAGGTCGACGCCGCCGTGGCCGCCGGCCGGGCCGCGCTCAAGGGCGAGTGGGGCACGATGAGCGTGGTCAGGCGCGCCGAACTGCTGCACGCCGTGGCCGACGAGATCAACCGCCGCTTCGACGACTTCCTCGCCGCCGAGCTGGCCGACACCGGCAAGCCGCGTTCACTGGCCTCGCACATCGACATCCCGCGCGGCGCGGCCAACTTCAAGGTCTTTGCCGACATCGTCAAGAACGTACCGACCGAGAGCTTCCAGATGACCACGCCCGACGGTGGCACGGCCATCAGCTACGGCGTGCGCACGCCCCTGGGTGTGGTCGGCGTGATCTGCCCCTGGAACCTGCCGCTGCTGCTGATGACCTGGAAGGTCGGCCCGGCCCTGGCCTGCGGCAACACCGTGATCGTCAAGCCCTCGGAAGAAACCCCCGCCACCGCGACCCTGCTGGGCGAGGTGATGAACGCGGTCGGCGTGCCCAAGGGCGTGTACCAGGTGCTGCACGGCTTCGGCCCCGGCTCGGCCGGCGAGTTCATCACCAAGCACCCCGGCGTCAACGGCATCACCTTCACCGGCGAAACCCGCACGGGTGAAGCCATCATGGCCGCCGCCGCCAAGGGTGTACGCCCGGTGTCGTTCGAACTCGGCGGCAAGAACGCCGGCATCGTGTTCGCCGACGCCGACTTCGACAAGGCCATCGCCGGCATCACCCGCAGCGCCTTCGAGAACTGCGGCCAGGTCTGCCTGGGCACCGAGCGCGTGTACGTGCAGCGCCCGATCTTCGACAAGTTCGTCGCGGCCCTGAAAGCCAAGGCCGAAGGCCTGAAGATCGGCGGCCCCGACATGCCCGGCGTGGGCATCGGCCCGCTGATCTCGGCGGAGCACAAGCAGAAGGTCATGGGCTACTACGCCAAGGCCAAGGCCGAGGGTGCGACCGTGATCACCGGCGGCGGCGAACCGGCCATGACGGGTGAGTACGCCAACGGCCACTTCGTGCAACCGACCATCTGGACCGGCCTGCCCGAAAGCGCCAGCGTGATCCGCGAAGAAATCTTCGGCCCCTGCTGCCACATCGCGCCCTTCGACACCGAAGAGGAAGCAATTGCCCTGGCCAACGCCACCGACTACGGCCTGGCCACCACCGTCTGGACGCAGGACCTGGGCAAGGCCCACCGCATGGCCGCGGCCATCGAGGTCGGCCTGTGCTGGATCAACAGCTGGTTCCTGCGCGACCTGCGCACCGCCTTCGGCGGCAGCAAGGCCTCGGGCATCGGCCGCGAAGGCGGCGTGCACTCGCTGGAGTTCTACACGGAACTCCGCAACGTGATGGTGAAACTGTGATCTCCCCCCTGCGCCGCTGCGCGGCTTTCCCCCTCTGTGGCGCGTCTTCGACGCTTCGAGGGGGGACGCAGCCTGTGGCCCGGCAAAGCCGGTTCCACGGCTACCCTGGACACAGGCACGCACTCCGGAGACCGGGCCTCTCCGCCTTGCGCCTCGCGTGCCCACAGCGCGGGAATCGGGGTGGCCGGCGCAGTGAAGTAAAGGCGGAGGTTGGCGCAACGCGCCAACCGGGGGACATGAACGGAGCCGGTCACCCCGGTTCCCGCGCCGCCCCGCCAACGAAGACACGCCACAACGGCCCGCAAAAGAGTCCGAAAGAAAGCAGCCATCCATGAACGCCCCTCACAACCCCGAAGTCGCCCGCAGCGTCCGCACGGGCGCGTTCAACACCAACGTGCACGACCTCGGCAGCTCCAAGCCAGGACAGCCTCCGGTGCTGTTCATCCACGGCTCCGGTCCGGGTGTGAGCGCCTGGGCCAACTGGCGTCTCGCGATGCCCGTCATCGCCCAGGAACGCCGCGTGATCGCGCCCGACATGGTGGGATTCGGCTACACCGACCGACCGGCCGGCATCGCCTACAACATGGACACCTGGGTTCAGCAGGCGCTGGACCTGATGGACGCGCTGGGCGTGGCGCAAGCCGACGTGGTCGGCAACAGCTTCGGTGGCGCGCTCTCGCTGGCGCTGGCCATCCGCGCGCCGCAGCGCGTGCGGCGCCTGGTGCTCATGGGTTCGGTCGGTGTGCCGTTCCCGATCACACCGGGGCTTGATGCGGTCTGGGGCTACGAGCCCTCGCTGGCCACCATGAAGCAGTTGCTGGACATCTTCGCGCACAGCCGCGCGCTGGTGACCGACGAGCTGGCCGAGTTGCGCTACCAGGCCAGCATCCGCCCCGGGTTCCAGGAGTCGTTTTCGGCCATGTTCCCGGCCCCGCGCCAGCGCTGGGTCGACGCCATGGCCAGCCCCGAAGCCGCCATCCGCGCGCTGCCGCACGAGACCCTGATCGTGCACGGTCGCGAGGACCAGGTGATCCCGCTGCAGAACTCGCTGACCCTGAGCCAGTGGATCCCCCACAGCCAGTTGCACGTGTTCGGCCACTGCGGCCACTGGACGCAGATCGAACACGCCGCGCGCTTCGCGCAACTGGTCGCCAACTTCCTGCAAGAAGCCGACAACACCCCTACCCAAGCCTGACACCATGATCTCCATCGAAACCCTGGGCGACGAGCTCTACACCGCATTGCGCGACCGGCAGGTCGTCGAACCGCTGTCCAACCGCTTCCCCGACATCAGCATCGAGCAGGCCTACCGCATCCAGGAACGCATGCTGCAGCGCCGCCTGCAGGACGGCGAGCGCATCGTCGGCAAGAAGATCGGCGTGACCTCGGCCGCCGTGATGAACATGCTCGGCGTGCACCAGCCCGACTTCGGCTACCTGACCGACGCGATGATCGTCAACCAGGGCGAGGCGATCGACATCTCGACCCTGATCCAGCCCAAGGCCGAGGGCGAGATCGCCTTCCTGCTCAAGCGCGACCTCATGGGCCCCGGCGTGGGCGTGGCCGACGTGCTGGCCGCCACCGAATGCGTGATGCCCTGCTTCGAGATCGTCGACTCGCGCATCCGCGACTGGAAGATCAAGATCACCGACACCGTGGCCGACAACGCCTCCTGCGGCGTGTTCGTGCTCGGCGACCGCGCGGTCAGCCCGCTGGCGCTGGACCTGCAGACCTGCGGCATGGTGCTGGAGAAAAACGGCGAGGTGATCGCCACCGGCGCGGGCGCTGCCGCACTGGGCTCGCCATTGAACGCCGTGGCCTGGCTGGCCAACACCATGGGCAGCCTGGGCATTCCGCTCAAGGCCGGCGAGGTCGTGCTCTCGGGCGCGCTGGCCGCCATGTTCCCGGCCGCCAAGGGCGACTGCTTCCGCGTGACCATCGGCGGGCTGGGCGAGTGCTCGGTGCGCTTCCACTGAACCCATTCCGCACGCACCATGACACTCGACAAAGCCACCATCGACGCCCTGGCCGAGCACCTGGAGAACTGCCAGCTTCAGGCCCGCGACACCGCCAAGATCACCGACGACCACCCGGCGATGGATTGGGAAGACGCCTACGCGATCCAGGCCGCCCTCCTCGCGCGCAAACAATCGCGCGGCCTCAGGCTCGCGGGCCTCAAGGCCGGCCTGACCTCGTTCGCCAAGATGAAGCAGATGGGTGTGAGCTCGCCCGTGTTCGGCTGGATGACCGAAGACTACGCGGTGCCGCACGGCGGTGAGGTGAAAACCAGCGAACTCATCCACCCCAAGGTGGAGCCCGAGATCGCCTTCGTGCTCAAGAAGCCGCTCAGCGGCCCGGGCTGCCACATCGGCACCGTGCTGGCCGCGACCGACTTCGTGCTGCCCGGCATCGAGGTGATTGACAGCCGCTACCGCGACTTCAAGTTCGATCTCAAGAGCGTGATCGCCGACAACACCTCGGCTTCGCGCTTCGTGGTCGGCGGCCAGCCCATGAAGGTGGATGGCCAGGACCTGCGCACCGTCGGCATCGTGATGGAGAAGAACGGCCAGCCCGTGGCCTTCGGCGCCGGCGCCGCCGTGCTCGGCCATCCGGCCACCGCGATCGCCATGCTGGCCAACCACCTGGGCGCGCGCGGCGAAGAAATTCCCGCCGGCACGCTGATCCTGTCCGGCGGCATCACCGAGGCGGTGTCTGTCGCTGCGGGCGACTCTGTGACCCTGAAGGTGCAGGGCATGGGCAGCACCGGACTGCGCTTCATCTGAACCCCGAGGAGAACCGCCATGCCATTTGCCCAGATTTACATGATCGAAGGCCGCACCGAAGACATGAAGCGCGCCGTGATCGAGAAGGTCAGCGCCGCGCTGGTCGAAGCCACCAACGCGCCCAAGGAAACGGTGCGCGTCTGGATCACCGAAGTGCCCAACACCAACTGGGGCATCGCCGGCGTCACCGCCAAAGACCTGGGGCGATAAAGAAACACCCCGCGCGCCGCTTCGCGTCACCCCCCTTGAAAGGGGTGCGGCACCAGAGGCCCGGCAAAGCCGGTTCCTCGGTGCCCCTGGACAACGTCCCTCTCCATACAGGTAGCCATCAAATGACTCAGCGAAAGATCAAATGCGCCCTCATCGGGCCCGGCAACATCGGCACCGACCTGCTGGCCAAGCTGCAACGCAGCCCGGTGCTCGAACCGGTGTGGATGGTCGGTATCGACCCGAATTCCGACGGCCTCAAGCGCGCCCGCGAGATGGGCATCAAGACCACTGCCGAGGGCGTGGACGGCCTGATCCCGCACATGAAGGCCGACGGTGTGCAGATCGTTTTCGACGCCACCAGCGCCTACGTGCACGCCGAGAACTCGCGCAAGGTCAATGAACAGGGCGCGATGATGATCGACCTCACGCCCGCAGCCATCGGCCCCTACTGCGTGCCGCCCGTGAACCTCAAGCAGCACGTCGGCCAGCGCGAGATGAACGTGAACATGGTCACCTGCGGCGGCCAGGCCACGATTCCGATGGTGTATGCCGTGTCGCGGGTTCAGCCCGTGGCCTATGGCGAAATCGTCGCCACGGTGTCGTCCAAATCGGTCGGCCCCGGCACGCGCAAGAACATCGACGAATTCACCCGCACCACGGCCGGTGCGGTCGAGAAGGTGGGCGGCGCGAAGCAGGGCAAGGCCATCATCGTGATCAACCCGGCCGAGCCGCCGCTGATCATGCGCGACACGGTGCACTGCCTGGTCGAAGGCACGCCCGACGAGGCCGCGATCACGAAATCGGTGCACGACATGATCAAGGAAGTGCAGAAGTACGTGCCGGGCTACCAGCTGGTCAACGGCCCCGTCTTCGACGGCCAGCGCGTCTCGATCTTCCTGGAGGTCGAAGGCCTGGGCGACTACCTGCCCAAGTACGCCGGCAACCTGGACATCATGACCGCCGCCGCCGCGCGCACCGCCGAGATGTTTGCCGAAGAAATCCTGGCCGGCAAGCTCACGCTCGAAGCCGTGGCCGCCTGAAGGAGAAACCCACCATGAGCCCCAAAAAGATCACCCTGCACGACATGACCTTGCGCGACGGGATGCACCCCAAGCGCCACCTGATGACGCTCGACCAGATGAAGAGCATCGCCTGCGGCCTGGACGCCGCCGGTGTGCCGCTGATCGAGGTCACGCACGGCGACGGTCTGGGCGGCTCCAGCGTCAACTACGGCTTCCCGGCCCACAGCGACGAGGAATACCTCGGCACCGTGATCCCGCTGATGAAGCAGGCCAAGGTCTCGGCCCTGCTGCTGCCCGGCATCGGCACCGTCGACCACCTGAAAATGGCGCACGGCCTGGGCGTGCACACCATCCGCGTGGCCACGCACTGCACCGAGGCCGACGTCAGCGAGCAGCACATCACATACGCGCGCAAGCTCGACATGGACACCGTCGGCTTCCTGATGATGGCCCACATGAACAGCCCCGAGGGCCTGGTCACACAGGCCAAGCTGATGGAGAGCTACGGCGCCAACTGCATCTACATCACCGACTCGGCCGGCTACATGCTGCCCGGTGACGTGAAGGCCCGCCTGACGGCGGTGCGCGACGCGCTCAAGCCCGAAACCGAGCTGGGCTTCCACGGCCACCACAACCTGGCGATGGGCGTGGCCAACTCGGTCGCTGCCATCGAGTGCGGCGCCAACCGCATCGACGCCGCCGCCGCCGGCCTGGGCGCGGGCGCGGGCAACACGCCGATGGAAGTGCTGGTCGCGGTGCTCGACCGCATGGGCGTGCAGACCGGTGTGGACGTCTGGCAGATCCAGGACGTGGCCGAAGACCTGGTCACGCCGATCATGGACTTCCCGATCCGCATCGACCGCGACGCGCTCACGCTGGGCTACGCCGGCGTGTACGGCAGTTTCCTGCTGTTCGCCAAGCGCGCGGCGGTCAAGTACGGCCTGTCGGCGCGCGACATCCTGGTCGAACTCGGCCGCAAGAAGATGGTCGGTGGCCAGGAAGACATGATCGAAGACACCGCGATCACCATGGCCCGCGCACGCGACGCCCAGACCCAGAAAAAAGCCGCCTGAAAACACCCCAAGAAGAGACAAAACCCATGATCGATCGCCGACAGTTCATCGCCGCCACCGCCGCCACGGGCTTCACCCTCGCGCCCGCCACCGGCTGGTCGCAGGACGCCTACCCCAACCGCCCGGTCAAGCTGGTCGTGCCCTTCCCGCCCGGCGGGCCGACCGACATCATGGGGCGCACCGCGGCCAAGGCCATGGGCGACGTGCTGGTCCAGTCCTTCGTGGTCGAGAACAAGGCCGGCGCGGGCGGCAACATCGGCACCGACGCGGTGGCCAAGGCCGCGCCAGACGGCCACACCATCGGCCTGTCGGCCATCAGCAGCCTGGCCATCGCGCCCCATCTGTACGACAAGCTGCCGTTCCAGGTCGAGAAGGACTTCGCGCCCATTTCGCTCGTCGGCACCACACCCTGCGTGGTCGTCGTGCACCCCAGCGCGCCCTTCACCGACCTCAAGGGCCTGGTCGCCTATGCCAAGGCCAACCCGGGCAAACTCGGCTACGCGACCTCGGGCATCGGCACCAGCAACCACCTGGCCGCCGAGCTGCTGCAGTCGGTCGCCGGCATCGAGCTCCTGAACGTGCCCTACAAGGGCTCCAGCCAGATCGTGCCGGACCTGCTCTCGGGCACCGTGATCATGAGCATGGAAAGCTCGCTGGCCACCACGTTGCAGCACATCCGCAGCGGCAAGCTCAAGGCCCTGGCCGTCACCTCACCAGCGCGCGCCAAGGCCCTGCCGGACGTGCCCACGGTGGCCGAGTCCGGCTACCCCGGCTTCGCCGTGGAGACCTGGTTCGGCCTGATCGCCCCCGCCGCCACCCCACCCGCCGTGGTGCAGAAACTGCACGACGCCTGGGCCAAGGGCGCCAAGACCGCCGAGGCCCAGGTCGCGTTCGACAACATCTCGGGCAACCTGCGCGTCACCACGCCGCAGGAGTTCGCCGCCTTCATCAAGGCCGAGAACCAGCGCTGGGGCGACCTGATCCGCAAGCTGAACATCAAGGCGGGTTGATGGCACCCGGAGCCGGCGACCCGCACCCAGATCGCCGGGGCGTTGACACATCTGCCGTGGCGCAGGCGGCCGAGCGCATCTGGGCCGCTCGCCGGGCCGGGCGCACGCTGGACGCCGAAGCCACCATCGGCTCGCCCGACCTCGCCACCGCCTACGCCATCCAGCGCGCACTGGTCGCCCTGCGTCTGGCCGCCGGCGAACGGGTCATCGGCTGGAAGCTCGGCTACACCTCGGCGGTGATGCGCCGGCAGATGGGTATCGACCGGCCCAACATCGGGCCGCTGACCGACCGCATGTGCCTCGCACCAGGCGACGCGGTGGCCGAGCACCTGGTGCAACCGCGCGTCGAGCCCGAAATCTGCGTGCGCCTGGGCACCGCGCTCGACGCCCGGCAAGGCCCGGTCGACCGCCACACCGTGGCCGCCGCCATGGAAGGCGCCTACGCCTGCCTCGAAGTCGTGCACTCCACCTGAACCGGCTACCGCTTCACCCTCGAACAGAACACCGCCGACAACTCCTCGGCCGGCCAGGTCGTGATCGGCCCGCGGCTCCCGCTCGCCGACCTGATGGCGCTCGACACGGTGGCGGTTCGGCTGTCCGACGGGTCCACGACGCTGGGCCAGGGCAAGGGCGCCGACGCCGACGGCCACCCGCTGGACGCGGTGGCACGACTGGCGCGGGCGCTGGCGGCTTTCGACCAGCGGCTGGAGGCCGGCGATCTCGTGATCACCGGCGGGCTCACGGCCGCATGCCCGCTGGCAACAGGCGGGCAGCTGTCCGCCACGTTTTCGTTTGCGGACGCGTGGTCGGTGCAGGTGTCTGTGGCCCGCCGCTGAGATGGCTGCGCGCGCACAGCGCGTCACCGGGCGGTACGGCTTTCATCAAACAGTTCCGCGATGACCCGGCGCAGCCAGATCACGCTCGGGTCGCGGTGCACGCGCGCATGCCACTGCAGCGTGATGGGCATCTCCGGGCTGACCACGGGCAGCGGCCGCGCCACCAGTTGCTTGCGCCCGACCTGAATGGCGCTGACCAGGCGGCTCGGCAAGGTCAGCAGCAGGTCGGACTCGCTCAGCACCGAGGTCAGCCCCAGCGCATGTGCCGCCGTGAAGGTGACATCGCGCTGGCGGTTCTGCGTTTTCAGCACCTTGTCCAGCACCTGTTTGAGCGACTGGTAGGTCACGCCGCCGGGCCGGTAGTCCACGTGTTTGGCGTTCAGGTAGGCACTGCGCGTCAGCCGCCGTTGCGACAGCGGGTGGTCCTCCCGCATCAGCACCAGGAACACCTCCTTGAACAGCACCTGCCGGTGAAAGTCGAGGCCGAAGGCGGGCCAGTTGCCGAACACCAGGTCGATGGCGCCACCTTCCATGCCCCGGCGTCCGTCCTCGGGGCTGGCGTCCACGGTTTCGAAGCGCACGTTCGGCGCCAACGGCGCCACCCGGGCCAGCAGTTCTGGCATCAACACCATCTGGGCCAGATCACTGGCCATGATACGGAACAGGCGCGTGGACTGCGCCGGATCGAACGCGGTCTCGGTCGCCAATGCGGACTGAATGTCTGCCATGCCCGGCCCGATCAGGTCGATCAGGTCCTGCGCCCGCGCGGTGGGCTGCATGCCGTCGGCACACCGAACAAACAAGGGATCCGCAAAGACCGTGCGCAGCCGGCGCAAGGCGTTGCTGACGCCCGACTGCGTCATGCCCAGCTCGTCCGCCGCGCGCGACACATTGCGCGTGGCGTGCACCGCGCACAGCACGCGCAAGAGGTTCAGGTCGACGTCGGTCTTCATCCTCGGTATTTTCAATGCAAATACCTAAGATCACCCCAGGTGTTAGGTCATCAACCCCTTGCGTCGGTAGATTCACCGGGCCAACAACAGGAGACAAGATGATCAACCTCAGAGACATCCTCTACGTGCGTCTGGGCACGCGCGATCTGGATGGTGCGCAAAAATTCTGCACCGAGATCGTGGGTCTGCAGGCCGTGGAACGGACCGCCGACCGGCTCTACCTCAAGAGCAGCGCCAGCCACCACGCGGTCTGCTACTTCCAGGGCGAGCCGGGCGACCACACCGTGGCCTTCGACATCAAGGACTGGAGCCAGCTCGGTGCCGCGCTCGCGCAACTGCAGTCGGCCGGCGTGCCCTGCGGGCAAGGCACCGCCGAAGAAGCGGCCGACCGGCATGTGGGGGCCTTCATCTGGTTCAACGACCCCACGGGCAACCGCATCGAAATCGTCGCCCGGCCACACGACGCGGGCAAGCGCTACTTCCCCTCGCGCGATGCCGGGATCACCGGCCTCGGCCATGTGGGCCTGTGCACCACCGACCCGGCGCGCGACCAGGCGTTCTGGCTGCAGCACTTCAACGCCATGGTCAGCGACTGGATCGGCCCCTGCCCACTGCTGCGCGTCAACCCGCGGCACCACCAGATGGCGCTGTTCGCGTCGCAGCGCAAAGGCATCCAGCACATCAACTTCCAGGTCGCCGAGATCGACGACATCATGAAGTCGTGGTACTTCCTCCAGAGTCAGGACATCCGCATCGTCTTCGGCCCCGGCCGCCACCCCACATCGGGCGGCAACTTCGTCTACTTCGAAGGCCACGACGAGGTGATCTTCGAGTACTCCAACAGCGACCGGCACATCGTCGGCGACCTGGAGAACTACCGCCCCCGCCAGTTCCCGCTGCACCCCACGTCGTTCTGCATGTGGGGCTCCAAGCCCGACATTGCGGAGTTCCGCGACTGATGGCCGCGCCGCAAACCACCGAGCTGACCGTGCGCCGCATGGCGCGCGCGCTGGGCAACAACGGTCTGTCCGGGCCGTTCGGCCACTGCAGCGTGCGGCTCGACACCGACCACTTGCTGGTGTGCGCCGCCCGCCCCATGGCCATGGTCGGCGTGGGCGAAGCCGGCACGGTGGTGCCGGTGAAAGGCGCGCTGCCGGCCGGTGTGTTGGGCGAGGTGCGGTTGCACCAGCAGATCTACCGGCGCCGGCCCGACGTGCAGGCCATCTGCCGCTTCATACCGCCGCAGATCACCGCGCTGGCCGCGCTGGGCCGCGTGCCGCGTGCGCGCCACGGTTTTGGCAGCTACTTCCAGGCCGGCGTTCCCCTGTGGCCAGACGCCGCGCTGGTGCGCAACGACACCGCGGCCGAACAGGTGGCCGCTTTGCTCGGGCCGCACCCGGCCCTGGTCCTGAACGTGAACGGTGCCGTCACTGTGGCCGAAACGCCCGAGCGCGCCGTGGCCCTGGCCTGGTTTCTGGAAGACGCCGCGCGCGTGGAGCTGGCCGCCCTGTCGAGCGGCCTGGCCGACACCGCGCCCGTGCTGGGCACCGAAGTGGCCGCCCAACGCGCCACCTGGGACGGCCGCATTGCCGAGCGGGTGTGGGAATACCTGCTGCGCAACGACCCCGAGCCCCTTCCCCCCTGATTCCCCCGGCCTCGATTCCCTTTCACAACAAGTTCTGACAACACCGGAGACAACCATGAACCCACGCATCCCCCCAACCTTGCGCCTGCTGGGCGCGCTGGCCACCGCCGCCCTGCTGGGCGCGGCCGCACAGGCCGAAGAGATCACCCTCAAGGTCCACCACTTCCTGCCGGCGGGCGCGCCCATCCAGGCCAAGGTGCTGGAGCCCTGGTGCGCCAAGATCGCCAAGGAATCGGGCGACCAGATCAAGTGCAAGATCTTCCCGTCCATGCAACTGGGCGGGACGGCGCCACAGCTGTACGACCAGGTCAAGGACGGCATGGTCGACGTGATCTGGACCATTCCCGGCTACACGCCCGGGCGCTTCCTGGTGACCGAAATCTTTGAACTGCCGTTCATGATGACCACGCCCGAGGCCACCAGCCGCGCGCTGTGGGAGTTCCAGACCCGCTACAACGCGGCCGAATACCGCGAAGTGAAGCCGCTGGCCTTTCACATGAACGGCCCGGGCAACTTCTACACGCGCAGCAAATCCATCCAGAGCCTGGCCGACTTCAAAGGCTTGAAGATGCGCGGTGCCACGCGCCAGACCACCAAGATGCTGGCGGCCCTGGGCGCCACCCCGGTGGGCATGCCCCTGCCCGCCGTGACCGAAGCGCTGTCCAAAGGCGTGATCGACGGGGCGCTGACGCCCTACGAAGTGGTGCAGGCCACCAAGATGCACGAGCTGACCAAGTTCACCACCGAAAGCGACCCCAAGTCCAACGCGGTGTATGCGCAGGTGTTTGTGCTGGCCATGAACAAAGCCCGCTACGAAAGCCTGCCCGCCGACCTGAAGAAAGTGATCGACGCCAACAGCGGCGCGGCGTTTTCCGCCTGGGTCGGCAAGATGATTCACGAAGCCGACGTGCCCGGCCGCAAGCTGGTGCAACAGGCCGGCAACCCGATCTACACGCTCTCGGCCAGCGAATTGCAAACCTGGAAAAAGGCCACCGACCGGCTGGACGACGAACTGGTGACCGAGATCGGCAAGCGCGGGCTGGACGGTGCGGCGCTGCTCCAATCGGCGAAGGAGTTGATTGAGAAAGCCCAGGGACAGTGAGGTGAGGGTTGGCGCAACGCCGACCTGATGCGGCGCGGGCAGGTCTCTGGAGAATCTGCCCGTTTTCTTCGCCCCCGCGCGGACCATCCCCGCGCGCTCAGGGTGATCCCGGCTTAGCAGGCTGTTGAAATTCAGCGTTTTCGAGTGAAAACACTACCTTCCGATCAGCGTCTGCGGCAGATGACTTGTTTGGTTGGCACTTGAAGCAGCCTTGCAGTGCGAGCAATCGCTCGCCAAGGC
>Ga0067045_1029853_pt1 | contig 18071 bp, 14 predicted proteins | sample TerdegcTABiofilm_FD_59184 | JGI IMG/M metagenome (GOLD analysis project Ga0067045, IMG submission 59184) | Combined Assembly of (Gp0054472, Gp0054536) Wastewater bioreactor microbial communities from Singapore -Terephthalate degrading... | reverse complement strand
CCCTCTCCCCTCTCCCCTCTGGCCCTCGGCCCTCGGCCCTCTCCGCGTCTCCTCCCTGGCGTGGTAGAATGCCGGACTTACGCGAGAGCTCCTCGGAGGTTCCATGGATACGTCCCAGGTTGAGAAGGTCGTGGAGCAGGTTGAGGGGGGCTGGCACCTCTCCATGTCGGAGATGCGAGATACCATCGACGCGGTCATGGAGGGTCGTTTCGGCGACGACCACATCGCCCGTTTCCTCTTGGGCCTGAACCGCAAGGGGCCGACCGTGGCGGAAGTGGCCGGGGCGGCTGCCGCGATGCGCAAGCACGTCACTCCCATCCGCTCCCGCCGGATCGGCGTGCTCGACACGTGCGGCACCGGCGGCGATGGCTCCAAGACGTTCAACATCAGCACGGCCGCCGCCCTGGTGGTTGGCGCCGCCGGGGTGCCGGTGGCCAAACATGGCAATCGGGGGGTTACGAGTCGGAGCGGTTCGGCCGACGTGCTCGCGGCCTTGGGGGTCAACATCGAGGCTAGCCGGGCGTGCGTCGAAGCGTGCCTCGACGAGTTGGGAATCTGCTTCTGTTTTGCCCCGTTGCTCCACCCCGCCATGAAACGAGTGGCGGCGGTGCGGAGGCAATTGGCGGTGCCCACCGTCTTCAACATCCTCGGCCCGTTGGCAAACCCTGCCGGGGCGACCTATCAGCTTATCGGCGTCGGACGGGCCGCCCTCCGCCCGCTCCTGGCAGAGGCCCTGGCGATGCTCGGCGCGGATCGCGCCGCGGTCGTCCACGGCCAGGACGGGATGGACGAGGTGAGCCTCAGCGGGCCCACGGACGTCACGCTCGTCGCCGACGGGCAACTCACCGAGCTGAGATGGACGCCCGAGCAATTCGGCCTTCCCCATGGTCGCCGCGAAGACCTCGTGGTCGAGGGCCCCGAACAGAGCGCGGCCACAATCCTCGCCATTCTGAAAGGCCAGCGCGGTCCGGCCCGGGATATAGTGGTCGCCAATGCCGCCGCGGCCCTCTGGACCGTCGGCCGGGTCCCGTCGCTTCCTGCGGGCGTCGACGCAGCCGCCGAAGCCATCGACTCCGGCTCCGCGGCCCTTCTGCTCCAGCGCCTCGTGGAATCCACCCACCGGGTGAACCGCGAAGCGGTTCCATGACATAGCCCAGGGTTGCCTCGCGGCGGAAATCGTCTTCGAGCCGCACGACGTCGTCAAGCTCCGGTGCGCTCACTTCCATGAGGCGGACGTCCGCGATCGACGTAATCGGCCTTCGGCGTTTCGCCTTCTTTGCCGGCCATCCACCGTCGCACGCCCTTCCACGCACGGCCGAGGAGCCGCCCGGAGAAGAGGTCTTCGGTGAGTGTGGTTCTCTTGGCGGAGAAATTGTCCCACACGGCGCTGAGATACGGACGAGAGGTCTCCCGAAGCGAGGCGTACACGCCCCGGTCGCGGATCTCGCCGAGCGCGCCGGCATAGTGTTCGAGCACGTGCCGGTCGAAGAGCGTGCCCGCGGCGGTGGCCGTCGAAAGGGCCCCGCGTCCAATTGACGCGATGGCGCCCAGGGCGCGGAGGGTGATCGCCCCGGAGACCGCCACCGGGTTGAGACCCTCTTGGACGGCGACCTGATGGATTTCATCCCAGAGGCGGCGGAGTTCCGGCTGCGGGATGACTTTCGTCGGATCGATCCTGCCGACGGCTGCCCGCGTGTCTTCGACCGTCCGCTTCAGCCCCTCGACCGAGATCGGCGGGGCGTTGAACGAGCCCGCCGTGGCTGCCGCGGCGCCGCCCACGGCCGCCAGCAGGTCGTCGACGCTGTCGATCGTCGACTCCTCGTCAATCACGCCGGTGCGTTTCAGGTCGGCGCCGAGTTCATGCAGGTAGGCCCGCGATCCGTAGGCCACGTCGCCGACGACGGCCAACAGCAACATGGGCGAGAGGTGCAGCGTGGCCAGGGAGGCCATGTCGATGAAACTGCCGACGGCCTTGCGGGCAACGAAGTCCTTGGTCTGGTCCGCGGCCACGGCGGCCCGCTCCACGCCCCCGACGTCCTCGGCGAGGAAGTCGAGGCTCTGCTGGATCATGATCGAATACGTCCGGGAATTCCGGAAGGCGCGCGGCACCAAAAGCGCGGCCGACTCGCGCAGCGTCCCCCCCACGACGCCCGACGCCGAGCGCAAGGCCCGCTCGGGAAGCGAGAGTCCGTAGAGGAGGAAGTCACGGACCTTTGCTGCCCCCGGGTCCCTTGGGGGCTCGCTTGGACTTGGTTGGTTGGACATTTGTTTTCGGCGATTCTTCGAATCGTTTGTCGTCGAGGTCGGGAAACTCGGTGAACGACTTGGGATCTTCGGGATCCAACGAGGTCTTGGGCTGCATCGCACCGGGCTCGACAGACTTGCCTGCCGGCGAAGAGTCTCGCTCCACGGCCGGGCGCCGGCCGGCTCGCCAGAACTGCAATTTGGACGGCCCGAGCCAGCTCATCAACCCGTAGGCGACCGCCAGGCCGAGCGCCCCCGAGACGACAATCCCGACGAAGCTCAGGATGGGGTTCCGCTGCCGGCGCTCACGCCACGCACCGACTGCCAGCCCCGTCTCCCCCGGCTCGTGCAGCCCGAAATCGAACGGCCTCTCCGAGGACGCCTCGTGCCCGGCGGTCTCGTCTGCGGCAACGTGGCTTTCGACCTGCGGCATCGTCCCCGCCCCGGCCGCTTCGTTGGACGCCCCCACGTCGATCGCGCCGGAGATCTCTGGCGGGGCCGCCGCGTCGTCGCTGTCGGCCGTGTCGACTACGGAAGGCGTCCACGCGGTACCGCCGGCATCCGCCGCAGCCTCGTCCGGGGCCGGCTCCGTCACGGTCATTGAGGCCGTTTCCTCGATGACCCCGGACGATCCTTCCCACGCTGCCTCGGTCACCTCGGGCAAGAGCCCTGCCGCAATCTCGGGCAATTGCGACGGGACTGCGGACGTGTCGGTCTCCTGGAGACTCACATCCACAGAGCCGGTCTGGATCTCAACCGCTTGGCCGCCCAGGACCGCCTGCTCCAGCGCCACGGAGACATCCTCTACCACAACAAGTGGGGGCTCCGGGGGGGCACATCCCGTCGGCGGTAGCTCATCGCTCTGCGGCGGAGGCTCGGGGATCGACTCCGGCGTGGGGGCCGCGATGGTCACGGGGCGCGACGGGCAGGCTTGGGCCTCTACTTCCGCGCCCGGCGCCACGTTCGGTTCGACGTGCGTTTCGTGCGATTCCGCGTCCGTTCGGTCCTGAAAGGCGTCTGGCTCCCGGGCGGTCGGGCTCGCAGCGGAATCGTCAGCACCGCCGTCGCGGGAAGCCCCCCCCTCCTGGGCCGATTGGTCGACGGGCACGAGTTCCGGCGGCAGCTCGGCCACGTGGTCCGGAGGGGCCTCGGTGGCATGGAACAGGGCGTCGTCCAGCGGGAATTCGTATTCGCACAACGGGCACCGGACGATCCTCGCGGGATCGAGATGATCCGGGATCGCTGTCTGTTGGCCGCAGAACGGGCAAGGGCAAACGTGGGACATTCGTGCCTCCTGAAACGGAGTGGAATCGTCCCTAGTGTAACACTTGCGCCGGGGTGCCCGCTAGAGTGGGCCAGTCCCGCGCCACGTTCCGTGCCCGCAACGCGAGGGCGATTCGCGGGCCGTTTGTCCCCGAGGGGGACGCCGATACAATGGGCGTACCGGGCCGCGTGCAGAAGCGCAACCGGGGCGGACGCTGTGCCGGAAGGGGGCAGCAGCCCACGAAGTCACGGCGTGGGAAGAGACCGGCGCGAAGGTCTGAGGACTGTCTTGTGCGTATGCCGCGACCTAAGTCACCGCAGCCGATGAGACCTGGAGGGACCGATCCGCCGCGGTTGCAGGCGGCGGCAACGGCTCACTGGACTCCGAAGTCTTTTTCGATCTGCAGCGCCTTGTTGCTGACGCCCCACGGCGCACTTTGGGATTCCTTCGGACGGATTTGCCGGAACGTCCCCGACAGATCATCGTCCTTGAAGGAAGTGCCGCGGAGGTCCAAGTGGGCACAGCCCGACAGGCCTAAACCCAGTGCCGCGGCGGCGGCCACGTACCATTGGGCTTTCCGGGACATGGTAATCGACACGGAGTCAAAGAAAGGGGTACTTCACCGACCGGCGTATCTGAGAAACCGACAAGGGCGGGGAGTGTCGCAGAACTGCCATGGCGTGTCTAGGGCAGTTTCGCCACGAGAAACGCCCTGAGACGCGAGACGACGCGCCTCCCGGGCTTGTCAACACCCCCCCTGTACTACTAACCTCAGACATTGTGAAGTTCTCGACAGAAATCCTCGGCCAATGGGATGTAACGCATTCGGACCAGGCGGTTGAGAGTCGAGAGTCGAGAGTCGAGAGTCGAGAGTCGAGGGTCGAGAGTCGACAGTCGACAGCCTAGAGTCTAGGGTTCGGGATTCAGGAGACGTGTTCATCAGAACCCTGAACCCTCAACCCTCAACTCTCAACTCTCGACCCTCGACCCTGTTGTCTTTGTTGCGGTCATGCCGCGATGGGTGGGCGTGTTATGCTGGACATCCTTGTAGTATCCCCCCATCCAGACGATGCAGAGCTTGGCATGGGAGGGGCAATCCTTCGGTTCAAGGCCGAGGGACTCCGCATCGGCGTGCTCGATCTTACCAACGGGGAGCCCACGCCGTTCGGTTCTCCGGAGATCCGGGCCGCCGAGACCGCCGCCTCCACGCGGCTGCTGGGGATCGACTGGCGAGAGAACCTCGGGCTGCCGAACCGCAGCCTGGAGCCCAGCCTCGAGGCCCGCGCCAAGCTGGCGGGGGTGTTTCGCCAGGCGAGGCCGAGATGGATCTTCTGCCCGTACTGGGTCGATGCCCATCCGGACCACACGGCGGCGACGCAACTCATCGAGGCGGCCCGTTTCTGGGCCAAGCTCACCAAGACGGAGATGCCCGGTCTGCCGTACTACCCAGAGCGAATCCTCTACTACTACTGCACCCACCTCCGTCTGGTGGGGCAACCCGCCTTCGTCCTCGATATCAGTGAATTCTGGGAGCGGAAACTGGCCGTGCTCCAGTGCTACCGCAGCCAGTTGATCGAGGGCCGATCGGAAGAGCCGCCCACGTTCCTGGACCGCCTCCGGGACCAGGCGGCCTATTGGGGCTGGACGATTGGTGCCCGTTACGGCGAGCCCTTTGCCAGCCGGGAGCCGATCGGACTCCGCACGCTCCAAGGACTTGTGTAAGCGAGATTGCCCCCATCCAGGGTAGGTGTTCGGCGGAACGGACTGCGAATAGGGGAAGGGAAAAGGGAAAGTCCTGAAAAACTGGGAAGGTGATAAACCGTGCCCTGATTACACGATTCTGAATGGGAACTCTTTCCTCTTTTTCCCATTTTCCAAGCTGTTTCCCTCTCCGTTCTCGGCTTCCTGCGACTTCACAGGGCTGAAGTGTTACTCGATTTGCTGGGCGGCAGGGCCGGCGGCCGTCTGGAAGAACGACGCCGCTGGGATGCGGTCCGGAAACCTCGCGCAGTACGATTCCCGCCAGGCAGCCAGAAAGTCGTCGGTCCGCGGCTTCTCGACGAGGGCCCAGACACTTCCGCCAAAGCCAGCCCCGAAAGCGGAGGCCGCCACGGCGCCACAATCCCGCGCGGAGGAGGCAAGAAGCGACGTCTCGGGGATCTGGTTGCCGAGCAGTTCTTCCGCCGCCTGCTGCGACCGGCTCACCCAGTGCCCGAACCCGAGCACATCGCCTTGCGCCAGGCAATCGCCTGCCGCAGGGAGGATCTCCTCGTTCTCCGCCACGAAGTGCTGCAAGCGGGCCAACAGGGAGGAGGATTCCGGTCCGGTGATTCCGGCCGGGGCAATGACCTTGCGGAGACGGGCCGCGGCGTCGGGGCTGCTGGCGAGAACCGCGGCGAGATGAGGATCGCTGCGCCCCGTCTCGCGTCGCCACCTCTCCACCAGGTCGGAGGCGAGCCGGGAGGCGGCATTGTACTTCTCCATGGCCTCGCCGGTCTTCTCGGCCGCCACGCCGCTGACCGCCACGCCGAACGCGTAGTCGCCCGGGAGGCGGATCGTCCGTTCCAACCGGACGGGACAGTAGGCGAACTGGCTCACGAGGCCGGGCCGCGAGCAGAGCATCGCCGTGTGATCCTCGCTCCCGCCAAAAGTCCCGACGCCGCGGTCGCCGGCCAGCGTGCCGAAGGTCTGGCCGTTCTCGATCGTGCCGAGGTAGCCGGCCAGATCGGTCAGGCTGCGGACGTTTTCACAAAACGCCGGCTCCTCGAACAGGGCGTTCGCGTGCGCCAGGGCGAAGAAGACCGCGACCATCAGCGCACTGGAACTGCTCATGCCGGCGGCGGAGGGAAGATCGCTGGCCAGGGCGATGGTCGCTCCTCGCATCGCTCGGGGGAAATTGCGGGCGACGCGGCGCGCCACGGTCATCGGGTAGTTTGACCAGTGGCCCGCCGTCGGAACCAGATCGGGGTGGAGTTCGAACTCGATGGAATCGCACTTTCTCGCGTCAACCACGACGACTCGCCGATCGGTCCGAGGGACGCAGACGAGGGAGAATCCGCGGTCCGTGGCCACGACCATGCTCCGGCCGCCGGCGTAGTCGGTGTGTTTCCCCAGCACTTCGATCCGGCCGGGAACGAAGAACGCGGCCGGGCGGACACTGCGGGCCGCAGCGTCGGCCGCCTCCAGGGCATCGACCACCTGGCCGAACAATTCCGCCCGATGCCATGCCGCCGTCTTTTCGAGCCCCGCTTCAAACAGTCGCGCCGCGAGGCGAGGCCGGTCGGTCCAGGGACCTGCATAGTCGAGCCGCGGGATCACAGTCTCACCTCGATCCGCGAGAGAAACGGTTTGATCGACGCGATGTCCTTCCGGCTTGTCAAATCGAGGACCGGAGCGCGGACCGTCACGGCGTGAAACGGCTGACGGAGTTCGTCGACGACGTACTGCACGGCGTCGGGCAGTTCGTACTCGTTCCGCGGGGAGGGCAAGATGTTACGGCAGGCCTCGAAGATCACCGGCGTGAAACGCCAGCAGTTCATGCTCAGCCAGTGGGGCTGCGGCATGGCGGCCAGGGTAGCTGCATCGGGCTTCTCGAGGATCCGGCGCAGCAGACCCTCCGGATCGACCTCCGCCACGGCGAAACTCCTGACCCGCTCCGGCGCGATGTTGCTCCCCTCGATCATGCTCTCACGCTCGAACAGGGCCGTGGCGCAGCCCTCCTGCCCGCGCAGTCGTCGCAAGGCTTCCAACGGATAGTAGTTGTCGGAATTGATGACGAGGAACGGATCGTCGTCGGCAAACGCCTCAGCGGCCGCCACGGCGTTGGCGGTCCCCTTGGGCTCGACCTGGACGGCGAACTCGATGCTCACACGCGTGGCCCCGACCCGGCGGTAGTAACTGCGGATTGCCTCGTGATCGGGTGCCACCACCAAGCAGATCCGGCGGTAGCCGGCGTCGGCCAGCGACGACAGGACATAGTCCAGGAACGGCCGGTCGATCGGAATCAGCGCCTTGACGCCGGTCTCGGCAACGGCCCGTTCGGCCTCGCTCAGCGAGGCTTCCGTGTCGGCCCGCCTCATCCGGGTACCGAGCCCGCGGGCAAGAATCACCGCTTTGTCCATGTTGAGCCCTCAGGAAAAGTACTCCACCGCGTTGCGGAAGACGCGGAAGCCGTCGCCGGGGTCGCGGCCTTCGCCGCGGGCGAAGCGGGGGTGCTGGCTCGGGTCGATGTGCCGTTCCGGATGGGGCATGAGACCGAAGACGCGGCCCGTGGCGTCGCACACGCCCGCCACGTCCGCCGCGGAGCCGTTCGGATTGTCGGGATACGGCACCGGCCCGCCGTCCTCGCCCGAGAGGCGGCGGTACCTCAACACGAGTTGGCCGTTGGCCGCCAGGGCGTCGAGCACGGCGGCGTCGCGGGTGACGAACTTCCCTTCGGCGTGGGCGACGGGCAGGAGCATCGCGTCGATCCCCTTCAGGAAGACGCACTTCGAGCCCCGCACCGCCAGACGCACCCAGCGGTCCTCGAACTTGCCCGAGTCGTTCCAGGTGAGCGTGGCCGGCGGCCCGAGCGCGGGATCGTTGGCCAGCAGCAGGCCCGACTTGATCAGCACCTGGAACCCGTTGCAGATCCCCAGGATAAGCTTGCCGGCTGCTTTGAACCCTTCAAGATGGTCGGCCAGATGGTGCTGGATCTGGTTGGCGAGGATGCGTCCGGCGGCCACGTCGTCGCCGTAGCTGAACCCGCCGGGAAGGCAGAGGATCTGATAGTCCGTCAGCAGCTTGGGATCGTCCAGGAGCCGGTTGATGTGCCAGCGTTCCGCCTTGCCCCCGGCCCGCTCGAAGGCGTAGGCGGTCTCCATATCGCAGTTGGTGCCAGGGGCCCGAAGGACGAGGACTCGCGGTTGAACGGTCATGGGCGTCGGGGAGCAGGGTTCAGAGTTCAGGGTTCAGGGGGCATCACCGCGTAGCGGGCGGGCTCGCCCGCCGCGTTTCCTCGAAACACGTTCACCATCGCAACGGCTTCTGCCACGCTTCCTTCAGGGTCGCCAGTTCAACGCCGAGGATCTGGGTCGCCGGGCCATCCAGGAATTCGTCGTCTTCGCTTCCCGGAAGCTCGAAGGTCGAGCCGATCAACGCCGGGGCGTCGATCACCTCCAGGCGATCGGTGTCGACGACGCGACCGATGCGCCCGAGCGGCAGCCCGCCCAGTGCTTCCTCGAACGCGGCCGCATCGCCGCGCCGCACTTCGCAGAGAAACCGCGTGTTCGACTCGGAGAAGAGCTGCACCGCGCAGGAGTCGGGGACTCCGTAGTCCCACGCGACCACGCAGGGCATCTTGTTCACGAAGATCCTCGCGCCCAGGCCGCCCGCAAAGGCCATTTCCGCGGCGGCCACAGCCAGTCCGCCTTCGCTCAGGTCGTGGCACGCCCGGACCAGGCCTGCGTGAATCGCTTTGTGGATCGCGGCGAACGTCGCCTTGGCGGCGCCCGCGTCCACCTTGGGGACCTGCCCACCCTCCAGCCCCTCGACCAAGGCGAAGTGCGACCCGCCCAGTTCGGTGTGCGTAGCGCCGACCAAGTACAGCAAATTGCCCGGTTCCTTGAGGTCCATGGTCACGCAGCGGCCCACGTCGTCGATCTGGCCGAGGGCGCTGATGAGGAGTGACGGCGGGATCGAAATCGGCTCGCGGCCCATGGGCCGGAACTCGTTATTCAAACTGTCCTTGCCGCTGATGAAAGGCGTGCCCAGGGCCACGGCGATGTCGTGGCAGGCCAGGGCCGCGCGGACCAGCGAGCCGAGCGTTTCCGGCCGGTCGGTGTTGCCCCAGCAGAAATTGTCGAGGACGGCGATCCGGGCGGGATCGGCGCCCACGGCCACGCAGTTGCGCACGGCCTCGTCGATCGCGCTGGCGGCCATCCAGTAGGGGTCCAACTCGCCGTAGAGCGGGTTCATGCCGCAGGCGACCACCAGGCCGCGCCGCGATTTGAGCACAGGCCGCAGCACGGCAGCGTCGCTCGGGCCGTCGTTGGCCACGCCCACCAGCGGCTTGACCACGCTGCCGCCCTGCACCTCGTGGTCGTATTGGCGGATGACCCATTCCTTGCTCGCCACGTTGAGCGAGCCGAGGATCTTCAAGAGAATCGCCGTCGCGGTCGTCGTCGTAGGGTGGGACAAGCGAAGCGCAGTCCCACCAGCAGGGGCTTGTGTTGTCTCCGGTGGGACTGCGCTTCGCTTGTCCCACCCTACGGGCTTGTCACGCGCTGGCTGCAACGGCGCGGCGGGCCGGGGGTTGTACACCGCCTCGCGGACCACGGGCGGGCGGCCGTCGTGGAGGAATTCCATGGCGAGGTCGGCGACCTGCTGGTCCTTGTACTTCAGCACGAGCCGCTCGGTCGGCTCGAACTTGCCGATCACGGAGGCCTCGACCCCTTCCGACGCACAGAGGTGCGCCAGCGCATCCCAGCGGTCGGGGGCCACGGCCAGGACCATCCGCTCTTGGGCCTCGGAGATCCAGATCTCGGTATAGGAGAGGCCCTCATACTTCAACGGGACGCGATCGAGCCAGACCTCGGCGCCGATCTGTTCGCCCATCTCCCCGACCGCGCTGGAGAATCCGCCGGCCCCGCAATCGGTCACGGCGTGATACAGGCCGCGGTCGCGGGCGACCAGGAGGACGTCCAGGAGCATCTTCTCGGTGATGGCGTTGCCGATCTGGACGGCCCCGCCGGAGAGCGTTTCGCTCTGGCTGGTCAACTCGGCGGAGCTGAAGGTGGCGCCGTGGATCCCGTCGCGGCCGGTCCGCCCGCCGAGGGCCACGATCAGGTCGCCCGGCCTGGCTTCCTTGCGCGACTTGCCGACGGGAATCAAGCCGATGTTGCCGCAGTAGACCAGCGGATTGCCGAGGTAGCGGCGGTCGAAGAAGATGGCGCCGTTGACGGTGGGGATTCCCATCCGGTTGCCGTAATCCCGCACGCCCGACACCACGCCCCGCATCACGCGCCGGGGATGGAGCACGCCGGGCGGGAGCTCGTCGGCCGGGAAGTCGGGCGGGGCGAAGCAGAACACGTCGGTGTTGGCCACCGGCTTGGCTCCCAGACCGGTCCCCATGGGGTCGCGGATCACCCCGCCGATCCCGGTATTTGCCCCGCCGTAGGGTTCCAGGGCCGAGGGATGGTTGTGCGTCTCCACCTTGAAGACGACGTTGTAGGCGTCGTCGAAGCGGACCACGCCGGCGTTGTCCTCGAAGACGCTCACGCACCAGTCCTCCGGGCCCAAGTCGCGGCGGATCTTCTGCGTGGCCGCGAAGATCGTCTCCTTGAGCATGTTCTCGAACTGCCGCTCGCCCGACTCGTCACGGTAGCGGATCCGCCCGGCCAGGGTCTTGTGGCTACAGTGCTCGCTCCAGGTCTGGGCGAGAGTTTCGAGTTCCACGTCCGTGGGATCGCGGCCCAGGGTGCGGAACTGGGCCCGGATCGCCTTCATTTCCACCAGCGACAGGAAGAGTTGGCCTTCGCGGCTGAGCTGCTCCAGGGCCGGGTCGTCCATCGCGCGGATCGGCACCGTGACGAGCTTGAACTCGTAGGGCGAGCCCAACTCCAGACGCGGGAAGTCCAACGGCCCGACGATCACCTGCTCGATGGCGTCGTTGGCCAGGACCTTCGAGCACAACAGCCGCAGCTTGTCATCGGACAGCGGGGCGATCCAGTATTTCTTGAGCGTGCGGACCGCCTCGGCGCGGTAGCCGAAGTCGGCGATCGCCGCCAGGACGCTCTGGGCGACCGGGTCCGTCACGCCGGGCTTCGGCAGGACGTGGATCACGCAGGTACGGCCGTCGGGCGGTTGCAGGAAGGCCTCGTCGCCGACCGGTGCCACCAGGGTCCGTTCCACCACGCGGTCGGCCAGAAGCTCCCCGCAGATGCGGAGCACCTGGGCGTGGTCGAGGTCCCCTTGGATCAGGTAGCCCCAGCCCGCGGTCACGGGCAGGGAACTCGCCAGGCCCAGATCGGCCGCTTCGGCCGCCACGCGCCGGGCCGCCAGATCGGGCTGGCCGGGCTGCGGATAGATGTCAACTTCCCAGAGCATCGCGGTTCTTCTTCGCTACGGTCAAGAGTTCTTGGAGTGCATCCCGGTCGCCCGCGACGATCGCCGCCCGCATCGCCCCGAGCGCCCGCTCGTACTGTCCCAGCGATGCGAGTACGTTCTCGCGGTTCTGAATCAAGATTTGCGTCCACAATCCGGGATCGCCGGAGGCGATCCGCGTCGCATCCAGCACGCCCGCCGCTGCCAGCCGGAAGCAATTCTCCGGCAGGATCCCGGCCAGCGTGGCGGCCACCAGGTGCGGCAGGTGACTGGTTGCCGCCAGGGCGCGGTCGTGTTCCTCGGGCGGCATCTGAATGACCACCGATCCCAGGGCGGACCAGAACTCCTCGAGCGCGTCGAAGTCCTCCGCATGGGTATTCTTGGTCGGCGTGAGGATTGCGATGCGACCCTCGAACAACTCGGCGCTGGCGTGGGCCGCCCCGGCCTTCTCGCTCCCGGCCAAGGGATGGCTCCCCAGGAACCGGCAGCCGCGGGGCAATTGCCCGTCGAGCGACTCGACGATCATCCGCTTCGTGCTTCCGGCGTCGGTAATCAGTGTCCCTTCCGGACAGTGCGCCGCGGCCTCGCGCACGTGCTCGACGATCCGATCGACGGGGGTGCAGACCACGACCAGTTCGGCGTCGGCCACGCCTTTGGCCAGATCGACCGTCGTATTCGTCACGGCCCCGACACGACGGGCCGTCCTCAGGGTAGCCTGACGCCGACCGATCCCGATGACGGCGTCGGCAAGGTCCCGCTGGCGCAGGGCCAACCCGATCGACCCTCCAATCAGGCCGACGCCCACAATGGCCGCATTCTTCAGTCGCCTCATACCCGGCCTTCCGTGCTGCCGTGCTTGTCAAGGTGGCGGCCATTCTAGCAGACCGAGAGACGGTCGAGGCAGTGCCCCCACCGGTGGAGGGGAACAAGGAATGATGAAGGATGATGTCGGCTCGGGCGTATCTCCGCGTAGCGGGCGCTCCTTGCCCGCCGTTTCGCCGGTCGCTCCTCGCTCCTCGTTCCTCATTCCTCATTCATCATTCCTCATTCATCATTCCTCATTCATCCCTTATAATCCTCTCCGCGGGCATGTTCCGCGCTGGTGCTGCTATCCATGAGCGATCTTCCGCCGTCTCGGTACTTTCCGCCGGCCGATCAGGCCGATGCCGACGGGCTGTTGGCCCTCGGCGGACGTCTGACTCCGCAGTGGCTGCTCGATGCCTACGAGCACGGCATCTTCCCGTGGCCGCACGGCGATTTCGACGATCCGATGCTTTGGTGGTCCCCGGACCCGAGGGCAGTCCTCGAGTTTGATGCATTCCACGTCCCCCGTCGCCTGCTGCGGACCGTCCGGAGCCGACGGTTCCAGGTGACCTGCAACCGCGATTTCGCCGGCGTCATCCAGGGCTGCGGCACGGCGTCCGATCGCGTGGGCGCCACCTGGCTTACTCCGCGCATGATCCGGGCCTACCTCCGGCTTCACCAACTCGGCCACGCCCATAGCGTGGAGGCGTGGTGCGAAGGCCGGCTGGCGGGTGGCACCTACGGAGTGGGGATCGGTGGGCTGTTCGCCGCCGAATCGATGTTCTACCGCGTGCCCGACGCCTCGAAAGTGGCCCTGGTCGCCCTTGTCACGCACTTGAGGGCCCGAGGCTATCGCCTCCTCGACATCCAGCAGTTAACCCCCCACACGGCCCGATTCGGGGCAACTGAAATCCCTCGAAATAAGTATTTATCCCGGCTCGCGGCCGCGATTCAGGAGCCGGTCTCATTCGGCGACCACCTGCAAGGAGATGCCCCGGCAAAGTGGTGAAGCGGGCGAAGATGCAGTATACTTGCGGGGTTGCCGTCTCGTGTCTCTGGGAGGAGCGTTCATGGAAAAGTCGCTGGATCGGAAGCTGGCCCGGATTCTTGCCGATTCCTCGTGCAAGGATTTCATTATCGCCGATGCCAAGGACGCCGACATGGCGTTTGGGCTGGCCTCCCCGGGCCGGAGTCCCGAGTATCATGCCGGCGAGGCCCGCTTCCGCACCCTCGACGAGTACCGCCAACTGATGCGCGACATCGTGCGTCAGGGATTCGTCGACATCATGCTCATGAGCGCCAGCACCAACGAGGTGCTCAGCATCGAGGAGCGGCTCTTCGATTCCAGCCACGTGACCCCGGCCGTCCGGGCAAACGACACGACGGATATCTGGCTCGCCACCGGCACGGGCCGCTACGCGTCGCAGCCTTCGCTCCCGTTCCGCACTGCGACCATCGACCACATCATGTGCGGCAAGATGGAGTGCCAGGCCCACGAACGCAAGCTCGGGGCCGACCTGGGGCTCTATTCCGTCACGTTCAACAACGACACGGCCCTGGACCGCGCGACGCTCGAAGCCTACAAGACGTTCCGCCTCGAGGCCGAGGCGAAGGGTTTTCGCTATTTTCTCGAAGTGTTTGACCCGAACGCCTGCGGCGAGCACCCGCCCAAGGACGTGGGCCGGTTCGTGAACGACCACATCGTCCGGGCCTTGGCGGGCGTGACGAGCCGCGGCCGGCCGATCTTCTTGAAGATCCCCTATCACGGCCCCGCGGCCATGGAGGCCCTGGCCAGCTACGACCGCTCGCTGGTGGTCGGCATCCTGGGCGGCTCGGCCGGTACCTCGTTCGACGCCTTCCACATGCTCTGGGAGGCCAAGAAGTACGGGGCCCGGGTCGCTCTCTACGGGCGGAAGATCAACAACGCCGAGCATCAGCTCACATTCGTCCGCTACCTCCGCGCCGTGGCCGACGACGAAATCGGGCCCGAGGAAGCGGTCCGGGCCTACCACGGCGACCTGGCCAAGTTGGGCATCCGTCCTCAGCGATCGCTCGAAGAGGACCTCCAGCGGACGTACACCGCCTCGAGCTACAGCGGTGCCTCTGCCGTTCCTGCGGCGAGGCCAAACCAGCCTGCGACGCCTCCGTCCGCCAAGCCCGCTGCCGCGTCCGCCTCCGGCGAGCCGGATTTCAGCAAGATGACCCCGGCCGAAAAGGCCCGCTGGAACCTGGAGCGGTGGAAGCGGATCATCGGGTAGTTCCTCCCCCGCCCGTCTCGCTGCGACGAGGCTTCCGAGGGTCAGGGTTTGCGTCGCCTGTCGGAAGGGGTGCTTTCTTGCTGGACCCCCGGGATTATGGTAGCGTTGACCGATGAGGCAACGCGGTTCCTGCCCTGGGTCTCGTGGTTCTGGGGACGTTCATGCCGGCCGAGTGGTACTGTCGCATCGCAGGGGAAGAGCATGGACCGTTGAACGCCTCGCAAATGCGCGCGATGGTTGCCACCGGTCACCTCTCGCCCGGCGATGCCGTTCGACAGGGCGGGGCCGGCGTCTGGGTGCCTGCTGCGAGCGTCAAGGGGCTGTTCGGCGGTCAGGCGGAGTCGCCCGCGGCAGATCCCCCGCCGATCCCACCGCCCCCACCTCCGCCAGTTCCGTCCGGGAGAACGCGCCCCCTGCTCCGGGCCGTGCCCATGGACGACCAACCGACTGAGGAGCCGCCCCCCCACGTGCCGAAGCGACTGCTCGATAAGCAGGACGCGGGACTCGATCTGGCCCAAATGGCTCCCAAGGGCGCGTCCCAACCGCCGAAGCTGCCCAAGGGATGGCGCAACACCGGTCTCGACTTCCTCACGGAGGAGAAGCCGCTTTCGGCCACCCGGCCCAAGCCGCCCCCAGCGTCGTCCGCCGGCCAGGCAAAGGACCTCGCCGATCCGGTGCGACGGTGGGCGATTCCGGTACTTGGCGGTGTGCTCGTTCTCCTGCTGATTGTCCTCCTCGTGGTCGTTCAGTTCCGTGACCGGTGGACCTCGGACGGGGCGTCGGGCAGTTCCCCTGCGACCAACGAAGCCTCTTCCACCGGCGGGCCCGCGGCCGTGTCTGCGCATGCGAAAGGGGCCGCCGAGCGAATGAGCGAGCCGCCGGGCGTGACGTGGATCGATGCCACGCGCGAAGCGTGGAAGTGCGGCGAGGTGACGGTGAAGGTCCGGGCCGCGGCGATCGGTCGCGCCCGCGTGATCGACTCCGCGAAACGGATCGCCGACACCCAGGAAGACTACCTCCTCCTGCTTCTCGAGATCGCCAACACCAGCGCCACGCGGAAGATCGAGTACACCGGCTGGGGTGCCCGCGGCGAGCAACCTCGGCTGACCGACAACTTGAAGAACGCATACACCGTGCAAGTTGCGCCTGCCGGCGGGATCTTCGATGGCCAACAGCGGGGCAAGTCGATCTATCCGGAGAAGACGTTGGAAGACCTCCTGGTCTTCGAGCGTCCGGTCGGCAGGGCGCAGTCGCTTCGACTCCAGTTGCCGGCTGCGGCGTTCCAGGGGACCGGCACGGGATACCTAGAGATCCCGATGGCTATGGTCAAGTCGGAACTGGGACCCGAGTTCCGCCGTACCCTCGAACCTGCCGCCACCAAGCCGAAGTCGGCCGGGGGCAACGGGGCTGAGAAGAAGTCGGACCAAGCCGAAAAGGACGACGGAAAGAAGGGACCGCGCGCTGAAAAGCCCTCGGCAGCCGATGGCGACCGAAACCACGACGTCCCGAAACGGAGCGGCGTGCCAGCGGACGATTTCGGGATCAAGCCCGAAGACGCTCCCACGAGCCCAAGTCCCGGAAAGGGACTTCGAGGTCCGCCCCCGCCGCCACCGCTGAAGAAGGATAAGGGATGAGCGATAAGGGATGAGCGATAAGGGATGAGCGATAAGGGATGAGTGATGAGTGGTGGGTGATGAGTGGTGGGTGATGAGCGATGAGCGACAGGAGACTGGCGGCCGTCCAAGTATCCCTCCCCTCTCCCGTTCGACGGGAGAGGGGCAGGGGGTGAGGGGACGTGCCAACGAAATCCCGGAGTGATTCCCGAACGCCCCCCCAGAGCAAGACATCATCTCCGATCAGTTCTCACTCATCACTCATCACTCCCTCTTGGCCGGGGTTTGCGCCGTGCATGCACTAGTCACCGGGGCATCGGGATTTCTGGGGCAGCGGATCGTCAGGCAGTTGCTTGCCGAGGGGCACGCCGTCCGCGCCCTCTGCCGCAGTCCGGTGGCAGACCTGGAGTCGCTGGGGGCGGAGGCGATGCGTGTGGACCTTCGTGACCGGGCGGCCACGGTCGCAGCGTGCCGAGGCGTCGAGTGCGTCTTCCACACGGCCGGGGTGGCCGGACTCTGGGGGCCGTGGAAACGGTACTACCAGGCCAATACCCTGGCGACGCAGCATGTCGTGGCCGGATGCCTGGAGTACCGCGTGGCCCGCCTGGTCTTCACCAGCAGCCCCAGCGTGACCTTCGACGGCACGGACCAGAACGGGATCGACGAGTCGGCGCCCTATCCCACGCGTTGGCTCTGCCACTACCCGCACACCAAGGCCCTGGCCGAGCAGCACGTGCTGGCGGCCAGCGGCTCCGGCGGCCTGCTTACCTGTGCGTTGCGCCCGCACCTGATCTGGGGCCCTGGCGACCGGCACCTCATTCCCCGATTGATCGCGTTGCGACATGCGAACCGGCTATGGCGGGTCGGCGACGGGTCGAACCGCATCGACATGGTCTACATCGACAATGCCGTGGAGGCCCATCTCCTGGCCGCGAGGGCCCTCGTGCCCGGGTCTCCCGCCGCCGGCCGGGCCTACTTCATCAGTCAGGGCGAGCCGGTGAACTGCTGGGACTGGATCGACCAACTCCTGGCCCTGGCCGGACTCCCGCCAACCCCGAAACGGATGTCGGTAAGAACGGCCCGGCGGATCGGTCGGGTGATGGAACTCCTGTGGTGGCTGGTGCCCGGCGACAGCGAGCCGCCCATGACCCGGTTCCTCGCCGCCCAGTTGAGCACGTCGCACCACTTCGACATCTCCCGCGCCCGCCGCGATCTCGGCTACGAGCCGCGCGTCTCAACGGCCGAAGGAATGCGCCGCCTGGCCGCGGAATTGACGCCGGCGTGTGACATGGGTTCGGGCCGCAGCTTGCAGGAGGCGCGCGGCTTGCGCGGCTTTGCCCCTTTACGGCACGTGACGGGTACGCTAGACTTGGAAATACGTCACCCGTGACCTCGGTTCGAGGGTGGCGTCAGACGCCCGCTGCGACTCTTCCGGCGGGCGTCAAACGTAGAAATACGGTACTATTGGATTCTGCGAAACCGTAAAACGACCGCAAAGCCTTCGGAGATGATATTCGGAAGACAAGCGTAAGCTCTTGTAAGACAAGAACTTGGGGGCGTAGCTCAATTGGTTAGAGTACTGGACTGTCGATCCAGTGGTTGCGGGTTCGAGTCCCGTCGCCCTCGCTAGATCTAACATGTTTAAGGAAAAGGACTTGCGGTGAATCGCTGCGAGTCCTTGTTTGTTTCTGCGATGCCAGCCCGGATTATTCATGGGGGTTTGGAGGCGGGGTTGATTGGGGTGGCGTGGGCGGAAGGCGGGGTGTTGTGGTGAGGAATCGAGTCCGATGGGGGCACCACCCCCTT
>Ga0067045_1003622_pt1 | contig 18073 bp, 18 predicted proteins | sample TerdegcTABiofilm_FD_59184 | JGI IMG/M metagenome (GOLD analysis project Ga0067045, IMG submission 59184) | Combined Assembly of (Gp0054472, Gp0054536) Wastewater bioreactor microbial communities from Singapore -Terephthalate degrading... | reverse complement strand
TGCCCATTTGTCGCAATCCCTTCGTAGTCAGGGCATCGATTCGGACCCCACCCCCTTTAACTTACCAAAACCACCACGCTTTGCAAGCAAAAAACGAGGACCCCAGGGGGTACCGTACGCTAAGGCGCGACCCATTTTTCGAAAATCTCCCTTTCATTAGTTATCTCAATAGGATACAAGAACGAGGGTAATTTTCACCCGTTTTAATTATTCCAGCCACTTGGCCGGAAAACCGAGAACGCAAAATCGCGCTCGCGACGTGGCATGAACTCTTGACTCCTCACACCACAATCACCTCCTCGTCTTCACGTATCGCACCCCAACCGCTGATCTCCACCTGTTTCACGCAGGAACCGCAGAGGAAATAATACCGCACGCTGTCCTCCTCCCAGTCAATCAGCTTCTCGATCTGCTCCTTCATCCGAAGATATACCCGATCGTCCACCGTGCACTCGAACACGCTTTTCTGCACGCGATTCCCGTAGTTCTGCATCAGCTTCGCCAAACGCGTGCGGGTTCGATCATCTACCACATCGTAACAGACTACTACAAACACCACCACCTCCGGGTAACTAGGACTCCCGCCCCGCGTTGAGACGGGCGCCGCCCCCAGCGAAGGTATTGGGGCTCGTCCGTGCCCCTCGCGCCCGCGACCGAGGCAGTGGCCAATTCACCTTCCACCTTCTCACCGCATACTGAAGGAACCGTACCCGGCCTCGCCCGACAACGTGCGGACCAGGAGACGAACCTGCTCCAGAATCACCTGCCTGTACGTCAATCGCTGACCAGTGGGCAAATACAACACCCGCTGGTTGAGTCTCTGCTCGAAGCCGGTGACGAATTTCTTCATGCCTCGATGGCCGAGGAGAATGGGGTAATCCTTGTACGCAGGCTCCGTCTCGGCAAAATCGAAGGCAGGGGGCTCCCGGTCTTCGGGCCGGAAGAAGTCCAGGGCTTTGATCTCCCGGCGGTTGATCGCCGAGATCACGGCCGCGTCCACCAGGACCGGCCGAAATTCTTCCATCAGGTCGAGCACCAGCGAGGGCCTCCCGTATTCCACACCATGGAGACAGCCGACAAAAGGGTCCAGACCCGCAATGTGCACCTGAGTCTGGACCGCGTTTGCAAGCAGCGTATACCCAAGACTCAGCAGGACATTTACGGGATCCCGCGGCGGCCTGCGGTTTCGTCCATCAAAGGTGATGTCGTCAACTCGGATGAGGCGGCCAAAACATCCAAAGTACGCGGCTGCACCCGCTCCCTCGATGCCCATAAGGCTCTCCACGCTGTCGCACTGTGGAGCCTGACGGGCCAGAATCCGAAGCCTGTCGATCACCCGCGTTATTTCGGGATCTTTGAGCTCCTGGTTCTGGCGGCGGAGCAATATCCTGCAATTGTTGAGCTTGCCGACGACGTAGGCCGCAGCCATGGACAGGCGAAAGGCCGGCTCCCCCATTTTCTGGAACTGAAGCTGACGAAGCTGAACGTTTTTGCCGAATTGGGACACGAGCCGTCCACGGTACTTTCCGTAGTAGGACAGAAAAACGGTATCGATCCCTTGCTGCAGGAGGAATGCTATTACTCCCGGCGTCAGGTGCACATTCCCCATGACCACGACTTGATCGACCTTGAACGCGTGCACCCAATGGATAGGCTGCCCCTTCTTTTCCACGACGAGGCGCTCGCCGCTCTTTACCAGCGCGGCCCCCTGCTCCATGACATAGAAGATGGCCACGTCTACATCTCCAGGTGAAAGGAAACCTCCTCACCCTCCTTCTTGAGCAGTTTTAGGCGACCCATGGGCGTTTCCATAAATTCCACGCCCGCGTCTTCAAAGACCTGCTTGAGCCGAGCCTCGTAACGGCTGAGCAAAATAGTGGTCTCACGCAGTTGCTTTTGGAGCTTCAGGTAATCCTGGAGCAGGTTCTGGAATTGCAACGAGTCAACCGTCAGACCGAGCGGCACGGCATGGGTGGCGTCGGTCATCTGTCGGACGTGGATGAGCGGAGTGGGATAGAGGTTGACCGCGAGGTCGAACGCGCAGTTGCATGGGACAGCAGCGGTGGTCTCCGGAATTCTCGACCGGATCTTGGGACAGCTCATAGGGTTCCCCTTCAACTGCGACTTGAGGAAGAGCGCGGGATCCGCGTTCATGCAGCGTCTGAAGAGCTCGTTCACCGCCTCCGGCCCATGGTCCAGGTGACCCACTGTGTGGATGAGCACCATGCTCTCCTCGTTGGTGAGCATCGCTGTCCTGTTCGCTTTGTCCACGATGGATTTCAGCGGAGCACACTTGAGCATAAGGTACTGGAACTGAGGGTCTGTGTCGAGATTATACGGGGTCTCGACAATCCTTGGCAAAGGAGCGGGCTTTCTTGTTTCGGACACCTCCGAGTCCTCAGGTGCCGGCATCCAGGGTGGCACGACGACCTGGGTGCGGCTGTTGAGCCTCTGGATTGCTTCCTGTATGGAACGACGGTCTGCCTTGCTCACGCTTTCCATGAACGCAAGCTGGTTCTTGACCGGCTGCCCGTCCGGCTCCAGGAAGAGTGCACGGTTGCCCGTGCGGCGGTGCAGTCCGAGCGGCAGCTTAATGAGGTTTCCCAGGCCGCCGCTTCGCACGGATGACTGCTTGGGGAATAGCTCCACAGTCAATTCCTGGGGGAGCGGCATGATCTCGTTGCGGAGCAGCATTGCCAGCTTCATGCCCGCGGCCGCGGGAATCGGGGTGTCCAGGAAGATCCAGCAGTGGCGGCCCTTGAAACCGGAGTCCTCAATGTACGCGGGAAGCTCGTGAGCCGCGGCGCAGTCTACGATGTCACGGGCGACTTTCTGCGCCTTGGTCATCAGCGCGGAAAACGCTTTCTGGCTTGTGATAGCCTTGTTAAGAGCAAACTTCGCCACATCCAGGTCCAACGCGACGTAATTCACCGTGTTGTCGAGCCGAACCGGGTACGCGCCGATGGTATAGTTTCCGAGGATGTGGTTTTCCGCCACCTTGCTATTCAGCGGCTCGTGGATCGGCGTGTACCCGGATTCACCGGTAGGGCTGACCCACTGGCGCGCATACACGCCCTCACGGGAAGCAAACAGCGTGGTGAATGCCACGAGATGGTGCGCTTCAGGAACGAGCTGTTCGCTGCGGTCCGTCTGCTCGGGAGGGGTGTCCGGCGATTCCAGGAAGCTTAATTCCTTGAGGAGTCCCGTGAATCGGGAGTCCCCGGTGCGGTTGAAAGCCTGCTGATAGACCGTCCGGGCCTTTTCGTACTCTCCGGCCTCTTTGAGGGCCTCCCCGAGACCCTGATAGTGGTCAGGCCGGTCGGGCTCTCTCTTGATGAGAGCGGTCCAGACCTTGGCAGCCCGCAGGTGCTCGCCGTGGTCCATCATAACCTCCGCAAGCCGGGTGTAAGTTTCCAACCGTTCGGGGTTATCGCGGATGGCGAGGTTGAGCTCGAGTATCAGGTCTTCCAGCAGTCCCAGCTCTTCGAGGACCTCAGCCCACGCGAGGTGCAAGCCCTCGTCGCGCACTCCTTTGGTGTTGCGGGCCTTCGCGAGCGCTCGGGCTTCATCGGCCGCTTCTCTTGTGAGCGCCTCCCTGGCCTGTGCCAATCGCGGATCCTGGTTCACGACTCATGCTCCTTCGCTGCTTTTGGTGGCGTACTTGCTACACTCATGGATGTGCTCGGTGAGTCTGTCGCGGAAATCCTTTCCATTCACGGGATTGGGCCTCCAACCCGCATGGTTAAGGTCATTGCGATGCCCGCGAAGTCTGTCGTAATCAGTCGCGAACCCTGGTTGGGCCTCTATGAGATGGACACACGCAGCCAATAGCTCACCGGAAGTCGAATCCGTCTGATTCGATTCTTGATCCTTCTTGACCAGCAGAGCGGCAGCCTGGGAAACGATCTCTCGGTCCTCGTATTTGAGCCGATCCAATTTGAGTCTTGTAACCACGTCGGTAACCACCGCTTCTTGAAGAATCGTGAATCCCTGTTGGATGAGATTGTGGTTTAGGCACCACTTTGCTGCAGCAATCCCGTCTTCGAGCTCCTTTCCCGAAAATGTGTCAAGCTCGTGTCGAAGCTTTTTCAGCAAAGGTTTGAACGCGGGAAGATCGCTGGGAATGTTGGTTCCCTCGAGCAGGTTTTTCAATTCGCTGGCGTCGACGCTAATTCGCGGCCCTCGACACGTGCTCAAATTCAAGGAAAAATCCTGAAGTTTGCTTGCCACCCTCTTGAGAAAGTCGGCATCCGGGTCCGGACGTCTGAGCACTTTCTTAATCCGCCGGATCCCGCGTTCAGCCAATTGTAGTGCTTTTGACGCGTTCCCCGCGGTCAGGAAATGGTCGATGGCCTGTGTCCATTCAAGCAGTTCATCGAACGGGGTGAGATCGAAGACTGGCACCACATCATCTTTCTTGGCCTCAAATGCACCGTAGTAGATGCGCTCAAGCGACACATTCTTGATCACTTTGGCGTACTGGAGAATTACCAGAGCGAGCATGGGAATCGATCGAAACCCATGGGTAATATCAAATATTATGTTGTCTCCCTCGCAAAGATTCTCGCTGATAATTTGGAAGATTTGCCATATTTCGTCTTCGTCTGCCCCTTCAGGTATCCAAACATTCCTTATGATTTCGGGGCAGAGACCAAGACGCCTGAGGCGGCTGCGAAGTCCTTCCAGCGGCTTGCCGGTCTCTTTGTCTTGGTGGCCACCATCGTTCCAATTGTACCTTTCAGCCTTGGATGTCGTGAACACGAGGATACAGTCCACAGAGGACCACCGTGAGCAGGCTTGTTTCACTGTAGCTTCTTGAACGAAACGCACGTCCGGAACTTTAGATCCGTCTTTGAAAACGTAGGTGCACGGGTCGTAGTTGGTAGTTCCCAGCATCGACAGGTAAACGTTGGCCATTGGATCACCTCCCATAACGTCTGAAGATGCGGTGTTGGAATGTGTGCATCAGCCTGATGGAGCCGTCTGGTTGCGCCTCTTCCTGCGCGTGTCTCTCGGTCGTTGAATAGATGGGGATGAGCCCATGTTCCAGGCAGAAACGGACCATGAGGTAGCACGCGCCGAAATCCCCCTGGATGAGGACAAAGTCGCCCGGTTCAGCCGCGGACGTGAGCCAGGAACGGATAGGCCCGAGAACCGGGGCAAGCTCCGGCTCATCCGGCGGGAGACTGCTCCAGATTGCCTGTAAGTCGTGGGGTAGCTCGACAATGTGGTCCACGCCGAGAGACTTGCGGGCGTCTTCACGTTGCAGGTCTGTGAATCGGTGGTTGAACAGAAGGAAAAGCGTATGCGACATGGGTATTGCCTTCAGAAGGACATTCCTTGCTTGAGATCTTTAGTCGAGACCTCCCCAATTGCGGTCACGTTTTCCGGCAGGACTCGCTCGGAAATTTGCGCTCTGAAGGAGCGCACCTATAGTAGCCACAGGTTTCAACCTGTGGTTTGGCGCGGCACAACCACCAACCGACCCTGAAAGGGTCGACCAAGAGGTTTCTCCTCGCCTAGTATAGGCGCCGTTCATGAATGAGCCTTCGCTCTCGGTCATTTCAATGGTGGACCCCGTCAGGGTCCTGCTTGTTTGTTTTCTCATTCCGGTGGGTTAAAACCCACGGCTACTCACGGTATGCCCATTCAGGGCATGAAGCAGTGCATGATCACCATCATTCCTCTTCTTGATGACGCTGAGGTACGCAACCGTACTTATGAAATCGTGTACTTATCCTGGGGGCATGGTTCATCAGCCCTCTTCATCCACATGGAGACGGATCTTGCCGAGCCCAAATGTTGAGGCTTTGCCCAGGTGCACCTTCTCGCAGAATCGGAGAACAGGCAGATAGTCGGACAGATCCCCTCGATAGGTGACATACCCGATTATGCCGCCCATCATCATCTCTTGTTCCTGCCGGTTTGAGTACCGCCGGAACGCGCACCAGTCGAGGTCTGCGTTATCAACCTGGATGTCAGCGGCGTGGGCCACAAGTCCCCGGTAATCAAGTGCTGGCTCTCCGTCTCCGTAGTGAGCGCACAGGGAGGAAACCCGCCTGAGGGCTGCCCGCACAAGGACGTGGAACGGCAGCTCTGCCTGGTACTGGCCGCGATGCTGGACTCGCAACGGCGTCTCCAGGATCACGGTGATCTTCGAGGCGTGAGGCGTCTCCCGAGCAAGCTCACTGAGGTCCAGCCTCTCCGGACCCGGTTGCTCTAACATACCGTCGGCTGCGGAATAGATCACCTGACCTGCTGCGCTGACTGTCTGGAGCTTCAAGGCCGGCCTCTTGCCGTCGATGCGCCGGCCGATCCCCCTCTCGCCCATACGATCAAACGCGTACACAAAGTAAGGCAGCAGTCGGTTTGCCTCCCCAAAGAGCAGGAGGCTGCAGGGGAAGTCCGCCCCCTTTGGAAGGTCCGTTTGCTCTGAAAGCGGAGGTTCTAGGACAAACGGATGCGGAGGAGAGGCTCCTCCTCCGACAAGCTCTGCCGGCGTTTCAAACACCCGATAGTACGCACATTGCTGTCGCAGGAGACATCCCTTGCATTCCTGCCTCTTCAAAGCGCACACCACCGCCTTGAACGCGTGACCGAAAAACCCTCTGATGGTCGATCCCTTGAATGGCGGCAACACCGCATGGTCTTCAAGAACCGACACGATCTTATATTCTCCGTACAGCACGTGTTTCCTCTCACTCAGATACCGCCAGCCATCCCGTCGAGGACCGGCAGCAGTTTGTCTGCTTGTTCTAACCTACTGAAACATCGAGGAGATTTTCTCCGGTATGTGCTAGCGACTTTGCAGCCATTTGTTAAACTCCTGGACCAGCCATTGTCGCTCCAACTGATTCTCAGCGGAAGACATGACCGCGAACCTTGCGCCGAACCGGTCTTTGTCCAAATACCCACCTATGATTTGCTTGTTATAGATGTAAAAAGTGTTTTCGATCGCGGCCTGGCCATCGTATGGCATTGAGTGGCACTCACTCACGTAGTCGGGAAAGGCTTTGTAAAACCTCTCAACATGCTCTTTGAATCCAATAGGGTAATCGTCATCGCGAAATCTGTACCCCCTGCGCGCCGAAACTTTCGACGGTCTTAGAGTGAGGTCTGGATGCTTCGAGAGAAACGTTTCCCAATAGACCATACCGAGCGCTGAAAGGCTGTAGAGCGAGGAGGGGCCTTCCTCGATAGATTCGAGTAAGGGGAGCACTTGTTCGCGGAAGTTCTCATCTGGCGGAAGCAAGGTGTTGATTGTTTGCCGATCAAACGATGCTCCGGGCTCTGCCAGATCAGCCCATAGCTTCTTGTGTTCCTCGACAAGAGAAAGATCGAGCGTGAAGGGGATCTGCGGGAAACGTATGATCTGGTCGAACCGTTCATGTTTGTAATAGACGGTGGATCCGGCTGCCTGTCCGAACGCGACCGCCAGTGCAATTTGGGCCTTGTAGCCACCCGTGGCATTGATTGCTATCGTGCCTCCCCATTTGCGGTAATGCTTGCCGAGTAGTCGGACCAAATTGGGCAGACCTTCCCTTTGGAACAATAACGGTTGCTCATCCTGAAGCCCGGATACCGTTTCTATCTCACATCGTTCAAAACGGATCGGGCAGTGAGAAGCCTCAAAATATCGGCTGAGTATCTCTCCAATGGCGCTGCCCTCCGTGGTGTCCGACACCAAGAGGATGAGGCTCTGACGATTTTCGGGCAAGAACCCCTTCTTCACCATGGCTGCAATGGAATTAATCTCCGCTCCACAAAGTCTTAGCTCAGGAGGGAGCTTGACCAACAGTCCTGCCAGCCTGCCATACATACTTGATTCATAAGCGTCCTTAATTTCTCGGAGTCGGCGGGGCATAGTGTTTGGATCCCGGAGCAGACCTGCTTTCTCGAGCGCATCCCAATCCGCCACAGCCGTTGGATCGCTCACAGGGCGTTCACCTTGGTAGCTCTTTTCGGGGTCAAGCATTTTCATGTTTGGGTAGAATAGGCTTGTTCCAACGGTGCATACGAGGGTACCTGGCAGCGTCATTGAAGAAACCTCCTTGCGTTCATTATGGCCTTAAAGAGCTTTCAAGGGTGCTTCCCACATATCCGGACTCTTAAACTCATGGAACGTCGGATAACGAAAAACTCTCGAGTCGTTTTCGTCCCAAACCATCATCTTGCGGAGCGCAGTCATTGTGGGAGACTGGTCTTCCACTAGAGGTTGTATTCTTCGTTTGACTTCGCTTTTCAAATCCTCCGATTCCAATACGCGGTTCGAGGCTGTATTCATCGTAGAAAAGCGCTCTGCAGGCGACGCGAGGAATTCGAGCCGGTTCAACTGAATGCGGCAGCTCCCCAGTCCCAAGGGCTTGGCATTCCCAATCTTGTGGCGCATGGGGCCCGCAAGTCTCAGCTTTTTTTCGCCAACAACAACTTCAACGTGCTCCTCCAAGTGCAGAACGTACAAGAGCAGGGAAAGCTCTTCGTCGGTAAGACTGGTGAACTGAACCTGGAAATCGAAGTGATGGCCAGGGAGCAGCGCGTCGATAGGCCAGCCGTGCACTTGGATGTTCAGCTTGGGCTGGTGAAAATACAGTTTTCGGCTCTTGCCGTCGAGGATATCGGTGTGAGGTGACCGATAGAATTGCTCGTGACGCACGCCGTTGTTGGCCAACAACACCTCAAAGAGCTTCGTCTTCGGGATCTGCTCCCTGATAATTGCGTCTCCTATGGCTACTTTCCCTTTGTGAACGCGTGCATTCTGACCTCTTTCCATGGCGCCAAACATCCGGCACGTGATGCATAATTGGTTTATCCGTTTGCAGGCTTCCATCCCGGGAGGCACTGGACTCTTTGAGTCACTGACCACAAAGCACCCGCCGCCGACAATTTCAGCCAGAGACCGCAGCATGCCTTTCAATGAGCTCCCCGGTACGATGCGATATCGGTTCTCCCTGAGAAGAGGGGGATGATTCGACGTACTGGACTGGGCACCGACGAACAAGGGTGTAAGATTTTCTATCTCACATCGGATGAGCCCGCTGTGTCCCCGATAGCGTTCATCGGTCCACGGAGCGGATCGATTCACCGTTTCTCTCACCGGAACCAACCGGTATGGATTCCAGAAGTCTTGCCCCTGCGGCATGTCACTCCCCTCCCGTCACTTCTATGATGCTGTGGTAGCGGCTGAATCGCGGGATGCCAGCTTTGTCGGTCCAGTCTTCTACGACGATGGCAGCACGTCCCCTTGAAAATTTTGCGGTTTCGATGGGATACGAAAATCTGTGAGGTACCTGCTGTTCCAGCCATTCGTTCCGGGTGTCTGTCCGTACGCCCCAAAGCAGGTACTGACGTAGGCACGGCGATAGCCCCTTCAGCTCCTCGGAAAAATCGGTAAGAGGGGGAGGAGCAGGTGGCGCACCCAAATATACAACGCGCAAGAGCTCTTGGATTCGTCTCCACTTGAGCTCTCCTGCCGGCCAAAAGACTCGTCCCTCTTCCGTCTGAGAAAGAAAGGCCCTATCGAAGACCAATCTCTCAAACCTCGACATTGTTGGGGTGAACGCCATCAAGAGGGCATCTTCGGGCCAGGCATGTGACTCAATGATGGACAAGAAGTCTGCCGAGGTCATGTCAGCAGCACACAGGCGTGTCATCCTCGCCTCCGTTCGCTGTAGGTGTCGATGTCGCTCGGCCATCGAACCTCCTTGATATAGGCAGCCAGATTCTGTACTGCCGGCTCTAGAGCGGCCCTCCACGTCTCTGTCAAATCATAGGAGTACCTGAGGCCTTTCTGAAGGGGAGCTGGCAAGGGGTGAGCAGGCCCAGTCTCAGAATGCAGCCCGTAAGCCGCTCGCTCCTTTTCTGAACAACTGGCCGCGAGCCCAACAAGTTGTTGTTGTGGCTTGCCAAAGTACGTCAAATCGAAACGATTCACCGATGCCTTGATCCTCCCGAGGCCCCGACTCTTCCCCATTCCGACACGTATGAGTCCCTCTTCCATGTCACGCAAGACCAGGCCGACAAGCCCCAACTGCCAAAGCTCGAAATTATGAATCTCGATCCTGGTGCCGAATTCACCTTTGGTCAACACTTCCAGATCGTACTTTGCCCCGCCTACTGGGCCGCCAGTGAGGCGGTCAATGGCCACACCGTCCCTGGTCTCCAGCAAGGGCTTTCCGGATTGTTTGAAAGCTTGCGTCAGATACCCATCCGAGGTTGCCAAACGGCCGATGAAGTTGTGGGAACCGAAAGTTCGGCACGCTGGGCACGAAATGCGGTAGACGTCAGCAGCGGGGATAGACTTCATGTTCATTTTGTTGATGCGGAGTCCACAGGCAGCTTGTCCTTGTTCGCCGTTCTTTTCCTGTCCCGGTTCAACGTATGGAAGGCAGACAGGTACAGGGTTTTCTCTCAGGCTCCGGCAGATTTTCTCGGCGTACGATCTGATGACCCCTTTGAGGGAGCTCCCTGGTATAAACGGCTCGGGCGCCGCACCAAATCGGTATGTCCGCACGAATGCCATGTCCACTCCACTCACGGTGGCCTGACCCGACTTGATGAGCAGTGGGTCAATGGGGTCAATGTTCAGTTCTACTTGCGCAAGATTGATCATTCTTTTGAGCATGACTTCGCTCCTTATTGGCTTAGGGCTTGCAGCAAGGCATTATCGAGCAGATTGTCCGCGGGCTGCATACGGCGCTTCAGCAGATATTCCCTAAGTTGATTGGAATCCTCGTAATCCACCTGCTCGACCTTGGCGTCGGTCATGACTACGCGTCCAAGGCCTCTGGAAGTGAATCCCCCAAGCCGGAACCCGCTCTGCCATTCCGCCAAGACCGCGGCGACCAGTGCCAATTCAGTCCGTTCGGGGTTTTCCATTTCAATGACCACTTCAAACTCCGTGTCATGGTGAGCTACTTCAAAATCATACTTGAGGCCATCGCGGGCCGTGCCTGAATCGCGGTCTATGGCGACACCGTCACGCACCTGGTAGCCACCCACCCATTTCTTCAACGTTCCATCACTAAAGAAGATCCTCGACGCTTGGAGCGGCGATCCGAAAAGCCGGCAAACGTCACAGGTGTGATCGCGAAGCCACACGATCTTGCCCTTTTCAGTCTTTATTTCCTTAAATTCATCATTGACCTTCCTGAAATAACCTTGATCACCAACACACTTTTCTCCGGAAAGCTCCGAATCGAGCATACAAGCCGAAAACCCCAGATACCCAGCCAGCTTTTCTGCTGTTGCCCGGAAGCAGCCTTTCAAAGTTGATCCGGGAAGAACTGGCAGGCCTTGATTGTCCTTGAGAACGCCCATATCCGTCGCCAGGTCGCCTTCCTTGCCAGAACCAATGTGAAAGGCCGTTTCGAAGATCAGTGTGGCCGTGATTCTCACTTTCTGACGAAACGAGGTCTGGTTCATTTTTCGCTCCCTTTGCTCGTTTTATAGTAATAATGGCAGTTGAAATGCTCGAAATAGACTCCAATGACATTTTCCATCAGCCCCTCCGTTATCAGTTTGTTTCTTTTCCGAATCTGTTTTTGCGTGACCTTGTCTTGCGTTTCCTCCTCGGGATCAAGGAAGCCTCTCTCACGAAGGAAAGATTGAAGAAAAGCGAAAAGGGATAAATCCGTTGTGGCAGTTGAAGAAAGAAGAGAGGAGATCTCCGTCCAGAAGGCTTTATTCTCTGTTCGCGTATTCTTGTCCTTCTGCCTGTCCGCCAATTTCCGCAGACCATCCAAACCTGCCGCCTGGATGACACTAGGAATCACATGCATTTGGTGTCGCTTGACTTTCTTGCCCCGGTCCAGGACCACTTCAGCAGCGCGAATGGCCTCGCGTCGCAAGGTTTCGTCTAAAAAGACTTGGAAATCGGTAGACTCGAAAAACTCGTTCACTGTCATCGACGCTCCCCTTTTCCTGAACCATAAAGGTAATGGGCCACGACCTGTCTTGCCCAGCCTCGTGCGAGAATCAACTTTATCGCCAGGCGCTTGGCGGGCTCCTCGCCTGCCATTTCGTGGGCCTTCATCTCTATGGTAGCCAGTTGGTCCAGAAGGAGCGGGCCAACGGATTGCCATTCTTTCCTGTCCTTGCCAACTTGGTTCTTGATGTAATTGATGATTTCGGAGAATCGGCTGGTTGATACTAAGAGGTTTTCGAGGCCATGCACTTGGCTCTTCTTCATCCCGCAATTTGCCATCTCCTCGCCCGCTCGTTTCGTGTGTCCCTGTTCGTAATACTCCTCCAAGAAGAGATCTATGGAGGTCATGGTGTGCACATCCAACTTGTGCCTCTGAGCCGGAATGGATTCCATCATATTACCTCCCTGACGTGAATTGGACCGCACACAGCGATCCGCCCAAAACCTTCGGTCCTCCGGAGGCCGATTCCCTCGACTTCCAATTGCTTCAAAAAGGCCGCAAGCCCAGAGATGTCTTCGCCACGGTATTGAAACAGATACACACTGCCCATAGCTATCGCTGTGTCTTCGGTCTTGGGCAACTGTCTCGTCGATTGCCATCCTCGAACAAGGTGTTGACGGATGATTCGTCCAGCGGAAGTGATGCCATGGTGATTCAAGATGATTTCAGGGGACGGCCTGAGGAAGCGGTCAACCAAAATAGCGTGGCCGAGAAGTCCAATGCTGAAATACAGGCCGGAAGGCAGGGGTTTGGATGTTAGCTCAGCCACCTTCTTGCGAAAGGCTCCGTCCCAGGCCTCCAGGTCGCGATTCGGCGGGGCGCACTCCTTGAGCGTAAGCTCCATTTCTCCCATACCGCGGGTCCGGTCTGCGCCTGCGAAAATGGTTTCTGAAAAGCAAGAGCACAGAATTTCAAACTGATTCTGGCTGAGATATACCCCCCCAGTAAGGTATTGAGTTTGATCTACAAGGTCCTCTCCTTTGCGCGTGTCGGAGATCCCCTGGGTAATGTAGAAAATGGAGGGTGCCACAGTCCCTGTGTGGCGATCAATGCCAGTGTGACGCTGGTATACGATGACTGGATCAAACCGCTGGGGACGTCTTGTGGCGCCGTTCCAGAACCCGTGTATGGGTCTCATGTCCTGCTTGCATGTACGGCACACAAATGCTTCGAGCAGAGGGCGCTCCTCGAGCTGAGCGGCAAAGTGAGCTGCCAAGGAATCAGCCACGCCGTGGCCGTTTTCCCGAAGGAAGCCGGGATATCGCTTGCACGAACACGCGGTCATAGGAAGTGGTATGGAGAGCTGATCCCCTATGTCGGCCGGGAACAGATCCGGAAAGCAGACCGGATTCTCCAGAAAGAGCTCGGTGAATGCAGCGTCCTCAGGCGTCCCTCCCATGCGGAGGTAGCGAGCCGCAACGGCTCCCCGCAGAGTACTGCCCGGAAGATAGGGCAATCCTTGGGGTGCATTGGACTGCCGATCTTCCTGTACCATAAGTGCCGCAAGAAGCTTCGCTTGGATTTGGAAAAACTTCATCGTTCTCCTCTCAGTTCCGAGTAGTCTTCCCATGTCACGAGGTCCAAAAGATCGAGCGCCTTGTCCAGGTCCAGAGCCGACCCGTTATACTGGCCGCTCTTGAGACCGATCTGCTTCAGCCAACCAGACCCGGTGCTCTTGTCTCCGCCGATTTTGTCTACTGCCAGTATGCCGGCGACCAAGAGGCAGTATTCGTACGGCGGATTGTCGTCATCCAGCGTCACAAGTTTCTTGTGCCAGCCATCGATTCTGGCGCACAGGACTTCGGGGATGCTGTACTCGGTCGTAAAAAGCTGTTTTTCCTTTGCTGTGCCCAGCACCCGGTGCCGCGCCACTCGGTGCTGCACAAGGGTATCGGCCACACCATCGTTGATGTATGCATCTCGAAAGAAAAGCCCCCCCGGTTCAAATCTAGTTCCGAACAGACGATCGACGGGAGATGTCATCTGGGCAGATGGGACGAACCCCCCTTGTTCGGTCAAGTCCGACTGATGGGGATCGGAGGGGTCGGGGAATCCTCGGGTGCGAGAAAGTTTCTCACAGCTTTGACGGACAATCCCCTTTAGGGTGGCGGCCGGAATAAACGGACGGTTGCGTCCATTCCTTCGGACCAATCGATCGGTCATGAGGCTGCTCTCACCAGATCCGGCATGCCACCGAGATGTGAAGACAATCTGCAAATCAAGCCTGATGTGGTGACCCATAATTGGCTCCCTCCTCTGTTGTTAGAACGAACTCTGCAATCTCGGTCAGATCCACCAACGCGGTGGAGATCTCTGTGCCGTCCCTGTTCCAGGGCATTTCGAACAAGCAACCAAACCGATCGAGTGCATGCCAGATAGCTTGCTTCTGCTCCGCAGTTCGGCAACGCCCGTAGATGCTGAGTGTCTCGATGGTCCCGTTAACCGTCCCCTTAAAGGGGGCCTCGCTAAGGCGGTGTAGTCGGCTTCTCGGGATCCCGCTCTGTTTCAGACTTCGGGCGTGTTGAACAAGCGCCTCGGCCTCTTCAACAGTGTACGGACCACGATAGAGTCGCACCTCTTCTTTCCGGTGAGCTCTCAACGTGAGATGCTGCCTTCGGCTATCGATGGCGCTCGCTTGGTTAAATCGGCTGGTGAGATGGAAGTCTATGCACGCGGGCGTATACGCGCCTTCCCCTTCTTGAACAGCCCCCTTCGTCTTTGCGGACTTGAGAAGCTCTTCCGCCTGATTCACCATGATGGAAATCGGGGTGTGGGTTCTGCCGTAGGCGATGCCGATGGAAAGCGTCAGTCCTTTGCCGTCCAGTCTTGTGCTGAAAAAAGAATTGTCATCTCCACTTAACAGGTATTCGCGAGTCTTTGCCTCGAACAACCGGGCGACGTCGACGGCAACGGGCATGGCGCAATCCGCGGCAAGATAGACGATCAGATCATCACCCCCCAACAGGAGGATATCCACGGGCATTTTTCCATTGACCGGTCGGCAATGGCGCCAAAGGGCTTCGTGACACGCCTCTCGAATAGCAATGTCCACCGCTCTGGAGAAGCGCTTAAACTGTTCCTCGGTGCGGATCTGTTTCACGATGCGGCCCATGGAATTGCCGTCGCCGTACAAGACGGCTGTGTAGCCTCTCCGCGAACGACACCGGTCGCCTATCTCTTCAAAATCTCGTGGGCGCCACCTCCACGACCGGTCGGCATCGGTCCCGTGAGTCTTCAAGTACGCTGCGAATTCTTCCCATAGTCCTCGTTCTTTACCCATCTTCTCTTTGAGGGCACAACTCGTGCACAACAACCTGGATTCACCGGCAAATTCTGACACTTCCGACGCCATGCCAGAGCAGCTATCACACTCACGGATGAATCCCGTATGACAAGGGGCATGATGCACGACTGGATTCTGAAACTTCTGGGTCTCTAGATCCAGGAAGGCCCGCCGTAGGGCAGAGGGATAATCACCGTCTAGAGCGGCCACACCCACCACCATCCCAAGCGCCCCGCCACTCTGCCGATAGATTTCTCCCTCCACGTCATGAAGCTTCTCCCGAATAGTCTCGCTGGCAGCATCGATGATGAACTGCCCCGTTCCACCCCCAGCAAACACCACCCGACTGTGGGTTGCGCCGAACGTTTCCAAGACCCACTGGGGAATAACATGGCGGTTTAGCCTGTCTAGCAGGGCACTCGCACCGCGGATTTCCACGAGCCGGTCCGTGCCGAAGACGTACTTCTTGATTCCAGGGAAATCCAATACAACTAAGCAAGGAACAGATGAAGACATCGTGCTTTTCCTCACACACAGACAAAGCGGTTAGGTCTTGTTTTTTGCTGTTTTTCGGTCCCGCCAGCCGGCCTACCCCGGCAGACGGAAGGCGTTCCGTCGCATCACCCATGCCCCCTGCCTCTCCCCTCCAGATGGCTGTGGTGCCCGTGAGCCTCGGCGGCCTGAATGATTCGTTTCGATCCTGTCTGCCCCCTTGATGAGAGGCAAGGGAGAGTGAAGGGGCCACAAGTGGTTGACCGCGAGACTTCGCCATTGGAGCCGCTTGCTAGGCCATGCTATGCCCCTCCTTCCTGTTTGGTAAAAGTCATGGTGACGGGCAAGGATACACATTCGCCCTCGAAGCTCCTCAAAATCGAGGACGTTCACGAGCTCTTTGCCCTGAAAGGGTTAACGATTGTTAGGTCAGTCGCACCTTGAAGCACTCCACGCGCAGCCGGCAGATGGCATTCACGTCGTTAGCGGTGCTAGAGTGTCTTGATGCTTCCAATAGACTGGAAGCATCATGCCGTCTGATTCGGCTGGGGCTGGGAATTAGCTGATTTTACCCCCCGAAGTGGCGCACCGTCAAGGATGAATCGCAATCCAATCGTCAGAATTCGCCTCGTATTCCGGACACTCGAAACAAAGAGATACGGGTGTCGTGCCACCTTAGCTCCGGTCGGTCCTCTGATAGAAAGGCCTCATGAATCAGTCTTCGAGCCAGTGTTCCGCTCGGGTATCCACCTCTTTCCGCAAGAAGCGGGTCAGAGATCATCGCACGAAAGTCACATATAAACTTTATTTGGTTCTGCTCCACATAGTTCAGTACCTGATTTTTCAGCACATACGGTATAATGGAATCATTCATGAGCCCATCCAAATTGATTACCGGTCTCTCCGCAAAAAATCCGATAATTCCCGCGTTCCAGGAAGCTACCGGCCGAATATGTGGACGGGCCTTTAGAAAGAGCCCGGCGTCGCGCATTGCCGCTTGGTGGGGCCAAATGGGCTGAACGCTTGCTGCGAGATTCGCCAGAGACATCGCGATCACGTAGGTGAAGATGATGAAATTCAAGAAGACATGACGCACCGACTGTAAGGCAACATTAGCAATGAAGGCAGCCAGCGGAACGAAGACCCCAATATACCAGATTTGGAGCGATCCACTATTTTGGGCATAAATCAGCAGATAAACCACGATGCACACAGTGCAGCCAATGACCAGCAGGCTCTGCCCTTTGTCTTTCCCGTGCCAGTTACTGTACGCTGTGAGAAAAGCCATTATCGTGAGTGCCGATAGGGCGACTTCACCGCTAATTGGACCGGAGGCTGGACTGATTAGTGCCAATTTGCTCACTAACTGGATAGGCTGCCTCAGGTCATATCCGTAGGTCTGCCCCCAGTGGCTCTTGATAACTACGCTGGCCTGATACAGGTTGCCGCTAACAATATAGCAATGGCAAGACACGATCAGGAGGCCGAGCAAAGATCCCAGCGCAGCGAGAGAAACGATTCGGTATGGTGATCCGTAATCGCGCTTCAAGAGGTACGCGACCTGATAGACCCCAAACAAGGTCCATGGTAGAACCGCAAAGTCCGACCGAGACAATGTACCGAGCAGCCCTGTTGAGAAGCACACGACCGCAAAGGCCATTCCCTCGTCTGGGTTTGAGGTGCTGACTGTGGATATCAAGAACAGTAATAGTGAGCCAAAGAAGATGACGAAGCAACTCTCCATGAGCAGGGTGGGCTGCACCAAGGCAATTGTTGAGGTAAACACAAAGACTGCACCTGTCCCGCCAAGTAATTTGTCGTCGGAAGTAGAAGCTCGAACTACCCAATAGGCTGCAAAACTGACGAGAACAATGCTTGCGCATCCAAATATGAGAAGCAACGCCTGCAGCGGGGCAGATTCCCACACGCAATAGGCTGATGCTACAAGGTAACCAAAGAGCAAATGAAACCCGGTAGCAGGGTTGCGACCGTCAAAACTCCAGTTACCACCTTCAGCAAAGTTCTTTGCAGCCATAAGATAGTAAAAGGCATCATCAGGTACATGGGCCACTATCACTTCTTGACTATGGCCTGCCATCATGAGGACCCTCACCAGCCCAAGCGTGGCAATCCAGATTGCGGCGAGTCTGGGGCCGTTCACGTATCTTTTGAAGGAAATCCTAGCCATTCGCGCCCTCTGAGAGCTGCCTCTTCGATTTGTGGAGTATTGCGTCCATGCAACGGGCTGCGGGATTGAGCCTGCTCCGCAGACGAAGCAATCCGCATCCCTCAATGTTCGGTCCTCAGGGAGTCTGCTTCCTCTCGCCCCCCTGTCCATTTCCTGACGGGATCGGTTCCCCCCCGAAGCATCGCG
>Ga0067045_1029852_pt1 | contig 18074 bp, 15 predicted proteins | sample TerdegcTABiofilm_FD_59184 | JGI IMG/M metagenome (GOLD analysis project Ga0067045, IMG submission 59184) | Combined Assembly of (Gp0054472, Gp0054536) Wastewater bioreactor microbial communities from Singapore -Terephthalate degrading... | reverse complement strand
CGGCCGGACAGTCCCAATTCGGCCGGCGGCGGGATGTCGGGGGCATCGGTCTCGACCAGGAGGCGGTCCAGCGGCACGGCCGCAGCCGCCGCGCGCGGCCGCCGGCTGTGGGGGCGCAGCACGTTGCACGCGAACGAGAAGTACGCCCCGCGCGCTGCCAGCGGAGCCAGCAGCTCGACGGGCCCGCCGTACGCGTGGATGACCATGCCGCAGGGGAGGTCCGGCTCGGTGCGCAGCACGTCGCTCAGCCAGCCCCACGCGCGCAGACAGTGGACCATGGCCGGCCGTCGATGCCTGCGCGCCAGCGCCAACTGCGCCCGGAAGACCTGCTCCTGGAGTGCCTGGTCGCAGTCCGCATGGGTGCGGTCCAGGCCGATCTCGCCGACGCCGGCAGGCAGCGATTGCAGCAGCTCGTCCAGGCGGTCCAGCCAGTCGGGCGTGCGCTGCGCCAGATACCAGGGGTGGAGCCCGAAGCACGGGATCACCACTGGTCCGGCCGTGGCGTCGGCATGCCGGTGGGCCAGCGTGGCCACCGCCTCCCAGTCCGGCGGGCCAGTGCTGTTGCAGCAGATCCAGCGCACCCCGGCGCTGGCAGCGCGGTCCATGACCGCGTCCAGGTCAGCCGCGAAGCACGGGTTCTGCAGGTGCGCGTGCGCGTCGATCAGGTCCGGCATGGTGGTCCGCGGCGCTTCTTTGGGCGAGGGGCCCCACCACGGCTGGTAGGCGCCGCCGGTACGAACCCGCTGAGCCGGCTCCATGTCAAGCGGCCGGTTCCATGGGCGGCAGCACCTGCAGCCGCCGGACCCGCGCCCCGGGGGGGCCCGCCCCACTCCCGCAAATCCCAGCGGGCTGTACATTCAACCGCCACGCGCGCGCTGCGTCAGAGGCTGTTCGCATCGCTTCCCGTCGCGGGCAGCGACGCCGAGCGCACCGATCGTCGGCTGTAGCACCGGGGTCGAGGAGAGGGTGATGAAGAAGGTATCGCTGACGGGGATCAACGGCACCGTGGCCCAAGCTCTCAAGCGGCAGCTAGCGGGCAGGTACGAGGTCTCGGGAATCAGCATCGTGCGCATGGACGAGGTGCTGCGCGACAAGCAGGCCTCCACCTGGAAGGAACTGCTCGAGGCTTTCCGGGCCAGGGTGATGGAGCAGTTGCGGCGCGAATTCCAGGGCAAGGATGCGGTGGCCCATCTGGGCTGGAACACGCGCGACGAGCACTGCAACGGCGGCCTCGATCCGCTCAACATCGAGGTGGTCGATTGCGTGTACCGGGCGGCCATCGCCGAAGGTGTGCCGCGGATCTACATGGCCAGCTCGGTGCATGCGTACGATTTCACCAAAGACTACCACGCCGATGTGGATCCCATCGCCCCGTTCCCAGACGTGCGCGAGAATCCCTTCGGCGTTCCCCCCACCAGCCTGTACGGGGTGAGCAAGCGGTGGATGGAGATTGCCGGGCAGTTCTATGCCAAGAAGCTGCAGCCGGGGCAGAAGATCTTGGTCGTGCGCCTGGGCGGCGTGGGTGATTCGGGGCGTCCCCATCGGCCGGGCAGCCGCCTGTGGGACAGCCACCGGGATCTGGCCGGTCTGTTCACTGCCTTCGTCGAATGCGACGACGCACCCAACTACTGGGTGGCGTTCGGGGTGTCGAACAACCACGGGGGCCCGTTCCCCCGCCCGCTGTTCGATACGGTGAACCCGTACGGGTACGAGCCCGTGGACAACTCCTTCGAGCTCGATTGACAGCCAGCGGCCCGCGGCGTCCCGGTGCGGCTAGGGATCTCGCTGCCGGAGCCAGGCGGCGGGCCCGGACCCCAGGCTTGTCGACGCGATCGTTGGCTTGCGTGCAGTTTGCCGCGCAGACGCCCGTGCCGATCGCAAGGTTCACGGGGCGAGGCGGGGGTTGGGGCGGCTGTACCCGCCCGGCACATACGGGAAGCGCTGCTCCACGTCCTCGACCAACTCCACGCCGAATCCCGGCCGCTCCGGCAGCAGCAGGTACCCATCGTTCACGGTGAGCGGCTCCTGGAAGATCTCCTCCCTCAGCGGATTGCGGGTCATGTTCAGCTCGCAGTACTCGCCGTTGGGGATGCCCGCCACCAGGTGGGCGTTGGCTATGGTCGAGACCCCGCCGTGCCAGTTGTGCGGGATGCTGCGGATCCCGCGCAGGTGCGCCATGCGGGCGATGTGCCAGTTCTCGGTGAGACCGGCCACGTTGCAGTCGCTCTGCACGATGTCCAGCGCTCGTCGGTCGAGCCACTCCTGCGCCTCGAACCGCTCGCGGAAGCGCTCTCCGCCGGAGATCATCACGCTGGGCATGGCCGCGCGCAGCGCGAGGTGCAGGTCGAGGTACTCGGGACGCGTGTCCCCGAACGGCTCCTCGAACCAGTAGAACCCGAGCTCTTCCAGGGCCGGCGCCAACTCGGTGACGATGCTCTCCGGAGGACCGCCCGAGGTGCCCACGGCCTCGTGCATGAGCCGCAGGTGCGGCCCCACGGCAGCCCGCAGGCGCCGCAGGATGGGCACGTAGCGCGCGAAGGTCATGCCGGCGTGGCGCCAATCCGTGCCGCCACGAAACTTGAAGGCATCGAAGCCCTGGGCCTGGCAGCGCAGAGCTTCGGCGATCAGGCGCTGTTCGCCATCCGCGTACCACTCGTGCTCGACACCGCCGCTGGCGTAGACTCTGACCCGCGGGCACGGGGCATGGTCGATGGCCAGCAGGCGGTACACGGGTAGTCCCGTGGCCTTGCCGATCAGGTCCCAACACGCACAGTCCACGCCTGCCCATGGGGCGCGGGCCCGCCGGCTGCTGTTGCCGCGGTTGGTCAACAGCTCCACGTCGAACGGGTTCTTGCCGATGAGCAACGGCTGGATGACCTTCTCGGTGTACTCCTTGAGGTAGTCGGGCCCCTCGTACGGCGACCCCTCCCCGATGCCGACCAGCCCCTGGTCGGTGAAGATCCGCGTGATCGCGGCGTCGGTCTTCCATACCTGGTACGAGCCGGTGCGCCACAGGTCGCCAGTCGGATCGACCCAGGACAAGGGCAGTACCTCGATGCGGTTGATGCGCAGCGGTTCGCGGCGAAGGCCGTCGAGTGGATGCTGGCGCATGGGGCGTGTCTCCAAGAAGCCGCAACAGCGGTGGCCGACCGGCGCGAGCTGCCGGCCAGCAGGTCTCGGGGCCGCGGCGTCGGCCGCGCGATGCGGGGCGGCCGCGGCGTGGACCTGCGCCAGAAGCACGGCGGTCGCAGCCAGCGCGGCAATGGCCCGGGTTGGCTATCTTTGCCCGAGCGACCGGGCGATGCCGACGATGCACCGTCTGTCTCGACCCAGGTCGTTCTCTGCACGCTTGCGCCTCGGCATGCACGAACCAGCGTACTACCGTCTGTGGCGCTCCGGCGAGTTGGCGCAGCGGGCGCGTCTGGCGCGCCAGGCGCTCTCGAGTTGCGCGCTGTGTGGCCACGCCTGCCGGGTCGACCGGCTGCGCCACGAGCGCGGCCGCTGCCGGACCGGCGCGGTGGCCCGAGTGCACGCCGCCGTCCCGCATTTCGGCGAGGAGCCGCCGCTAGTGGGCACGGGCGGTTCGGGGACCTTGTTCTTCAGCCGCTGCAACCTGGCCTGCTGCTTCTGCCAGAACTACGAGCTGAGCCACCTGGACGCGGGGGAGGACTGCAGCCCGGCCGAGCTGGCGCGGCTCATGCTGGCGCTGCAGGAGGCAGGCTGCCATAACCTCAATCTGGTTTCTCCGACGCACGTGCTGCCGATGATCTTGGAAGCGCTGGTGCTGGCCGCGGCCGACGGATTGCGGCTGCCATTGGTGTACAACACCGGCGGCTACGACCGGCTGGAGGCCCTGCGCCTGCTCGACGGTGTCGTGGACATCTATCTGCCCGACATGAAATTCGCGGACGCGGAGGTGGCCCGGCGTCTGTGCGGTGCCGAGCGGTATCCCCAGGTCAACCAGGCGGCGGTACGCCAGATGCACCGCCAAGTCGGCGATCTGGTCCTCGATGTGGCGGGGGTCGCCAGGCGGGGGCTGTTGGTCCGCCATCTGGTCATGCCCGGCGGTCTGAGCGGCACGGCGGAAGTGGCGCAGTTCCTGGCGCGCCAGGTATCGGTCCAGACGTGGATCAACGTGATGGATCAGTACCGACCGCCGAGTGGAGTGCCGCTGGATCCGGCCCTGTGCCGACGGCCGACGCGGGAGGAGTTCGCCGCTGCCGTGGCCCAGGTGCGGGCGGCCGGACTGCACCATATCCTGGGGGTCTGACGAGGCGCGCGGCGTGCAGTCCGATGGTTCGTCCGGCGTGCGGTTGTCGCCAGCCGGCGGTGAACGGTCCATTCGACGAGGAGAGGAGCAACGTGTTCGGGCCGATAGCGAAGTTCCGGCAGCGGTTGCAGGCAGGCGAGGTGCTGCTCGGCGCTAGCGTGGCGCTGGCCGATGCGCAGGTCAGCGAGGCACTGGCCGATGCAGTGGACTTTCTCTGGCTCGATCTGGAGCACAGTCCCATGAGCCCGGAGTCTCTGCGCAGCCATCTGCTGGCGGCGCGCGGCAGGGGGGTCCCGGCGCTGGTGCGCGTGGCGGGCAGCGCCACGGCGTTCATCAAGCCCGTGCTGGATGCGGGCGCGCTGGGGGTGATCATCCCGCAGGTGCAGAGCGTGGAAGAGGTCCGGCAGGTGGTTGCCGACTGCCGCTACGCGCCGCAGGGGCAGCGCGGCGTCGGGCCGCTGATCCCGACTAACTACGGCCGGAGCAACTGGGACGAGTACGTCCAGCAGGCCAACCGCTTGCTGTTCGTGGCCGTGATGATCGAGACCGCGGCGGCCGTGGCCGCGATCGACGCGATCGTCGCTGTCGCCGGCCTGGACGCAGTGGTGCTGGGGCCCTGGGATCTTTCCGGGTCGCTGGGGCTGCTGGGACAGGTGGAACACCCCCGCGTCGTGGCCGCCATGGAGCGCGTGATCGCCAGCGGCCGCCAGGCTGGGTTGTTCGTGGGCTCGGGCATGGGCGCCGATCCGGCCTTCGCCTGGGCGCAAGTGCGCCGCGGCGTCCAATGGCTGCAGGTCGGGGGCGACTGCGCGTACATGATCCGCGGCGCCGAGCAGTTGACTGCCGCCATCCGCGCCCAACTGCGCGGCTGAGAGGTGGCGGCCATGGACGAGGACGTGCGCCGGTTGTCGGCGGAGCGGCTGCAGCGCCTGGGGGAGGAGCTGTTCGTGGCCTGCGGGGCGCCGCCCGCAGACGCGGCGCTCGTGGCCGCAGAGCTGGTGGACGCCAGCCTGATGGGGCTGGAATCGCACGGCGTCACGCGCTACGTGATGTACGTGGAGGAGGTCCTGGCGGGCCGCATCCGGCCCGGCGCGCCGGTTCGCGTGGTGCGCCAGACCGCCAACCTAGCGGTGGTCGACTGCGGCCTGAATTTCGGGGCTGTGGCGGCCAGCCGCATGGTCGAGATCGCCTGCGCCAAGGCCCAGGCCGCGGGGATCGCCTACGTGGTGAGCCGCCATTGCCATCACGTGGGACGTCTGGGTGGCTGGGTGCAGAAAGTGGCCGAGCGTGGCTTGTTCGGCCTGGCCGTGGCCAACAGCTCCAAGCACGGGCACTTCGTCGTGCCTTGGGGCGGTCGCGAGGGACGCCTGGCCACCAATCCCTTGGCCTTCGCCGCGCCCACGAGTGGCCGGCCCGTGGTGCTGGACATGTCCACGTCGATGATCGCCGAGGGCAAGATCCGGGTCTTGCTGCATGCCGGACAGCAGGTCCCGCCGGGGCGCGTCCAGGATGCTGATGGACGCCCCACGACCGACCCGCAGCGGTTCTATGGCCCGCCGCGGGGCACCATCCTACCGCTGGGGGGCGAGCTGGGATACAAGGGCTTCGGGCTGGCGTTGTTGGTGGAGATCCTCGGCAGCGTGCTGGCCGGAGAGCCGCTGACGGACGATTTTCGCTACATCAACGGCCTGGGCCTTCTGGCCATCGATCCAAAACCGCTGTGCGGCCGCCGCCGCTTCCGGAGTCTGATGGACCAGTTGTGCGCGTACATCACCAGTTGCCCGCCGGCGCCCGGCCACGAGGAGGTGACGATGCCCGGCGAACTGGATTTCCGGACCAAGGAGCAGCGCCAGCGGGACGGCATTCCGCTGCCGGCGACGACCTGCCGCCAACTGGAGGCTGTGGCTGCCAAGGTCGGGCTCGAGGTGCATCTGTAGGCCGGACATGCCGCTGGACACAGGCGGTGCCAGCGGCCGGCGTCGACGGGAGCGCCCGCTGAAAGGCGCCACCGTGACGCCGACAGCAGCGGGTGCGAGGTGGCCACGCTGGCTGCCACCACGTAGCTCGGGGCGGTGACCGGACCAGCCGCGGGCGGCCGCAGCCCGATCGGCAGCCGGTACGGCGTCCGGGTCAACCGCGAGTCGGCCTACGAGATGCTGCAGGCGCGGGCGGCCGGGCGGGTGACCGGTGGCAGCCCCGTATCGGCCGGCCCGAGCAGCGGCCAGCGGGGCACGGCCGGGGGGAAGCTGGAGGAGCTGCTGTGGGGTACCAAGGGACGCCAGGGGATGGTGGAGACCTTGGCCAGACAGACGGCGCGCGCGATGGGCAGCCAGATCGGCAGGCAGATCCTGCGCGGCCTGCTCGGAGGGCTGGCAGGTGCTTCGCGCCGGCGCTAGAAGCTGTGGCTGTCCGGGTAGCGGCCGGCTAGCTACCAGTGCTGCCGTGCCGCACAGATCACGGTCGGTTCTGACACAGCGACAGGAGCGATCATGCGGCCCAAAGAACGAGTGCGCGCGGCCTTCGCCCATCAGCAGCCAGACCGGGTGCCGATCGACTATCTGGCCAACGCCGGCATCGATCGGCGCCTCAAGGAGCACTACGGACTGGCGCTGGATGACGACGAGGGGCTGCGCCAGGCCCTAGGGGTGGATTTCCGCGGTGTCGGAGCGCCCTACCGCGGGCCGCGGCGGCACGCGGATCTGTCCGCGCGCGGCGTGCACGTGGACGAGTGGGGCATCCACCGCCGCTGGGTCGAACACGAAAGCGGCGGGTACTGGGACTACTGCGATTTTCCGCTGCGTGACGCCGACGAGGAGACGGTGGCCCATTGGCCGATGCCCTCGCCCGACGACTACGACTACACGGGTGTGCGCAGCGTGTGTGAGCGCCACCAGGAGTATGCCGTGTACGTGGGGGGCGCGGGCCTGGGGTGCATCATCAACACGGCCGGCTTCTTCCGCGGGATGGAGCAGGTGTTCGTCGATTTGGCCACCGATGCGCCGGCCGGCCTGCTGTTGATCGACCGGTTCTTGGCCGTCCAGCTGGAAGTCACCCGCCGCACGCTGGCAGCAGCGCCCCGCGGCAGCGTCGATTTCATGTGGATGGGAGAAGACCTGGGGACCCAGATCGGCCCGCTGATCAGCATGGCGCTGTTCGAGAAGCATGTCCTGCCGCGCCATCGCCCATTCTTCGAGCTGGCGGCTGCGTACGATCTGCCGGTGATGCTGCACACCTGCGGGTCCAGCAGCTGGACGTACGAGAAATACCTCGAGCTGGGGTTGAAGGCCGTCGATACGTTGCAGCCGGAGGCGGCGGACATGTCGCCGGAGTACCTCAAGGAGCGCTTCGGTGGCCGGCTGGCCTTTCACGGCTGCATCAGCACGGCTGGTCCCGTGGCTAGCGGCACGGTGGCGGAGACGGTCGCCTACTGCCGTCGGACGCTGGACATCATGATGCCCGGCGGGGGGTACTGCTTCGCGCCCACCCATTGCCTGCAGGACGACTCGCCGACGGAGAACGTGGTGGCCATGTACGACACCGCCAAGGAGTACGGGAGGTACTGAGCGAGCAGTGCGCGCTTGGCCGTGGCATCTGCTGCGGCAGCCAGCGCAGGCGTTCTCCGGCTAGCATGCTCGAGGAGTGCGGACGTGTACCGACACCGACAGCTAGGGACCGTGATGCTGGTGGCTATGGCGCTGGGCGCGGCGTTGGGCGGCATGACGCTGGCCGCCGGTCTCGCGCGCCGCGATCCTCGCGCCATCGTTGTGCCAGCAGTGGTGCTGGTGGTGCTGGTGCAGTTCGTGACGCTGACGGTGGAGGTGACCTCGCAGCACATCCGGCTGTGGTTCGGTCCGGGGCTCATCCGCAGGACGTTCCAGGTGCGCGACGTGCGCCGGGCCACTGCCGTGCGCAATCATTGGGCGTGCGGTTGGGGCATTCGGCGGCTGCGGCAGGGATGGCTGTACAACGTGTCTGGGCTGGATGCCGTGGAGATCGAGCTGCGCTCGGGGCGGGTGCATCGCATCGGGACCGACGAACCCCAGGCTCTGCAGGCGGCCATCTGGCGTGCCATGGAGGCGGTTGGCACTCCCGAGGCCCACAGACCGAGCCGGTCGCCAGCTTGCCCCCAAGGGTGACCGTACTCGCCCCTGACGGCCAGTGCAGACTCGCTGGCCTGACGCTCGCCCACGCGCCGCCGGAGCGTCCTGTGAGGCGCCCACGGCATTGTCTTGGCGGCCGTCAGGAACCCGTGCCGGCCGCCCGCGCCTGCGGCCGCGGGCCTTGTCATGCGGCGGCGCGCTCCCAAGCCTTGCGCATGGCCGCGAACGCGCGGCGAGCCGTGCGCCACGGTTCGTAGTCGGGCCGCTGCCAGAGCTGGGCGCTGACCTCCACGGTGATCGGCACGCGAATGCCAGCGGCGATAACGGCACGAAAGTACCGCGCCAGATCCAGGGTGCCGTCCCCCGGCAAGAGGAAGTGGACGCGTCCGTTCGCCATGTACCCGTCCTTCACGTGCGTGTGCACGGTGTACGGCGCACACAGCGCGACCGCCGGCTCCACTTCGATGCCGAGCACGTGGAAGTGGCTGATGTCGAAGTTGAGGCGGACCGAGTCACGGCCGACCGCGCGCACCAACCAGGCTGCCTTCTCCGGCTTGTCCAGGCTGTGCCCCACGTGGGCCTCGATGGCCAGCACCACGCCGTAGTCGGCAGCGACGTCGGCGTATGGCTGCATGGCTGCGGCCACCTGATCCCGGTGCTCTTCCCACTCTCCGGTGCGGTTTCCCAGGGTGGTCGTCACGACCAACGGTCCATCGTCCACGCTCAGGTCGCGAGCCAACTGGCACGTTCGGGCCAGCACCTGCGTCTTCGCGCCCACGTCCTCGCCTTCGCCGCACAAGCCCATGAGATGCATCAGCACCGGGGAGGGGAAGCCGGCTGCCTGGTACCGGGCGCGGATGGCGCGCCGGGCCTCGCCGTCGAGCCGGGTGGGGGCAGTGGGCCAGGCATCGCCGACGTTGAGCTCGAGAGCTTGGTAGCCGATGGCGGCTACTGAGTCGATGGCCGTGCAGGGGTCGATTTGCGCCAAGCCGTAGGTGCTGTACCCTATCCGCATTCGTCGATCTTCCTTCAGCTTCGCCTCGTGAATTCTCGCGCGCTGGAGCTGGCATGGGCGCAAGGTACGAGCTCCACTGGGCCAGTCAATCCGCCTGCGGACCGACGGTCCAAATGCCCGAGGATGGGCACCACGCGATGACGCAGCCTCGCTACGAATGGCGGTTCGTGCGCGCCGGGGGCCTGGACCAGGTGATGCTGGAGTCCGTCGCGGACTTGGTCCACCTGGACGAACTGGACCCCAAGCTCTGGGTCGCGCTCAGCTGTCCGGTCGAAGGCTTGGAGTTCGATCGGCAGACGCTGGCGTTGATCGACACGGACGGCGATGGGCGCATCCGCGTGCCCGAGGTCAAGGCCGCGGTGCGCTTCGCCCTGGAGCGCCTGCGGCGGCCGGAGGTGCTGCTGGATGGCCGCGACGGACTGCCGTTGGACGCGATCTGCACGGACAGCGACCCGGGGCGGCTGCTGCTGGCCGCGGCCAAGCGGAGCCTGGCGGAGATCGGCGCGCCCGCCGCGGCGGAGATCACCGTGGCCCAGGTCACGGCGGCCCTGGAGCGCGTGCCGAAGGCGCAATACAACGGCGATGGCGTCGTGCCCCCGGAGTCGGCGGCCGACGAGGATACCCGGGCGATCATCCAGGATCTGGTCGCCACCGTGGGCGGGGACCCGGATCTGGGCGGTGCGCCCGGAGCCTCCGCGGAGCGGCTGGCCGCGTTCATGGGCGCCCTTCGGGAGTACCAGGCTTGGTGGGAGGCAGGCCGACAGCTCGTCACCGGTGACGGGGCGCTGCCTGCAGGAGCCGACCCGCAGGCCGCCTACGAAGCGTATGCAGCCATCGGCGACAAGATCGACGACTACTTCCGGCGCTGCGCCTTGTGCAGCTTCGATGCGCGCGCGGTCGAGACTCTGGATACCCTCACGACCGGCTATGTCGCCGCGGCGGCCAGAGACGCGGCCGAGGGCACGGCAGAAGTCGCTGCTCTGCCTGTGCAACAGGTGGGACCCGAGCGGCCGTTGCGTCTGACCAGTGGCGTGAACCCGGCCTGGGTCGATGCTGTGGCGGCGTTCCGTCGCCAGGTCTGCGAGCCCATCTTCGGCCCTGACAAGACCCAGCTCACCGCGCCAGAATGGCGTCAGATTCGATCGCGGCTGGCGCCCTATGCTGCCTGGTTGGGGGCCAAGCGCGGCGCGGTGGTCGAAGGATTGGGGATCGAGCGTGTGCGCGCCCTGCTGGCCGGCGATGCGCAGGCGCGCGTGGAGGCGGCCATCGCCAAGGATCTGGAGCCAGCGGCCGAAGTCGCGGCGTTGGCCGAGCTGGCCAAGCTGGTGCGGGTCAAACGCGATCTGGTGCCACTGCTGCGGAATTTCGTCAGCTTCGCCGCCTTCTACGGCAGACGGGGCGAGGCGATCTTCGAGGCCGGCAGACTCTACCTGGACCAGCGCACCTGCCACCTGTGCGTGCGCGTGGGCGACGTGCCTGCCCATGCAGCGCTGGCGGGCTTGAGCAGGATGTGCCTGGCCTACTGCCGCTGCACGCGGCCGACGGGCGAGGGCATGACCATCGCCGCAGCGTTCACCCAGGGCGACGCCGACTACCTGATGGTGGGCCGCCGCGGCATCTTCTTCGATCGGCTCGGCAGAGACTGGGATGCGCAGATCGTCAAGCTCATCGAGAACCCGATCAGTCTGCGCCAGGCGTTCTGGGCCCCTTACAAGCGAGCGGCTTGGTTCGTGCAGGAGCAGGCCGAGAGGCTGGCGGCCGCCAAGGACAAGTCGGTGAGCGAGGCGACGACCAAGGGAGTCCCAGGGGCGGCCGCAGGCACCACGGCAGGCGGCAAGAAGGAAGCGTTCGACATCGCCCGCTTCGCTGGCATCTTCGCAGCGATCGGCCTGGCGGTCGGCGCCATTGGGGGGGCACTGGCGGCGCTGGCCACGGCGTTCGCCAGGCTGGCCTGGTGGCAGATGCCGCTGGTGATCGCGGGGATTGCCGTGGTCATCTCGGGTCCCTCGGTGGTGCTGGCGTGGCTGCAGTTGCGCACTCGCACCCTGGGGCCGGTGCTGGAGGGCAGCGGTTGGGCGATCAACGGCCGCGTGCGCATCAACATCCCGCTCGGAGCCTCGCTCACCGAGGTGAAGAAGCTGCCGCCGCGGGCGCGCCTGTCGCTGCAGGATCCGTTCGCGGACACGGCCGCCCGCCGCCGGGTGCTGTCGGCGGGCGTGCTGCTGCTGATCGCGGTCGGCGCAGCGGTGTGGTTCCTGTGGCGCGAAAAGCTCGCCTACTGGTGGCACCAGATGGTGGGTTGACGGCACACTCCAGCCGTTGGTCGCCGGTGCGGGCCCAAGCGCGACAGGCGGCTAGACGGTCGGGCCGGGAACGCGGCTGAAGGCGCGAAAGAACCCGGCGGTCTGGTCGATGAGGATCTCCAAGAGCTGGCGGCCCAGCGCCGCGCTGGCGGCAGCCGGGCAGTCCGTGTGCCCCGGGCCTTTCGCCCAGGCGCCATAGGTCTGGACCACCGCACCGGTCAGATCCACGTCCAGGCCGGTGTCCTCCCGCGACATGTCGCGGGTCCGCTGGCGCGCCGGCTCGTCGACCCAGTCCGGGCGCAGGGCCATCACCAGCGAGGTTTCGAAGTGCGCGGCGTGGCCAGGAATCCGGGCAGCCGGCAGCAGGTTGGCCGCGGCCAGCGCGGGCCTGGCCAGATCCCAGTAGTTGCACGAAGCCACGGTGGCCTGTTGGCCGAGCCGATGGACCAGGTCCTGGCTGACCATGCCGACCAGATCCTTGTTGCCCCCGTGGCCGTTCAGCACCACCAGCTTCCGGAAGCCGGTGCGGACCAGCCCTACCAGCACATCGCGCACCACGCCAGCGAAGACTTCGCTGCTCAGCGACAGAGTTCCGCCGAAGGCGTGGTGGTGGTGCGAACTGCCGAAGCAGACCGGCGGTGCGACGATCACCGGCACCGTGTCGGCCGCAGCCTGGGCGGCGCGCTCGGCCACGGTGGTGACCAGCAGGGTATCGGTGCCCACCGCCAGGTGCGGGCCGTGCTGCTCGGTGGCCGAAGTGGGCACGACCCCGATCGCGCGGGGTGCGGCGGCGTTAATCTGCTCGCGGGTCATCGCCTCGAACAGGACAGTCATGTCTCCTCCGGTTCAGCGAGTTCGCACCGCGGGCCCCAAGGCCCGGCACTCGTCACACGGGCGGCCGGCCCTCGTCCGGGCCGGCCGCCCGATCGCCTTGCCCACAGGGACCCCAGGCGAGCGGGTTAGCGGCCTGCGGCGCGGGCAGTCGCCTTGACCGCGGCCCAGCCGCGCTCCCGCACGGCCGTGTCGCTCACCTCGGCGATGATCTCCACCTCGTAGATCTCGGTCTGCCCCTGGGTCTTCAACTCGAGATTGTCGGCCACCGTGCCGGCGGGCAGATCGAACACGATCCAGGTATTCGCGGCTCCCGACTGGTCGGCGACCGTGGCCGTGCGCTCGCCGGTCGGGTCGCGGGTGGCGCCGTCGTTGGTCAGGCGACCACCGACGTACGTGCGGACCTCGAAATCGCTGTCCGCCTCCCCCACGCGCACGCGCACCTGGACCAGCGGCAGGATTTGGCCCCACTCGAAGGCGAGCATTCCCTTGCTGGACCAGACGAACGGCGATGCGTCGGCGGCGGGGGGGACCAATCCATCGGTGAGCCAGGCCACCTCGCCGGTGTGCTCGTTCCAGGTCGAGGCGCGGGTGACGGCATCCATGGCCACATTGCGCGCCAGCGCCCCCAGGCCTGACCAGGCCACCCCAGCGATGGCCACCGCCAGGGCCGCGCCGACAAGCTTAGCCTTCATCGCCATCCTCCTAGTGCACCAGCAGCATCTTGCGAGTCTCCTGGAAGCCAGGGGTCAGCAGCCGGTAGAAATAGGTGCCCGAGGCGCGGCCGCGCGCATCCCACTGCAGCGCGTGCACCCCGGCCGGCCGCCATCCATCCACCAGGACCTCCGTGAGCTGGCCGGCGCTGTTGTAGATCTCCACGCGCACCTGCGAGTCGCGGGGCAGACTGAACTGGATCGTGGTCGTCGGATTGAAGGGATTGGGATAGTTCTGCCCGAGCGCTTCGATCTGCGGTTGGGTCCCCAGGTCGCTGGCCACGGCCGTGATCGGGCCGTAGTCGAATGGCTCGTTCAGCAGGTGCCACTTGGGCTCGGTCTGGCCTCCGTAGTTCCGCTGCAGGTAGTACGTCACCAGCGGCGTCCGCTCCAGACTGTCCAGCGAGACCAACTGCGGGGCGCCGTTCTCCCACAGGTACACCGGAATAGCGTGCGGGTTGATCCGATCGGTCAGGCCGCGATCCATGGCCGCGTGCAGCAGCCCCACATTGCCGGGCTCGTGGCCGGACAGCCAGTACCCCACGGTGTCCACCTTGAACGGATTGAGCCCGAAGATGATCAGGTTGGTCATGAAGTCCATGGCCTTGCCGTCGTGCGGGCCATCCATCCAGTTACCGTCGCGACCGTAGATGCCCTCGATGATGTGCAGGCCGGTCGTCGATGCCGCGTGGTTGTCCAGGGTCTTCTGGCACCAAGTCTCCATGCCCGCGCCGCTGTTCCAGTTGTCGATGTTGCCGGGGCGGTCCCAGCGCGGTACGCCCGCCTGCAAGTGACGCTGGTACAGGGCTTCGACATCTGTCCGGTAGTTGGGGTTCAGGTGCGCCGTGGGCAGTCCGTCCTGGATCTGTTGGGGCACCGAACTGCAGTAGTGCAGGTACGGGTTGATGTTCGTTCCCTGCCAGTTCTTGCCGCACAGGGTCATGCCCATGCCGTGGGCCTTGAACTTGGCCAGGTTGATGTTGAACGCGTCCGGAGCGTTGATCGGGGCCACGTAGCCGACGCGGCGGTAGATGACACCGTCGGGTAGGTCGCGCCAGATGACCTCGGTGCCCTCCGCCAGGTTGGCACGGGCCACGCCCCGCGCGGTCATGTCGCGGCCGCTGTCGAAGTCCAGGAGATGCACGCCAGTGCGCGCGGCGATGGGATTGTACCAAGCCAGCGCCTGGTTGGTCGGGCAGTACGCGTCGCGCAGATGGTTGCCCTCGCGCATGTACATCTGGCTGCCTTGGAAGCCCAGCGACTTCATGCCGTCGATGAAGCCCTCGACGAAGTCTGGATCGGTGACGATCCCCAGACGGTCGTTGGTGGCGTCGCCGCCCAGGCACGTCAGGTTGGGCTTCATGGCGATCTTGGTGCTGGCCAAGGGCATGCCGCCAGTCTCGGACAGCACGAAGAGCTGCTGGCCCAGCGCCAGGCCGGCGGCATACTTGGCGGCCGTATCCACGATGCTGGCGGCAGCAGTGCGCACGATGAACACCGCGCCGGGATGCGCTGCGACAAACGGGTGCACGGCGAAGTACTGGCCGCTCTGCGCCACCCGCGCGAACACCACCTGCGGGGCCAGGGCCGATGCGGCACCAAGCGCCCCTGCCGAGGCGAGGAAATCGCGTCTTTTCACTGCTGCCTCCTTTCGTCCTCCGGGAAGTGCGGAGGAGCATTGGGAACCCAATGATGGCGCAGAACATGTCGTTCGGGGGGGACCATGTCAACCACCGGCACGCGCTGCCGCCACGAGGCACGAGCGCCGCCGGGGCTGCGGGGTGGGCGCACGGCGCCGCGCCGCGCGGCTGCGCGCCGGCGGCCGGCGCGCCAACGACGAGGAGAGGCGACGGGGCGCCAGTCTGGAGTGACGACCAGTTTCGCCAGCGAACCGAGGGGCGACCGGCGGTGCATCCGGTCACGTGCGGCGGCCGGCCACCAGGAAGCGGTCGTCCGCGTCGATCGTGCGGGTCACGACAAAGCCTGCCTCTTGCAGGCGAGCCGCCACCTCGCTGGCAGGCGGCAGCAGGTGATCGGCCACGACGCCGCCGAGGCTGGTGTGCAGTCGATTCAGCCGCTCCCGGCCGATCAGGTGCATGAACGCGACCTGACCGCCCGGGACCAGGGCCGTGGCGACCTGGGCCAAGGCCGCGGCAGGATCGACAAGATGGGGGTACAGGCCCATGCCGATCACCGCGTGCCAACTGGCAGGGCGCAGCGGCAGCGACTCGGCGACGCCGCAGCAGCGCCGCGCGCCCACCCGCTGCGCTGGTACGGCGGCGTGCCGCAGCATGACCGGCGACAGATCGATCAGCGCGATGCGGCCAGTCGGGCCCAGTCGCTGGCGCAGGGCGGCCAGCAGGTGGCCCGTGCCGCCGCCCAGATCGACCACGTGCTGGCCAGGGCCCAGGTCCAGACAGTCGAGCAGGGCGCCGAGAACCGCATGGTCGACGGTGCGTGCGGCCCACGCGGCCGCGGCTTGGTCGAAGAAGGCCCGCAGGCTAGTTGGAGTGCGCCCGGTCACGGCTGCTCGAAGTCAGACGGGGCAGACGGCCGGCCAGCAGCGGCACGCCAGCCACCAACAGGACGACACCCGGCAGTCCCTGGGTCAGCAGAGCGACGGCTGCCCACGGGCCTGGCAAGCCGAACAGCGGCGCCAGCAGCATGATCCCCCCCACCGCGACCAGCCGCGCGGCCACCACCGCGAGGGCGGCCACCGCGTGCGCGTTCCAGCGCGTGCGCGCGCGGGCGACGGCTGCCAGGCCGGCCAGCACCGCGCCTTCTGCCGCCATCACCAGCGCTACCGGTGGCATCATCGGCGGCATGCCGGTGAGCAGCGCCGACACCGGTGGGGTGATGGCGCCGGTGAGCGCGGCCGGCAGCGGCCGCAGCAGCAGGCCGGCCGCGAGGATCGGCAGGAACATGGGCAGGAAGGTAGGGCCCAGACCCGCTGCGTGAAAGGCGATCGGCACGGTCAGGCCGAGACCGATGCACACAGCGCTCCAGGTGACCTCGCGCAGGGTCAGGGGCGGTGGCTGAGACATGGATCCTCGTGGGGGGGAATTCGTCGTCCAGTGCACAGGAGCGCGATCGCCAGGCGGTCGGCGCGCCCCGAAGATACGTCGGCAGGCCAGGGAGGAGTCGCCCCGGACAAGCTGTGGAACCTTCCGTGTCGCAGGCGGTGCGGTGCCGCCAGCGATGCCCTCGATATCTCGCCTTCGCCCCGCCGGAGGGTGGCCGCGCGGAGCCGTTGGGTTGGCGGGCAGTCGGCCGAGCCTTGCCGGTGCTTCGTGGAGCTGCCTCCCGGACGCTGCCGAGCCGCCCGGGAGGCTCGCACCGCTGTGTTGTCGCTGTCAACCGCCCGACGGATCGCCATGCGGATCCCCCCGGATGGGTTGGCAGCCAGGCAGCCGTGACGCTGGCCTGGCGGTCCTCGCATGCGGCCGTCGCGAGCAGCCGCGCGTGGAATCAGCGGGACTCACAACCGCACATCGATCCCGGCGCTCCACGTCCGCCCTGGCATGGGATAGCCGACGCGATACTCGTACTCCTCGTCCAGAGCGTTCTCCAGGTGGACGAATATCTCGGCGATCCAGGGCCCGCGGGCCAGCAGATAGGCCACCCGCGAGTTGACCAGCGAGTAGCCATCCACGCGGGCTGCTGGCGCGGCACTGCGTGCTCCCTGGACGTACCGGTCGTCCACGTATTCGGCGTCCAGATGGAGGCGCAGCCGCTGGCGCCAGGTGTAGGCCGCTCCCGTGCTCAGCGTGAGTCTTGGGGTGTTGGGGGTGGTCTCGGGATCGGTGCGCGACACCGTGCCGCCGGCGAACAGGCGCAACGGCGCGACCGGGGCGGCGTCCACGGCTGCCTCCAATCCTTGGGTCGTATACTCGCCGATGTTCTGGATGCTGGGTGGCGGGGGTGGCGGCGGCACGATGCGCAGCGCGTCGCTGACCCGGTCATGGAACCAGGTGACATCGATCGAGAAGCGGTCGCCGAGGGCGTGCCCGGCGCCCAGCTCGACATGGTCGAGCCATTCCGGTTGCAGCTTCTTCCACTCGTCGCCCCGGTAGGCGAAGCTCCAGTACTGACCGTAGAAGATGGCGGCGTAGACCCCCGGCAAATTGAATGCTCGTGCCCAGCCCCCGTAGAGCCGGGACTGCCCGCGCTCAGCGACCAGACCTGCCTGGGCGCCGAGCTGTGTGCCGAATTCGCTGCTGAAGTTGACCCGCGCGCCCGCCGACGGAGTCCAGCGGAGGCCGTAGCCGAAGGAGCGGCTAAGCAGGGCGTAGGGGGCCAGGTTGACCAGACGCTCGTCGATCTTGCGGCCGGGGTTCGAGGTCCGCTTGCTGACGAAACTGCCACCATAGGAGTCCAGGTCGAGTCCCAGCATCAGCTCGGTGCCCGCGCGTCCTCCCAGGGTGGCGCGCGTGCGCACTCCATAGTTGGCGTAGTCGGAGATGCCGTTCTCCTGCTCGGGTGGCGAAGCGGTCTCGAGCCACTGACGCCAGTCGGCGTACCCGTCGTCGTAGTACGCCTTGACCCACGCCTCGCCGTCGCCGCCGGTCCACGTCAGGGTGCCCAAGTAGAACTCGCTGTCGAGCTTGTAGCGGTCGGTGACGGGTCCCTGGGTGGCTCCTACTGGCAGGGGATCGTCGGCCCAGCCGTCGGTCTTGACGAAGAGCAACGACGCATCCCATCGATCGGCGAGCCGGTACCCCGCTCGGGCATAGTAGGACTCCGTCTGGCCATCGGCATTGTCCCGATGCCCGTCGCTGCGCCGATTGCTGGCGCCCAGCAGCCAGTCCAGCCGGTCCGTGCGGCCGCCGTGGCTGAGCTGGC
>Ga0067045_1029850_pt1 | contig 18074 bp, 12 predicted proteins | sample TerdegcTABiofilm_FD_59184 | JGI IMG/M metagenome (GOLD analysis project Ga0067045, IMG submission 59184) | Combined Assembly of (Gp0054472, Gp0054536) Wastewater bioreactor microbial communities from Singapore -Terephthalate degrading... | reverse complement strand
ATTGGGCAACTCTTTGCCGCGGGGTTAATCGTGGGAATCATCATGATGGCCATGCTGATGCTAACGGTTTACCTCACGGCTAAACGAAGGGGGTACAAGCCGGTGAACGATCGGCCCCCTACGTTTAAAGAAGTGTTAGTAGCCTTGAAAGAAACCATCTGGGCCCTCCTGTTTCCGTTCCTCCTTTTGGGAGGGATTCGTACGGGAATCTTCACTCCTGCGGAAGTGGGAGCCTTTGCCTGCGTGTACGCGGTGTTTGTGGGCGGGATAATCTACCGGGAACTTACCCCCCAAAAACTTGTAAACACATTGCTTACCACTGTCCAGGATGTGGGGGCAATCATGTTGATCATAGCCCTTTCCGGATTATTTGGGTATGGGATACCCTTTGAACATGTGCCCGATTACCTTACCAAAGCGATCACGGGGATTTCCACAAACCCGCATGTGATCTTGCTGATCATCATCGCCTTCCTCGTGTTCCTGGGAATGTTCATGGAAGGTTCCGTGACAATCCTGCTCTTCACCCCCATTCTTCTCCCGATGGTAAAGGAAGTGGGAGTGGACCCGGTACATTTCGGATTGATCTTCTGTACCATTATTACGATGGGGAACATGACTCCCCCTGTCGGATTGGCCATGTTCGCCGTGTGCCAGATCATGGAGGTCTCCTCTGAAGAGTACATTCGAGAGATGATGCCCTTTTTAATCACCATCGTGCTGGAAGTATCCTTATTAGTCTTCCTGCCGGACGTAGTGCTGTTCCTGCCTAGGTTACTGTTCGGGTAAGGAGGTTCGATCATGAAGTTAGAGGGAAAGGTCGCCCTTGTAACGGGTGCTGCTAGAGGAATCGGCCGTGCCATTGCGGAACTGTTTTCGCGGGAAGGAGCAACGGTGGGACTCGTGGATTTACGGCCAACGGATGAACTGGCCGTATCCCTTTCGAAGCGAGGAAAATTGGCGGTATCACTTCACTGCGATATCACCGATCCTATGACCGTTCAAAGCATGGTAGACGAGTTCCATCGTCGATTTGGAAGGATCGATATACTGGTAAACAATGCCGGGATCATTGCCCGAGGGACTCTGATGGATCTAACCGTGGAAGTATGGAGAAAAGTCTTGGACGTTAACTTAAATGGAGTGTTCAACTGTTGCAAGGCAGTCGTTCCCTACATGATCCAAGATGGAGGGGGAAAAATCCTCAACATCTCATCTATCGCAGGAAAAACAGGAGACTTAACGGCCGCTCCCGTGTACGGCACGTCCAAAGGGGGAGTAAATGCCCTTACCAAATCCCTCGCTCGGCAACTTGCTCCCTATAAGATAAACGTGAATGCCATTGCGCCTCATGCGATCGAAACCGAGATGAGTGCTGAGTGGAGTCCTGAGAAGCGACGGGAAATCATAGAATCGATCCCGTTGAAACGGCTGGGCAAACCCGAAGAAGTGGCAGAAGCTGCTTTGTTCCTGGTGTCCGAAGGAGCTTCTTTCATCACAGGCGAAGTGTTGGACATGAACGGCGGGTATTTCATGGATTAGGTTCACGGATTAGGCAGATTCGGGGAAGTTGGCAAAGCGGGGACCTTCGAGAACATTCTTTTTGCTACGTTCCAGGTGTATTTTCATCAATTCAATCGCATCGGGAGAATGATTGGAGAGAGCCTTGACGATATGGGCATGATGTTCGAGAGTGGTGGCAATATCGGGAGGAATGGCGATATTGTAGATGTAGTTCATGTTCAAATGTAGGCTGATCTCTCTGTAGAACTTGATGAGATACTCATTGTTGGTAAGTCTACATAGTTCCGTGTGGAACTCTCGATCCCACCGGATGTACTCTCGTATTTCCTCAGGACCCTGCCCTCGAGTCACGATCACTCGCATCTGCTCCAGGATATAGTTCAACCGTTCTAAATCCTGGGAATCAACTCTTCGATAGATGCTCTCGATACAGTAGGTTTCGAGGAGTTCCCTCATTTCCAGGGCGTCCTGGATAGATTTTTTCGTTGGAATCTTGATGATGCAGCGACTTCTTGGGTGAATGGTTACTACTCCTTCCAGCTCAAGCCGTTTAATGGCTTCCCGCACCGGCATGGGACTTACTTTTAGTTCCTGGGCAATACCCTTGATGCTTAAAGTTTCCCCATAGTTCAGCCTTCCTTCGATGATCAGATTACAGAGGTACTGGTAGACCTGTTCTCCGAGGCTGCGGGTGTCTAGGATAGGAGTCGTTTTCTGAGAATTAGATCGATTCATATTTATATACATATCAGATATCAGAAAAAATGCAAGAGTTCAATAAATGAAAATGTGATTGCAAATAATAAAAAGATGAAATACAATTGGCAGTACAGGAGGTTACTATATGCACATAAAACGTATGAATCGCTGGATCAACATCCTTTTAGTGTTGCTTCTAGTGTTTGCCGCATCAACCGTAAATGGGCAAGCAAAGAATGTAGTGCTACTGATCGGTGATGGACTAGGTTACACTCAGTTCTGGGCAGCGCAACTGTACAGCAAAAATATTCTTGGTAAGGATCTCAGGATGTTGGAGGTGATGAAGGCTGGAAATACGGCTTTTCTAGTGAATGACACGGCCGATTCCTTCGTTACCGAGTCCGCTGCCGCTGCAGGTCAGATTGCCACGGGGGAGCGGATGTATGCTCGGGCTTTGAGCATGAAGGAGGATGGGAAAACCCCCGTTCCTACGATTATCGAATTGGCAAAGGCTCAAAAGAACCTCGTCTGCGGTTTAGTCACTACCTCTGGGATTACCGATGCCACTCCTGCTGCCTTCGCTACCCATGTGTCCCACCGATCCAATGAGGAAGAGGTAGCTACTCAACTACTCAAATCTAACGTTGAAGTGTTGATGGGTGGGAGAAGGCAATTTTTCCTTCCCGAATCGGTTTCTGGAGGGAGACGAAAGGATGGGAGGAACCTGATCGAAGAAGCGCAGAAACTAGGATACACCGTGGTAAGCACGGCCTCTGAACTGAAAGGGGTAACCGGATCGAAGGTATTAGGGTTGTTCAACATGGCCAATATGAACTACGAGATCGATCGGAAAGCCACACAGGAGCCGAGCTTAGCGGAGATGACAGAAGTCACGTTGAGGATTCTTTCTCAGAATCCCAATGGGTTTTTCGCCATGATCGAAGGAGGAAGAATCGATCACGCCAGTCACCGGAACGATGCAGCGGCTACCATCCATGATGTGATCGCTTTCGACGAAGCGGTAGGTGTAGCCATCGACTTTGCAAAGACCCATCCGGGAACTCTGGTGATTCTCACTGCAGACCATGAAACAGGTGGAATGGCTCTGATTGGTCATAGCAAGACCAGTAAAGAGTACGTTGGGATCGACCTAAAACAAATAAAAAACCAGACTATTTCCTTTGAACGCTTGATCAGGGAATGGGGTAAAAATCCTACACCCGCACTGATCAAAGAAAGTGTGAAGAAAACGACCGGAATCGAGCTTACCGATGAGGAAGCTCAGTTCGTTGCGGCCGATACCATTAAGAAAGCGGATCCGTACAACTACTCGTACGACTACATGCATTCCTTGGCGTTTGTACTACGGCCCTACTATCGGGTAGGCTTCGCCTCTCAAACCCATACGGCATCTCCTCTCTACGCGAGTGCCATAGGGCCGGGGAGCGAAAGAATACGGGGACTCTTGCACAACACGGAGCTTTTTACGATCATGAAAGGGGCTTTGCAACTGAAATAGGTAAACAGGGGTCGTATTATTTCTCCCGAGGGAAGAAGGGGAACAGGAGCTGAGCGAAGGCGGAAATATTACGCGTCTGGATCCAGACCCTACCGGGTCCTTGGAACCGGCACACGACACCCTCACCACTGGCAAGGGAAGAAAAAAGACCTTTCGCAGCTTTTGTAAGGGAGTACCGCATGGTTCCATCGAAGGCCACTAGGTTGCCTGTGTCCACGATATACTCTTCCCCTGCGGCAAGCTCTTTCTGCATCATAGCGCCATAACTGGAAAGCCATAGATCTCCGGATCCGGTAATCCGTTGCAAGAACAACCCTTCCCCAGCGATCATCGCGGTGAGCGAACCTTGAGCGGACAGTTCCAAGGAAGCGTCTCCCGCGAGGTAGGATCCGCTCTGGGCTAGTATGGTTTCCCCTCCTAAGGCGAGATGCACGATATCCCCAGGCCCTGCAGGTCCTAGAACGATTTCTGCCCCATCTTCCAGCGCCGTGTACTCAGAGGTAAAGATTTTTTCCCCTCCCATCGCAGCTCCCAGTGCGCCGAAAAAGCCTTTTCCCGAAGGCTTTGCTTTCAATTCAACGGTAGGAGACATACAGATCATGGCTCCGGCTTCGGCTCGAATGGTTTCCCCGGCCTTCAGAGTCAATTGTAGAACGCTGAATACGGGACCATGGAGAATAGAAAATTGCATAGTTCGCCCTCCTTCCGAGCTTTGATTGATCCTAAATATACTGGAACCCGTTATCCTTTTCTACCATGGAGCCATATCGTCCCCTTGACACCCCTCGACTCGTTGCTTAGGATGAGATCGGTATACTTCAAAGGAAGCGAGGTGCGAACCCTCCGCTAGCCCGTAACTGTGAAGGGGGACGAATCCATGGATCCTGCCACTGGCCTATAGGCTGGGAAGGCCCTGTGGATGAGGACACTACCCCGAAGCCAGGAAACTTTGGTATACCACACATTCCATTTCAGACTTCGCGGAGTGAGTCTGGAATACGACCTATTTACTCCCGGGCCATAGGTTCGTGTTTCTGACTCCTTTTCCTCGAAGGAAAGGAGAGTCTATGTATCAATTCATTCGTGCATTGTTAAATCGATTTGGTTCTCACTGCCAGGTGCGCCAGAAATCGCTTTCTTCCCAAACTGTGCGATCTAGCCATCCCGATTTTGCCGCATTCGCTAAGAAGTTCGGCCAATTACTGGGAATTTTACTCCTGGCAACAGCGGCCGCTGGGATCGCTACCCTGACCTCCTGCGATCTACTGGGGGGCAAGACTGATGATTCACTCGTAGGGTATTGGAAATCTAGCTTCGGTGATGGATTCGAAATTTATGGTTCTTACCCTAATACAAAGTTCAAGCAGTATGATGATGCATCAAAAACCGTTAGTTTCGCGGGAGATATAGTGAATTCTCCGAGTCTAACGGCTTCCAGTGGGTACCTCATCATAAAAATAACGGATGGAGGAACCTGGATGAAAACTGTGGGTGATTATTTTGCTGTCCACTGGAAAGAGTTCACGGGAGATACGGTAAAACAGGCGACTGCATATAAAGTAGGAGGGACCAACAACAATGGCATGCCCACGGCAGATGCCGCGGCCGCGGAATACACGGTTGAGAATGGGTATTATACCCGCTATGGAGACTACCAGCGGCAATGAGGCAGGGTGCGTTCAATACTGGGGGAGGCCCTTTCACTACTGTGGGAGGCTCCCTTACCCATGCGGCAGGCTTTCTGAAAGAGCTTTTGCCGGGCAGGCAACGACCCGGTAAACGACCCTCCAAACGATCCTATAATCGAAGGTTAGATCGGATTTCTATCATGGCAGGATTTCTGGCGGTAGGGCTTCTGGCCCGGGGGCTTACCGCAGAAGAGACCTCTCCCGATACAGCCCTGCTCCCCTTTCAGAAACCGGGTTGGGAACAAAGCGCAGAGTCAGGGATAAGGTCGGTAATAGTGAAGTTGCATGCGGGGAATGGCGCTGCAGGCAATTCAGAGGAAAGAGAGGGAGAAAAAGAGGAAGAGTTCCTCCTTCTGGAAGGGGAGGGAATTACCTTCACGGCCACAGTGGAGACCTCCCAGCAGATCCGACGAATCGGAAAAGAAGAGATCCAGCGGTTGCAGGCCCCCGACATTCCGGCCCTTCTGGAACGAGCCTTTCAGGTGGGGATAACCCGGAACGGCCCCTACGGCAGTGTATCCGGGATTTCCCTCCGGGGGTATGGCTCGGGCCGGGTGGCGATCCTCGTGGATGGGGGGCCCGTGAACTCCACACAGACAGGAGGATTCGATCTTGGCCGGATCAGCCCGGAGGATATCGAAGCGGTAGAAGTGATCTACGGTGGATCGGATACGAAGTTTGCCTATAGCGGAGCCCAGGGGGGGGTGATCAACCTGATTACCCAGCGCAAGAAAGTGGGTGAAACTCGATGGGATGTAACGCTGACGAACCAATTTCCCCTTCTTGAACCCTATGTTACGAAGGAAGGGGATCGTGTCTGGCCCTCCGTATTGGATCTATGGGATACGCAAAAACTTCGGTTTGGATACGAAACATACAGCAGGGGGGGAGGATGGAAAGGGGGGGTGGAAGTTGTGCAGGCAAAGAACCACTTTCTTTTCCAGGAACCCTCCACCTACAAAATCCGCAGGCAGACAGGATCGGGAGTGAAAGATTTACGGGGGGACCTATCTTACATAGGGGAACCAGAAAGGGGGAAAAAGGCTGGAAGCGCGGAAGGGGGATGGGACAATACTCAGAAGCACACACTCCTCTGGAAAGGGTCTTTCTACTGGGGGGAAAAGAATATCCCCGGGCCTCTTTACTCTGCCAATCCAGGAACCCAGGAAGATCTCTATGGCAGGACTACTCTCCAATACCGGCAGGAAGGAATCGGTTTGGTTCAGGCAAACATGGAAACAACTCTCGACTATTCCTATGAGGGCACACGGTACACCGACATTTCGGGGACAACCAACCAGAGGCTCCATGCCTTCCAGGGAATTCATAGGTGGGAAATCCCCTGGGGAACCGAGTTGATGGTACGCCCTTCTGCAGATGGGTCCTTTTCCTACCTGGATTCCAGTAATATCGGCACAAAGACTCTTCCCCAGGGCGGGCTCGCCCTAGGTGTGGAGTACGCTCTTGCCCGGGGGGTGGGGCTTTATCCGTACCTGAAAATTGTCCTTACCGAAACCACGGTAATGCCTGTTCCCAAGCTTGGTTTGATCTTCGATCTTTCCAATTCCGTTACATTGAAAAACAATTGGTACCGCACCTTCCGCCTTCCCACCCTGAACGATCTGTACTGGCCAGAAGATTCCTTTGCCAAGGGAAACCCGGATCTGAAGCCCGAGGATGGCTTCGGGGGCGATGTGATACTGGAACTGAAGAAGCCGGGGGTTTATTCTCTCGATGCTTCTTTCTATATAAACTATCAGAAGGATGCTATTTCCTGGCAGCCGGCAATGGGTGGGAAGTGGATGCCGGTGAATATCGCAGAAGCCCTCTTTTTTGGTTCGGATACCCGGATTGTGTCCGATTTCCACCCCAACGTGAAGATCACTGCTTCCTACAGCTGGCTCCTTACGTATGTCCTCACGGGAGATTTGACAATCGGCGATGACAAACGGATGCCCTACCAGCCCATGCACCGCTTCGCTGCCGGGGTGGAAATCCTCTGGAGCACAGGGTCCCTCGTGATCACCCAAAAATACGAGAGCGAGAGGTACGCCACCATCGTGAACGCAGCGCCTTTAGCTCCCTACTTTACCCTGGACGTATCCATGATCCAGAAGCTGGGTAAAGAATGGACCCTGCTGGTCTCGGGACGAAACCTACTGGGGGCAAACTACCAACTGATTGAAAACTATCCCCTACCCCGGGCAATGGTTTCCATTGGGCTACGGTACGGAAGGGAGTGGCCGCAGCGCGGTCAAATTGAAGCTTTGGAGACTCAGAAAAGGTAGAATAAAAGAGAAATGAGGGATAACACTCATGCATGGTGACAATCAAGCTATCTATAGAGTCCTCGGGTCCCACATTTTTGGGGGAAACCGTAGAATCGGCCGGTTCGTTTGGTTGGCCCTTTGGATTGCCCTTGCAGGTCTCTCTTTAGCTGGGCCTGCCATCCCGACAATTCAAGCCCTGGGGAGGGGAGAAACCCGGCCTAAGGGACCAGACCCAGTGCATTCTACAGCGATAGCCGCGGTTGAGGTGCGGGATTCGTACGATCGTTTGGTGCGACTCCCGCAAACTCCCAATCGGATCGTGTCCTGCGCTCCCAACATGACGGAGATCCTCTTTTTCTTGGGGGAGGGGAGACGATTGGTGGGACGTACCGACTGGTGCAACTGGCCGCCAGAGGTTTCCCGAATCCCCTCTATAGGAGGGCTACAGGACCCTAGCGTCGAGAAGATCCTGAGCCTAAAGCCCGACGTGGTACTGGCTTCCAGCCATTTCCAGAAAGAAACCCTTGAAGTCCTTGAATCAGTACGTATCCCCGTGTTCGTGGGTGTGGTTCACCGGGAGTACAAGGAGGTGTTTGAATTAATTCGCCGAGTAGGTGGGTTGCTGGGCGTTCCAGAAGAGGCGGATCGAAAGGCACGGGAGCTCACGGAAAGGATTGAATCCATTCGCCGACGCACCGAGCCCCTCTCCCCCAAACCCCGGGTCTACTATATGATCTCCTTTGGGGAGGAGGGGGATTATACTGCGGGTGCAGACACCCACGTAAGCCAACTGATCCGCTGGGCCGGGGGAATCAACGTGGGGGATGAGATACGGGGCTGGCAATTCAGTCGCGAAGCTTTGCTCCTGCGGGACCCGGACATCATCCTCATGGGAAAGCGACTGGGTGGCCTGGGGCGTTTGAAAGCTACCCCTCCCTACGGAAACCTACGAGCTGTGCGAGAACATAGGGTATACGAGATCGATAACGATCTGATCGACCGTATGGGTCCCCGGAACGTGGAGGGACTGATGGCGTTGGTAAAGATGTTTCACCCGGCGTTGGAGATTGGATTCTGAGCCGTCAACGCGCGAGCTTAAAAGAAAAATTCGTGCTCGATGAATTTGGGATACTCGAACTTTTCAAAGGAATAGGGGGAATTATTCGTTGGTAGAAAAGTACTTCAGGATCGAACGTCGAAAACGGATAGGAGCTTGTCTACTGGGTTTGGGAGTGGCTTTGGTCTCTCTCCTGTACCTTTCCTCAGGGGTCATTTCCATCCCTTTGTCGGAAGTGGTCCATGTGCTGGGCCGATGGATTACCGTTAATAGGGAGATGGGTGGGGATAGGATAGTGGCGCAGGTGGCGGTTTTGCAGATCCGGTTACCACGGCTGTTGGCCGCTCTCCTCGTAGGCGGGGGATTGGCCATCAGCGGGACGGCGTATCAGGGGCTGTTCCAGAATCGTTTGGCGGATCCATTCACTACTGGCGTGTCAGCGGGCGCTGTTTTAGGCTGTACTCTTGCTTTGATCTTAGGTTTTTCTCAGGGGGTCTGGGGATTGGGAGGCATCACTCTGTTTAGCTTTGGAGGTGCTTTGGGGACTTCCTTTATAGTTTTCCTCGTTTTGGGAGTGATGAGGCGGGCTTCCACGGCGACTATTCTTCTCATCGGGATTTCGCTGAACTTTTTCCTATCCGCCGTCGTTTCCCTACTTCTGTTCTTTAACCGTAACCGGATGGAGTCCATCGTGCTCTGGACCATGGGGTCGGTGGCTACGGCTACGATGGAAAAAGTACTTTTCGCTCTTCCTTTCCTGGTTTTGGGAAGCCTTGGTCTCTACTTTTCCTCCCGATTTCTAGACTACCTTGCGTTGGGAGAGGAGTTTGCCCGGGCCCACGGGATTCCGGTTACAAAAGCCCGTTTTCGCCTTATTCTATTCGCCTCCCTCGTGTCTTCCGTGTGCGTTTCCTTAAGCGGGGTTGTGGGATTCGTGGGATTGGTTACCCCCAACATGGCTCGGATTCTCGTGGGAACAAAACACCGCATCCTGTTCCTATACTCTTTCCTTTTAGGCATGCTATTCCTCTTGTTAGCCGATTTACTGGCGAAGACCCTCCTTGTTCCCGCGGAAATCCCTATCGGTATCCTAACCTCCCTTATTGGGGTGCCCGTGTTTGCCGGCCTAATCTGGCGGTATTCCCGGAGGATCTATTGATGAATGACCTATCGCGAGATAAGAAGCGGTTAAAGCCCACGAGTCATGAACGAAAACAGGCCGAAGGAGATATAAAAAGAATGGCCACATGTTCTTTTCTGGAATTACGGGGTGTGAGCTTCGCCTACCAGAGAGGAACAAACGCCTTGGAAAGCATCGACCTTACCCTCCCCCAGGGGGCTTTCCTTTCCATCATGGGCCCTAACGGCGCTGGCAAGACTACTTTATTGAAAATCCTGGCGGGCATCCTTAAACCAGACGGAGGAACAGTGCGACTCCTAGGAGAAGAAATCGAGCCAAGCTTTCGAACTTTTGCACGATTCGCCTATGTTCCTCAGTTTCTCCTGTTCCCTATGGATCTTAGGGTGATAGATTTCGTGCTTTTGGCGCGAACTGGAAGCACCCTAACGGGTCAAGTAAAGGGCTGGGATGTGAAAAAAGCTTTCGAGTCTTTGGAACGGGTCGGATGCCAGCAGTTCTGGAATCAGGACGTTTCTCACCTAAGCGGAGGGGAGCGACAGAAAGTGTTTCTGGCAAAAGCGTTGGCCCAGGATACTCCGGTACTGTTGATCGACGAGCCGGTTACCCACTTGGACTTAAAAAATCAGGAAGAGATCCTTTGCCTTCTACGATCCTTGGTGAGGGAGGAAGGGAAGAAAATCGTTGCGGTAATGCATGATCTGAACCACGCTCTGCACCATACCGACACTGTTATCCTTCTCAAAGGAGGAAAGCTCTATGCCGCTGGTCAGAGCTCCGAGGTTCTTACCCCCACCACAATAGGAGAGGTCTTCGGCGTGGAAGTGGAGGATAGAGATGGGTGGATAGTTCCCCGCTTTAAATAAGGCGGGGTTATGAATACCAAGGTTTTAAAATTACCTGCTGTTGTGGGATCGGGAGGCCCATTCTATCCTAAACTCTTTCTCACTTTCTCTGCAAAGGCGCTCAGGTCTCGATGCAGTAAGGGTACCGCCTCCCGGAAAAGGGCCTATCGGAACTCGATCTTTCATCATTCGAAGTCTAGTTTAAAATAATACCGCTTGACATGCCGAAACCGCATCAATTCCAGCCATCCTTTGTAGGTTTCTGTTGATAATACGGGGGGGCGAAAAGGCGGAAGGTCTAGAAGCATCTTCTCCAGCAGGTCCGCATGCCAGCGCTTGACGTCCAGGTGGTTTTCAAAAGCCTGGGAAATACGGACTAACAGGGTTTCCACCGCCGTGTATGCGCTGTCAAGTATTTGCGCAGGAATCAGGCATCAAACAGATCGCTCATACACGATCCTTCCTTTTTTGCGGATGCTCTGGGCATACTCGGGATGGATGGTTTCCATCTGGACGATATACGAGGATTGAATTCCTGTATTACCATTCGCAAAATACGATCAAAATCTTTACGAGCGGTATCCTGTAACTTCCGCAACTTGGCATCCCGTTCCTGTCTTTTTTTTGGATAAAGGAACGGAGCATTTCCACGTCACGGTCCAGAGAGGGCATAGGGCAAGTATACGCGAGAGAGGAGGGCAGGACAAGGGAGGGCTTACGACGCTTCGACACAAGTTCGATTTTTTGATGGTGAAACTCAAACTCTGCTTGTGGGCGCCTATTTCACTGGCTGTTTTTTCGCGGGTCTCTCCGGAAACTCAATGGTCACGCGAGTGCCGGGACGGTCCTTACCTGTTTCTGCGGCAGATATAGAAAAGGTTCCGCCCAAGTTTTCCGCTAAGCTCTGCATGATAGTAAGACCGAGGGACTCCGTAGACGACGGTGTAGACGCGGGGAATCCTTTCCCATTATCCGCAACAGTTAGAATCCAGGCAGAGGCAGTTGCCTGATCCGTAATTCGGGTAGGGAACTGTCTCTCAGTTTGAGAGCTGCCATGTGTTTTCAGGCCGATGGTACTTCTTCTTATGGGGCCCGCTGACTGTTGCATTCGGTCCACTCGGGTTAACTGCACCCGAATCTCGCCTCCTCCACTATTAAAGGCGTGCTTTAGAGCGTTTGTAACCGCCTCGTTCACGATGAGACCGATATTGCGGATGATATCCGCTTCCAGTGTAATCTCGGGTACTTCTAGCTGGATTGTTACTCCCCGTTTTTCCGATTGAAAACTCTCCTGGATTCCCCGAATGAGTTCCTCTAAATAGGTACGCACATTAATCGTCTTGCTATCCAGGGAGCCATATAACAATCTATGGGTAAGGGAGATAGAGTGGATCCGGTTTTCCGCTTCCCCCAATGCTTCAAAAACCGCTGGATCGGAAGAGGTAGATTTCTGAATGCTAAGTAAACTTTTTACGGTAGCCAAGTTGTTCTTCACCCGGTGGTTCACTTCCCGGACCAGCATTTCCTTTTCTTTTACCAATCGTTGCAGAAGGGTTTGGTACTGTTTATTTCGGCGCAGGGCATCGATTAAAAGGAAAATCGTCACGGTTTCTATAGTTAAAAGAAGGAGGATATAGGGGATAATCCCGACATGTTCTTCCCACATAGAAGGAGGTCGGTTAATGATCTGGCTATCTTCTGGCAGGGCCTTCCGAGGGATGTGGTACTTTTCTAGGTATCGATAATCGAACACATACGGGGATAAGGTTTCTGTCTGCACGGGGATATGCGCAGGATCCTCTCCCTTGAGGATCCGGGCCGCGATTTTTCCTGCGGCTACGCCCTGGTAATAGGGAAGGGTAATCTTACCACCGATCACTCCTAGCCTGTAATGTGGATCGGTTATGGTAAACAAGGGATCTCGAGTGGTTCTACGGACTTCCTCAAGAGCTTCTGCTACATCGTACACCCTCCCATCCCGGTCCTGATTCATTTGAAGGGGAAACACGATGCTTCTTCCCTCGTACCACTTTAAAAGCTTCTTGATTTCGGAGAAATACAGGAGTCCCATGCGCAGGTAGATGAAGGTGAGGGTAGAAGGATATAATTTTTGTACCTGAGCAATTTCCCTGCTCATGGCAGTACCGGTAGCCGTGTTATCAATGATGAATACTAGGTGATCTCGATCCGGAAAAAGGGATCGAGCGATATCGATCGTTTCTTTGAAGGGAACAACTTCCGCTACCCCGGTAATGCCCTGTTCTCCCTTAAGAAGGGTTGGACTGTAGTCGTTGATCCCGCAGAATACGATGGGAGTCTTTGGGAATAGGGTAGAACGGTAATGTATAGCAAAATTCAACGCGTCGTTATCTGTAACTATCACTAGATCGAAAGTGAAGTTTTTGTATAAGAAGGAAAGGTACCTGGCTATCTCCTGGAACCGGATATTGATATCGAACCGTTTCGCATCTAGAAATTGGGTGTACAGGTCCACCTTCAGTCCTTCTTTTTGGAGAGTGTCCTCGATTCCTCTATGTTCCTCCATCGTAAAGGAATATCCGGCGTGATAGGAATGGATTAGAAGCACGCGTTTTACATCAGACAATCCGTTAACAGGAAAGAGAAAGGAGATGAAGAGAAGGGGAATTATACAGATCAGTTTTCTTAATGGGTAGGAGCGCATAGGTTCCCTATACTTTTTACTATCGGCATACTTTACTAAGAATATAGCATTATATCTTAATTTTATCAATAATATCATATATTGTTGGATTGATTTTTCTTTCGCCCCCCTCTATCCTTCTTCCTGAAATGGCGGGCAATAAATCCCCAAAGGGTCAGGAAGGAGAGAACCCTCTTTTCTCCTCCGCTCACCCACAGGATCGGGAACCCCTTGCTTCCCGCATGCGGCCCCGGACCTTGGATGAGTTCGTGGGCCAAGACCACATACTAGGACCTGGACGGCTCCTCCGGAGGGCTATTCAGGCGGACCGCCTTTCCTCGCTGATCCTCTATGGCCCTCCCGGTACAGGAAAGACTACCCTGGCCCGAGTGATTGCCAACACTACTTCCAGTAACTTTCTTTCCCTCAATGCCGTGCTTTCGGGGGTAAAGGAAGTGCGGGAGGCTATTGAAGTAGCGCAGAGAAATAAAGAACTATATGGCCGGCGGACCATCCTGTTCGTGGACGAGGTCCACCGATGGAACAAAGCCCAGCAAGATGCTTTACTGCCCTGGGTAGAAAGTGGAACGGTGATCTTCATTGGCGCTACCACGGAGAACCCATTCTTTGAAGTAATCTCTGCCCTTGTGTCCCGGAGCCGGGTTTTCCAACTGAAACCGCTATCGGCAGAAGATCTACGCGCGATCGCCTACCGGGCCCTGAAAGACCCGGTGCGAGGGTACGGGAAGTATCGGGTACGGATTACTGAGGATGCCTTGGAACACCTCATTCGGGTTTCTGATGGGGATGCCCGCAACCTCCTAAACGCCCTCGAACTGGCGGTAGAAACTACTCCGAATGTGTTTCCCCCTCCCGAAGGGGAAGAGATCCGGATCGATCGTTCCATCGCGGAGGAATCCATCCAGAAACGAGCGGTCCTCTATGATAAGGAAGGGGACTATCACTACGATACCATCTCCGCTTTTATCAAGTCCCTCCGAGGCTCGGATCCGGATGCGGCCCTCTATTGGATGGCCCGAATGATCCGGGCAGGCGAGGATCCCCATTTCATTTTTCGCCGTATGCTGATTCTGGCAGGGGAGGATGTGGGGTTGGCAGATCCCATGGCGTTAGTGGTAGTGGAGGCTGCGGCAAGAGCCTTCGATCGGGTGGGAATGCCGGAGGGGCAGTACCACTTGACAGAAGCTGCCCTTTACCTTGCCACGTGTCCGAAATCGAACTCTAGCCTAGGGTATTTTGATGCTCTTAAAACTGTGGAAGAAGAGGGGATCCGGGATGTCCCCAGTCACTTGAAGGATTCCTCCAGGGATGCCGTAGGGTTTGGTCATGGACAGGGGTATAAGTACCCCCATGCGTACCGGGAGCATTGGGTAGCCCAGAATTATTTACCTCCGGAACTAAAGGGGAGGGTATTCTACCAACCCAGCTCCATCGGGTATGAGGGAAAGATCCGGGAGGAGATTCTAAGACGCCGAGAAGCTCTACTGACCAGTGTGTTGGAAGAGTGGGATGAGGCCTTTACCTTTTCTCCCCAGGACAAGAGTCGGGAGGAGTGGATGGCTCGAACACTTGGGGGAGGAGGACGTATTCAGGAAGGGGTTCGAAGGAAACTTTTCCAACTAGCATCTCTCCGAAGACACGAACGGGTGTTGATTCTAGGGCAGGGAGTAGGGTTTCTTCTTCCCGAAGCCTTAAGGCAAGCTCCCGAAGGGTGGGTATGGGCGATAGTGAAGGGAAAGGAAGAACGATTCTCGATCGAAGCGCTGATCGAGGTCCTGCCTGAAGTGGAAAAACCCCGCATCGTAACCGAGAAAGAATTACTGGATCTACTTGTCGCTGGAGTAGAAACAAAGGAAAAGCAAAAGATAGGATTGCGAACAAGTATAAAGGGAGAGCTAGCAGCCCTACAGTTCGATGCGATCTTGAGTAGGGGGGTGATTTCTGGTGGGTGGATGGAGAGTGGGGAGAAGGATTTTTCGGACTGGCTAAATCGATTCGTTTCTCTCCTATCGAACGAAGGGCGGATCGTGGTGGCCGAACTCCTTCTTGAAGGCAGTTCTCGCATCTTTTCTTCTTTCCACCAAGAGTTCGATTTCAATCGTCTATCAAAGAACCTTCAGGAAAAGCTGCTGGAAGGAGAAAACGCATACTACCAATCCCTATCCCTCTATCTTACCGAAGAATTGAAGGAAGCTTTTAGGAGTCAACTGAAAAGATTAGGGGTCTCCAACCTACGGGAAGTCGAAGAAACCTTCGAGGAAGAACGAGAAATCCAGGAACGACACGTAGAAGAATGGTTCGGCGAGCTGTGGAAGAGGGAGGGCTCTCTCCCTTCAAGAAGAATAAGCATTGCCTCGATCCTCATGAAGATATTGGATCCAGAAGAAATCCAGATTGTCTCCCGATGGCTCAAGTCGAATCTTCCCGGAAAAAAGCTTCTCTGGAGGAACCGATACGTTTTTATTTCTGGAAAAGCATAAAACTGTCAAAGTAATTTAAAATACCTCTTCCAGGATGTAGAACAGGCTTTTATCAGTGCCGAACATGAGCCATTTGCCGGAGGCTACCGGCGCGCTGAGGATTGCTCCCTCTAATTCCATGCGCCAAAGGAATCGGCCATCCCGGGCGGAAAGACAGACAAGGGATGGGGAGCGTTCCTTGGGGTCTGATGATTTGGGATTCCCCAATAATCCAAAATACAGGCGGTCTCCCGCGATGAGGGGGGCGGAACTCACGGGGCTCTGGAACTCCTTTTCCCACACAAGGGTTCCTTTACGGGTATCGAAAGCCCGTACTACCGCATCCCCTCCTGTGTAGATTACGAGGTTCTTCCACACCGAGGGGGCCATGTAATCCAGTAGGTTCAAGTTCCGTAGGAATAGCCCCTCCAGGTCGGGACTATACGAAGGCCCCCATCGAGAAATATCCTCATAACTCCATAACCGTGTGCCGGTACTTCGGTCGTACGTATGGAATCCCAGTATCCAGCCAAATTCAGTATACCCGCAGGTGGAAAAGAACACTAAATCCTTGGTAACCGCTGGAAAAGAGTACCAGATGGCGTTGAACTCGTTTGTGTCAATGATCCATAGGTATTTTTTCGTTCGGGTGTTGTAGGGTCCGAAACTATGCGGCTGACTCAAAGGGCCCGGGGCAAAGAACATCACATCGTCTACCATCTGGTAGGTGTGGAAGTACCACACGGGATTGGGGATCTTCTCTACCAATCGACCCTTAAGGTCAACGAAGAAACTCGCTCCCCCATCACTGGTGAACAGGACCATGTCCTTGTACCGCTGCAGGGTGGAGTTCACCGGACGGCCCGTGTCAAAGCTCCATACTTCTACTCCCTCTTTCCGATCGAGAGCGTAGGCTTTTCCGTCCTGCGAACCAAAGTAGACCCGTTCCTCATCCGCATACGGAACGGAGTTTATGGAAGCTCCTGATTTGAACACCCAGCGCATGTAGCCGCTTTCGATGTCGAGGGCATAGAAGTTCCCGTCCGCAGAGCCGAAGTAGATCGTGTCTCCCTTCACCACCGGCGGATTAAACGCGTGGAGAGTCAGACCGTCCAGTTGGAGACGCAATTTCCACTTGATTCCCAGAGGTGGATTGATACTCTTCGATGTGGCTCCCTGTCCGTACTTCCCGCGAAATTGCACCCAATCGGTGGAAGGAGTGCACGCAGAAAGGATAATCATTGGCATCAGCAGGCAAAAAATGACAATGATAAGAGATAGAATGGGTCGATTATGCTTCTGCGCAGTGCTATGGGTGAGAAGTAAGCTCCCTTTCCGGTGAGAGGCCAGGATGTGGTTTACCATGTGTACCGTAACCCCCGGAGACTAAGGGCTCGTACAATAAAAGGTAGGACTCCTTTCCTGCGGATTCGGCTTCGTATCGAAGTGTATAGGTTCCTCATCTCGTTCAATTTTTCTTCCTTCTCTTGCTCGGGGATTCTACTTCGATAACATAATTCCGTGTACAGGGTGGCAAACCGTTCCAAGGCAACTTTTAAATTCAAGTTAATTTCTAAGAGTCTTTCTGGTTTCGAGGCGTTAGAAACTGACCCTTGGATCTTACCATGCGACTGTTCGTTCGCCTGGGATGGGTTCTCCTTCAGCGCTTGGGTAAACTCGAGGGGAGTGAAAGAGGGTAATTTCAAGGGATAGCCCTCCGCAGCAAGGTCTAGCAGGAGTAGCCGATAGAGGGCTTTAGCAGCCTTCAATCCTTTCCCATGGGATAGGTATCGGTACCAGGCTTCCCGAAGATATCGAACGGTGTACAATCCTAAAACTCCGATTCCCAGTACGGTAGAGAGGATCCGTAGCACCCATTTCCAGGGAAAGGTAGGAATGGGGACGAATGGACTTTCTTCCTGGATTAGGGGGATTACCACATCCCGGTTGTTGGGATCTCCCATTCCCACAGGAGGAATAGCGAACGAAGTGGTTTCGAAATCGATCCATCCATAGAAAGGGATCCAGAACTGAGCCCAGGAATGACGATGGGCGGTTGTGACCAGGAATAGTTCTTCCAGAGGGAACGCTTGTAGAGGAGGAAGGGCCTGTCGGAGAAGGGAGAGCCCCCGGATATGGGCAGGGGTTTCGAGTTCACTTGAAGCAAGGTACCCGGTGACTACCCGGCTAGG
>Ga0067045_1029849_pt1 | contig 18080 bp, 10 predicted proteins | sample TerdegcTABiofilm_FD_59184 | JGI IMG/M metagenome (GOLD analysis project Ga0067045, IMG submission 59184) | Combined Assembly of (Gp0054472, Gp0054536) Wastewater bioreactor microbial communities from Singapore -Terephthalate degrading... | reverse complement strand
GGCAGGATCACGCAAGAGGGTTGGCTGAGACTCATGCAAGCCGGGTTCACGGATTTCCAGCTTGCGCTTTCGCCCCTCGGACCCCTGGATGTCAACCAACTCATTGCGACGGCCCTCCAGGCGGAGCCGAACCTGGTTCGAGAGCTTGCCGAATCGGTTTATGGAATAACGGGCGGCAATCCGTTCAGGATTAACGAGTTGCTGCTTTCTCTGTTCGCACAGGGGGCTCTGAGGAAGGACGTGGATCTCGGCCGCTGGAGTTGGGAGACTGACGCCATCGAGGCAATCGGCCAGTTCGAGACTGCAGACGAATGGTTGCAGCAAAGGATGCTCCACCTTTCTCCTGCGGTGCGGGAAAGCCTGGTCCTGGGGGCAGCCTTTGGGCATCATTTCGAGATTGCTGCCCTCGCGAACGTTTTGGGTGCGGAACCCTCCGACTTCTACGTGACGATCGAGCAAGCGCTCACGGCAGGAATCCTCCGGTCGTCGGGCGGCACTCCCTTGGCGCTCGGGGGCAGAGTCCTGGACCGGGAGACGATGGCGGGAGTCACGTTCAAGTTCATGCATGATTACATGCACAACGCGGCTTATGCGATGATTCCGGAGGACGATCGCCCCGCGCTTCACAGAAGACTCGGGCTTGCTCTGCTGCAGACCACGCCGGAGGAAGAACTGGAGAACAAGATCTTTGAAATTGTCGATCATCTTAATGAGGGCGTGGAGGCGATCATCGACCAGAGTGAGCGCGCCCGGGCCGCGGATCTCAACCTCATTGCGGCTCGCAAAGCAATGGCCTCCGTGGCATTTGAAGCAGCAGCCCGATACTGTGACGCAGGCATTCGATTGCTCTCTCCGGACGCGTGGCAATCTGCCTATGACACGGCGCTCGCTTTGTACACCGAAGGGGTACGTGCGGCCTGCTTCATGGGCGACCACGAAAAAGCAGAGAGCCTTTCAGCTATCCCCCTCGAACGGGCTCGATCGCTCCTGGACCGTGTTCCAGTATACGAAACCCTCGTTCACGGACTGGTTGTACGGAACCGATTGGCGGCCGTGGTGAACCTTGCGCTGGAAGTCGTCCGACAATTGGGCTTTAGGCTGCCGAAGAGACCCACCAAGCTGCATGTGTTGGCCGGATTGCTCATGACGTACCTGGCAATAGTGGTGAAGGGCGTTAACAGGTTACCTCTTCTGCCGCAAACGGTCGATGAGAAAGTCGTGGCCGCTGGACGTCTATTGTCAACTTCCGGAACCGCTGCCTACATGGCTATGCCTGAAATGCTACCGCTGATGGTATTCAAAGTGATTCGATTGTCGCTCAAACGCGGTAATACATCCGTTTCTGCTCATGCCTATGCTTCCTTTGGCATGTTACTCTGCGGGGTCGCTGGTGCTATCGAGGAAGGATATCGAATTGGCAGGCTCTTTCAAGACACGATTGATCGCATGCAAAACGCCCGACATGCCGGTCGTGCGATCTTCTTATTCAACTACTGTGTGAGACATTGGAAAGAGCATCTTGGCGAGACCCTGTCACCGCTGCTTGACGCGGGTAAGGTGTGCCTTCAGACCGGGGATTTCGAATTCGCTGCTCGCTCTGAGAGCGGACATTTCACTCACGCCTGGTTCTTAGGCTACCCCTTGATCGAGCTCCTCGATCAGATGGATGACTTCATTCCCCGGCTGCGGTGGCTGGGCCAGGAAGCCCTAATACACCAGATCAACATCTACCGGCAGACAATCTGGAACCTGATGCGTTCTTCTCATGATCCTTGCCACCTCAAGGGAGAGTATCTCGATGAAGACAGGCTTTTGCCTGAGCTTCAGGAAGCACGCGACATGAGTAAGCTGGCATATCTTGGTCTTTGCAAGCTGGTTCTCGCCTATCTGTTCGGAGATCGCGATCGGGCAGTGGAGAGCGCTGCTTTGGTGGAGCGATCACTGGGAGGGGTGAGAGGGACTTATGCGGTGGCTCTGTTCTACTTTTACGACTCCCTGGTGAGGCTGAGATGGCTAGATGATGACACGGACGTGGCCCGGCGCCAATCGCTGAAAAAGGTTGCTTCAAATCAGAAGAAACTCAAGAAGTGGGCATCTCACGCGTCGGCGAACTTTGAGCACAAGTATCTTCTCGTGCAGGCTGAGCTTTTGAGAATTCAAGGCAAGGACATCGAGGCCTCGGAGTTGTACGACCACAGCATTCGACATTGCCGACTCTCGGGTTACTGCCAAGAAGAGGCATTGGCGTGTGAAATCGCTGCGAGGTTCTACGACAAGAACGGGCGGTTCAACTTGGCGAACGCCTACGCTTACGATGCACGGGGCTGCTACTCCAAATGGGGCGCCGTAATGAAGGTCACCGACATGGAAAGACTTTATCCGCAGCTCGTTCGAGGTCAGGCCAGCCCTGCGTCGGCTGTGCACCGAATTGGCGGGGACACGATTGCAGGTGCCATCAGTAGTCTCGCTGAAGGACTGGACCTAGTGGCGGTAATGAGGGCAGCACAGGCGATCTCGTCGGAAATTCATACAGAAGGTCTCACGGAGGCTCTTATGCGCCTGGCTGCGGAAATCGCAGGGGCCGAGAAGGGAGTGTTGGTGCTTCATGACGGAGATGGGCTCAGAGTAGCCGCTCAGTTGACAATGGCAGGCGTGGAGCCCCCCAGGGAATGGCCCGGCCGCCACGGCACCGCACAAGGCTTCCCTGCCGGACTGGTCAATTACGTCATGCGGACAGGCGAGACAGTCGTGCTTGACGATGCCGCTCACGATCCCACCTTCGGCCTCGATTCCTATATCGTGGCCGAAAAGACCAGATCTACGGTGTGCGTGCCCATTGTCCGGCAAAACAGGGTTAAGGGCGGGCTATACCTCGAAAACAATCTGGCGCCGGGGTCGTTCACTCGGGCACATATGGAGGCATTGAAAATCCTGTGCTCTCAAGCTGCTATTTCCCTCGAAAACGCAGCACTCTACGAAGAAGTTCAGGAACACTCGCGTCTATTGGAACAGAAGGTAGCCCAAAGAACTAGTGAACTAGAGCAGACCAACGAGCAGCTCAGCCATGCTCTCAAAGAGAGAGAAGTCCTCCTTCGTGAAGTTCATCATCGGGTAAAGAACAATCTCGCTGCAGTCATGAGTTTTCTTCAAATGCAGAGCCGAAGGGTAGGCGATCAAAAGGTTCGGGATTTGTTCGAGGCTGCACAAGCCAGAGTGAGCTCGCTCAACATCCTCCATCAGATGCTGTACATGTCGGAAAGCCTGACGAACGTTCGTGCTACTGATTACCTTGGCAGTTTGATCGACCATTTATACCAGCTCTATGCCTCCGTGGGCACACGAGTCCGGCTTGTGAGAGATATTGGCGAAATCTTCTTGGACATGGACAGTGCCATACCTGTTGGATTTATAGTCACGGAGCTGACCACCAACTCCATGAAGCACGCATTTCCACACGGGAGGGGAGGGGAGATTCGCATCAGCCTAAGCCGAGTTGATGAACGGCACCTTGAGCTTGTCGTAGCCGATGACGGAGTGGGACTCCCTGAGGATGCCATACGGGAAAAGAACAAGTCGCTCGGGTTGAGTCTCGTGGACATATTTGTACGACAACTTCATGGAGAGCTGAGCGTCACGGGCGAGACGGGTGCGGAGTTTCGGATTCGGTTCCCTTCTCCGCAACAGCTTTAGGCCACGTCATGGTCTGCGTCGAGTCGATTGAACAGAAAGTATTCTATGGACTGCTCGCCGAGACAAACCTTCAAGCCGAGATCTTCACACGTTGATATGAGCTCAAACAGTCTAATGGTGGTATCTCGATGTGGCTGCTCTTCTCGGGAGCTGAAATCGGACGCGGGCGTTGGCAAGAAAGGGTATGCGTTTACCACTTCCAAGTAAGGCCTGTGATTCACCAGGAATTGAATGGTCTTTTCAAAGTCAGGCCTCTCCTCTCCAGGAGATCCGACGATCAGAGAGGGGGAGGGAAGAATCCCGTTTGCATAGAGCGCTCTCGTAAAATCGGACATCTGCTTTACGGTGAGTCCTTTGCCCACTGCACGGAGCGTCCTGTCACTACCGGATTCCAGCCCGAAAAAGATCATCCTGCAACCCGCTTTCCGTAGCGCCCGAATCTTTTTCTCAGACAAATCCGCCCGGGACTGCCCGCACCAGGGCTTGCGCAACCCCTCAGCACGGCCGCAAAACTCCTCCAAGTTGCGGCCGTTGAGCGAGTGATCCCTGCAAACGAGCATTCGCGGATCATATCGATCAATAAGAATCTCCAATTCTTGGGCTGCGATCTCAGGGGAACGCTCAACATAGCCTGAATTCCAGCCTATACAAAAGGAACAGAATCGGCAACGTCCCCAGGAGCACCCGTGCTTCAGCGTGAATGGGAGAAGGTCGAACAGGTACTTCTCTCGATGGTCGTAGATAGGAGTTGGCAACAGGTCATAGAGGACGGGATATGGGGCAGAGTACGCTGCAAGCACATTATTCAGATGCACCGGTTGCACCCGATTCCTCCTCAACTCTTCTTCATTCGTCCAAGATCCCAGGGAGTTACCGAAATAGAATATTTCTGTTTCGGGCGACCGCCGACTCACGGCACGAGTAAGCCTTAAGATCGCCTCTGTCGGGACCGTAGGGAACCAGGACGGAGAGGTCAGGTAAACGCGCGAATATCTGTCCCAGGGTACGGCATCATAGAGCCCGTCAATATGGCCCTCAATCACTAAATAAAACTGGCGAAGAAGCACGGCGTCCGACAGAATTGAGTCTTGATCCATTGTGTGAAGTATAGCCAGGAGTTTTTCTCTCTCTTTGAAATGCAGCTCGGAGTTTAAGTCAATGATGTCCACGTCATATCGTTGCGCCAACACCGCGGCCCCGTAACCCAATAGGCAGGCAGGGTGAAAAGGCAAATGCGGAAGGCACGGCGTAACGAGAGCAGCCTTGTCAGCGCTTCGTCTTCGGGATGTGGAAGCGCGACGACTCTTCGAGGCCGTGTATTTCCGGTTCAGCCCGAATGATCCTGGATCCCATGAATTGTCTGCCATCGCTACGTCGCGTCCTCAACGAGCAACAGAGATGCACCCCGCATCCGGAGGGGCTCTTCTTGTGGTGGCCCCAGGACCCCGAGCGCGTACCGTACTTGGAATCTCCAGAGCCCAGCCTGCAGTGTCTTTCCCCAAAAAAGGAGCTGTTTCCCAAATACGTAACCGTACTCATGAAATCTTGTGGTTAGCCTGGGTTTTCACAAATACGGTTACGTATGCTGCCAGGGAACATTTAGGGGATTTGCTCCCTGAAGGAGCGCACCTACAGTAGTCGCGCGGGACAAGGGATTTCACCTGTGGTACGGCTCATAAGATCTTGTACTTAGTACTTCTTGTTGAAATCGCATGGGACCCTGATGTCACACTCTCCTGCAAACCTGAGCAGCTTGGTGCAGTCCTCGAGGCTTACTCCATCGTACCCCAGGTCGTGAAAAAGCTTGAGCAGGTCCTCTGCCGTTGCACCTTGCTTGTAAAGCACATCCAGGAATTGGTCGCGCACTGAGTCCAACTGTCCGGCATCACGGATGAAATCCAAAAAATCTCCTTTTGACATCTCTCCTCCTTCTTCAGCGGATTGTGAACCCTATCAGAGGGCTCTTGGCGATTTGAGCTCCGGCACGAACATGTGGCGCGTGCAACCATGCCGTTCGGCCGGGAAATTCATTGACCGGAGCGATATGTCAACCTCAGGTCATCCATGGGACGTAGCCTCCGCCAACACTCTCCTGCAATAGGGAATTTGTGGAAACATATCTCTGTACCATTCCGAGGGTCTCACCATTCCCTCCATGCGGCAAAGGGGCGAGTGATCGCAGTCTTTGCACGCTAGGCGATCCTCCGAAACGGCCTGTTGGTATTGATCCGAGCTGATGATGTCAGACAGGATACCCGGCTCGTACACGCCGAAATGATCAGTTGTTGAATGATCGAGCGTGACGAGGCGATCTGCGGTGATCATAATGCTTCCAGGCCGATACAAGGGGGGAGTCTCATATGATCGGGGGAGCCCGAGAGCTCTCGAAGCAACTGCAGCTAACGGATTGTTCAATATATCCACCCTGAGACCATAGAGGTTCAGGAGCGAGACTGTACAAACGAGTCTGAGAAAATCATTGGGTCTCAGCACCTCTCCTGATAGATCGAAGACATCCGAAGGCACCCTAATGAGCTGTATGACAGTGAGATTCCTGATGTCGGGGAAATCATTGAATAGCCCTTCTGCAAAGCTCGGCAGCTCCGGGAGGAGACGTCTCCCCACCGACGTAAACACATAGACGGGAAGACAAGCATTTGCTGCATTAGCGATGCCTCGCAGCGCTCGATCGTACGAACCTGCTCCTCGGATGGATTCATGGAGTCGTCTCGGCCCCTGTAGGCTGACCGAGACGGCGAGACCGCTGTAGGCTGCGAGCTCCCGGGCAACCCTCGAGGTCAGTAATAGGCCGTTCGTGTTCAAAAAGACTGACCGATATCCGATCGCAAAGACATGATCCAGGATTCCCGGCAAACCGTTCCACAGGAGGGGCTCCCCTCCTGTTATGTGCAGATGCCGATAGCCCAATGCGTACCCTTCCCGAACCAGAGTGCGGACCAGATCGGCGGTAAGACTCGACCTCCAGGAACTGCGGGCACGGACGAAGCAGTGCGAGCAAGCACTGTTGCAGCGAGTTGTCACTTCAACACTGAGGCTCTCACTCTGGGGCACCAGGAATATTCGATCATCCATTGTGGCCGTCCTGCGTGGCGCCGGTGGTCCTGAGAGGAAGGGCAAGACACCGAAACTCCGCGGCAAGGCCTGTCAAGTTGTGGGCTTGAACGATCGTAGCCGCTGCCTCCAGTTCAGCACATATTCTTTCTTTGATCGAATCGATCAGCCCATGTTGCAGGATGTGGTCGAGGACAATGTCTGCGTGATCTTTCGCTCGGGCTTGGGACCCGACGTTACCGTTTTTCCAGTGAGACTTCAGACTATCAGGGAGGCAAAGATAGACTGCGGATTCAGCCCCTTGCTCAAAATCCTCGCGAATGTCCCTAATGTCGTCGAGAAGTCGCCAGGCAATCCCGAAAGATCCATAGGCAAGCTCAATTGCCTTTGTGAAATCCATGGCTTCTGTCAGCTTCATGCACAAGAGAAACGGGGTCGGCATGAGGATGGCCATCTGCTTTCGGAAAAGATCGCAATAGTCATCGAGGGATTCCGGTGGGTTGAACTCTTGATTGCTTGCATAGTAATCATCAACGAAACTCCTGAGGATTCCTTCACCTCCACGTACGGTTCCCGCCAGATCACTCAATGCGCGGTTCATGATTTTCCAGGCTTCGCTTCTCAGCAACAAGGTCAATGGCGAAACGGGTATTTGACCGTCGGTGAGATGATCGTCGAGAGAGTGAAGAAACATGGCCATGGATTGGCCGGTCACCGCATTCGTTAGGTCCTTTTCGTTCAGTCGCGCCGCAGCGAGAGGATGCGCGCTGCCGATCCAATAGAGGACCGACCAGATCGGCCGATAATAATTGGCAAAGAAATCTGGGTCGTCTCCGAGGCGTACCCCTGCATACTGCAGGAGAAATAGCATCGAGTCGGTATGAGCCGACCGTGGCAGGGATTTACAGAGCGAAACCATTTCATAGTTGAAGCGCCGGTAAAAAATGCTTTCCGATTCCGACAGGTCACTCTTGCCGAAATCCGTAGCTGCGCAGGAGAGTAGAAAATCCTCGATGGTTCCACTCATGAGATCGTACCAGCGCTACAAGCAGCCCAAACATAATTGCACTATAGCATACTTCCCATGGTATTGCCGGCATTTTGATCGCACGACTCAGTCTTTTTCTCCCACGAGAATGAAAGAAGCCCAGAAGAAGGGGTGTTCAAATCCTTTTTCTCTTAGGACGGCTTTGCTGCGAACCCATGCTTGGAGCTTGCCGAGCCCTTGCTGGCGTCCCTTGAAAAATTCCTCCAGCAACATTACCGAGGGTTTTTCCGCGACGGACCAGAGACTCATGATCACAGACCTCGCTCCCGCGCATTGGAAACTTCGCCCCATGCTCATGACTCCTTCGCCTTCCAACTTGGTTCCGACACCGGTCTTGCAGGCCATGAGCGTCGCCACATCGGCGTTTATCTTGAGCCCTGCCACATCCGTCATGGTCAAGAATCCGTCGATTCCGTCAGGAACCATGGTGAGCGCCAGAAACGGTTCCATGACCCCAGGAAAATCATTAGCGGTGAATCCGTGGGTACCGAATATAAGATGACGAAATGAGCTGGAATTTCCGGAAACGCGCATCATAAAGGCCCTCTTGCTGCAGTGGAGCCCTGAGAGGACCTCGCATGATTCTCCGTACTGCTCCTTGAGCCGATTACCAAGCTCACCGGTTTCCTTGAGCCGCCGAAGGCTTACAGGACCCGCGAGAGCCCGCTCAACTGCGGATTTTGCCCGAGAGCAATTGAGCTCACCGGCCTGAGTTTTCGGAATCTGAACGCCCCGGACTCTTTCGTCGGAAGGGCTGAACACTGGATCGGTCATGACAAGAACTGCAGGACCTATCTCTTCTGTCTTCGCGATCTGCCGGGCTAACGTCATTGCGGTCAGGGATTGAGAATAGACGACGGGATTGCGGTCTCCCAGGTAAGTTAATCCTCGAGGGAAATCTCCTTGTCTACCCGTGTACCACTTAGCGGCCCCACCCGTCACCAGGGCTTCAAAGGGCAACAGTGCCAGGACACCGTCAGGTATGATTGTGACGGGGGACCCCTCAGGAACGGATTCAAGGACATGTGCAGCTAGCCGTTCGTGCAGCGATGCTGCAAGCTCGGAACTGAACTTGGTGAATTGGACCCGTTCAAAGGGACCCCTGAAGTTGCGAACATCGTTTTCTAAATCTTGCGAGCTGCACTCCAGGAATGAAGCCTTGACGATCTTCCTTCCTTTCAGCAGACGGATAGCTATGCCGTCGTTGAGCACATCGAACATGAGGACGTGCTCGTCCGGTCCGATATCAGCCTTGTCCAGGGTCACAGGAGAAGGATGGATCACAGCGCAATAATCTCTATACTGTTCGCACAATGACTTGAGAAACGTCTTGGCCTCGTTCTCAGCACTTCTAATCTCATTCTTCATCTCTGCCCAACGACGATTGTCCGAAGACTTGGGTATGACAGCCAGAGCCGTCTTAATGGCCGCGAGCTTGTTCGTGAGCTCATTCTCCTGCAGAATGAGCTCCGGTGGTACGCTGAAATGCCTGCGGTCCGCTTTCTGTGATATGTTGTCGGCAAATTCGCGAGCTTTCGTCGACTCGCTGGGATAAATGCTCCTGTCCGGCTTCTGAAGCTTCAGGCTCGTTTTCACAAGGCCTTTTGCCGGATCCGATCTCAGGAATCCACTGACCTTAACCGAGAAGAAATTCTTTCTCTCAGACAGCAGCAAGCTTGAACGTATCTCTTCAGCTATTTCCACTGCTTTCGAATAATATTGTTGGGCTCGATTATAGTTTTTCATAGCCTCGAAAACCTTCCCGAGTCCAGTATAGGCGACAAACAATTCGTCGAGGTTTTCTTCGTTTTGGGCAGCGGATAAGAGTTGCTCGTAAGCTTTTCGAGCTTCTTGCGGTTGTGCTTTAAGAAGATAGAATCTCCCAAGGGACGAATCATAATCGGCCTCCTTAAGATAAGGCTCGGCCTCTGCCAATCGGCCGGCATCGAGGAGGATGTCGCCCATGAGCTTTTTGACCCAGTCTGTCGGTGCATTCGCTTTGGCAAACAGATCCAGAGACCTGTTCATTCGTTCCAAGGCTTGTTCAGTGCGTCCTTCCTGAGCGTAAACCTGGCCAGACTCAAGCTCTATTTCTCCGGCCTCTGCGTAGTCGGCCATTTGGTTTGATAGGTCGGCAGCCTTGTCGAAATCTTGAATGGCCTTTGCGTATTCACCCCATAGCCGGTAAAAGTTTCCCAGATTTCGGAGTATTAGGACTCTGACTTTGTCCGGTTCCTGGCGAATGGCCAGGGCTGCTTCGTACCGCTCCAACGACCGGTCATATCTTGCTCGATTCTTCTCCAAGACTCCCAGGTTGTTCAGTGCCATTTGTGCATCTCTACTAGTCCCGGCGGTCCGCAAGAGCTGGAGTGCCTCCCCATTGCTGTTTTCAGCTTGTTGGAATTTCCCTGCTGCTGTGAACGCTGCAGCGAGGTGCAGGAGATCAAATACCTCTTTCGCAACATCACCCGCCTTTCTGTCTATTTCCAGAGACCTGGAATAATTCTGTGCCGCTCTGTTAACTTGTCCGGTCAGGTAATAGGCATGTCCGAGTCTCACTGAAGCTTCTCTCTCCTTGCGAGGATCTCCGGTCTTCTTCGCAAGCTGGAGCTCACCAGAGAGCTTTTTCACCGCCGCGGAATGCCCTGTTCGAACCATTTCTCTGAGGTTGTCGTCAATGTCGACTGCAAGTTCCTGCAGATAAGGTACCCTGGGCTTGGCAAGCTTTCGTTTTTTCGCCTCCGGGAGTTTCTGCGCCCGCCGAGTTGGCTCCTTTTCCTCGTAGTATTCTCCTCTTTCCCGACGAGACTTGGCTCCGGACACTTGACCAGCCTCGGCTCCAACACATCGTGAGCACGAGGAGACCTCGCTACCCCACTTGTCGCAGAAGCTCTCCGACACCCTCTGGCACTTTTGTATTTGATCTCGGCTACAGAACCAGCAGCAGAGGACCTTAGACTCTGAACCGGTCACGCCCCTTTCAGAGGAGTCCGCATCGGCAGGGACTGGAGGACCAGATCCGAAACCGCCGCGAAACCGTAATTGAATCGGACCATGGCCGGGTCGTCCCCTTTGAGGTGTGTCCACCTCTTCGGGAGCAGGATGAGCAGATCCGATGCCACCACGAAATCGTAATTGAATCGGACCATGGCCGGGCCGCCCCCTTTGAGGTGTGTCCACCTCTTCGGGAGCAGGATGAGCAGATCCGATGCCACCACGAAATCGTAATTGAATCGGACCGGGACCGGGCCGACTCCTTTCAGGGACGTCCGCCGTGTTGGGAGCAGGGGAACCAGTTCCGACACGGCCGCGAAGCATTAATTGCGCCGACAGTGAATGCCCATCCACGTCGAGCAACTGGCCGAAATGACTCAGAGGGACCAATATCGCTGCCACCACTATTGGCGGCCAAAGCATCCTCTTCTTGTCCGAGCCTTTCAATAAGTCCGCGAGGTACCTCATCGTAGCCCCCCTCCTGCCGAATGACCGTCATTGCTCGGGTAATCGTCTTTGTTGCTTTCCCTAATGCTTAACTCACTCATCGATTCCGAACCGTGACAGCCTCGGCCATACTTCCAGCCGAAACTATAGAAGCTTCGGATGTGATTATTGACTATCCCCCTCATGCTCCAGCATTGAACCCGTCATTTTCTCGAGAACTGGAATAATCTGAGCTTCAGTCAAATTCTCTGAACCCTGCTCCCTGAAAATGCTTCCAGTAGTTGTATCTCTGAGACGGGCCCTAATCGCGAATCCCTTTCCGGATTGCGATATGTCTAGCACCAGGAGTCGAGAAATCCCGAGCTTGGAGGTCATCTCTGCTGCTACGGACTCGTCCTCCGCACTTTTCAGGGCCTCTGGAGCTATTGTACGCTTCAAGTCCCCCGGGGATACCACATCGTAGCGGGTACGAACGTCAACAGGTGGCTCAATGGACCTGTAGAAATCATCTATCCGGTTCTGGTCCGGAGGGTGTTTGAAGTTCGTCAAGAAAACCACTATTGCGAGCCGATTCTTGTGCGCCTCCGTTGACGGGGTTTCAGGAGACTCTTTGCCCATGAGGCCAAGTCCGGACGAGTCCGCGGCCCAGTTAACAGAACTGAGCGCCAGCGTACGCTGAGTAGGATGAGTGGGATAGAATATCACGAGACACAAAATGCCAATGGCCACGGCAGCAGGCACGAGAGCAATCGGTCGAATCAGATCAAGTAACCTGTCAACTGCCCTCGTGAGCAATCCGGGGCTGGAGGGTAGTGGCCGATGCGCCAAGGATTCTCCGGAAAGTCCGGTCATGCGGCCCCAGAGCTCATTGGGCATGCCTTGCGTACTCCGCCAGGACTTGAAAGATTCCGCGATTTCGCGGCACGAGGGACACTCTTTCAAGTGTGAGGATCCAATACCAAGAGGCTCGTTGCCTTTGCAGACTTGGTCAAAGATCTCCCACAGCTCTGGACACATCACACGTGGGTTTTCTTTCAGGAGGGTAGCCCAACGACGAGTTTCCCCCAGCTTTGACTCGCATTCTGAGCAGTTGTGAATGTGTTCCTCAAATGCCGATCGTTCATCAGGGCTCAACAAACCCTCCAAGTAGGCGAGCCCGAGCTTGTCAACGTGACCTGAACTACTCATTATCAGTATCCTTCTCGCTCTACCCGAGCGAAATGAGCCCTTAGGTCCTCCAAACAGCGACCAGCCTGCACTGCTAAGGTCTTGTCCTTTCCTCCCATGAGACGAGCTATCTCCTTGAAGGAAAGCTCCTCGAGATAACGGAGTCTCAAGAGCTCCTTGCACTTGTCTCCGAGGCTCCTAAAGGCCTGTTTTAATAAGTGAGACTGTTCCTGATCGGCCAACAGGTCTTCGGGCGGATCTGAATTGGATACCAATACAGGAGCTGCTGCCTCGAACAGATCGTGATGGCTCACGGAAATCGTTTCTGCATTTCGTTTTCTTGCCGTACGCTTCCTGAATTCGTCCACGCACACCCGTTCGCTGATGACCCACACGAATTTGGAGAGCGAGTACCGATCGTCGTAGGTGTTCAATGCCGTGAAGAGAGCCAGAAAGATGTTCTGCACCATGTCCTCTCTCTCGTACTCTCCCCCACGTACATGATTTTGGACAACTTTTCTGATGAGCAGCAGGAACCGGTCATAAAATTCATCCCATGCAGCCCTTGAACCACTGAGACACCGCTCTACGAGCAAGCGATCCTGCGTATCCGATTCTCGCTGCATGGGCCCCCCAGCCTCTGGCAAGGCTTGACCTGTATTGGAATAATCTACCACATAAATTCTCGACTCCGCAATCATTTGCACTACCTGAACCCGCCTATCCGGGGGAACCATAGGGGGTAAGCCTTTGAATTACTGATAAGGAAACCTCCCTCTGAGTCAGGCAGCTTCCAGTGCCATTCGGGAACCACCTTGCAGGCCTAAGTCAGACCGGATTTCGGTCCTGCCGCTCCTGCTCGCAATGAGTTGTTCGTCCAAATCGCATATCTTGGCTACCAGCTCAAAGACTCGTGCTAATTCGAAGGCCCCTACGGACTCCATGTCTTGCATCCTTTGCTCTGCCCATGTTTTCATGTTATCTGCTCCCTTCATTTCATTCCGGTCTTACCTGAATAATTCGGAAACAGCGGAACGAGATAACAAGAAATGTTCAGAGGGTAGCGCTTTGGAGATGAATGGGTTGAGAATGGCGGCCCCCGCGGCCAGTGCTTTCACACTGTCGTCGGAGAGTTGGTCTAAGAACAACGTTCGGACCCGTTTTGGATGCGCTCCACTATAGTTTCATCGCTGTCGATATGTATCCATGGTGTTCCAAGCCACCCTGGCAATGGCCTTTGTCGTGCCCGTGTCGTTCGAGCGGGTTCAGCTTCGGAGCCCCAGACGCCGTATATGGTGATCTATCGAGTTTCGCGTCATGCCGAGAATGGTCGCTGCCCCTTTTATGCTCCCATGGGAACGCTCCAGGGCTTTGACTATGAGCAAGCGTTTCGTCTCGTTAACTGCCTCTTCGAAAGATTTGCCCTGCGGCAGCAGGGCTTCCAAAGGCAAGTCCTCCCGAGAAGTAGATTGTGGAGATCCTGAGCTCTCGAGCCCGAGGTCTCGTACGGTGATTCTCTTTCGGTCACAGAGAATCAATGCCCTTTCAAGGACATTTTGTAGCTCTCGGATGTTTCCGGGCCAATTGTAGTCAAGGAGCGCTGCCATGGCAGCGGAATCGACCTTGGGTAGCTCCCCGAGTCCCATGCGTTCACCCAAGCGGGAAAGCAGTTCCCTCACAAGACTCGGGATATCGTCCGAACGCTGTCTCAAGGGAGGAACAGTGATTGTCAGGACAGCAAGCCGATAGAAGAGGTCCAATCGAAAACGTTCCCGTTCAATCTCCTTGATGAGATCGCGATTGGTGGCAGCAAGTATGCGGGCGTCTACTGAAATTGAGGTCTCTCCCCCGACGCGCGTGATGGACTGGGTGTCCATGAAGGTGAGTAGCTTGGACTGCAGAGCCCAGGGCATCTCTCCAATTTCATTCAGAAGAAGCGTGCCTCCTTCCGCCAGCTCAAGCAGCCCGCGCTTGCGCCCCCTGGCTCCGGTAAAGGCACCGGCCTCGTGACCGAAAAGCTCGGACTCCACAAGCTCCGGCGGCAGGGCCGCACAGTTGATGGAGAGAAACGAGCTACCGGCGCGACGGGAATGGTCGTGCAGGAATCGCGCCCAATAGTCTTTGCCTGCACCGCTTTCCCCGAGGAATAGGACCGTGCTGTTGCTCTCTGACGCAAGGATCACCTGCCTCCTCGTTTCCTGAATCATCGCAGACCGGTAACCCTCGGATGGCGCTGTAACACGTTCATCCCGCGCTGCTTTGCGGTCGCTCACGTCACGCGCAATTCCGCAAATGCCGAACGTCTTTCCCGACGAGTCTCGGAGCGGAAACCTGACGATGTTCAAAGAAACGGACCATCCCTCTAAAGCAACTGTGTGCTCAGTTTCGAAGGACTCTCCCTCCAGGACCCGGATCTCCAAGCTCTTGGCATGCTCTGCATAATTCGCGTCTGGCAAGAGCGCTTCGTCAGTCTTTCCGAGGATTTCCTGGACGGATTTTCCCAACAGTCTAACGCATGAGGGATTAACATGCGTATATTCGAGCTCAGTGTTCTTGATGAAGACAGAGTCTTCGGCGGTCTCAAATATGGCCCTGAATCGTTCCTCGCTGGCTCTCAAGGATTCTTCTGTCCGCTTTCGCGCCTCAACCTCCGTGGCGAGCTCGGTGTTTTTTTTCCGCAAAGCGTTCGCCGCGCGAGCTTCCTGCTCCAGGATGCGCTGCAGCTCTTCCCGCTTGCGGTCCGTGATGTCCACAAGCGATATGATGCGCTGCTTTGTGCCCGGTATGGCAGCCGTATTCAGAAGCATATGCTTGTGACTGCCTTGCCTGTCCACTATGGCGATCTCATACTGTTTCGGGTCCGCATCGCGGTCCGTGGATAGCATGGCCTGAATCTGTTGTGTGCAGTCGATACTCTCTTGGGCCACGAGCTCCCTTAAGCTCTTCTTTCCCTCGATCTCCTGTTTCGAGAACCCCGTTTCCCGTTCGAATCGTGAGTTCACCATGGCCAGAGTGGTGTCGTGCTCGCACACGGCAACCGCTGTGCCGGTAGTCTCGAAGATGGTTCGATACCTGTTCTCGCTCTCCCGCAGGCGCGCCTCACGCTCCGCGAGGGTGTGCATCATGCCGGCAATACTGCGACTCAAATACTCGAGCTCCTCTACCCCTTCATAAGTCGGCGTCTCACCCGAGCGGAGCTTCCGGATAATCTCGTTTACGGGCCGGCTCAAGAGGCGGTTTTCCAAAAGGATCAGCCCGATTGCCATGGCCAGGAGAATTCCTCCGGACATCCAGTACAAGCTGCGCACTTTCACTTCCAGCCACCCGTACGCTGCCGTGTCACGCGCGATCAGGATCCGCCACCCCCACGGTTGAAAGTCGAAGGAGTACGCGAAATATGTCTTATTTGCCGCCGAGGTGCTCATCAAAACGTTCGCCTTGTTGTCCTTTGACACGGCTGCGCAGAGATCGCCGGCTCCTTCGGTTTCCATCAAGACCTGACGGTCTGGGCCAATGCCCTGGAAAATGATCCCCTCAAGCTTGAACTTGTGGAGGTAATCCTCCACATCGCCCATGGTCAAAGCTTTCCTGATCCTCACCGCAGTGGGATCGTCCAGCCTGCCTGACCGCGTAAGCTCCTCAAAACTGTGATTGCAGCCTCCAAAGATCTCACGGGAAAACGATCTGAGATCTTCTTCCGCTCGTACGCAAGCAAAGAAGCTGATAGTGTCCGCGACGGAGAAGTAGAGCACGAGCCAGAACAGGGCTGTCAGCCCCAATATCGGTACTGCGAGTCGAAAGGTAAGCTTGTCCCAGATTTTCATGGCTCGGTCTCAGGAGGGAATTGGAGCGGAGCGGTCATCAACGGCTCAGGCCAAACCACCTGCTTGCGGCCATTCTGCCATTGGAAAATGACTGTCTGCTGACGAATCTGAATTCCTCTTTCATCAACCCCATATCTCCCAATCAACGTGATCATATCGAGATGAGACAACATGTCTCGGATCTTCTCCCGATCCACCTCTCTGGCGCGCACCATGGCCTCGGCAAGGATTACTCCTGCGGCATAACCAATGGCCGCCTGATAGGATGGCTGGCGCTGGTATTCTCTGTAGAACGACTCCAAAAATTCCAAACCTCCAGGGTACGAACGTCCGACCGCAGGATCCCAAGCACTACACCCGACCGTGTAATTCGCCAGGTCACCCAGCTCGGTACCGTATTCCTCAAGAGCAGGCCCCACCTGGGACACGAACATTTTGGGTGTCCAACCCACTTCCGCAAGGGCCTTTCTGACCACCATTGCGTCGTCAAGGTACCCCCATACCAAGAGAGCCTGGACGCCGGCTTCACGAGCCCGGCGGAGCTGTTCAATTGGGTTCTCTTTGTTCAAGGTTTCCACAAAGAATAGGTTCAGACCAAATCGACCAGCCCATTTTCGCGCGTCTAGAGGACTGCCCAACTCATGGAGGATCTTGTCTACCAGGACCGCCACTCTCTCGATATTGCAACTGGCTATCACAGTGAAAATGGCTCTTGTCCAACGGCTTTCCGGGGTGTTCACTCCGAAGATGTACCGAGAGCCTGGTTCCCAGGCACTCTCAGTGGTGGTGAGGGGCAACAGCGTGGGATACCGGTATTGTTCCAGCAGAGGTGCTACGCGCCTGGCTACCACACTGGAGTACGGACCAAAGACGAGGTCAAATCGTCCGCTTGAGAGCATATCGCCATAGATCTTGGCCGCGGCCTCGGGATCGCTCCGGTCATCAAGAACGGTGAGGTCCACCTGCCGGCCCAGTATGCCGCCCACGGCATTTTGCTCTTTGGTCCAAAGCCTGAGTCCGTCGGCATACATCTGCCCCATGGGAGCGTACCGTCCAGACAGTGATATGGACACTCCTATCCGAACGGGATCGTTGGCCCATCCTGAACCCATGGTCATCCACAGTAAAACCACGACAAGGAGTGCCAGCCTGTTCACAAGGAACATTCGAATAATCCTCCGCGACCATGCCGCGGTGCATTGCATACGCGAAGTATTCATAGCACTTGAAAGCTCTAGGGAATCTCATCGAGAATTGCACAAGCGGCACAGCCCATCGAAGAGCCATAGCGACCTGTTGCACACGCGGATGCCGCGCTCCATTCGACAGAGCTGCGCCGCCTGCTCGAAGCTCGCTAATGACTCGCACGAATTGCCAATAATAACCTAATATAGCAAGGGTGGTAAGGTGTTCGCCATGATTTTTTCCAGGGGGCGCCTTTGCGTCGGAATACGATTCGGGTGAGGAGATTTTTCTTGACAATGATTCTGGAAAGAACTCTCACCAAAAAACCGACGGGAAGGTTTGTTTTGGCCTGAGATGCAAAGGGCGACAGAGGAAATACGGCGCCACGCGGTGAATATGTGTGTCAGTCATCGCAGGCGTAAGCCAATGGGCCTGTGATCGACGTCTGGTCGTGACAGATGTCGAGATTTCCCAGCAGTGCCTGTGGACCTCCTGACTTAGTGGTCGACGGCACAAATACGGTACCGTATCTGCCCCGATGTGTACGTGGTGAGCGCATCGTTCGCACGGTAGGGGCGGGCCTTGTGCCCGCCCTGGGCACCCACAAGGGGTGCCCCTACGTCGTGGCAGATTACGTGACCGTATTTAGGAAA
>Ga0067045_1029848_pt1 | contig 18083 bp, 19 predicted proteins | sample TerdegcTABiofilm_FD_59184 | JGI IMG/M metagenome (GOLD analysis project Ga0067045, IMG submission 59184) | Combined Assembly of (Gp0054472, Gp0054536) Wastewater bioreactor microbial communities from Singapore -Terephthalate degrading... | reverse complement strand
TCGTCTTCTCATCCACGGCGGGCGTCTACGCCAGCGGCGACGAGCCGCTGACCGAGCGCCATCCCATCGGTCCCGTCAGCGTTTACGGCCACACCAAGCGGATGGTGGAAGAGACGCTGGCCTGGTATCACCAGATTCACGGCCTGAAGTATGCTGCGCTGCGCTATTTCAACGCGGCGGGCGCCACCGCCGAACGCGGTGAGGCGCATCGCCCGGAGACGCATCTGATCCCGCTGGTGTTGCAGGTGGCGCTGGGGCAACGGGAGACCATCGCTATCTACGGCGACGATTACCCGACGCCTGACGGGACTTGCATCCGCGACTACATTCACATCCTGGACCTGGCCTCGGCACACATTTTAGCGCTGGAGGCGTTGGACGAGCGCCCGCAGATGATCTACAATTTGGGCAACGGGGCGGGCTATTCGGTCAAAGAGGTGATTGAGACCGCGCGCGCGGTGACCGGCCATCCAATCACGGCGGTGGTCACGCCCCGGCGGCCCGGCGACCCGGCCCGGTTGGTCGCCGACGCCACCGCGATCCGCCGCGATTTGGGCTGGCAGCCGCGCGTCCCCGCGCTGCGCGACATCATCGCCAGCGCGTGGGCCTGGCACCAGGCGCACCCGCAGGGGTATGCGTGAAGAGTAAGGCGTAGGGAGTAAGAGGTGAAGAAATGGGAGGGGTTATGCAGGGCGGGACAGGTAAAAAGTTAAGCGGATGGTTACTGCTGTTGGGGGTTGGACTGGCACTGGCTGCACTGGTGATGACGGCGCCGTTACCCGTGTGGGCTGAGGCAATGGAGCCACCTCCTGACATTGCCTCTTACACCATTGCCACGCGCTACGATCCGGCTACTTACACGCTGACCGGCACGGAGACGGCGACGTATATCAATCGCACCGCCGACCCGATTCCCGACCTGGTCTTCCACCTCTATCTCAATGCCTTCAGCGGGCCGGAGACGCTCTGGTTGACCGAAGCGGGCGATGTAAGCCGGGGCTTTGGCTATGATCCGGCGTATCCTGGCTGGCTGAAAGTGACCTCTCTCCGCCTGGCCGATGGGACGGCGCTGGTGTTGGAGCCGGTGGATAAGGATGCGACGTTGGTGCGGGCGGTGCTGCCGCAGCCGGTAGCGCCGGGACAGGCGGTTCAAGTGCAGCTGGAGTTCACCGCCCAAATGCCCAAGGTCTTCGCCCGTACCGGTTGGGCTGACGAGGGGCGCTTTGTGATGGCCGGGCAATGGTTCCCCAAATTCGGCGTCTGGCAAGATGGCGCCTGGAACGCTTATCCTTTCCACGCCAACAGTGAGTTCTACGCCGATTTTGGCAGCTATGATGTCCAGGTGACGCTGCCGGCGGGCTGGGTGATTGGGGCCACGGGTGAGCCGGTCGGGGAGCCGCAGGCCAACGGCGATGGCACGGTCACCCATGCCTTTCATGCCGCGCAGGTGATTGATTTTGCCTGGGGCGCTTCCGCGCGCTTTCGGGAGGCGACGCGGGAGGTGGATGGCGTGCACCTGCGGCTGCTCTACTTGCCCGAACATCAGGCCGTGGTGGAGCGGACGCTGGATGCTACCGAGGGAGCGTTCCGTAAGTATTCTGAATGGTATGGCCCGTATGGCGGCGGTTTTGCGCAGCAGCTGACCGTGATTTTGGTGCCGCAGGATGGCGGCGGGGCGGGCGGCATGGAGTATCCGCGCCTCTTCACCGCCGGGATGCAGGGCGTCCATACGCCAGCTTGCTTCCGGTTACATGAAGTGGAAGTGGTGCACGAATTAGGCCACCAGTGGTTTCAATCGGCGGTGGCCACCAACGAAGCCGAGGAACCGTGGTTAGATGAGGGCTTCACCGACTACACGACCGTCCGGGCGATGAACGCGCTGTTCGGGGGGGCAGTTTCCGATTGCGGTGGCTGGACCTGGTCGTACCTGGATATGCGGCGGACTGAATACGCGCTGGCGCCGGAGACGTCCATTGCAGGCACCGCCTGGGCATTTGATAGTGCCACTTATGGCATCGCGGCTTATTCCAAGCCGGCGGTGGCGCTGACTACGTTGGAACGGGTGGTGGGCGAGGAGGCGATGCTCCGCTTCTTGCGCACCTACTATCAGCGATATGCGCTGGCCCATCCCACCGGCCAGGATGTCCGCGCTGTGATGGAAGAGACGTTGGGTGCGGAGACCACGGCCTGGTTCTGGGGGGGGCTGGTGGAAGGCAGCGCCGTTTTGGATGCGCAGGTGGCCTCGTTGGACGAGCAGCGGGCCACGGTAGAACGGCGCGGCGAGCTCTGTATCCCTTCCGAAGTGCGCGTCACCTACCGGCCAGGGACATCGGAGACGATCGCCTGGCCCTGTGATCGGCGCACGCTCACGGTGGAGGGCACGGCACCCATCGCTGCGGTGGAGATTGATCCGGCGGGCAAGATCCCGCTGGACCTGAACCGCGCCAACAACAGCCGGCGGGCCGGCCCCGATTGGCCGGTGCTGCTCAGCTTCACCGCGCGCGCCTTGAGCACGTTGCAGAACTTCTTTTTCTGGGGCGGGGCGGCCTGGTGAGACGGGCCAGCGTCGGCGAATCAATGAATCAGCCAATCAGTGATCAATTAGTGAGTGTAAGATGAGCCAAGAGACTTTGATGGAACACGCATCACGCGACACGGCAGACGCTGCACGCCCTAATGTGCAAGAATCTCCCTCTGGTCTGGGGAAGTATCTCTCCCGGCTTTTCACCCGGCCCCGGCCCTGGCTGGCGTTCTACCTGTTTATCTCGCTTCCTTCGGCGGTGGCGGCGCCTCTCTTTGCCCTGCCGCTGCTGAACTGGGCGCGCTCTTCCCTGCTGCGCCAGGCGCTGGGCGAACGTTCGTTGGACGCCCTCTTGCAGCTGACGACCGGGCCGCTGGCCGACATGCGGTTGGGCGAGTCGGGGGGGGATGCCACCCTCCTGTTCCTGCTGCTGGCCGTCTGTGGCGTCTTGTTGCTCTGGCCGCTCCTGGGACTGGGCTGGGTCTGGCTGGAGGGCGGCGCGCTGACCACGTATGCCGATGCGGAGCGCCCGGCCTGGCGGCGTTTTTGGGCCGGCTGTAAGCGCTGGTTTGGGCCGTTCCTGGTGGTCAACGTGCTGGGCGTGCTGGCCGTTTTTGTCGTGGGCGGCCTTTTCGTGGCTATCGCGGCCCTGCTGTGGGGGGTCTCGCCGATCCTGGGGGGCGGGGCAGGGGTGATGGGTTGCTTGTTCGTGGGGGCGCTCGCCACCTGGACGGAGCTGGCCCGCGCGGTGATGGTGGCGCGCGGCGATCGCGCGCTGGGTCCGGCGCTCAAGGGAGCCTGGCGAGTCGCCTTCCGGCGGCCGCTGCCGCTGTTGGCCCTCCTGTTGGGCGGACTGGCACTCTACGGTGTGCTTTTCCTGCTCAACCGGGCCGTGACCGGGGCGTTGCCCTACAGCTGGTGGCTGGCCGTTCTGGTAGTCCAACAGCTGAGCGTTGTGCTGCGGTTGGGGGTCCGCCTGGGCCGGCAGGCGGGCGAGATGGGGCTGGCCGGGAGCCTGTTTCAGGCGTCTTAGTGACTTTGCGTGAGACCTTCTTGCAGTGGAAAATCATCTAATTCTTGGAGGAGACCATGCGCAAGTTGCTTTTGGGTAGTCTGTTCGTGTCAATCATCTTGATGAGCCTGGGCCTGACCCAGGGGGCGATAGGGGCCCTGGATAAGCGTCCGGTCGCGGCAACGACCGGCGGCGACGCGCCGCTCACCTGGCTGAATCAGCTGGGCGGTACCGTTAAGGGATTGGTGGTGCGCGATAATCGCGCCTATGTCGGCACGGGGACGCGGCTGGCAGTTTTTGATCTGACGAATCCGGCGCAGCCGGCCCTGTTGGGCTAGACCGCGCCGGGGTTACAACAAAGCTACTAACCAGAAGATAATGAAAATGACATTCAAGGTTTTGAGGCGATGGTTCGCTGCAGTCTGTCTTTCGCTCTGTTTAGCGGTTATTCCTGGGACTGGCCGGGTTGCCCCTGAGGGTCCGACTGAACCCCCACTGGTGGTGAACGGGGATGTTACTTTGCAGTCCCTCTCTCAGTTTGGCGGTTCGGTCAATGCTTTGGCCATGCCGGGTAATCGCGCCTCCTATGCTGATGCCACCAGCCCTCTAACCCTGGCTGGTCAGCTGGGCGGAACGATAGACGCACTGGAATTCAAGAATAACCGGCTCTACGCCGGGGTCGGCGCACGACTGGTGATCTTCAATGTGGTCAACCCAATTCACCCGAGCTTGATTGGACAAAGCGAGCCAGGCCGCAACCTGATCCGGGGGATTGCGCTCATTGGGCACTATGCTTATGTTGCTGATGGCGGTGAGTACGATTCGGTCTCCCCAACCGGGCGCGGTGGACTGCGGATCATTGACGTGGCCAATCCTGCCCAGCCACAGCAGGTGAAGGTAGTAACCATCCCCTACTATCCTACTTTTATCGCCATAGTCGGTTCCTATGCTTACATAACTGATAATCGTGGTTTCACTATTTGGAACGTAGCTGATCCGCTGAACCCGGTCCAGGTGGGGGAGTATATAATTTCTGATACTCAGACTTACCCGATTTATCCTATTGGGAATCTGGTAGTGGTTGGCGAAAAGGTCTATCTGGCTGCTGGTCAATATGGCCTTCACATTGTGAATATCGCTAATCCGACAGCTCCCCAGAAATTGGGGTCTCTTCTCCCCAGTGATGCTTCTGGCATCAGCATTGTGGCCATTCAGGGGGACTATGCTTATCTGGCCGGGTCTGGTAATTCCGATGTTTACATTGCGAACGTATCTAACGCTGCTACGCCCAGCTTGATCTACAAGCACTATCAATATTGGGTAAGTGATTTGGCTGTAGCTGGCAACTTTCTCTACATTGTGTCTGGCGGCTTTTCCGATCCAAACCTCACGGTTCTCAATATTGAAAATCCCAGTCGTCCGGCCCCAGCTGGGACACTGGTATTGTCGTTAGGGTCCAGGGTTGTGCGCCTGGCGGGCAGTTTTGCTTATCTGGCTGGCGAGGAGGATAACTTATCCAGTATTAACATTTCGGATCCTTACCATCTCACACTTGCCGGGGTCTACACACACTTGGGATCGGCGGGAAGCCTAACTGTAGCCGACTCTCATGTCTATGTACAGGCCGAGGGGCTGCATATTGTAGATACTGCTGACCCGACCAATCTTCATCACCTGGGGTACTACGACCAAGCTGGCGGTTACGTCGCCGTCGTTGGACATTATGCTTACCAAACATTTAGTGTTAGCTCAGGGGGAACGATGAAGGGTGGTATTCGGGCTATAGATGTGACTGACCCATCCGCGCCGCAAGCGGTTGGCATTCTAACGCTGGATATCCGGCCCAGAGCTTTGGTCGCTGCCGGAAATTTTCTTTACGTAGGGCACGAGCAGGGAGTCAGGGTAGTGGATATTTCAGACCCGCTCCATCTCAGCGCACGTGGTGCTTATACAACAACGCCCGGCGCGTGGAGCTACGATAGCTTGGTTGTGGTGGGAAACCGGCTATACGTTGGCGACCCAGGATTTTATATTCTGGATGTTTCGGACCCTGACTGGCCGGTCAAACTTGGCGAATATACGGCTGAGACGTTCCAGCCTCGCAGTGTGACGGTTGTTGGAAATTATGCTTATGTTGCCTTGGGCAGCAATTGGCTTTCAACCGATGCTGGACTCTGGATCTTTGATGTTTCTGATTCGAGCAACCCGGTGAAAGTAGGGGCTTGTCAAGGGACATGGGGGGCAGCATACAGTATAGCGGTTCAGGGGCGTTATGCCTACATTGGTGCTCACGGTGCCGGTTCCCAGTCACTAACCGGCACCAAACAGGGTGGCATATGGGTAGTGGATGTGGCTGATGTTGCTCACCCTGCGGCTATAGGAAGCTATGAAAACAGTGGTATAGCCTACGATTTGGCAGTAGCAGGAGACAAACTCTATGTAGCCGACGGAAACAATGGGCTGCTGGTGTTCCACCTGCCGGTCAGCACGATCTCCGGCCGGGTGGTGGACAGCGCAGGTCAACCGCTGGCGGGGGTGACTGTGTGGGCGGGGAGGGCGCATAGTGCGACGACCACCCTCAGCGGCACCTATGTCCTTACCAATGTCTTTGCCAATGTCTACCATGTGACACCTGAACTGCCCGGCTATCTTTTTGACCCGCCCACGCGGGACGTGTGGGTGCCGCCCGCGGCAACGGGGCAGGATTTCGTGGCGCGGCATATCGTCAAAGCTGTAACCCCGGCCGGGTTGCAGCGGATTGCCTATGGGGACTGGCTCACCTACACCTTGCAACTGGCCTTCACCAATGACCTCACCACCGCCGTGTATGATCCTATCCCCACCGCCACCATTTATGTGAGCGACTCACTGGTAGCGCCCGCGGGGGTGGTCTATGACCTGGAGCTCAATGCCATCACCGGGACGGTGACGGCGGCGGCTTACACACCGCTTTCCATCACTTTCGCAGTCCAGGCTGTGATCACCGGCACGGCGGAATCAGCCCCGCGCCTCACCAATCAGGCCTGCCTGACCGGCCCTCTCACCGAGTGTTCCAACGTCGTCACCAACTACACCTACGTGTGGGCCACCTACCTGCCCCTGGTGATGCGCCAGTATTAGCCCTTGTTGACCTCTGAGGAATGGCTTTTGCCGGGAGGTCCCTATGAATCCCTTGATTTTTAAACCCCGCCCTTCGTGGGGCTGGGTCTGGTTGTTGGGGCTGGCGCTGCTGATTTTGGCACTGGCAGTCTGGCCGTTGGCGGTGGCCGGCAACGCGCTGCCCTGGTGGGGGTGGGCGCTCAACCTGGGGGTCGGGCTGTTGATCGGCTTGCCCGGCCTGGCGCTGATGGCCTGGTTCCCCACGCTGCATTACGAGCTGGACGCGACCACGCTCACCTTGCGCTACGGGCCGGTCCTCACCTACCGCATCCCGTTGGCCCAGATCCGCTCCATCCGGCGGCGTGATCTGGCGATCTCGCTCTGGTCCAGCCTCCGGCTGCCGGGCCTGGCGCTCTTCAGCGTCCCTTACGCCGATGTGGGGACGGTGAAGATGTGCGCCACCGCCGCCGCGCGGGGCATCCTGCTCCTTGAGACCATCGCCGGGGAAAAATACGGCCTGACTCCCGCCGATGAAGCTGGCCTGGTTGCCGCCTTGCAGGAGCGGATGGGCGAATCAACGAGTCAGCGAAGCAACGAATCGGCAAATCAGTGAACCCGTGAATCACCGAACGGTCTTTCACGCATCACGTTTCACGTTTCACGTCTCACGCTTCACGAAACGAGGTTCCCATGGCTCCCATCTACATCATGGCGCTCATCACCATAGCCGCTTCCACTCTCTTGTGGGGAGGCCTGCTCTACGCGCTCTCCGGGCAACAGCGGCGTTATCTCTGGCTGCTGCTGCCGGGCTTGCCGCTCAGCGCGGCGGTCAATCTGCTGATTAAACGGCCTGTTGCGACCCTGGTGGGCAATTGGGCCCACATCCCGGTCGGCCTGGGCCTGGCGGGCACGCCGGTTTGGTTTCTCGTTTTCTTGTTCCTGCTGGCGCCGGTCTTTGAGGAAGCGATCAAGATCACGCCGCTGCTGCTGCCGCCGGTGCGTCGGCTGCTCACCGACCGGGCCGGCGCGCTCTGGACGGGGCTGGGATTGGGGGTCAGTTTCGGGCTGGGTGAGGCGGCTTACCTGGCCTATGGCGTGGCGCAATCACCGGCTTACCTGGGATTGCCCTGGTACGCTTTCACCGGCTACCTGAGCGAGCGGTTGGTGGTCTGTTTCGTGCACGGCGTGATGACTGCGGTGGTCGTCACCGGGCTGTACCGGGGCCGCGTTCACATCCTTTGGGGCTACCTGGGAGGCGTGGCGCTCCACGCCCTGGCCAACGCCGGCGCGATGCTCTACCAGCTGGGCTGGCTCTCCCTGGCGTTGACTCAGATGAGCCTGTTGGTCACTTTGATCGTGGATGTCTTCGTCTTGGAGGCGTTGCGCCGCCGGGCCCGGCAAGAGGCCAGCCCTGCCACGGCGACTGAGGTGGTCTATTTTGAGCGGGAAGAAGATGAGCAGGAAGCAGTGAGCAGTGAGCAGGGGGCGGTGACCAGTGAGCAGGAAGCGGTGAGCAGGAAGGAGGAGCAATGATGAGCCGTCAGCCGTTAGCCATCGGCTATCAGCTGTCAGCCATCGGCTATCAGCTGTCAGCGGTCGGTGCACGGCCATTCATGGTCAACTGTTGTTAACTGCTTTCTGCCCACTTATTCCTGCTCTCTGCTCACTCATTCCTGCTCTCTGTAATCTTTATTACGATGCCCAAACGTCAAGTTGCCACTCTGCGCGCAGCGCGCCCGACGCCGCCTTGCTGGACGGTGTGGTTGGACGCGCCGCATCCGCCGGCGCCCGGCGCGTTTGTCCTGGCGGAGCTGGGGGAACCGGTGCGCACATCGCTCTTCCCGGCCGCGATAGAGGCCGAGGGGTTTGCGGTGATGGTCCCGCCGGGCCATCCGCTGATCCGGTTGCTGCCGGGCACAGAGGTGGACCTGCTCGGCCCGTTTGGGCGCGGCTTCCGGCTGGAGCGGGCCAACAGGCTGCTGCTGGCGGCTGAAGTGGCCTGGCTGCCACCGCTCCTGCCGTTGCTGGCAGCGGCTCCGGAGGTAGCGCTGGTGGTGGAAGCCCCTACCCGCGCCCGTTTGCCCGCGCCGGAGCGTTTCCCGCCCGCCGTGGAACTCCATTTGCTGGCGGTAGATGGCTCCACCGGTCCGGCGGCGACGTTAGAGACGGCGCTACCGGAGCTGGTGCGTTGGGCCGAGCGGGTTTTGCTGGCCTGTGACCCGGCCCGCTACCCGGCGCTGGCCCGGCTCGTGCAGGAAGTCCGCCTGGTCCCCGCCGCCGATTTCGCCCAGGCGCTGATCCAGGTCGCCATGCCCTGCGGCGTCGGCGCGTGCGACGTTTGCTATGTAGAGACCCGTCACGGCGACCAGCACGCCTGTACCGCTGGTCCGGTCTTTGATCTGCTGGACCTGCTGCCCAACAGCTGACGCGGTCTCACATTTCACGTTTGACGTTTCACGCTTCACGCTTCACTTTTGACGTTTCACTTTTGACGTTTCACGTTTGACGTTTCACGTTTCACGTCTCACCATGCTTGAACTGGCACCCAACCACAAAACCGGCCTGCCCCTCCCCGGCCCGGTGATGCCGGCGGCGGGGGCTTTGGGCTGGGGCGATGAATACCGGGGGCTGGTGGATTACAGCGCGTTAGGCGCGCTGGTCACCAACCCGGTCAGCTGGCGGCCGCGCCGGGCCACGCACGAGCCGCGCCTGGAGACACGCGGCGAGGCGCTCCTGGTCCACGCCGGGCTGCCCAATCCCGGCCTGCCGGGGGTGCTGCGGCGCTGGCGAGAGGTCTGGGCGCGGTTGGAGTGTCCGGTCATCGTTCACCTGATCGGCACGACGGCCGCCGACGTGGCTGAGGCCGGCGAGCTGCTGGCTCAGACCCCGGAGGTCGCCGGGGTGGAACTTGGGCTGAGCGATGAGGTCACGCTGCCACAGGCGCTGGCGCTGCTGCGCGCCGCCCGGCGCGCGGGTGGCCAGCCGGTGCTCGTGCGGCTTCCGTTCGGCAAGGTGGAGACGCTGGCGCTCCCGCTGGCCGAGGCCGGCGCCGACGCCCTTACGTTGACTGCGCCACCGCGTGCTGCCCTTCCGGCCGGCTCTGGCGGGGCGGGCCTGGTGCGGGGCCGGCTGTACAGTGCGGCGCTCTTTCCGCTGTTGCTGCCCATTCTGGCCCGCTGGGCCCCCCAACTGCCGGTGCCAGTCATCGCCGGCGGGGGGATCGCCTCCGCCGCTGATGCGCGCGCCTGCCTGGCGCTGGGGGCCAAGGCGGTTCAGGTAGACGCCCTGCTCTGGCGCGAGCCGGCGCTGCTGGACCAGATGACAGTTGGCTAAAGGGCTAAGTGACTGCGGACTCATTGACTTTCCGATAGGAGGTTATTGATGAAATCGCGCGTTGGAATGATCATCTTGTGGATTTTGGTGTTAGTCTCATTGGCGTTGAACGGCTATCTCCTGTTCGCGCTCAACCAGGCCCGCCTTCAGGCCCAGGAGGCCCTGACCAACACGCGCGCCAGCGTGCAAAATTTGGGTACGACGCCGTTCACCACGACCGTCCGCGTGGACCAGCTCATCCCCTTCTCCACCACGCTCCCGCTCAGCCAGACTTTCACCGTCCCGATTGATACGACTTACCCCCTTAACACGGTGGTCCACACCGCGATCCAAATCCCCTTGTTGGGCCCGCAGGATATCGCCGTTCCTATCGCGGCCAATATCCCCTTACAGCTCAACCTTCAGATCCCGGTGCGGATGCAAATCCCCATCTCATTGACCTATCAGCTCAAAACAGACCTCCCGGTTCAGGTCAAATTGCCCCCTGAGACGTTAGATTTCTTAGATCAGCTTCTGGAACAAGCCGCTGGCGCTTTAAAGTGAGCATCATCAATAAAATCCATAACACATCACACTAAAAAGCCCCCCTGGCGGGGGATACAATGACAGCATCCATAATCTCAGCCATTGGGGATCAGGGAGTGGAAACTTTTATCTCTGATCCCTGATCTCTTATCATTTTTTTCAGGAGGACGGATGAGCGAAACGACAGATCCGCGTCTGGAGAAGCTGCACGCGCTACATGATCGCGCGCTCCAGGGGGGCGGCCCGGATAAGGTCGCCCAACAACACGCTAAAGGCAAGGACACGGCGCGGGAACGCATAGAGAAGCTGCTGGATCCCGGCACTTTTCGCGAGCTGCAGCCGTATGTCCTGACCCGCAACCCGGAGATGGGTGAGCCGATCTCCGGCGACGGGGTGGTGACCGGTTACGGTCAGATTGACGGGCGTACCGTCTTCGTCTTTGCGCAGGATTTCACCAGCTACGGCGGCTCGGTGGGGGAGGCGCACGCGGCCAAGATCTGCCGCCTGCAGGACCTGGCGCTCAGCAACGGTGCGCCGCTCATTGGCCTGTTAGACTCCGGCGGGGCCCGGATCCAGGACGGCGTGCTCTCCCTGGCCGGCTATGGTGAGATTTTCAAGCGCAATGCACTGGCGTCGGGGGTCATCCCGCAGATTTCGGTGATGTTGGGACCCTGTGCCGGGGGCGCGGCCTACAGCCCGGCCTTGACCGACTTCATCATCATGACCGATAAGACCTCCACGATGTACATCACCGGCCCGGACGTGGTGAAGAGCGTCACCGGTGAGGTCATTGACCACGAGGGGCTGGGCGGTGCCACGGCCCATACCACGGCCAGCGGCGTGGCGCACTTCATGGCCGGCAGCGAGGCTGAATCGCTGGCGCTGGTCCGGCGCTTGCTCTCTTACCTGCCCTCTAACAACGTGGAAACGCCCCCCTTCGCCGACTGCGGTGACGATCCCAATCGTACCGACGCACGGCTCAACACCATCGTCCCGTTGGATCCCAACGTGCCCTACGAGATGCACGAGGTCCTGCAGAGCGTTGTGGACCGGGGCTCCTTCCTGGAAGTGCACGCCGGCTGGGCGCAAAACGTCATCGTTGGCTTTGCCCGGCTGGGGGGCAAGGGCGTCGGCATCGTTGCGCAGCAGCCGATGATGATGGCCGGTTCGCTGGACATCAACGCTTCTGATAAGATCGCCCGCTTCGTCCGCTTCTGCGATGCCTTCAATTTGCCGCTTGTGACGTTTGTGGATTCTCCGGGCTTCCTGCCGGGGGTAGCGCAGGAACATGGCGGGATCATCCGCCACGGCGCGAAGGCGCTCTTCGCCTACATTGAGGCCACGGTCCCGAAGATCTCTATCGTGACTCGCAAGGCCTATGGGGGTGCTTACCTGGTCATGAGCAGCAAGAGCATCGGCGCCGATCTGCACCTGGCCTGGCCGTCGGCCGAGATCGCGGTGATGGGGCCGGAAGGCGCGGTCAACATCGTCTACCGCAAAGAGATCGCGCAGGCCGTGGATAAAGCGGCGGCCCGCGAGCAACTGGTGCAGGAGTACCGCGACAAGTTTGCCAATCCCTACCGCGCCGCCGAGTACGGCATTATTGACGACGTGATTGAGCCGGCCCAGACCCGCCCAGTGCTGATCGCGGCCCTCGCCATGCTGCGCGAGCAGATCCGCCAGAACCCACCCCGGAAACATGGGGTGATGCCCGTTTAGTCAGGTAGTCAAGATGAACACTTTATTGTCTCAGGCACTGTGGCTAACCCTGTGGGGGATGGGGACGACCTTTGCCGCCATCGGGGTGCTGGTCGGGGGAATGTATCTGTTGACGGTGTTGTTTAAGGACCGGCCGGGAGAGGCGGAAGCGGAAGGCGAGGAAGAGGAACCGGCGGAGACTTCCGCCGGGACCGACCAGCGCGTGGTGGCGGCCGTGGCGGCCGTGGCGACGGCGCTGGCGCAGGCCGGTTCTGGGTTGCGCCTCCCCGTTGGTGAGACCTTAGCGGCCGGCAGCTGGGATAGCTTTGCGCGCAGCCGGCGGCTCTCCGGACGGGCGCAACACGATCAACGCCGTGCCGTCCGCTGACAAACTGGAAACTGGATACTGGAAGCTGGCTGCCAGCTTCCTGATTGCCGACTCGCCGATTCGTTGATTCGCTGATTCTTTGGAGGATTCTATGCCCGTTTATCATGTCACGGTGGGTGACAAAACGTATACCGTAGAGGTTCCCAATCCGCAGGAGCGCCCGGTGCGCGCCATTGTGGATGGGGAAGTGATTGAAGTCGCCGTCGCAGAGGCCGCTGGCGCTCCGTCGGGAGCGGCGGTAACGCCGATGGTGGCAGCGCCCGTTGCCGCACCGGTGGCGCCCCGCCCGGCCGTGGCCGGCGCTGGTGACGTGCGGGCCCCGCTTCCCGGCACGATCGTCAAAGTCGCGGTCAAGGCCGGCGATCAGGTCCAGCCGGGACAGGAACTGGTGGTCCTGGAAGCGATGAAAATGAACAACCCGATCAAGGCGACCCGCGCCGGGAAAATCGCCGAAGTTTTCGTGACCAAAGGACAAAAAGTTCAGCACGGTGATCCGCTGTTGAAATTTGAGGACTGATTGGAGTAGGCCCATGGAAGGCAACGGATCGACCGACCGGGTGGCATCGCCCCTCACGGCGCGGGTAGAGGTGCTCTCGCGGGACCTGCAATGGACGCTGGCCCACTTCCCGTTTGTCGCCGATGTGACGGAACTGGCGGGCGAATGCGACATTGCCCACTCGCCGGCCATGTCCGTGGCGAGCTGCCGCAGCCTGCCGTTCCAGGCGCTGGCCTTTTTGGGCGAATCGGCCGATTTGCTGGCTAATTACGCTACCTTTCTGGTGGATCGGGGCAGCGCGGTCTATTTCCTGGTCAACGAGGAACAGCGGGCGGTGGTCCAGCAGGCCTTCCCCGTGTTGGAAGAGATCCCCGAATGGCAGTTGCTCTTCCAGGGCGATCCAACCCGGCTGGAGCCCGAGCCGGCCGTGCCCTTGCGGTTCAAAGACCTGCCGGCCATGCAGGCGCTGGCCGAGGCCGAAGGGCTGCTGGCGTTTGAGAAAGAGCCCTTCGCGCGTGGCCCGGCCTTTGGCGTCTGGGAAGGGAGCACGTTGGCGGCGATGGGGACCACCCATCTGCGGGTGCCCGGCGCGGCCGAGATTGGCAACATCATCACCCGCACCGGCTACCGGGGCCGCGGCTATGCCACCGCGGTCACCTCTGCCCTGGTCCGCGAATTGACCGCCGAGGGGCTGCATGTTTTCCTGATGGTCTATCAAAGCAATCTGGAGGCGATTCGCCTCTATCGGCACCTGGGGTTTGAACCGGTGCGCCCTATGTACCTGATGCGTTGTCTCATCGGGTCTGAACGAGACTCAATCTCTGAGGAGTGATCTGTGGATGGCATTAACCTGACCAATCTTTTAGCCGGTTTGCAAGCGCTCAGCTGGCAAAATCTGGTGATGATGGCGGTCGGCGGGGTCTTGATTTACCTGGCCGTCGCCAAAGAGTATGAGCCCAACCTGTTGCTGCCCATCGGGATCGGCTGTATCATCGGCAACCTGCCGCTCTCAGCGATGGTAGCCGAAGATGGCATGTTGGGCATTCTCAAGAAAGCCGGCGTGGATACCGAGCTCTTCCCGCTGCTCATCTTCGTCGGCGTGGGTGCCATGATGGACTTCCGTCCTTTGCTGGCGCAGCCGTTCTTTGCGTTGATGGGCGCCGCCGGGCAATTTGGTATCTTCGGCACGCTGATCCTGGCGATCCTGTTGAAGTACCCCATGAACGAGGCGGCTTCCATTGGCATTATCGGCGCGATTGACGGCCCGACCAGCATCTACGTCTGCACTAAGATCGCCCCGTACATGTTAGGCACCATTGCGGTGGTGGCCTATTCCTACATGAGCCTGGTGCCGATCATCCAGCCGCCGGTGATGCGGCTGCTGACGACGAAGGCCGAGCGCGCCACCAAGATGGAATATGCGCCGCGTCCAGTCTCCAAGCTCTCGTTGATCCTCTTCCCCATCATTGTGACCATCGCCGTTGGTATCCTGGTCCCGCAGGCCGCGCCCCTGATCGCCACACTGATGTTGGGCAATCTTATGAAAGAGGCCGGGGTGGTGGATCGGCTCTCGGAGGCGTCCCAGAAAGAGATCATCAACATCTCTACGCTGTTTTTGGGCCTGGTCGTGGGCAGCACGATGACCGGCGCTACTTTCTTAACGCTCAAAACGCTCGGCATCCTGGTCCTGGGCCTGATCGCTTTCATCCTGGATACGGCCGCCGGGCTGCTCTTCGGTAAGTTGCTTTACCTGATCTCCGGCAAGAAGATCAACCCGCTGATCGGCGCGGCGGGCATCAGCGCCTTCCCGATGGCCGGTCGCCTGGTGCAGAAGATGGCTTCCGAGGCTGATTACTCCACTTTTGTGCTGATGCACGCGATGGGTGCCAACACCGCCGGTCAGCTCGGCTCCGTCATCGCGGGCGGAGTGCTGCTGGCGTTGTTGGGAGTGAAGTAACCCTTGCGAATCCAGGGAAATCATCTATCATGCGTAATGCGTAATACGTCAAGTGTTACGCATTACGCATTTTTGATTCCCGGCACTGCGACCTGGCATAACTCAGGAACTAGCTGACTGAAAATTCTCAAACCATTGGAGGGAGTTTATATGGCTGCTAAGGGCATGGTTGTGATTGACGTAGACCGCTGCAAGGGCTGCGGTCTCTGCACCCACGTTTGTCCCGTCAAAATCCTGGAACTCTCGCCGGATGCTTTCAACGCTAAGGGCTATCATCCCGTTATTGTCACCGACATGGAGAAGTGCACCGGTTGCGCCTCGTGCGCGCTGATCTGCCCGGATGTGATCTTTACGGTCTACCGGTTGAAGCCGCAGCGGGCGGCCGCCGCCGTGGCCGGAGCCCCGGCTTAGAAAGGAGCAGCAGTCATGGCCAAACAATTGCTGAAAGGGAATGAGGCGTTTGCCGAGGCCGCCGTCCGCTATGGTGTGCAGGCCTACTTCGGCTATCCGATCACGCCGCAGAGCGAGGCGTTGGAGCACCTTTCGCGGCGGATGGTGGAGGAAGGCCGCGCCTTCATCCAGGCCGAGAGCGAACTGGGGGCGATCAACATGGTCTACGGCGCGGCCTGCTGCGGCGTCCGCACAATGACCTCCACTTCTGGCCCCGGCTTCAGCCTGATGGAAGAGGGCCTCTCCTACATCGCCGGCTCCGAAGTCCCCGCCGTCGTCGTCAACATGCAGCGTGGCGGGCCGGGACTGGGCAACATCCAGCCCTCCCAGGCCGATTATCACCTGATGACCAAATCCGCCGGGCATGGCGACTTCCATCCCATTGTTTTGGCTCCCGCCAGTGTGCAGGAGCTGATTGACATGATGGGGCTGGCCTTTGACCTGGCGGAAAAGTACCGCACCGTTGTCCTCGTTGCCGGCGACGGCAGCTTAGGGCAGATGATGGAATCGGCGGAGTTGCCGCCGCTGCAACCGGTCGCCAAAACGCGCCCTGAGTGGGCGCTGACCGGCGCTGCCGGCCGCGCTCCGCGCATCATCACCTCCCTGGACCTGTCGCCGGAGGGGCTGGAGCGGACCAACCTGCGCCTCCAGGCCAAGCTGGCCGAGATCAAGCGGCAGGAGACGCGGTGGAAGGAGTACGAGACCGCCGATGCGGAATGGCTCCTGGTCGCTTTCGGCACCGTTGGGCGGATCTGCCTTTCCGTTCTGCGCGAGGCCCGCAAACAGGGGTTGAAAGTCGGCCTGTTGCGCCCGCAGACGCTCTGGCCCTTCCCCGACGAACGGCTCTACGAACTGGGCGGGCAGGTGCGCGGGGTCCTCGTCTCCGAGATGAACGCCGGGCAGATGTTGGACGATGTGCGGCTGGCCGTGTTGGGCCGCGCGCCGGTCAAGTTCTACGGGCGGATGGGCGGCATCGTTCCTTCGGTGGAAGAGATCCTCGGTGCGCTGCTGGCGCAGGTGAACGGCCATTGAGGCTGTGAGAAGGTTTAAGGAGAGAAGCCATGACAGTCCAGATTCCTGAAGGCATGGAAAAAGTCTATAGTTACCCGCCGTCGCTGACGCCGAAGAGCACGCATTATTGCCCCGGCTGTACCCACGGTGTGATTCACCGCCTGGTGGCCGAGGTATTGGACGAGCTCGGCGTGCGCGAGAAAACGATCGGCGTCGCCCCGGTTGGTTGCTCCGTGCTGGCCTATTATTACTTCAACGCCGACTTCGCCGAAGCGCCCCACGGTCGCGCGCCGGCCATGGCGACCGGCATCAAGCGGGTCAACCCCGACCACGTCGTCTTCACTTACCAGGGCGACGGCGACCTGGCCGCCATCGGCACGGCCGAGATCGTGCACGCCGCCCATCGCGGGGAACTGATCACGACCATCTTTGTCAACAACGCCATCTACGGCATGACCGGCGGGCAGATGGCCCCCACGACGTTGCCGGGCCAGGTGACCACCTCCACCCCCTTTGGGCGTGACCCCGAACTGGCCGGTGTGCCCGTCCGCATGGCCGAGATGCTCGCTACGGTTGGCGGGGCGGCCTACGTCACCCGCCAGGCGGTGCTGGACCTGGCCGGTATCACCAGGACCAAGCGCGCCATCAAGCGGGCCTTCCTCACCCAGATCAACCAGCTGGGCTTCTCTATGGTGGAGGTGATCTCCACCTGCCCGACCAACTGGAACCTGGAGCCGTGGGAAGCCCTGCAATGGGCCAAGACCAACATGTTGCCGGTCTTCCCGGTGGGCGATACCAAAGTCACCGACGAAGTTGCCGCACTCAAGGTGTAAAGGCATAAAGGCTTAGGAGGGAAACGATGCGACACGAAGAGACTATTTTCGCCGGTTTTGGTGGTCAAGGCGTGCTGTTTGCCGGCCAATTGCTGGCCTACGCGGGCCTGGCTGAGGGCCTGCAGGTGACCTGGATTCCTTCTTACGGGCCGGAGATGCGCGGCGGGACGGCCAACTGCTCCGTCATCCTCTCCGAGGAAGAGATCGGCGCGCCGATCATCCAGCGCCCGACGGCCGCCGTCGTGATGAACATCCCTTCCATGGACAAATACGAGCCGCTGGTTAAGCCGGGGGGCCTGCTGGTGGTCAACAGCTCGCTGATCCCGGCGCGCAGCGAGCGGACCGATCTGCGCGTGCTCTACGTCCCGGCGAGCGATGTTGCCACCGAACTGGGCAACTCCCGCATGGCGAACATCGTCATCCTCGGGGCCTTTGTGCAGGCGACCGGGCTGGTCAAGCTGGAGACCGTCGCCGGGCAGCTGGCGGAGCACCTCTCCGAGCGCCAGCGCAAGTGGCTGGCGCCGAACCAGACGGCGCTCCAGCGGGGCGCAGCCCTGGTCTGAGAGCAACCACCGGCACTCGTAAGAGTGCCGGTTTTCTTTTCCCCCTCAAGGTAGTAATGCCTTCAGGCGTTCTCCCCTTCAGCGGCCGGCTAAGAAACGCCTGCTGGCCTTTAAAAATTAAATGCGGTAACACCGGGCGACTCGTTTTTTCCCGGTGGGGTGCCGGGCGATCAATCGCCCGGCTACCCAAGCCACGC
>Ga0067045_1029847_pt1 | contig 18084 bp, 25 predicted proteins | sample TerdegcTABiofilm_FD_59184 | JGI IMG/M metagenome (GOLD analysis project Ga0067045, IMG submission 59184) | Combined Assembly of (Gp0054472, Gp0054536) Wastewater bioreactor microbial communities from Singapore -Terephthalate degrading... | reverse complement strand
GCGCACAGGCCGCCATGGCGCACTGGCTGACCACGCAGGAAAGCCCGGCCGGCTTTTCGATTGACCGTGAATGCGAGCTCAAGGCCGCCGACGAATCCAAGGCCGTGGTGCGCTACGGCCGCCACCCGCTGGACATCGCCGAAGTGCAGCAGCACATCGAGCACGGGAAGCTGCCTACCCGCGTTGCCATGACCTGGGACGATCGCGTGAGCTTCGTGCTGACCGACGGCCTGCAGCTGCGCAAGGTTGCGATGCTCGATGTCGTGACCGAGTCCAAGGATGGCGATGGCGGTTTCGATGCCGACGTGGCGATCACGACGGGCGAGCTGTCGAAGCTCATCCCAGACCTGATTGAAGCTCTGGGTGGGGAGGGGCGCACTGGCCTGGGCCAGGCCCTGCTGGCCTCGCTGACTACGACAGGCCCTGCTGGGCCGGCTGACGCGCCGGCGGATCTGAAGCCAGGCGATGTGCTGTTCTGACATGTCCCCGTCAACCGAAAAGGTCTGCACCACCTGCGGCGAGCCCTGGCCCGCCGACGTGGGCTTCTTCCGCGCCCTGGTCAAAAGCCCCGACGGGCTGGCCGACCAGTGCAACGCCTGCGTGTGTGACAAGTACCGCCGCTATCGCATCCGCAACCCATCCCGCCCGCGCGCCACCGATGTGCTCGCCAGCATCTGGATGCGGCCGGCGGCCCCAACAGCATGAATCAAGACACCGAACACCAGCCCACGCGCGCCGAGCGCGATCTGCCAGCCGCGCGCCGCGCCGCCGAACGTGCCCGCGCATTGTGGTGGGACGAGCAGAAGCCCACGCACTGCTTCGGCTGTGGCGCCGAACTGCCCGAAGACCACCACCGCGGCGACGCCCTGCCCTGCGGCCACTGATCCCCCGCCCAATCCGCCAACCCACGGCGCCCGAGTGGCGCCACAAGGAACCACCCATGACCGCATACAAAGAACTGCTGGCCCAGAAAGCCGCCCTCGAAGCCCAGATCGCCACCGCTCAGGCCGAGCACAAAGCCGAGGGCATCGCCGCGGCCCGCGCGCTGATCCAGGAGCACAGCCTGACCGCTGCCGATGTCTTCCCGGCCAAGGGTAAGAAGCCCAAGGGCAGTGTGGGCGCCCCGAAGTACCGCGACCCCGCCACCGGCGCCACCTGGACCGGCCGGGGCAAGCCGCCGAACTGGATCAACGGCAAGGACCGCGCGCCGTTCCTGATCTCCGCCGCCTGACCTCGCTCCCATCACAACCACCGAGGACCACCATGACTCCAGAACAGAAACTCAAGCACGCGATCTTGCTGCTGGCCGCCAAGTGGAAAGACATCACTCTCGCCGCTGATGCAGCGATCACCGCCGAGAACGTGGACGCCCTTTACGAAGAGCACGACCAGGACGGAATGCTGCAAGACGCGCGCAATGAGCTCCGCAGCACCGGCGAAGAAACAGGCCTCAGCGCACCTGGATCGCGCAACTACGAGACCGAAGCGGTCGCCAAGCAGATGCCAGACGGATCCTGGGTGGGCTGGACCCACTACTACGGCGGTGGAAAGCACAGCGACCCCGACTCCATCCCGTGGATGAACGAAGCCTATGACGTGAATTGCACCGAAGAGCAGGTGATGACCACGAGGCGCACTTTCACGAAGCCCTGACCCCCGAGGCATGAGCACAGCGCATGGGCGCTGTCCTGATACCTCCCCTCCCTCCCCCGAAGCCCTCCCGGTATGCCGCGAGGGCTTTCCTGTTTCTGGAGACCTCATGGACCACCAACCTGTTGCCGCCCTGTACGTCGAGACAGGCGGCGCATATTTCGATCTGCCTGGCGTGGACCCGTGGGATGAGCCCCGGGACGCACGCCGCTATGACGGACCGCACCCGGTAGTGGCGCACCCGCCGTGCCAGCGATGGGGAGCCATGGCAGCCGTCAACTACACCCGATGGGGCGGAGAACACAACCGCCCTGGCAACGATCTTGGCTGCTTCATGGCCGCGGTGCGAGCCGTCCAGCAATGGGGCGGGGTGCTTGAGCATCCTGCCAAGAGCCGCGCATGGGAGCTTCACGGCCTAACAAAACCAACCCGCATCGGATGGCAGGCGTGCAGGTCTGGCGGCTGGGTCTGCGAAGTTTGGCAGTCCGCGTACGGACACCGCGCCAACAAAGCGACATGGCTCTACTACGTGGGGAGCGATCGCCCAAGGGAGCTTTGCTGGGAGCGGCCAAAAGGGACGCACCAGGTTGGTTTCCGCGACCAACGCGGCAAGGCCCGGAACAAGCCGACATTGCCAAGCCGTGAGGCCGCTGCTACGCCCCCCGAGTTCCGAGACCTGCTGCTGTCGATCGCTCGATCAGCACGACGCACCCCATGACCCCGACCCCACCCCAGTGCCCGCTGCTGCAGCGCGCAGGCCACGTCATCAACACCACTGCAGCGCATTGGCAGCTGCTCCCCGAAAGGCAACCATGAAGATCATCAAGACCTCCGAGGCTCTTCCGAAATCTGGCCGCTACGTCCTCGCTTGGTTGGAGGGCGCGAAGATCCCAATGCGAGCCATGTGGGCAGCCCAGCACACCCTACCGCTTGGGGATGACGCCGATCCCGAATGGGGTGAATACAGCGAGGAGAAAGACGAATACTTCTGCCCCGCCGGCTGGTACGAGATGAACCAGCACGAGGAGCAGCATTGGGGCGTCGATGGCAACGTGGTGGCGTGGTGCGAGCTGCCACGCCTGGACCACCAGTGCCTGGCCCAGATCGAGGAGCCGGCCCAGCCCGTTGCCGAGATCTGCTCCGCAAGCCACGACGACGCGCAGTTCGGCGAGCGCGCGATCAAGCCTCTGCGCGACATCAGCGGATTCGAGTACGGCACGCCGCTCTACGCCGGGGCAGCTCCTGCCGCTGTTGCGCCCCTGCCCGCCGTGCTCGAGCAGATCGCCCAGGGCTGGGACGGCTGCATGTACGACGCTCCTGGCGAGACGCTGGACATCGGCGCAGACATCCGGGCCGCCGCCACGCAGGCCTTGGCCGACCTGGAACGAGCGGCGGGAAACATAGCTTCGGCAGTCGCACTGCGAGCCGCCCTGGAAACGCCTGCAGCCCCTGCCGTGCCGGCTGGATTCGCGCTGGTGCCGATTGAGCCGACGCAGCAGATGCTGGATGCAGGCCGGTGGTCCGGCGCGGGCAGCGTGAGCATTCAGGAGGAATGGGCGCGCAAGGAAGTGTGGAGCCGCATGCTGGCAACCGTTACACCGCCGCCTGCGGCCTATGCAGACGACCTGGTCGCTCTGGTGACGGAACTAGTCCAGGCCCTGCGCAAGGCCACGCCGGACAACGATCTTGCGGGCCATGCGCTGGACTACCTGAAGCGCAATGGCCTGCAGGAGTCTCCGCTGCGGGCGGCCGATACAGCGCCCCAGGCACCTGCTGCGCCCGATGAACTGGCCGCGCGCCTGCGAAAAGCAGCCGCAACACTGGCCGTGCGGCACTCTTCATACTCAAATATCAGCATTGCCTGGCCTGATGAAAAGCTGCTTAAGTCCGCAGAGGGGCGGTATCACCAAGCCTTGGTGGATCTGGATGCGCTGATCTCTGCAATACCCACGGAGACAAAGCAAACGGCAGACAGGGATCAACTGGACTCCCTGGCTCGCAAGAAGCTGGGCGCGCTGCTGAATGCATTTGGTGAGGCGCAATGGCAGGCTGGCCGTGGCGTGCCATGCCCGAGCATCGAAGATGCATTCGAAGCCGTCATCTCTGCTGCCGTGGGTCTGCTGGCGGCACAGCCCGTTGCAACAGATGCCTACCTCAAGCTGGCCGACGCCATGGGCTACGACAGCGGCAAGGATGGCATCGAATGGTCGCCAGAGGAATGGGCTGCACACCTGCTTGCCGCGTATCGGGTAGCACCTGCTGCACCATTCGGCTACGCCGCTTACTGGCCCAACCAAGTCGAAAAGGCCACTCTCTTCCCGCCGAAACTGGGCGACAGCACCTGGGCCGCATTCCGCAACGCGGGCCAGATTGTCACGCCGCTCTATGAGCGGCCAGCACCTGCTGCGCCTGCAGTGGATGCCCCCGCCAAGGGCGAGGTGGTGGTGGAAGTGCACGGCCTCACCGGCTCCGGCAAGAGCGCAATCTGCGGCGAGATCGAAATCATGTGCCGCGCCCTGGGCCTGGAAGTCGCATGGCCAGGTGGCGAATCCGAGAAGCGCATGACGCACGCCGAATGGACTGCGGCGATCGAAGCCTACAAGCCGCGCGTCCGCATCGTGGAGCGCAACGTCCCACGTCAATCCAATGGAGGCCCTGCCAAATGAGCCACGTCACGATACCCGTCAAATGGCTGAATGAGTTGCTGGATCTCTGCGGCCCCGAGGACCATGAGCTACGTGAGCGCGTCATGAAGTCGGCAGCACCTGCTGCGCCTGCAGTGGATGCGAGCCCGCTGCTCGCACCGGAGACCGAGCTTGACGCGGTTGTCCGCGACGCAGAGCAGATCATCCGGGACGCTGAGCACTACCGCTTCATCAAGCGCCACAGGCTGATCCTGAGCGGCGGCACGGACACGTTCGGCTGGCCCATCGCGCCGTTCGGCGACGAGTGCGATCGATACATCGCGCAGGAACTGGCAACCGAGCGCGCAGCCCAGGCCAAGGAAGGCGGTGAAGCAGCATGAGCAAGACACAGACACAGGGTGATGTCATTCCGGCAGAGGACATGGAGATACTCAAGGCCCTTGGAGTCCAAATGCCGTGCCGGAGCGAGGCGCTCAGGCTGGCGTATGAGCTGGAAGTGGAGATTCCCGGATTCCCCGAGCCGACCCAGCTTGAGGCGGAAGCTGCAGCGGAACTGTTGCGCCTGGACACAAAGGTTCAGTCTCTCGAATTCGCTGCAAAAGAATGGCACGAGAAGACGGACTGGGTGCAGAACACCATCAAGCCGCGCGAGCTCGGAATGCACCGCGCCGATGTGCTGCGCGCCCGTATCGAGGCGCTGGATGCAGAGAACAAGGCCCTACGGGAGCGACTGGAGGCTTTCGGGGATCTTGATCCGGCCCTGAGTCGCGAGGTCTACCGGGCCTGCGAGGATCTGCCCGAAGGCTGGTCCATTCGTATCGACCTGGAGAACGGCTATGGCGGCGTGAAGCTCATCGATCCTGATGGCGAAGAGAACGAATTGCCTGTGGATGGCTGGCTGTCCGACGCCATGCGGGAGTCCATTGCCGCAGCCCAGGCAGCAGCCAAGGGGGCGAGCGATGCGTGAATTCTTTCCCATCCTGCGGCGCCCTGATTTCCGACTGCCCTGGGCGTTGATCGCGCCTCACGAAGCCCAGGCCCTGAACAACCATGGCCAGACCCTGGAGAAACTCGCGCATCGTGGCGGACTGTCTTTCGAGGAAGCGACGGCCGTCATGGAAGACCGTAGCTGGAGCACCATCAAATGGGCTGCCGGCCATGAGCTGCCGACCGATCCCGCGCAGGTCTATCTGGAGCGCCTGATCGCCTAGCGCACCGCCCCACAGCGCACCACTGGGCACAAGGAGAGCTGACATGCAGACATCACTGCAAAAGAAGGTCGCCCAGGTGCTGGCCGAAGTGGAGCGCAGCGAGCGCGGTATCGCTGGCTTCGCAAAGGACGGCCACTACTTCCAAGTCGAGCGCGAAGAGGATTCCGACCGCTTCTACATCATCGTCGCGGCGCCGTGCGGCAGCCGCGGCTACGACGGCTGGTGGGGTGATGACGGCAGGCACGAAACGCTGCAGACCGCTGTGGCCGAGGCCATCACGGGCGCATGTCTGCTTGATGAGCGCGCCCAGGCGCAGCAGAAAGGACCTGCATCGTGAAAAACCTCATCGCGCGACTCAAGGCTTGGCGCCAGCGCAGGTACTGGCAGAAGCGGCATCTGGAGTTCATCCGCACGATGGTGCTGTCTGACCTGCGGTGGCTGTCGGTCGATCCGGCGGGAAGGGCCATCACAGAGCGCTACGAGAAGCTCACTGCGTCCGATTGGTACAAGCTGGACCACGAGCCAATTGAGCATTTCCGGAAGCGCATCGGCATGTGCCCGCACGAGAAAGGACAGACCCCGTGACCACAGCAAAAGATGTGTTCGCTCCAGGTGCGGAGTGCTGGAAAGCTGGCGGCGACTGCATTGAAGAAGGCAAATGCCTGGGGAAATGCACGCCCCAGCTTCCTGCTGCTGCTGCGAACGAAGCCCTGGCCACGGCCCTGCGGCTGCTGGCCCAAATCACCGACTACACCAGCGGAATGCGCCAGATAACTCGGTACGTGGACGGCAGCTCCATCGACAACGCCATGCATGAAGCCAAACAACTGATCCGAAGGCACAAACCATGACCACATCACCAACACCCTCCGAAGCGGAGCGCCTGGCGTCAAATCTGGAGCATGAATGGACGTCTGTAGCGGACATGCTCAAGGCTGCAGCCGCGTTGCGGCAACAGCAGACGGAGATCGAAGCCATGCGCGAGACGCTGGAGTTTGTGGAGCGCTGGGCCGTACACCACGCCAGCAAGCCGCACATGACAGCAGAGCTGGCCCTGGGCAGCATCCAGCACCACCCAGAAATCCGCGCCATCACCGAGCGCTACTCAGACGGCAAGAGGCCGGATACCTTCGACCCATACGCCCGCATCGCTGAGATGGAAGAGAAGCTCGTGGCCGAGGCCCGCGCCACGGCAGAGCACAAGCTCCGCGCCGACCAACTGGCCCAGCAGCACCGCATGCAGGCCCAGATGCATGCTCAGGCCACCCAGCAACTGGCAGAGCTGGAGGCGAGTAAGAACGCGCGTATCCACAAGCTGGAGATGGACGCCCTGGACCTCGCCTCCGAGAACAGCATCCTCAAGCGCGCCGAGACGGATGAGCTGGAGGCGCGCAAGCCGCTGCCGCTGAGCAATGACGACCGTCTGCGCCTGCGCTCAGATGTCGCCCGCGCGATCTGGGATGTCATGCGAGAGCATGAGGACCGGTGCGATCACGCGCTCGAAGACGTGGAGCCAAAGCACCAGGTCTGGGATTGCGCCGATGCTGCCATTGAGACGGCGCTCGGCATCATCCCGAGGCCCAATCCGCTCATCGCCCGGCGCGAGGTAGTCGCAGGCGGTCCCGTGCGCGTCACTCGCCTGCACCTGACTGACGAGGGCCGCGCCGCGCTCACATCCAAGGCCACCGGCCCGCTGCCGCCCGCGCGCGTGGATGAGCTGATGGCCGACGCCGGCTACTTGGGTGCATCCGCCGAGAGTCGAGCGGACTTCATCAACGGCATTCGCCACGGCGAGGTCGCCCACGGCATCACCGGAGGATTGTCATGACCAAAGAGGAACTGCAGCGCCTACGCGACCTCTCCAAAGCCGCCGAAGGCAGTGGGCAGTGCGTCTGCGTCAACCCGAGCGACATGCTCGGCCTGCTGGATGTAGTGACCACGATGGCGCGTGCGGTCCACGCGCTCCAAGTTATCAACCACGAACAGCGCAAGCTTCTCGATTCCACCATCTGCAGCCAAGGCCCCATTGTCGAAGTCGAGTGGCTGCGCGTGTCCAGGGTGCTGGAGGGCGCTCAAGCTGTTGTCGAAGGATCATCATGAAGATCGCCAGGCCCAGCGAACGCGACATCGACGCGGCCGGGGAACTGCTCTCCCTGATGAACGACCTCTCCAGCGGGTACTGCCCATGGGATGGGGGCGAGGACGCCACCTACTTCGATCCTGATGACCGCAAGCACCTGCGCCGCCTCTACGACGTGCTTGACAGCCTCCTGGATCGCGCGCCTGGCTTCACCAACCGCGTGATCGGCGGCATGTGCTACGTGATCTGCTGGGACCGTAACGAAATCCTGGACCCTGCAGACGATTGCCTGGCGCTGCATCCAGACCTACTGGCCGGGCTGCGCCTGCTGCAAGCACAGCGCGCCGACTTTCTCCCACGCCTGGAGCGCGAGGCCCGCGCGGCTGTGGCCAGCACCATCGAAGCGGCGGCAGCCCGGCACGTCGCCGAAATGCGCCTGTCCGCCGATGTGGCGGCGATCCAGCGCTCCTTGCCTCATCAGTGGCTCGGCGGCTGGGATTTGGCGTCGGGACCAGACAGGACCGTTTGGTGGCTCTGGCGAGCGTAGCTCGCACCACCCTCCAATCAACCAGCCCCGCCTTTGAGCGGGGTTTCTCATTTCTGGGCTCGCAATGAACATCAACCAGTTCAGCACCTTCAACGGGGTGCCGGTATTCCAGACTCCATATGCAGTGACCGTGCATGTGGCCTGGGAGCTGCGCCGGCACCCAATCGCCAAGCGCCGCCGACGCTGGGCCGCTGTGCGCGTGGAGAGCCAGTTGCCTTCTTGCTTCCGGACCCCGCAAGGACTGTTCATGCATCCGGCTGTGTTCGCTCGGCTGCGCGAGCACTTCCGGGCGTACAAGCTGCCATGACAACACCACGCGACTCCTGGGAGGCCGCTGACAAAGCCTACCTGACCCATCACTTTGCGTGTCCCCAGTGTTGCGCAGCTGGCGTCTTGCCTGGTCGGCACGAACGTTGCCACGCTGGACAGACGATCTGGACTCAATACCTCAATGCCGGTACGCCGCCACATTTCACTTGGATAAATCAACCCAGGGTGCGCGGAAAGAACCCGTTTTGAGCCCCAAATTCGGTGGATTACATGAAACACACAGTTACAGAACCTTGCGCCCCAGGAAATACCGTGCCATCCCAGGGCGCGGATTGGGTGCTTGCCACGAAATACAAGGAAATGACTGGCATCACGCCGATGACCGTCCATAACCGCCGTCGCGCCGGCATTTGGCTGGATGGCACGCATTGCGGCGTCGTGGGCAGACACCTCTATGTAAACGTAAAGGAAGCAGATCAGTGGATAAAAAACCAGCTCCATCAACTCCGGCAGGCGTGACAGTCCGGGAAATGGCCACGGGCGCTCGAATTCAGATCGCGTTCTCGTGGCACGGGCAGCAATGCCGCGAACTGCTACCCCCTGGGCCGGTCAACAAGGGCAGCATCCAGTACGCAGCAAACCTGCGTGCTGAGATCCGGCGCAAAATCACAGATGGCACGTTTGTGTATGCCGAGTACTTCCCGGCCAGTGCGAAGGCCCGCGCGCCAGATCCGCTTTCCTGCCTGATGGAAGAGATGTTGGTGAAGCAATTGGAGCTGTACCGCAAGCAGGTCGAGAACGGGAAGATGTCGCCAGCCACATTCCGTGGCTACGAAAAAAGCATCAGCGGGGAGCGCATGCGGCGATGGCATGGTCTCAAGCTCCATGAAGTCACCCCTTCCGCCCTCCGGGAGTGGATCAGCGGGATGGACTGCACCAGCAAGGCTATCCGGAACATGCTGATTCCCTTGCGCAGCGTGTTTGAAGATGCGCTGAACGACGGACTAGTCGAGTTCAATCCCTTCGATCGGCTCGCGCTCACCAAGCTCATCCGCCAGACGAGCAAGGCAAGCGACTATGTGATCCAGCCCTTCACTCAGGCGGAGCGGGAGCAGATCCTGCTGGCGTGCAGAGACGATGAGCGGCCGATGGTTCAGTTCTGGTTCAACACTGGTCTGAGGCCGGGCGAACTGCAGGCCCTCGAATGGAGACACATAGACTGGGAGAAGGAAACGGCCCGGATCGAGCAAAACCAGGTCGTGGGTGTGCTCAAGGCACCAAAGACGGCCGCAGGCATCCGCAGCGTGGACCTGAACTTCGAGGCCATGGAGGCCCTGCGAACACAGAAGGCCTACAGCATGCTCCGCGGCGCACGGGTTTGGCTCAACCCTCGGACGCTCGAGCCGTGGACAACTGATGCCCAGGTGCGCAAGACCGCATGGATGCCCATCATGCAGCGTTCCGGCATCCCATACCGGAACCCCTATCAGGTGCGGCATACCTACGCTTCTTCGATCCTGACCGCCGGTGCCAACCCGTGGTATGTCGCCCAGCAACTGGGCCACGAAGATGTGGAGATGGTCTTTCGCACCTACGGGAAGTTCATCCGCGAGGACTACCAGAAGCCCCGGGCCACGCTCCAGGCGGTGAACTGAGCCCGTGTGAATCCGGTGTGATTCCGGTGTGAATTTCAGGGCAACACAAGGCAACGAGCGGGCAAGAAAAAACGCCACACATCGGGTTCTCCGTTGTGTGGCGTTGTCTTGGATGGTGGGCTGGCGTCAATTGAATCTTCCTCTGAAAACATCATAGAACCTAGAGTTCTTTTCTTTCTTTTAGGCCTCTGTTCCCCGGTTTGTTCCCCGGTCTACTGGACCCTAAACCAGATGAGCCTTTGCACAAAGATTTGCAAAATTACAACGCTTTAAACAAGTGACGCTGCCAGTAGCAGACTTCAACGATCGCTGACTGACGAGAGCTCGCTTGGTTGAAGCGACCTACTCACAAGGCACGAAGAAGTCACGCGATCACTTCATGAACTAGCTCCGGGCTCATCTCCTGTGCCTTTGAAACCGGCAACAGCCCAACAAAGGTCATGGCATGATGCACGCACCGGCAGATGTGTCTGGTCGCAAGCTGCCCCCCACAGTCCCGAGTACGGTCTTTGATCTCCATTTCATGAGCCTTGCGAATCAATTCACGAAACTAAAAGTTCTTGCCCAAGAGCTAGAAAATTCAGCAACTCAACTCTTGGGCATTGCCCTCAATAATGACATCACCCCCGTGGTAGCCATTGAACCCAACTGGCGAATAGGACTCGTGTGCCTTGCCGCTCTTTCCAACAGGGACGAACTCTCCAGCCCTTTGCTGCCAAAAACAAAGATCTACCCTGTCGAAGATGCGGAGTGCATCCAGCTAAGCCGCAATGACTACACAAAATTGCGAGACCAGGGCAGTATCCAGATCAAAGTCTTCGATATTGTTCATCTAGGGGGAATAGGTAAAAAGACATGGGATCTACAGACGGCTCATCAAAGGCAAAAAGCACATGGCTTAGATCAATGGCAAACCGAATCGTTTGGCAAACCTCTCGTACCTCCTGTTTTATTCCCTTGCTTTACCGTTATCGACAGCCAGGGTGCTCGATGGGATAATCTCACCATTGAAGACTTTCGAAATCATGCCGGAATTCTTGTTCGACTTGGCAGCCTACGTTTGCAACCAACCGATGAAGTCAGGCTCCGTGATCTGCTGAGTCAACCAGAGGCCCCCAAAGCGCCGACACAAATGCCAGTCGCAGGAGATCATATATCTCCTCAGTTAGGACAATTGCTTCAAGTTTTCAATGAATTGCAAATCTGGATTGAAGAGAGACGACAAGAGAATCCTCCCTTGCGTTCGGATGATGTCAAGAAGTGGCTGCATACACAGCTTGAGGCCAAAAATTCAATTGACTGGAAAAGTTTGAAACTGCGTGATGTGGCAATCAAGCTGATATACCCACCCCAGGATGGTCAGAGGACAAAAAAGCGCAAGGCCTACAAAGATGGGCTGCCTGTCGTCTTGGATCAACTTGTCAAACAGCTGCAGGAAGATCTCTCCCACGTTAGGCAGTTCAAGACTAGCAGCGATTATGAGAACTGGCTTGTCAAACTACAGATCAAGGGATCTCCAACCGCTAGCAAGCTTGGCCAATTGATTACAGAGACTGACGCAAAGTCCATCTCCACCATCATTCGTCTGACGCCGTCTCGGCGAGGCGGCCGCCGGTAAAGCTAGGCAAGCATCCCTCCCAGAACTTCTCCTTATCAATGGCTTTTTTCAAGTCATTGATAGGCGCGCTCTAGCCGCACCAACACTCCCCCAACTGACAGCCAGATTGCTTGTTTGGTGACGCTCCTTTTATGCCAAAAACCGTGTTTTGGGGATCGGTTGTAGCCGCTTTTGCGTGGCGACGTAGCCAAAGTAGCCAGTAGCCCGAAGAGTTCGCCACACAGCACCGCCTAATCTTTGCCTGTTTTCGTCCTTGCGCAAGCCCAGCAAAAAGTCACGTAGGGTCAACGACTTATCGATGATGCTCTCCTCAGCCACATGGCCGACAAGCAAAAAGCGCAATCGACTGACATTTGGAGCCCCAGCAGCATGGAGTCCTTTTTTAACGAAAGGACTTAAATGTCAAATCCAAATCGCCCCGAATTTGCGCCCAATGCGGCGTGCCGTTTGAAGGACGTCATGCGTCTCACGGGCCTGAGCCGTTCCACCATATATGGTCGCTTGAAAAAAACGAGCTCGCAGTACGACCCGACCTTCCCCAAACCCTTCCCTCTCTACGGCGGCACGCAACTCCGTGGTGCCAAGGGCTGGCGTCTGCATGACATCGATGCCTGGCTGAATGCCCAGTCGGCAAAGCAGTAAGGGCTGGCGATGTTCAATAACTCACCTCCCGTCACGGACAACTACCCCGCGCATCACCTGCCACCACTCCTTTTGGACGCTGTGAACGATGTGCGGCGCTTGACCAAAGCTTCTACGCCCTTGATCGCAGCCTCTGCGCTTTGCGCTATGGCAACGGCATGCCAGGGCTTGGCTGATGTGAAACGTCCCGGCCTTTCAGGGCTCACGCCTCTCTCCCTGTACTTTCTCACTCTCGCCGACTCGGGAGAGCGCAAGACTGCTGCCGACGGATTCTTTTTCGAGCCCATCCGTCGCTTGGAAAAAACCATGCGGCAGCAGTATGCCGAGGGTTCGGCCAATTTCGAATTGGATGAAAAAATCCGGCTCGCAAAAGTCCGAGGCTTGGAACGGCGACTGGAGAAGGAGTCCATGGCTGGCCGTGACACCACAGCCACAGAAGGAGAATTGGGCCAGCTCATGCGAGCTGCTCCCCTACTCCCCGCCCGTATGCGCTTCATGCTGTCCGACATCACCCCTGCAGCATTGATCTCGGAGCTGAGCCTCAACCCCTGCACTGCAGTTCTCCATTCGAACGAAGCGGCTGATTTGATCAAGGGCCGTATCATGAACAACCTTCCCATGTTCAACCGAGCCTGGGATGGTCAAACACTCGACATGGACCGCAAGGATCAGGCCGATAGCCAATGGGTCGAAGGCGCGCGCCTGAGCACGGGCCTTGCTGTGCAGCCCCATGTGTTGGAATTCCTCTGCGGCAAGGGCGGCAACTACGCACGCGAGGTCGGCTATCTTGCTCGCACCCTCGTCGCCTTCCCCAAATCCACGGCAGGTCAGCGGTTTGTCGACGGGAGTGACAACAGCGATTCGCTGCCATCAGGCATTTTGACTTTCCAATCCCAAGTTCATCAGCTTCTTCTGAAAGCCGTTGAGCGCCATCGCGATGGCGAGGCCCGGCGTGTTCTGACTTTTGAGCCACAGGCAGCGCACTGCTGGGTGGCTTTCTTCAACCACATCGAGTCCCGCCTCGATCCGCAATTCGGTCGCCTGTCACCCATCAAGGACTTCGCCGCCAAAGCAGCGGAACACGCAGCGCGCATGGCCGCCATTTTCGAAATGGCACAAGGCGATGCACATACCATTTCGGAAGACTCTGTACAGCGAGCCATTGCCATGATCGTATGGTATCTGGAGGAGTTTGGTCGCCTGTTTGCAAAGTCCCCCGAGGAAAAGAACATCGAAAAGCATGCCGAGAAGATTCTGGTATGGATGCGTAGCAAAAGTCCACTCTTCGGGTTCGGTACCCCGAGAACCTTCACTCGTCGTGAAATCCAACAATCCGGCCCTCGCCCCCGTGACCCTGAATCTGTCAGCCTGGTATTGCAGTACCTTTTGACTCATGGACATATCCAGTCAGTTTTTGGTAACGATAAGGGATTCCAATTGAGCAACACCAACAATTCCTTGTCTAACTTGGAAAGCGTAAATTACTCCAAGGAATTTACCGAGAACCGAGGTCTCCTTAGCTCTGACACTACCGGCACCTTCAAACGCTCTCCCATTTAGCGATTTAACTTATTCAAGCAATTTATACAATCAATACAACCAAACCAACAGAAAACTGGTTATTAATCACTCTACTTAATACAAGACAAACAGGGAGTGTATATTATTGATACTAATGTAATTAAAATATATATTAATCAACAGCCAGCATAGGCGCCTATCAATATACACCTCTTTAGAGTGATAAGCACTACTCAACAAGCCAACAAGTACATATCAACCAATCATCGCAAACAATACAAAGCCGCACCACTATTCACAATGATCAAAATGCAAGACTCGCATACTCATCTTTCAGCACTCACTCATGTGAGAACTTGCATGAAAGGGACTCACCATGAAATGAAAAGCACGAAGTGGAAAAAGGCTCTCACCAAGAAGAGCCTACAAAAGCAACTTGCTCAAGTGTGTGGCTTGATGGCACCTTATGCCTACGCACCAGTCCTGCGTAAGCTGATTGAGAGCAAGGATCCTTGGCTTTGGCTGGCAGGCCATTGTTTTATTGGTATTGACCCTTCTAACTACGAAGGGCAATTCAATGCAATGTGTAATGATGATCAACACCCAGACAACTACATCGATCAGGCTCACTTCCTTGAAAGCCTGGATCAATTGGTGAAATCATCTGCTTTTCAGAAGATCTTTAAAAACTATGTTCGCCAGGAACAACAACTGGCGAACTCTCTGTTCGAGTACATCAAAGACCTGAACAAGATTTACTCCAAGCTGATGGTCATTCGACTCGACCTATCCTACGGTGAGATTTATACCGCTGACTGGGACCCAGAGCACAGAATATTGAATGATTGGGATTTATTTCATGCCCATACGGCTCATAGCTTCAAGGACAGTTTCATTGGCTACGCCGCCAAGTTCGAGTATGGTGCTGATAAAGGCGTCCACATTCACACGCTTCTGTTCTTTGATGGTTCTGCTGTTCGCCAGGACGTTACGATAGCCAAGCATTTGGGTGAACACTGGAAGTACACAATAACCCAGCGTGCAGGTATTTACTTCAATGCAAACACTCTGGAATACAAGGCACGCATGAAGCATTGCGCTGTGGGAGTGTTCAAAAGGAGCGATTCAGAATTCTTGCTGGGAGCAAAGGAGATCGCCAAATATTTCGCGAAGAAGGATCCCATCGTACGGCTGGCGGTGCCTACATTGACACAAACCTTGCGCAGATCGTCGCTCACACTCCAGCAAAAAGCGATGCTGGAGAAGCGATACGCCAGTGAGAAGCCAGATGCCATGACATCGTCTGGGTAGGATGTTAGTGCCGATCCAAAACAAACCAGCTGGGAGGGGCGGATAAAAAATTGGACTGGTTTTATGCCGCAAGTCCAAGGCTCGCCCGGTATTCGATAGGACTGAGTAAGCCGAGGGTGATGTTGATCCGCTTTTCGTTGTACCAGCGGATATAGGAATCGACCGTTTCGATGAACTCCTCAATGGTTTTGGCCTGCCAGTCTCGAGGATAAAACAGTTCCGTCTTGAGACGACCGAAGAATCCTTCACACGCTGCGTTGTCAGGCGAGCAGGCTTTGCGAGACATCGAGCGGGTAAGGCTCGCCTCGCTTATCCTCGATAGCCAGCCTGGCCACCGGTAGTGGCCACCACGATCAGAGTGGACCACTGGACGATCGCTTGTGTTCGTCGCTGTCTCGATTGCTGCATCTAGCATTTTGCTGTTCAGCTAACTGAGATGGACACCATGGTCTATGCCTAAGGCTTCAGTCCCAAGATGGTTCGACCAGCCGCTTACCGAGGGATTTAGCAAGTGAAGTAAGGATATTAGTCACAGAATTTTGGCACATCTGTTGGACTCACACCTGAAATGAGCGCTATCAGGGGGCAGAGCCCTTCGCGGCCATCTGCCCCAGGAGGATGCCCGTCGGATACCCGCTATGGCCGCCGGCGGTGCTTCCAAGAATTGTCCCTGATTTATCGTCCAGCCTCTCAAATCTTCCGTCTTCGGTTGAGACCCGCTGCGGCCACGCCTTGGGGACAGAAAACCCCATCTGAAGGTCCGGCATCCTGCTGGCGCAGGCTCAGAATGAGGTATTAGTAGATTTATTGGGGTAACCAGGGTGATATATACCCCAATTGGCAGTAACATTACCCCATTTTTTCTGCTGGGATGCTACTGCATGTACTCGCTCTCGCTCGACTACCTCGCCAAGCTACGTTTCGATACGCGGCAGTTGGCGAAGCTGCGCGCCCTGGGTGAGTATCGGGGCAAGCAGCAACTCTATATTGCCCGGTCGCCCGAGGTCTTGAGCGACCTGCGCCAGGTGGCTGTAGTGGAATCTACCGAGTCCTCAAACCGCTTGGCGGGCGTGGTGGTTGCGTCGCACCGGCTCAAGTCACTGGTGCTCAAAAACGCCACGCCGCAGAGCCGATCCGAACAAGAAGTGGCAGGCTACCGCGACGCGTTGAGCCTGATCCACGAAAGCGGGGACCAGATGCCGTTCTCGGAAGGCACCGTGTTGCAGCTCCAAGGCATCTTGTATCGCTACATGCCTCAACCTGGACACTGGAAAGCGACCAACAACGACATCATTGAGCGCCACCCTGATGGCAGTTCGCGCATCCGATTTCGGCCAGTGGCCGCGCATCTGACGCCCATGGCAATGACCGACATGGTCGCGCGCTACCACACGGCGCTGGATCAACATCTGGCCGACCCGCTGGTGCTGGTGCCGCTGATCGCCCTTGACTTCCTCTGCATCCATCCGTTCCCGCGTGGCAACGGACGCATGGCGAGACTGTTGACACTGCAGCTGCTCCACCACTTCGACTACGCCGTGGGCCGCTTCATCAGCCTGGAGCGGATTTTCGAGGAATCGAAAGAAAGCTACTACGAGACGCTGGAGGCCAGCTCGCAGCACTGGCACGACGCTGCCCACAACATCGCTCCGTGGCTAGATTACTTCTGGGGCGCCCTGTTGCGCGCCTATAAGGAGTTTGAAGAACGGGTCGGCACTATCGAACGCGGGCGCGGAGCCAAAGGCGACCGTGTCCGCGCAGAGATTCTCAAGCGTCAGTTGCCCTTCTCCATCTCGGAAATTGAGGAGGCCTGTCCAGGCGTCAGCCGCGACATGGTGCGGGTGATTCTGCGCGCCATGAAGGCCGAAGGATTGATTGAACCGAATGGCAAAGGCAGAGGTGCCAAATGGCAGCACAAACAGCCATGACCCTCTGCAGGGCCGCCGTGGCTCTTGGCGCGTCACGCGCCCACAAAGAAGACAAGGGAGAGAAGAACCGTGGATGACGTTTTTCAGTTTCGCAACCAATTGGTTGACCGTTACAGCAACTTCTCTCGCAGCTTTGTTCGCATTGCTGCGGATGACATCCAGCAGGAAGTTGAGCGCCAGTACCAGGATGGTCGCTATTGGCCCGAGCCACTGGTTCAGATCAATCCCAACTACCAGCGCAAAGGCACCGTTCAGTCGTTGGCCACGGAAGGTGTGTTGCACCCCGCGTGCGCGGACGTCTTTCAGGTTGGGAAGCCCGAAGGCCATCCGCAACCGCTTCACCTCTACGCCCACCAGTTGCAGGCTCTGGCCAAGGGGCAGGCAGGCCAAAGTTATGTCGTGACAACCGGGACGGGATCCGGCAAGTCATTGTCCTTCTTCATCCCCATCATTGACCGCATCATCAAGGCCAAGGCAGAAGGGGGTAAGGCGCGCACACGGGCCATCGTCATCTACCCGATGAACGCGTTGGCAAACAGTCAACTGGAAGAACTCGACAAGTTCCTCCATGGCTACGGGTCAGATGAACGCCCATTCACCGTCGCACGGTACACAGGCCAGGAAAAAATGTCTGAGCGCGATGCCATAGCGGACAACCCGCCAGACATCCTGCTCACCAACTTCATGATGCTGGAGTACATCCTCACCCGCTTCGATGATGTGGATCGCAGGGTGGTGGACCATTGCGAAGGCTTGGAGTTCTTGGTGTTGGATGAACTCCACACCTATCGGGGCCGGCAGGGAGCCGATGTGGCCCTGCTCGTTCGTCGCCTACGCGAACGGCTCAAGGCCGACAAGCTTGTGTGTATCGGCACCTCCGCCACCATGTCGAGCGCGGGTACCCAGGCAGATCGCAACCGCACCGTGGCCGAGGTGGCCGCCAAACTTTTTGGCGCCCACATCAGTGAGCACGATGTGATTGGCGAAACGCTGGAACGCGTCACGA
>Ga0067045_1029846_pt1 | contig 18084 bp, 14 predicted proteins | sample TerdegcTABiofilm_FD_59184 | JGI IMG/M metagenome (GOLD analysis project Ga0067045, IMG submission 59184) | Combined Assembly of (Gp0054472, Gp0054536) Wastewater bioreactor microbial communities from Singapore -Terephthalate degrading... | reverse complement strand
AATGGGTATTGTATTATCTTACATTCGGGATGGTTTTGGGGCAGGTGCTTTTTCCCGTCTGGTTTTTCCAGGGGATGGAGCAGATGAAATGGATAACATACCTGAATATAATAGCGAAGGGGATTTTCACTGTAGCGGTATTTGTTTTTATAAATAGCGAGAAAGATTATTATGCAGTTCCTATTTTAAATAGCATAGGTATTATTATGATAGGAGTAGTTTCTTTGTTTATTTTAGGTAAACGATTTGAGACTATATTCGTAATGCCTAATAGAAATCAAATTTTATATCATATGAAAGAAGGGTGGTATATTTTTACATCAACTATAGCCATAACATTTTATACTGTATCAAACACGTTTATATTGGGTCTTATTACTAACAACGTTATTGTAGGTTATTATTCAATATCGGAAAAGATAGTTAAGGTTTTTTACAGTTTGCTGACGCCTATTCAGCAAACAGTATATCCTTATTTTTCCAAACTTATAATCGATTCGAAAAATATCGCTTCATATAGACTAAAAAAACTTCTTCTGATAATGGCTTTTATCGGAATGATTTTATCCGGTTCGATTATGATTTTCTCCAAACATATAATTTACATTTTAGCCGGCACGGTCAACAAAGAAACCGTAACGGTTTTAATGATATTATCTATTAACATATTGGCTATAGGTATAAACAATGTTTTGGGAGTTCAAGGGCTGATAGCTTTTGGTTATTATAAATATTTCAGGAATATAGTATTTATAGCAGCCGTGTTTCATATAATAATTTTGTTGGGATTGATCAGAACTTTTGGAATTATCGGAGCCGCTTTAAGCCCGGTTATAACCGAGGTTTTAATCTGCTTGATGGAATACTATATAATTAAAAAAGAAAAAATCATATGAAAAGAATATTAAAAAAAACAATTATAAAACTAATAAAGCTTCTTTTTTTGTATCGTGGATTAGTGAAAATAAAAAGATTGTTCGAAAAAGAATCCAGGGATTTTAGTTATTATAGAATGTTTAATAGGTTTATAAAATATATGTTTTCTGGCAAAGTAAAGTTCTGTTTTGTTTATGAAAAAAATCATGTAATAAAAGAAGCTAAAATATTTCATTCTTATCTTATTAACTCTAATATAAAATTTGAAGATGATATTTTTTTCTATTCTCCCGATTTTTTTCTGGTTCCGATTACAAACTATACCGAAAGCGATAAAATGGCTACGACAGGGAATATAACCGTTAATTATGAATATTTATTAAATAACGGTATTTATGGCATCGAGTCCGATATAAAGAAGCTAATCGGGCGAGAAAAGAATAAAAATGATTTTTATAATGCTATTTTAATAGTTTTAGACGGAATTAAGAAATATGTGGATAGGGTAAAAGAGGTGGAAAGACGAGAAGGAAAGAGCCAAACCTTTTTGAGAGATGTCCCATTAAACAAAGCTCGAACATTTAAAGAGGCCTTACAATCTATTTTATTTCTTAATTCTTTAATATGGACATACGATGGATATTTAGTGGGGCTTGGTAGACTTGATAAATTATTATTTGAATACTTTCAAAGAGATATTAATAACGGTACGATTACAAGGAAAGAGGCTTTGGAAATGCTAAAAAGATTTCTAATTTTGTTACATAAAGATTATGTTTATAAAAGCAATACTATTAAGGGCGATACCGGTCAGGTTATAGTATTGGGCGGTGAAGAAAAATATTTAGAGTTAACCGAACTATTTATGGATGCTTTTTTAGAACTTAAAATTCCGGATCCAAAAATAGTTTTGCGTGTTTTTAATGGTATGTCTAAAAAGATATGGGAAAAATCGATTAGTATTATATCATCAGGCATGGGATATCCGCTTTTTTCAAATGACAATAAAGTTATAAAATCTATGATTGCGTTTGGATATAATGAGGAGGATGCTTATAATTATTCCGTGTCGGCATGCTGGGAACCGCTGGTTGAAGGATGCTCGTTCGACCAAAATAATGTGGGGCAGATAATTTTTACAGATTCGCTATCTGAACTAATAAAAAGCGATGAGAAATTTGAAACTTATGAAAGTTTTGAGAAGATGTATTTGTTGTTTTTAAAAAATCAAGTTAAAGGTTTAATTGATAAAATTAACATGATAAGATATAGACCCAATCCTTTCTTATCTATTTTTATAAAAGATTGTGTCGAAAAAGGGAAAGATTTGTCGGAAGGCGGGGCGCGATATAATAACTACGGAATACTTACATTGGGATTATCCAATACGGTTAATTCTTTAGAAAACATTAAAAAAATATTTTTAGAAAAAAAGGATCCGAAGGACGCTATATCTTATATAAGAAGTATTGTTTTTAAAAATTATGAAGGGAATAAAGAATTAATTAAAGAATTTAAAAACAAACTGAACATTTTCGGAAAATACGACGAAGAAGGTATTAATCTTTCAAACTTATTAATTGAAACCTGTAATGAAGTCTTAAAAGATAAATTTAATTATTTGGGCGGTAGATATAAAATAGGATATAGTTCTCCCAATTTTGTTAATTCCGGCAAGGATATAGAAGCTACTCTGGATGGGAGACTAAAAGGCGAACCGCTGGACGTTCATATATCTATTACAAATAGCAATAGCGAACTTACCGAATTTTTTGTTTTTTCTTCAGGATTAAATTATCTTAATTGTTTTAACGGAGGAGTTAGCGATATAATAATTGAAAAGGATAAGATAAAAAAATACTCCGAAAAATATCTGAAAGTATTTGAAAGATTTTTTGAAATCGGCGGATTCCAATTACAAATAAACGTATTAAACTATGACGAACTGATTAAAGCGATTAGAAATCCCGAGTTATATCCCGATCTAATAGTAAGGGTATGGGGATTTAGCGCCTATTTGAAAGATATTCCGGAGGAATATAAGGAATTATTGGTTAAAAGGTATTTGGAATATGAGCATAACAATAACTAAAATACAGCGTTTTTGTCTTGATGACGGTCCCGGGGTAAGAACTACCATATTCTTAAAAGGGTGTAACATACGCTGTCCATGGTGCTGTAATCCGGAAAATTTATCTTATAAAAAACAAATATATTATTTAAAAGAAAAGTGTATATACGATAAAGGATTTGAGAGATGTGTGTTTGGAGATTTTAAATATCTGGAAAAATGTTTGACAGAAGAATATGATTACGAATTGTCCCGGGAATTAAGATACTGCCCCGCAATAGGGATATATGGCGAAAAATTTGATCTGGATGATTTTTTAAAAGAGATAGAGCCTGATATCGTTTTTTTTAGCGGTAAAGAAGAATTGGGGGGTATTACTTTTTCAGGCGGGGAACCCCTAAGTTATGATTTGTCTGAATATCTGAAAGGGATTAAGAATAAAAAAATAAATACCTGTGTAGAAACGTCTTTATATTTAGAAACGGAAAAACTTAAAGATAATATAAAGTTTATAGATAATTTTATAATAGATCTCAAAATATTAGAAGAGGCTAAAGCTAAAGAGTTAATAAAAGGGAATTATAATATATTCATTAGAAATCTTGAAGAGTTATTAAGATTTAAAAACAGTAATAATTTATTTTTTCGTTTTTGTGTCGTTAATGGTTTCACTTATACCGATAGTAATATAAAACATTTGTTAAATTTTTTAAACAGATATGACATAAGAGAGATAGAAATTTTTTCTGTGCATAATTTGGGTAAATCTAAATATTTAAGCATTGGATTATCTTATAATGAATTTCAACCGATAACGGACAAAGAATTAGATGATTTAAAGCGCAAAATTGAAGCCGAAACCAAAACTTCAGTAAAAATAAATAAAATAATATGAAAATTAAATATATCATAGTCGGGTGCGGATTTTCCGGGAGCGTAATAGCGGAGCGTATAGCTAACGAACTTAAAGAAAAGGTACTTATACTTGAGAAACGCGCTCATATAGGCGGGAATTGTTACGATTATAAGGATAGTAACGGGATAATAATACACAAATACGGACCGCATCTTTTTCATACAGATTATAAAGAAGTATATGAATATCTTTCTAAATTTACGGATTGGATTGAATATGAACACAGGGTAATGGCGTATGTAGACGGTCAAACGATTCCGTTGCCGTTTAATTTTAACAGTATAGATAAGGTATATTCCAAAGCGAAAGCGGATATATTAAAGGATAAGCTTATAAGGATGTACGGTAAAGGTAAAAGGGTGGGTATACTGGAACTTATGAGAAGTAGCGATTTGGATATAAAAGAACTTTCCAAATATATATACGATAAGATATTTGTTAACTATACGGCAAAGCAATGGGGTAAGAAGCCCGAGGAAATAAACATAACTGTTACATCGAGGGTTCCTGTCGTAATAGATTACGATAACAGATATTTTCAAGACAGATATCAATACATACCGAATAAAGGATATACGGAGATATTTAAAAGGATGCTTAATAATGGACTTATAGATATAAAACTTAAGACCGATTTTAAACAGGCGGTGAGATTGGATTTTGAAAGCGGGGAGATATATTTATACGGGGAGAAATTTGTAGGCAAAGTTATATTTACGGGGATGATAGACGAATTATGCGGATTTAGATACGGTATTTTGCCATACAGGTCGTTAAAGTTTAAGCTCAAAACCGTAAACAAGGAACAATTTCAAGAGACGGCTGTAGTGAACTATCCAAACGATTACAAATACACAAGGATAACTGAATATAAGCACATACATAAAACAAGAAGCGAAAAGACCGCAATAATGTACGAATATCCGTGCGAATATAAGAAAGGAGGGATGCCGTTTTATCCGATATTTACCGAAGAGGCACAAAAAATGTATCAGAGATATAGAGAGCTAATAAACAAATTTGATAACATAATACTTTTAGGAAGGTTAGCGGAATACAGATATTATGATATGGACGATGTAATCAAGAGAGCGCTTGAAACATACGAAAGGATAAAAATATGAACGATAAGCCGAAAATATGTGCCGTTGTGGTTAGCTATAACAGAAAGGATTTGCTTATAGAATGTTTAGAAGCGTTATTGAAACAAACGAGACCGATTGAAGGGATATACATAATAGATAACGAATCTACTGATGGAACGCCTGAGATATTGAAAGATAGGGGATATATAACCGAGATGCCGCCCGATAATCTTAAAGAGGCGTGGGAGAAAGAATTTGAGGTGGAAAATCTTACCGATAAGAATAAGGTCAAGATATATTATGTAAGGATGGATAAGAACACCGGGGGCGCCGGAGGATTTTATGAAGGAGTTAAGAGGGGATATGAAAGGGGATATGATTGGTTATGGTTAATGGATGACGATGCCGAGCCAAAATTTGATGCTTTGGAGAAAACCTTCTCTTATATGCAAACAAAAGGGGTAGTGGTTATTTCAAATCTAAAGGTAAGTAAGGATGGTTCGCCTCAGTATATTCATAGAGGATGGAAGGATATTTGTAATATAAATAATACTGTTGTTAAATATATAACCGATAGCGATATAACTAATAAAGAGTTTTTGGAAATAGACTTTAGTTCTTTTGTCGGATTTATGATTTCTCGGGATGGGATATCGAAGGCCGGTTTTCCAAAAAAGGAATTTTTTTTGCATTGCGACGACTTAGAGTATTCTTTTAGAGTCAGAAAATATGGGAAAATTTTGTTGATTACAAAAAGTATAATCTATCATAAAGATGTCGCCAAATCCAATGTCGAGTATAAAGAAATATATTTGCGTAAAAGCGTTAGAGTTCCTTTTCAATTTTTCTGGTTGAGATATTTCGTATATAGAAATTTGGTTTATTTGAAAAAACATGAATGTGGATTTTCTGTCGCTTTTTTATGTGCTTTCAAAAACCTTATTAGGATGATTTTTGGAATTATGTTGTATGACGATTATAAGTTTAGAAGAATAAAACTTATAACATTGGCTTTTATAAATGGGTTGAGTGGAAACTTTGACAACGAACTGCCAAAAAGAGTTTTATATAAAAATATTAAGTCATGCTAAAAAATAAATACTTTTTTAGAAACAAATCTTTAATTGTTTTTTTTAGCGTTCTGGATTTTATAGGCCAAAAGATTATAAACCATAAAGAAATTCCATCCGATTTTAAGCCTGAGAAAATCTTAATATCAAACATAGGGCATTTAGGAGATGTCTTTCTTTCCATTAAAGTTTTGGAAGAAATAAAAGAAAGGTTTCCCGATTCTAAAATTTATTTTTTATGCTCAAGTTGGTCTTTAAAACTGATAGAAAAAAATCCAATTATAAACGAAATTATAATATATGACTCTTTCTTTTTAAGTTCCGAGAAGAATTTTTTTATTAGGATATATAAATCTTTAATAAGTTTTTTAAAAGCTTTTTTTAGTATAAAGAAGACAAATCCCGATATAGCCTTCGATTTGAGAGCCTCTTTTCCCAATACCCTTTTGATTTTGGGTTTAACCGGAGTTAAGGGTATATTCGGTTATCAAACTGCGGGTTTTGGTTTTTTTTGCGATAAAAAAATTATATGGCGAGAAGGCGTTCATGAAACCGAGCATTTTTTCGACGTAATAAGACCGTTATGGGATATCCCTTCCTATAAATTATCTAAACCCATAAATTTAAGTTATCTTGCATCGGATTTGAACGATTCGGATTTGTTAAATAAATACGGTATAAATAAAGATAAATATTTGGTGTTTCATACCGTTTCAAGGGACAGAAGAAAAATGATAGATATAAACAAATGGATAGAGCTTTTTAATTATTGTTCTTTAAAGTATAAAGTCGTATTTACAGGTTCCAGAGAAGAATCGGAGTATATAAATAATTATTTTAAAGGCTTTAATAATGCTATAAATTTAGCTGGCGAATTATCCATTGGAGAGCTTGTTTTAATTTTAAAAAACTCTTTTTTAACGGTGACACTGGATAGTTTTGTGGGACAAATATGCAGCCTTTTGAATTTATATTCGCTTGTTATATTTTCCGGCGGAGTGGATATTAAAAGGTTTGGTCCTTTAGGAGATAGATGCCGTGTTATTAAAAAAGATATTTTTTGTTCTCCCTGTAACTGGTATATAAGAAAGGATTGCGAGTATGAGTGTATGGATATCGATATTTTGAGCGAATTTAAGAAATTTGAGAAGGAGATTGAATGAAGATAGCCGGAGTAGTGGTTTTATATAATCCCGATGATTCGGTAATATTAAACATAAACAGTTATATAAAAGATATCGAGCTATTATACGTTTTTGATAACTCCGAGATTAAAACCGAATTAATAGCCGAAATAGAAAAAATAAATAAAGTCAAATATTTTTCGATAGGTAAAAATATGGGTATAGGTTACGCTTTAAATTATGTTTGCGATATCGCCGTTAAAGAGGGGTATGATTGGCTTTTAACTATGGACCAGGATAGTTATTTCGAGCCTAACGGAGTTTTAAAAATGATTGGCGAATTTGAAAAAAAAATCGGTCGGGATAAAGAAAAGATAGGGGTTATCTCTCCTTTAATAGTTTATGAGGGAGATAAAATAGAAGCCGAGGGTAATGAAAAATTTCAAAAAATTCCTATTGCGATTAACTCCGGCGGCATATTAAATCTTAAAGCCTTCTTAAAAACGGGGAAATTTAGAGAAGATTATTTTTTGGATAGAATAGATTTTGAGTACTCTCTTAGATTAAGAAAACAGGGATATGAATTGTTAAGGTACAACGGTTCTCGCCTTTATCATAAATTGGGAAGTTTAAAGGTTTATAATTTTTTACTCTTTAAAATAAGAGTTACAAACCACCATCCAATAAGGCATTATTATATGACGAAAAACGCAATTGATATAGTAAAAAATTATTTTAAATATTTTCCTTCTCACTGTCTTTATGAAATAAAAAGCGTTATTTTTGATTTTTGTAAAGTTATTTTATTTGAAAAGGATAAATTTGAAAAAACAAAAATGATTTTTAAAGGTATTTCTGATAGTTGACTTAATTTTATAAAATTTACTAAGGAGGAGTTATGAAAAAAGTTCTCATGTTGGGCGGAGCCGGTTTTATAGGTTCTTATATAACCAGAGAGTTATTGGAAAACGGTTATAAGGTTACAGTGGTGGATAATTTTTCAAAATACGGTTTTTTGGACCATAGTTTTTATTCGCATCCCAATTTTAATCTTATGATAAAAGACGTAAGAGCGATGTATCCCGTGGAGTTTAAAGGATACGATTATGTTTTTTGTCTTGCCGCATTGATAGGAGGAATAAAATATTTCCATAAAATACCTTATAGAATTTCAAGAGACAATAACGAGATAATCGCTCATTCCATAGATTCCACTTTAGCCGTAAATCCCGAGGCTATTTTCGTTTATTTTTCTTCTTCTATGGTTTATGAAAGAATGACAAGGCCCGCTACCGAAGAAGACGCCACAAACCAGATAGTTCCTTTTACAAACTACGGCATGCAAAAGCTTTTCGGAGAATATATGGTAAGAGGCGCGAATAAAGAATTTGGGCTTAATTATCTTATAATAAGACCTTTTAACGCCGTTGGAAGCGGGGAACTCCCCGAGGTTAAAAAAGACGGGGATGTGGAGTTCGGTATGGCTCATGTCATACCCGATTTCATATATAAAGCTATGATAAAACAATCTCCTTTTGAGATATTCGGGGACGGCAAACAGGTTAGAACTTTTACTCACGCCAAAGATATATCGGAGGCTGTTATAGAGATGCTAAAAAAAGGCGTAGTTAACGACGACTTTAATTTATGCGGGAATAATACTTATGAGATGGGAGAGTTGGCTTTAAAGATATGGAATAAAATAAATCCGAATTTACACTTTCCAGGATTTAAGAATATGCCGGTTCCTCCGTCGGATGTCAGGTTTAGAATAGGCATATCCGAAAAAGCTAAAAAAGTTTTCGGCTGGACCCCTAAATACGATATGGACTATATAATAGAAGATACGTATAATTTCATATCTAAGAAAATTAAAATAAATGTCTAATAAAGATTTCGTCGAAGATTTCTTTCCGAAATCCGATATTGTATCTTTTTTGTTTATAATAATACCGTGTTTTTTGATTTTCTTTTTAATATATAAATACGGGGTCAATGTGATAACCGGGGACGAGTGGGCTATAGTTCCTTATATAGATAAATTTTTTAAAGGAGAAATTTCTTTTAAAGATATATTAGACTTTCACAACCAGCATAGAATAGCTTTGCCGAGAATCTTAATGTTGATAAACTCGAAATTTTTCGGTTACAATTCCAAATATCAAATGTTTTTTGGATACTTTTTTGCTATGTTAAGTTTTGGAGTCCTATATAAATCTATTAATAATTTGTTGGGCGAAAAATTTAGGGTTTCTCATCTTATAATACCGTCTTTTTTAATTTTTAGTATGAGGCAGTGGGAAAATTTTTTATACGGCTGGCAGTTTCAGATACCGATGATGGTTTTTTTGTTTTTGGTTTCTCTTTACTGCTTATCCAAATCTAAAGGTCTCGATATCAATTTTGCTCTTTCCATAATCTCGGGTATTTTTACTACTTACACATTTGGTAACGGTATTTTGATATGGCCGATAGGTTTTCTTTTAATTGCAGTAAAAAAAAGGAATAAAGAATTATATATTTGGATCTTAATTTCAATAGCGTGTTTGTTTTTTTACTTTTATGGATATCCTTTTAATGGAGAAGAAGAGCATATCTATTTTAAAAAAAATTTTTTTAATTTCATACTTTATTTTATCGTATCCGTCGGAAGTCCTTTGACAACCGAAAAATATACCGCTTTTATTTTGGGTTTGATTTTGATCTTTTTTTATTATCATTCTTTAAAAAGTTATAAAGATTATCCTTTTTTCGCCTCGCTTATTATCTTTTCTTTGTTATCTTCTTTTTTAATTGCGATTTCACGTTCAGGTTTCGGCTGGCAGGGGGGGATAGGCTCAAGGTATGTAAGTTTCTGTTTGTTGGGGCCTATGGGAGTTTATGCTATTTTTTTGCACAAGATTTATTATAAAAAAGAATTTAATTTTAATTTCTTTATTCTTTTGATTTTTCTTTTTTGTTTTCAGATAATAACTTCTTTTTCAAACTATTTTAAATACGAACTTGTTTTTATAAAAAACAAAAGAGAGGAATATCTGGTTAAAAATTATAAGAAATTTAGCGATTTCGAACTAAATCCCGATTTTTCGGAGATAGATTATCTTAAAACTATTAATCCCGAACTTTATCAAAAAATTAAAATCGATTTTGAAAAAACTGGATATATTAAGAAAAAATACGCCGAAGTTTTGGATAAGTATTCTCTTAACGTATTTGGAACTAAAGAAAATTAAAAATTTAAAAGTTATATAATAGGATTATATAAGATTTATTGGAGGATTTATGTTTAAATACGATGTGTGCGTAGTCGGAGGATTCGGTCATGTGGGATTGCCTCTCGCCATATCTTTGGCTGACGGGGGAAAGAAGGTGGTTTCTCTGGATATAAACCCCAAATCTATGGAAATCATAAAAACCGGCAAAATGCCGTTTGTGGAGTACGATTCGGAGCCGGTTTTGAAAAAGGTTTTGAAAAACGGCAATTTTTCTTTATCTTTAAATCCCGAGGTTATATCGGAGTCGGAGGTCATAGTCATAGTAATAGGAACGCCGGTAGACGAACATTTAAATCCCGAGTTTGAGCTTATGGGCAGGATGATGGAGTCATACAAAAAGTATTTTAGAGACGGACATCTTATAGTTTTAAGAAGTACGGTTTATCCCGGAACCACGGATATGATAGATAGATGGTTTAAATCGAATAAAATAAATGCGGATGTTTCTTTTTGTCCGGAAAGAATTGCCGAGGGGTATGCGATGAAAGAATTAAAAGAGCTGCCTCAGATAGTATCGGCTACGACCGATAAAGGGCTTAAAAGAGCGAAAAAATTGTTCTCGGTTTTAACAAAAGACCTTGTGGAATTAAAACCGATAGAAGCGGAATTGGCTAAACTTTTTACCAACGTATGGAGATATATTAAATTTGCGACCGCCAATCAATTTTTTATGATAGCAAACGACCATAAGGCGGATTTTTATAAAATACATAAAGCTATGACTTATAATTATCCAAGAGCCAAAGACCTTCCGCGTCCGGGTTTTGCGGCCGGACCTTGTTTGTTTAAAGACGCTATGCAGTTGGCTTCGTTTAATAATAACAGTTTTTATTTGGGCCATTCCGCCATGCTTGTAAACGAGGGACTCCCGAATTACCTGGTTAACAGATTAAAACTCAAATACAAACTTTCCGATATGAAAGTCGGAATTTTAGGTATGGCTTTTAAGTCGGATGTGGACGATAAAAGAGAGTCTCTTTCTTATAAGCTTAAAAAAATACTTAAATTTGAAGCTAAAGAAGTTTATTTAAGCGACGTTTATATAAAAGACAGCGGTTTTATGGGAGAGGAAGAGCTTATAAAAAAATCGGATATAATAATAATAGCCACTCCGCATAAAGAATATAATAAAATAAGATTTCCTAAAAACAAAATAATAATCGATATATGGAACATAACCGGAAAAGGTTGCGTGATATAATATGCTAAGCTTGGTGGTCCCCATTTACAACGAAGCCGAAAACGTAGAAAACTTATTGAATAACATTCATAAAAATATAAATATCCCGATGGAAATTCTTTTTATTTACGATATGGATTGGGATAACACGCTGCCGGTAATTAAAAGTATTTCCAAAAATTATAATTCCGAAATAAAACTCATTAAAAATAAATATTCCAAAGGTGTTTTAAACGCGATTAAAACGGGATTTGAAGAGGCTAAAAACAAAGCGATTCTTGTAATTATGGCCGATCTTTCCGATGACCTATCCATAGTAAATGGAATGTACGATATGATATCAAATCAAGGATACGATATCGTTTGCGGATCAAGATACGCGAGAGGGGGAAAACAAATAGGGGGGCCGATAATAAAAAAAACGATATCGAAACTCGCCGGTTTGTCTTTGCATTTTTTAACCGGTATTCCCACTCACGATATTACCAATAGCTTTAAAATGTATAATAAAGATTTTTTAAAAAGAATAAATATCGAAAGCACCGGCGGTTTTGAGATAGGTATGGAAATTACGGTTAAGGCTTTCGTTATGGGCGCTAAGATAGGGGAAATCCCAAGCGTTTGGACCGATAGGGTTAAGGGGAAATCCAGATTTAAACTTTTAAAATGGCTGCCAAAATATCTTAAATGGTATTTTTACGCTTTTAAGAAATTCTTTTAAGTTTAATTGATAAATTTTGTTTTATATCTTCTAAATTGCATAAAAAATAAGCCAAATAAAAATTGATTATAAATTCTATAGGCAATTTGTATCTATCGTAGCTTGAAGAAAGAGATGAAATTATAATTATATAAGATAGAAAGCTTATCAAAAAAACGGATTTTCTTTTATCTAATTTTTTAAAAGAAGCTATTATTCCGATTAAAGAAAAAACGAATATTATTAAGTTTAGAAGCCTAAAAATAAGGTTTGGAATTAAATATTTAATTTGGGATAAATTAATATTATTTTTTTGTATGGTTAAATCCAACATTATTTTATGTTGTTTATCGTAATACCCGGGTTTTGCAAAATCTATTATCTTTAAATATGCGCTTGAAGATGTGATATTATTAATTACATTTTTTATGAATATCTTAAAATATCCTACCGGATTGTTTATTATGGTATATTTGGCAATTTTAAATAGTTTTTTGGAGTACTCTACTGTAGTCAGGTCGTATTTTTTTCTTATTTCATATTCGGCGAGATTAGGATAATCGTATTTTTTTAGTATATCTAAAATTTCTTTATAAGACATCTCCTTTTGGTATAATTTTCCATAATCGGTGTTTTTTATGAGAGGCATAATGCTCCACATTGCCGAAGCCCCCTGATAGGATTCTATCGATAAGGTATTTAGTTTATTGTAATTTCTTAAGTGATAAGGGAATATGGCAATGGAATAGGCGAATATAAATAAAAACAAATATTTTAGTCTTTTTTTAATATCTTCGGATTTAAAAAAATAGAAAAATATTAATAATCCGAATATTATCCAATAAAATTTTAAAACCGTTCTTGTGAGTACGCAAATGCCAAGAGATATTCCCGTTAATAAAAAAAGTTTTTTGGTGGGATTATTAATAAAATAGATTACAGTTAAAATGAATATTATGACCGTTAGAGAAAAAAAAGTATCGGACATAATAAGAAGCGAATTATATAAAATATTGGCGTTTAGAGATAATAGCCATCCGGTTGCGATAGCTATTAATTTGTTTTTTGTTATATGAAAAGAAAGATATATTGATAAAAAAACTATTAAAAAAGAAGATAAATAATTTAAAAAAATTATGTTTTTTTCTATATCTTTAAAAAAATTTAAAATATATACGGCGTAGAAAAAAATAGGCGGTCTTCTGGCATAAGGTTCTGTTTGATTATTTAGCGTGTTTATTTCGGAAAACCCTTTGCCTTCCGATATGTTTTTAATTACCGAAACATACTCCGGTGAGTCTCCTACTATCTGAGGAGGAATCTTTAATAAAAAATATGATTTTACCGTTATTAAGAATATGAATATTAAAAAAATATTTATAACGAAAGATTTGTCGGTTATATCTTTTTGCATTTGATTATAAGATCGAATGAAAAATGATTGTTTGTTTCTTCAACTTTAAAATACTTGGATATTTTATCTAACCATTCTTTTTTGTTATATTCTATTAGATGTTTGTGTTGCCACATTCTGCCGAAAGTGTTACTCCAAATAAACCATATAATCTTCCATAAAACAGAATTATCGGGGGTGGAGATTACCAGAACCCCGTCGTCTTTCATTATCCTCTTTATTTCCAATAAAGCTTTGTCTACTTCTTCTATATGTTCGAGTATTTCCATAGCGACTACGTTGTCGAAATGTTTGTTTGCAAAAGGCATATTTAGTATATTCGCTTTTATGAAATCATGTTTAGATAGGTTTATCTCGTTCAAGTCTATTCCCACAGACTCCTTTCTGTTTATAAAATTGAGAAATGCTCCGTCCGACATAAACTTAGATGGTCTTCCGCAACCTATGTCTAAAATATTCCCATCTTTTAGCATTTTTGATATTTTAATATATCTTCCAGTGTGAAATATAAAAGATAGGTAATTTATAGGATTAAATAAAGAAAACTCATTTTCCACAAGATTATAATAATGCAGATCTTTTTTTATTATGATTCTAAAAATTGTAAGTCTAATTACGGTATACATCGCTTTTATTATTTCTTTTTTGGAAATTTTAGATTTTCCGTATTTTCTATCCAGAAAAGTAATCGGTATCTCTTTTATTTTTATGTCTTTTATTTTCGATATTTTATATATTATTTCGGTCAGGAAAGAGTATCCGTTGGAAAATATTTTATCGTAATTTATTTTTTCAAGAGCTTCTATTCGATATCCTCTAAAACCGCTTGTGGCGTCTTTTACTTTTACTCCAACAAAGAATGTGGCAAAAAAATTCGCCGCTTTTGAGATAAATCTTCTTATTAAGGGAGAATCTATTACCTTTCCGCCTTCGGTGTATCTTGAACCTATAACTAAGTCGTAATTTTGGAGATTTGAGATTATATCCGGTATAGTCTTTGGGTCGTGAGAAAAATCGGAGTCCATGGTAATAACGTATTCGGAATTTAAATTTTGTTTTGCGTATCTAAAACCAGCTATATATGCGGTTCCAAGTCCCATTTTTTTAGGTCTTTTTATCAGATGAATCGTTTTATAAATATTTTTTAATTCTTCGACTATATCCGCTGTCCCATCGGGGGAGTTATCGTCCACTATTATTATATTCAAGTCTTTGTTTGATTCTATTATTTTCTCTATTAATTTTTTTATGTTTTCTTTTTCGTTATATGTCGGTATTATTACTGATGTTTTATTCATAAACAAAATATATCATAATTTAATTGCCATATCCAAATTTATTTTTACTGATAATATAAAAAATAAATAAAGAAAGATAAAAACAAATAATAGGTTCTATTGGGAGCCTGTATCTGTCATATGCCGGAGTTAAGGAGGTTACGCCAATAATATAAACTATTAAACTTATAATAAATATGTTAATTTCTTTATTTATATATTTTTGTTTAAAAGAGAGCGTTATGCCCGCTAAAAAGGTTAAAAATAATATAAGATTAATGAATCTGAAAAACAAATTGGGCGTTATGATTAGAAATTCTTTAAAACTAAGGGTTTTATAATCGTTTATAAATTTTTTAATTATTTCATGCTGTTTTTCAAAGTAATCTTTATAAAATATGTCTATCGATGAAAGATAAGAGCTTGGAGATGTTATAAGATTTATAAAATTTCTTATATATATTTTTATAAAAGATATTGGATTTTGTACTATGGTATATAAGGTAATTATCGTTAAATATTTGGCCATCTCAGCATCTGTTAGTTTAACCTCGGTTTTAATTTTATATTCATCAGGCGAGCCGGCTTTGTGAGGAGGAATATTTATTATCTCTTCGATTTTGGGATATTTTGAATATAAATATTTATAGTCGGTTGATTTTGTTAAAGGTATTATGGACCAATATAAAGCGATTCCTTGATGAAACTCTATTGGAGTCGGGGTGTGAAATTTTAAATAATTTCTTGTATGGTATGGGAAAACTATAATTAAATATCCTAAAAGGAATAATAGTATGTATTTTATCTTTTGTTTTATTTCATCTTTAAAATATAAAATTATAAGCGGTAGTATAAGTATCCAGTACGCTTTTAGTAAAGTTCTTGTTAAAACGCTTATTCCCATTAAAATACCCGAGATAAAAAACAAATATGCTTTTTTCGATCTTAATGCGGTTAAAAATAATAAGAAAAAAAAACTAAATGTCATAAGATAAAATGTATCCGGCATAAGCAATATATTGTTATAAATCAAATTTATATTCAACATCATTAGCCAGCCTGTTAGAAGTGAGATTTTAGGGTTTTGCGTTATAATTAAAGATATATAAATCCATAAGACAATCGTTAATGATGAAGATATAATATTGATTATTGTTATATTTTTGGCCCAGTCCGAGCCGAATAAAAATTTTGAAAAATAAACGATATAAAAAAACAAAGGCGGTTTGTTGGAGTAGGGTTTCATGAGATTATCGGATATGTCTATTCTTGAAAATCCCAATCCGTTATTTATGTTATTTATTACCTCCAAATATTCAGCCGAGTCTCCGTAATAAACGGGTCCCGATTTGTGGAGTAGAAACAGTTTTAAAGATATTGAAAAAATCAATATTATAAAAACGTTGTATAAATATTTTTTATCGTTAATATAATTTTTTATCATTTATAGATATTTTATAATTTTTTGTAAAATTAAATAAGGAGCAAAAATGGGTTTTAAAAATCCTTCCGTATCTATAATGATACCGTGTTATAACTTTAAAGATCGGATTTTAAAAGCCGTAAATTCCGCTTTAAATCAAGATTATTCCGATTTGGAAGTGATAGTTTTAGACGATATGTCGACGGACGGCAGCTGGGACATTATTAAGAGTTTTTATGAGGGTTTGAGAGAGGAAGAAAAAAAAAGGATTAAAATTTTTAGAAACGAAAATAACTTAGGCAGAACTAAAACTTACAAAAAACTTTTATATGAACTATCAAAAGGCGATTGGGTTTTAATGCTTGACGGAGACGATTATTTGTACGACGATTCGGTTATTTCGGCGGCTATTTGCAAATTTAAAGAAAATTATAGCGATGAGATTGTCGCGATACTTGGGGGATTTGTTAAATACGATTCTTCGGTTAAAAAATATTTTGAAAATATTCCGCCGAATAAACTTATAGACGGTTTTCGGCTTGTTATGAAATATCCTAATATTTTTTACTCTCACGGGGCCGTTTTATACGACAGGGAAAAGGCTTTGGAACTCGATTTTTACAGGGCCGGAATAATTAGCGACGACCTTGAATCTCATTTAAGATTTTTTTTAAGAGGAAAGGTTCTTTACATAGATAAAGTTTTTTATGTATGGAATGTGACCGATTTTAGCGCCACTATCAAAACGACATATTCCGATTTCTTAGATAATGTAAAAAAATTGACGGAGTCCGTTTATTCGGATGGCGTTTCTTTGTGGCCGGAGAGAAAAAAAATTTTTGATTTATGGAAAAAAAGATCTTTTTTAAGATTAGCCAATATGTTGGTATCTATTTACGCTTTAAAAGACAACGTTTCCGCTAAAAAAATATTTTCCGATGTCGTAGCCCGCGTGGGGGCGGTTAGCCTTATTTTTTCTTCTTTTTTTATAACTTTAATTTTATATTCCATTTTGCCTAAATTTTTGTTTTTAAAAATAAGAAATAAAGCGATGTTATTAAGAAAAAAATATTTTTTTGAAATTTAGTATAATGATTTTAGGAGGATATATGAAAAAGATTTCATTGTTGGTCTCGCTTTTTTTGTCGTTTTCGTTTAACCTATTTGCCGATCCTTTCGAAGATTTTAAAACTTATTTTTCTCAATCGGATTTTAAGGCTTTCGTAAAGGATTTCGGCGGGGTTTTGGGAGCAAACGATTTTAATTCGGGAAGGTCCTTGGGTTTTCCGGGATTTGATATCGGTTTCGATATGGCTATACAAAAAGAACCGGCTTCAGGCAATAAAATATTGAAAAATGCGGGAGTTAAAAGTTTTGGAATTCCAATGGTTCACGGTTCGGTGGGAATTCCTCTTACGGGACTAGATTTTACTTTAAGAGGTTTTTCATACTCCGGCCTCAATATAATCGGCGGGGGATTGAGATACAACATATTTAAAAGCGGAATGATTACTAAATTTATGCCTGACCTTTCGGCTATGCTATATTACGATAAAATAAACTACGATTATTTTAAAGGCAGTCACATTTCTTTAGATATAGTCGGTTCATGGGATATACCTATTGTTAAGCCTTTCGCCGGAATAGGTATAGATAAAACAAATCTCGAAATA
>Ga0067045_1000592_pt1 | contig 18084 bp, 13 predicted proteins | sample TerdegcTABiofilm_FD_59184 | JGI IMG/M metagenome (GOLD analysis project Ga0067045, IMG submission 59184) | Combined Assembly of (Gp0054472, Gp0054536) Wastewater bioreactor microbial communities from Singapore -Terephthalate degrading... | reverse complement strand
GCAAAGGGAGTTGGACGGTAAGCCGGAAGGAGTACGCTATTTCTACCGGGAAAAGCTGGAGAAAGCGGTAAAGGAAGCCCTGGAAGATATCGGGGAAAATTATTTCAGGAAGGTTTACCAGGCGGTCCGTCCCTGGTGCAGTGATATTTATGTGGAAAAAATAAAGCTGGGGATACCCGGCAAACGCATGATTGCCAGCTTTTCCTGCCTGGTGGAGAAAAGTAAGGTATCACAATTAGGGGAGTCTCTGGCGGAAATTGAGAAGTGGGAGGGTTTTACAGTGGATTTTACCGGTCCCTGGCCGCCTTACAGCTTTGTCGGAGAGCTGGTTATGCCGGCCTGAATGCAGGTTGCAATTGATCTGCGGAAGGCCGTTCAGGCCTGATATTTGCTGAGAGGTTAAGTTGAAGAAATGGAAGGCAAAAAACAATTGCAGGCCGTGCGCCGGCGGGAGGCCACGCTTAACGATCTCCTCGATCGGCTTTTGACTAAAGGCTTGATGTTGCACAGCGACGTAGTGATTACCGTGTCGGGCATACCCCTGCTCGGGCTGAATTTGCGCCTGGCCCTGGCCGGCATGTCCACCATGTTGCGCTACGGTTTCATGGCTGACTGGGATGAGGTTATCCGGCATGCAGCTCAAAAAGAGCAGGGCGGGGAGGGCCCGCGGCTGGAAGAAGGGGAGCAGGTGCTCCTTTCCCAGTTTGGTTCCTGCTGGTATAGCCGGGGTATTTATTCTGCGTGGCGGCCGGGATTGATTTATCTTACCGACAGGCGCCTGCTTCTTTACAGGCAGGAGCCTGCAGAAATGCTGCTGGATATTGGTTTAAGGCTTATCAGTGGCATAGATTCCCGGCAGGTGCCCCACTTCAGCGGCCGTGACAGGCGGGAAATCTGGCTCACCCTGGCTTCGGGAGATGTGGTGCGGCTGCACAGTAGCGACGGCGGTCAGTTGCTGGCCGCGCTGGAAAAGGCCCGTTCCCTGGCCGGGCACAAGTACAGTGAGTTGACGAAGCCGGACAGGCGCGCTGAGATCTGGTTTTTGTCACCGGACGGAACGGGCGAGTATAAATGGTATCCAGGTGCCTTTTGTGTGCAGAAAGGCGGCCTGTGCTGGCAGGGTTGTTCCGGGTTGGAGATGTCGTTCCGGGTATCTGCCGCCGACGTGCTGGCGGCAGAGTTTGTTGCAGAAGGTATTATGAGCGGCCCGGACGGCAGCCCGGTCATGGAGTTGCACTACCTGGGCCGGCTCAGCCCGGGAAAAGCTTACTTCTCCAGTGCATTGGAAACCTTGAGATCATGGGCCTCCCTGCTCAGGGAAGCCCGCCGCGATGTTCTGGAAACCTGCCCGGCGTGCGGGGAGCCTGCTCCTGCCGGCCGGTTGCTCAATAAAGGATGCGCTGCCTGCGGCTGGGTCAGCGCCCGGCTGAAAAGGCGGTTACCTTAGATTTTGTATAACAGCATAAATTTCCGGTCATGCTTTTATATATATGCCTGTTTATGGAAAGGCCGGAAATGATGGATTTCGAAAGACAAAAAAGGCAGGTAGCCGCTTTTTATTTTTTTTCGATAATTTTTTGCCTGCTGGTTGTAAACCTCTGGTTCATTCAAATTAAAAACGGAGATAAATATGCCGCCCTGGCTCTGGAGCAGGGAAGCTCTTTTGTTTCACTGGAAGATACATGCAGGGGGAAAATCCTGGACAGGAACCTGGTGCCTTTAACCGGTGAACAGGAGGAGGAAAGGATTGTTGTCTTCCCGTCTTTAATGGAAAATAAAGAATCGGTCCTGAAGGGTTTGTCGGAGATTCTCCATGCTCCGCGCGAGGTCCTGGAAGGTTTGCTGAAAGGTGCCCCGTGTTACCTGCCCTTCCCGTTGTCGCCGGAGCAGGTGGAGGCTGTTAAAGGCCAGAGCTGGAAAGGCGTGACGGTTTTGCCTGTCCGTTTTCGCTACGGGGACAGGCCTTTGGCGGTGCAGGTGGTGGGCCACCTGGGTAAAATTGCCTCAAAGGAGGAATTGTCTGCACTAAGCAAGCGGAGTAATAAAATATACCATTATGGCGATATGGTCGGCAAAGCAGGTCTTGAGGCGTTTTACGAGCCGGAGCTGAAGGGTGGGAGGCCTGTAAGAGCGGTAAGGGTTTTCCATGACGCGAGCGGTAAACTATTAAACGGCTCTGTTTTTCAGGTAGAGGAGAATGTAAGCGACAAAAGCAGGCAGGATCTGGTTCTTACTATTGATGCCGGGGTCCAGCAGGTTGTGGAAGATGTGATGGACAGAAAAGTGGCGAAGGGAGCGGTAGTGGTAATGGAGGCAGGCACGGGAGACCTGCTCGCCATGGCAGGGCGCCCGGCCTTCCACCCGGCACGGGTGGAAGAGTATTTGCGAAACGGCGATGGGGAGCGGTTTTTTGACCACTGCACCGCGCTTTACCCGCCCGGCTCTATTTTTAAGGTGGCGGTTGCTGCCGCCGCCCTGGAGGAAGGTGTTGTCGACTTAGAAAGTCAGTTTACCTGCTCTGGAGAAAAAGAAAATTTAATCCGCTGCTGGAAGGGTACCGGTCACGGTAGCATTACTTTTTCACGGGCTTTTGCCGAATCCTGCAACCCTGTTTTTGCAAGGGTGGGCTTAAGGCTGGGTGCCAAAAAAGTAATTGAGTATGCTGGAAAGCTGGGTCTGGGTAACCAGTCCGTCACCGGCTACCCGGTACCGCCTGACCCGCGCCAGAACCTGGACCTGATTGGAGCGCCTAATAACCTGGTGAACAGCAGCGTCGGCCAGGGGCCTGTGCTGGTTACGCCAGTTCAGGTTGCAGCTATGATTAATACCGTCGTCAGCGACGGATTTTATAAAGAACCACGCCTGGTCAAAGAAATTCGCAAAAACAACGGGGATATTGTTAAAGAATTTGCCCCTGATGCCGGGAGAATGGCTATTTCAAGCGATACCGCAGGTAAATTGCGCGCTCTTTTAGAAGCAGTTGTATGTGAGGGCACAGGAAAAGGTGCTGCTGTTCCTGTTTGGGGCAGTGCAGGCAAAACAGGGTCGGCACAGGCCGGCAACGGATTAATAAATGCCTGGTTTGCCGGCTATGCTCCCAGGGTCAACCCCCGCTATATTGTAACTGTATTAGTGGAGGGTGATGCCGGCGGTGGTGAAACAGCTGCTACTATTTTTAGAGAAATTATGGAACGGTTGTTGTGTATCGACTAAATAATCTGGTTTAATAGAACTATTTTGCATAAAATTTATTTCTGTGCAATTAAAGACCATCCGAAGGGATAATCCTTCGTTTTATCAAATCGATCAATAAAAAGAAAAGAAATTTGAATTATACGAACTATGAATAAGCAAATCACCTTCACCGGTAAAAAAATGATACCTTTAAATTGCAATTTGCCCGTTTTAATACCAATGCCTGGAAAAACAGACAACATCTTTGGAAATTCGTATGCCCATCTTGTAAACATGCCGCCAAACGGTGTTATTGTAATTTCACTGAATCCAGCATTCTTACATATAGATTTCAGTCCGAAGGAAGTGTATCTGTAAAAATCATATGGTACCTGATGTTCCTTATGGGCCATTGGTGCAGTTAGAAACAATCTCCCACCAGGTTTTAATACGCGGTACAGTTCTTTAACTGCTTTACCGGGCCGTTCTAAGTGCTCCAGTACTTGAGTGCAGAGGACAGCTTCAAAAGACGAGTCTTCGAATGGAAGATCATCTAAAGGTGCTATATAGTCCAAATTTTGATAATTCCATTTTTTTTCTCCAACTGCTAAATCAACTGAAATATATTTACAGTGTGAAAAAAATTTTTTATAAGCACATTCTCCCGCCCCGGCGTCTAATATGGTTGTTCCACTAGGGAGGCTTTTAGAAACCTTTTTTACAAATTCTGTAACATACCATCTGCCAATATCCTTTAATTTTGGTTTATTGATAAAATCTTCGTTTATTTTAGTATGCCGCGGTTCTGTCAAAGAAAAATCCAATTTATTAGTGGCGGCTTCAGGTACCTTTGCTATAGGGCTGCCATCGTTGTTATGCAAATTCATTGATCACCCTCCGGTCATTATATGTAATTGCTGTGAATTTCCACTTTCTAATATATGAAAGCATGAAAAAAGAGTGCTATGTCTTTATGCTGGTACCTGTTGGAATTGGTATGATAAATACCAACTAATTAAACTTTATGAATACGGTTTAAAAAAACGGAGTGCCCATCAGCAGATGGGCATTTTGTCATGAAAGCAGCTTCTCCAGTTCGCGCCGGTTAAAACCTACCACGACCCGGTCGCCTGCAGTTACCGTCGGCACAGCCATGCGGCCGGTCTTTCTGATCATTTCATCCCTGGCGCGCTCGTCGGCCGCCACATTGACTTCTTTGTAACTTACACCCTTTTGCGAAAGAAACTCCTTCACGTTGTTGCAATGAGGTCAGGTGGGTGTTGTGTAAACAGTTATATCTCCGGTCATGTGTTTTTCCCTCCTGAAGTTTTCTATTAGCATTGGAGAATGTAATAAGAAATATACGTGGGGTTTCTGACAATTTCTGTTTGCCGGTAACCTGTCCGGCGTTCGGAACTTCTGGATAGACTCACCATGCTGTTTGTGCGGCACCAGCAGAAGGATGAAAGTAACCGGGGGGAAGGGTGGTTATCCCGGGTGAACGACTTGCGCAGCACCGGTAACAGCACCCGGCGAAGCGAGGAAGCGGAATTGGGGGCGCGGACAGGACGTCCGCGCCAGCCTTCACCGAGCCAGGACGGCGAGTTGAAGGCGGCCCGATTTCGCCCGAAGCGAGCCCTGGTGCTGTCGGTGCGGAGCATTGGAGTGAACAGGGATAACCACCCTTACCGGATGAATTCTGTTTTCAGGATAGTTTGAAGCTGCATGACGATGTTTATCATAAGGGTTACGAAAATCGTAACCTTTTTAACTGTTATTCCATATCATGCTATAGACGCGCTAGTGTTGGTACAGCAGCATGGCTACGGCTGAAAAGAGGTAAAACAGTGACAGGTAAGGCTGAGCCGGTTTTAATAATTGGCGCCGGGGTAGCCGGGGGAATCGTGGCTGACATTCTCAACAAAAGTCGAAGCAAGGATTTGGAACCAGTTGGCTTTGTGGACGATGATCTCAAAAAGCAAAAGCAAATACTGCACGGCTTACCGGTTTTGGGAACCAGAGAGGATATACCTGCGCTTGTGGAGCGCTATAACATTAAAAAGATTATCATTGCGATACCTTCCGCGCCAGGGCAGGTTATCGGCCAGATCATTGAAATATGCCATCAAAGCAAGGTACAGTTGAAGATCCTGCCGGGTTTTTACGACCTGATCACTGGAAAAATAAAGACCAGCAACATCAGGGACATAGAGGTGGATGACCTGCTGGGACGGGAGCCTGTATCCCTTGATGTAGAGCAAATAGCCGGGTACTTGATGGGCCGGAGAGTGCTGGTTACCGGTGCCGGGGGGTCAATCGGCTCCGAATTGAGCCGCCAGGTTGCGGGATTTTCACCCAGGCAATTGATTTTACTGGGACGCGGAGAAAACAGCATTTATGAAATTGAGCTTGAACTAAGGGAAAGATTTCCCGGTTTGCAGTTAAGACCGGAAATTGGTGATATTAGGGACCGGTTGCGCGTGGAGCGAATCTTTGACAGGCACAGGCCTGAGGTTGTATTTCACGCTGCTGCCCATAAGCATGTTCCTCTTATGGAGCTGTTCCCGGATGAGGCTGTGAAAAATAATATCCTGGGGACAAAGAATATGGCTGAATCGGCCTGCCGGGCGGGCACCGGCACTTTTGTTCTGATCTCGTCAGACAAAGCGGTGAATCCCACCAGTATCATGGGGGCCACAAAGCGTGTGGCGGAAATGATCATGCAGTACATGAACAGCAAAGGGAAAACACGCTTTTCCGCCGTTCGCTTTGGCAATGNTTTGGGCAGCCGCGGCAGTGTGGTTCCGCTGTTCAAGAGACAGATCGCCCGCGGCGGTCCCGTAACCATTACCCATCCGGAGATGGAGCGTTATTTCATGACTACCGTCGAGGCGGCGCAGCTGGTTGTCCAGGCTGGGGCACAGGCTAAAGGCGGGGAGATTTTTATCTTAGATATGGGACAGCCGGTCAAGATCCTTGAACTGGCCCGAAAACTTATCAAACTCTCAGGTTTTGAACCTGAAACAGACATACCGGTCAGATTTACCGGCGTCCGCCCTGGTGAAAAATTAGCCGAACAGCTGGTAAGCGAGGATGAAGGAACCATACCCACCGGTCATAAACGAATTTTTGCCGTATCGGGTTGCTGGCAGGATTTTGAGCTTTTGGAATCCTCTCTCAATATCCTGGAGAGCAATAATTTTTCTTTCCAGGAACAAGAAGTAATTGCCTTGCTGCGNAAGTTAATTCCTGGTTTTAGAAAATAAGCACTCAGGATGGTGTCTGCCGGATGACAGTATTGAAAGAGCGANAGGAACATCTGGAACAGATATTAAAAGAAAAGATTTACAACCGGTCGGCAAAAGTGGCGGTGATCGGCCTCGGCTATGTTGGGCTTCCGCTGGCGGTTGAACAGGCTAAAGCTGGTTTTTCGGTGATGGGAATAGACAAAGATCTGACAAGAGTGGAACAAATAAACAGTGGAAAAAGCTATATTCGGGACGTTCCTGAAGATATTTTACAGGAGCTTGTGGCAAATGGAAAGTTGAGGGCATACCACTGTTTCGATTTGCTAAAGGAAGCGGACATCATCATTATTTGTGTTCCAACTCCTTTGGGAAAGATGAACCAGCCGGACCTCTCTTTTGTTGTATCGGTCACCAGAGAAATAGCAGGCCGTCTCAAAACAGGCCAGCTGATTTGCCTGGAAAGCACCACTTTTCCGGGTACAACTCAGGAAGTGATCCTGCCTGTTCTGGAGGCTACCGGTCTCACTGCAGGAAAGGACTTTTTTTTAGCTTTTTCCCCGGAAAGGGTGGACCCTGGCAACAAGTGTTATACCACCAGGGATATTTCGAAAGTGATCGGGGGGGGCACTCCCCTGTGCCGGGATGTGGCGTGTGCTTTTTACAGCCAGAGCTTGAAGCAGGTGGTGCCGGTATCTTCTCCGGCTGCCGCGGAAATGACCAAGATTTTTGAAAATACCTACCGGTTGGTCAATATCGCCCTGGTTAACGAGTTTATGATCCTGTGTGACCGGATGGGTATTGATATATGGGAAGTTGTGGATGCTGCGGCCACCAAGCCGTTCGGCATCCAAACCTTTTACCCCGGCCCCGGGGTGGGGGGCCACTGTATACCGGTCGATCCCGTTTATCTGGCCTGGAAGGCAAAAGGGTATGATTTTTATACCCGTTTTATCGACCTCGCTATGGAAATAAACACGCGCGCTTCAGAATATGTCGTTCAAAAGTTAACCAGCGCGCTGAACAAACATAAAAAGTGTTTAAATGGAGCGAGGATCCTGGTCCTTGGTGTAGCTTATAAAAAGGATATTGATGATGTAAGGGAATCTCCGGCGTTGAGGATTATAAACTATCTCCAAAAAAACCAGGCTGAAGTCGTCTACCATGATCCTTATGTGCCGAGATTCCGGCTGCCAGGCCGGCACGACAGGTATATGCACAGCCTGAGCCTTACAGAGAAAGAAATAGCCAGGGCGGATTGTGTATTGATTATAACTGATCACTCCAATATTGACTATCAATGGGTTGCCGATCACGCCAGGCTCATTTTGGACACGCGCAACGCAACCAAAAATGTAAAGGGGGAGAAAGATAAAATAATAAAAATTTAGGCAGGGAGGTAAGACTATTAAGTTTTCCGTTGCATTTTTGATATTAACCGGGATTGCAGCAGGTGTTCTTACAGCCGGCAGTATGATAATAATCGCGCTTTTTTTAGTATTTACCGCTTTATTTTTATTTTTAGCCGGAGTGCACCATGTCCCGGCATCTGACCGGAAATTTTTATTCAGGCTGGCGCTGGGCGCGCTGTTGGTCAGGCTGCTCTTTATTGTGGCGACGCACAGCTTTGATACGGCCTTTATCAACTACGTGAAAACTTCAGATGCGCTTTATTATGAGTATATGGGCCGGTTGATTTCCGGTGCCTGGCATGACGGCAGGAGAATAATAATAACTAAAGCAAACTACGGTTATTACTACTGGAACGGCTTATTTTATTACCTTGTAGGATTCAAGCCGGACCTGATCCGCGTGTTGAACAGCGTTGCTGCTGTCTGCACAGGTTTTAACTTATATTTTATATCTATGATGTTAAGCGGACCAAGGGCGGCAAAAATAAGCTTTATCCTTGCTGCTTATTTTCCTTCGGCAATTCTCTGGTCTTCCTTAAATTTGAAAGACAGCCTGATTATTTTTTTAATTACGCTGATCATTAAGCAAAACCTTGAGCTGATGGAAAAGTTTAAGCTGGGAAAGGTACTGTTAATGTCCCTGCTGCTGATGGCGCTGGTCTCGCTCCGGTTCTACGCGGGGATATTACTTGGCATTTGTGTCAGCGTTTCGTACATCTTTACTGCNACGAAGTTTCTTCGGTGGCAAAGGTTTGCCTACACACTGGCTATCTTTTTCATTGCCGGTCTTGCTTTGCAGCAAATGGGATACGGTTTTTTGGGAGCAGATTATGTTTTAAGCCAGAATATTGAAACCATCGGAGAGCAGCACCAGAAAGGAGCCTATGGCAAAGGCGCCTTTGCCGGAGACGTGACCTTTGAATCTTATGGTGATGCTCTAAAATATTTGCCGGTCGGGGTGTTTTATTTTCTTTTTGCGCCGCTGCCCTGGCAATCCATCGGCCCCATACGTATCATTGCTGTGCCGGAGATGATTTTCTTATATTTCTTGTACGGCTATTTAATTTCAGGAGTGAGACGGCTCTGGCAGGTGCAGCGTGGTGCTTGTATATTTTTGCTGTTTGTGATTGGTGCCTTCGGCTTAATTTATAGTCTTGGCTCTTCTAATATCGGCGGCCTTTTCCGCGTTCGCCTGCAGGTAATAATGGTAGCTTTTGTTCTGATCAGTGAAGGCATGCAGAGGAGCTGGGCTTTGTCAAGAATATTCGGCCGCCTGGTTAAAGGGAAGTCAGTTTCAGACCAGGTGGTTTAAAGACCGGAGGTGAAGTCATTGTTGAAAGTATTATTTCTCCCGGCGGCATCGCTGAACGATCCGGCCAGCCGGTACAGGGTCTACCAGTACCTGGATTATCTGCGGGCGCTGGGGATAGTTGCCTGCTGCAGGGCGGGGGTTTCTGATTATGTTTATGCCAGGTTTGCTCCTTATAAAGGTATGTCGGCCAAGGCGGTTTTTTTCGGTCTCAGGGCTCTTTCCCGCATTCTGGCCATATTTATGATCTGGCGTTACGATGTAATATTTATCCAGCGGTTGGCACTGCCGCATGTTTATCCTTTTCCTGAGATGCTTGTCTGTAGGGTTGCCAGGTTGCTTGGCAAAAGGTTGATTTTTGATTTTGACGACGCCATTTATACAACATATCTCCACCGTAAAAGAACCCTGGCGGAGAGATTTACCGACCCTGACAGGGTGGCCAGGATAATAGCCCGCTGCGATACGGTGATTGCTGGCAACGCGTACCTGGCCGCCTATGCCAGGGTTTATAACAATAATGTGGTGGTTATCCCGACCACTATTGATCTGACCAGGTATCCGGCGAAGCAAATTGAAGAAAAAAAACCGGGCGAACCATATGTAATCGGCTGGATCGGCACGCCCAGTTCACTGCCGTACCTGAGTATATTGAAACCAGCCTTCCAGGAAATCGCCGTAAAATACAAAATCCTGGTCCGGATTGTCGGTGGGCAAAATTATGATTGCCCGGGGGTTCAGGTAGATCATCAACCGTGGTCCCTGCAGAGCGAGGTCGGCCAGATTCTTACCTTTGACATAGGAGTGATGCCTCTTGCCGGTTATGAGTATGACCGCGGCAAGTGCGGATTGAAGCTACTCCAGTATATGGCTGCGGGAATTCCGGCGGTGGCCTCGCCTGTAGGCGTAAATAATGAAATTGTAACGGACGGGGTAAACGGCTTCCTGGCCGGGTCTATAGATGAGTGGGTGGAAAAGATCTGCGGCTTAATCCAGTCAGCCCAACTGCGTCGGGAGGTGGGCCGGCGGGGCAGGGAAACAGTTGAACAGCGCTTTTCAATACAGTCCAACCTGCCTGGACTGGTAGAGGTTCTTCAGGGACAAAAAAGTGGATAGCGGAAGGTTCATATATGGGGGTAGGTACTATTGGTTGTTCAACAAAACGATAGCCACATCCGCGCGCGCTCTTGTCCGTGCTGTTATTTATGCGGCAGTCAGGGGCGGACTGTTTACCAGGGCTTGCAGGACCGGTTCTTCAGCGCGCCTGGCGAGTGGAATTTCAAAAAGTGTCAGAATCCTGATTGCGGCTTGATGTGGCTGGATCCCATGCCGCTGGCGGAAGATATCGGCAAGGCTTATCAAAGCTACTATACCCACCAGGAAACAGCATGTCCTCCTCTCACTAGGCGTATTTACCAGTGGGCGAAGGAGGGCTATTTAGCTCAAAAGTATGGTTATAACAGAGAGTCTGTCAGTATATGGAAGAAGTTATTGGGGCAGTTGTTTTATTTTCACCCGGGCCGGCGTGAAAACCTGGATTTTAGCGTCATGTATTTGCCTTCAATGCCCGGCGGGCTCCTGCTTGACGTGGGATGCGGCAGCGGCCAGAAGCTAATGTATATGGAAAAGCAGGGTTGGCTCTCTGAAGGGGTGGATTTAGATCCTGTTTCGGTGGATAAAGCCAGGGCGAAAGGATTGCAGGTTCGTTTGGGAAACCTTGAGGCCCAGAATTATCCTGATAATCATTTTGACGCTGTTACGATGAGCCACCTTATCGAGCATGTTAGTGATCCCTCAGGACTTCTTCGCGAGTGCCGCCGCATTCTCAAACCCGGTGGGCGCCTGGTGGTGGTTACTCCGAATAATGAAAGCTGGGGACATAGAAAATATCAAGCTAGCTGGCTGGCATTAGACCCGCCGCGTCATTTGCATATTTTTTCTCTCCAGTCACTGAAGTTGCTTACGGAAAAGGCCGGCTTCCGGAAATTCAAGATAGCTTCGACCATCCGGGAGGCGAACGGACTTTTTGTGGCCAGCAGGTCGATTCAACGCACAGGTAAATACAGGTGGGGCAGTCCCGTACCATACCCCGTCCGCATTTGGGCCCGGGGGATGCAGCTTGTGGAATGGGCGGTTTTGAAATTTAAGCATGGTATCGGTGAAGACATTATGATGATGGGAGAGAAATAATGAAGAAGCATCGCCTGTCCGTTGCCCTGTGTACTTATAATGGCGCCCGGTACCTGGAGGAGCAGCTAAACAGCATTGCCGGGCAAACCTGCCGGCCGGACGAACTGGTTGTCTGTGACGACCACTCCGCTGACTCCACTGCGGAAATTATCAGGGCTTTTCAATTGAAGGCACCTTTTCCAGTGCATTTTACAGTTAATGAGGAAAATCTGGGGTCAACCAAAAACTTCGACAAAGCTATAAATTTGTGCAGGGGAGACATTATTGCTTTATCCGATCAAGACGATGTCTGGCAGCCGGAAAAGTTAAAACTTATTATGGCGAAATTTTTGGACCGGCCGGAGGTAGGCGCCGTTTTTACAGACGCTGAAGTTGTTAACGAGTATTTGCGTCCAATGGGGTACCGGCTCTGGGAGTCCAAGGGCTTCAGCCCTGCTGAGCAAAAAAAAGTATTTCGCGGCAGAGCTTTCGAAGTATTGCTGAAACATAATGTTGTAACAGGCGCAACAATGGCCTTCAGGTCAGATTTCAGAAAATTTTTTTCTCCTGTTCCTGCCAGTTGGGTGCATGACGGGTGGATTGCCTTGATCATTGCCGCTTACGCAGATTTGGTCATTGTTCATGAGCCGCTGATTAAATACCGCCAGCATTTGAACCAGCAGCTAGGCGCAGTGAAAAAAGGTTTTTATAAACAGGCGATCATGTCCAGGCAAACAGATGCCAAAACTTATATAAGCCATTACGACAGGTATATGTCAGCTCTCGAGCGGTTGTTGAAAAATTACAATTTATATCCCTGTAACAGAGAAGCACTGTCGCATCTTGAAGAAAAGCTGAAACATCTTAAAGTCCGCAGTAATATGCCGGCACGCAAGCTGCTCCGGTTGCCGGCTATATTAAAAGAACTGGTAACATTGCGCTACTTCCGTTATTCAAACGGGTGGAAAAGTGCTGCGAGAGACCTTCTGTTTTAAGGTAGACACCCATGCCGCAAGCGACACCAGCGGAAGGATGAAAATGACTGGTGGAAGGATGGTTATCCCGGGTGAACGACTTGCGCAGCACCGGTAACAGCACCCGGCGAAGCGAGGAAGCGGAATTGGGGGCGCGGACAGGATGTTCGCGCCAGCCTTCACCGAGCCAGGACGGTGAGTTGAAGGCGGCCCAATTTCGCCCGAAGCGAGCTCTGGTGCTGTCGTAACCACCCTTCCCGGGCAAATTCTATTTTCAAGATAGTAAATAGTAACGCTTACGGGCGGTTTTTGCGAAATATCCACGGTAGGCTGCCAATTGAGCGGTAAATCCTTACGGATGAATAGCCGCCCATTACCGCGGTCAGCAGCAGACCCACTGCCAGTGAAATGACGTCCGGAAAAAGTCTGGCCCATGAAATAACTGCCGCACATACCAGTATGGCAAGCAGCAGGGCCAAATTTGTTTTTTTCCAGTAAAAATGGTTCACACGGAAGACGGTTATCCATAACAAGACGAAGTAAAAAACCTGGCTCAAAAAATAAGCAATTCCTGCGGCTTTTAAGTTCCAAATCGGCAGGCCGGCCCAGATCAAGCCCAAATAAATGGAGTTCCAGGAGAATTCCATAAGTAAGAGGAGCCGGCTGAGTCCGTGTGCCGCCAGAATAAACCCCATTGTCCAGCTGGCTACCTTAAACAAATCGCCGAATAACTGCCAGTGAAGTATGCCGGCTGTTTCTGTAAAAGCCCCGGAGTAAAGAATAGTAACTATCTGACCGGTCAGGGTGAGCATGCCGAGAATAACCGGACCGGACATGAGCAGGGCTGCCTCGGTCTGCTCGTTAACCATAGCATTGGTTTTTTCACGGTCATGGGCAACTGCGGACANNCGTGGATAATAGTCCTTGCCCAAAGCTTCCAGTACGAAGCCCAGGCAAAGCGCGGAGATGCTGGATGCTGCCTGGTAGTAACCGGCAGCGGATATGCTAAACATCCTGATGAGGATAAAACGTATGACCATTTGGGTTGACGTTCTGATCAGGCTTGTGACCATAAAGGCAAAACCAAGGCTAAAGAGTTCGCACAGGGGTTTGGAAACGGCCTGCCAGGACAAATGAACGTCAATTGTTGGGATTTTGCGTATCAACCACCAGGACGCAACCAGCAGGGTCAGGGGGATGCTGAGAAGAGCAATAACGATTCCGTTTTCCCTAAGCTGCCACACGGTTAGGACTGTGAGCAGTGTTCCGCCTGTGGCGCTGATTATATATGCCCTGGCCAGATCGGTAAGACGGCGCATGCCGTTAAGTATTGCCATCTGGGCGTTGTATATTGTGGTTGCCCAGACCCCTGCCGCCACCCAGGCGACCATCCAGGCGCGGCTTTCACTGCCCAGGGCCAAGCTGGCAACAGGCCTGCAAAGCAATACCAGCAGCACCGCGCCTGACAGGCCCAGTATCGCTGCAGCCCGCAGCAAAACTTTCCGGGTGACAGCAAGACATTCCACATCCCCGCTGGCCCGGGCTGCAGCAATCTGGCGCACGCCGCTTGAGGCCAGGCCCATCCCGGAAACTGTTGAAGCAGTATTAAAGATGGACTGCAAAACACCCAGCAGGCCAAACCCTTCCGGCCCCAGCAGAACTGCCATCACTTTGCTTCTAAAGACGCCGGTGACCATGGAAACGGCTGACGTGCCGCCCATAATGGCGGAAGCTCTAAATATTTGTCCAGTTGCACCTTTTTTATTGCCTGACAAAGAAATTCATCTCCTGAACGGTATATTCGGTGAAATCTATTAAAGTACTTTAAACAGAAGGCTGCGACACGTCGTAAATAGTCGTAAATAGCAATAGGCGAATTTAAGGTTATATAAGAGAGTCTGTGCCTGCTGTTACCAAATCAGTTTGTAGAGGCGTTTTGCTGAGAACGGGCTGAAAGAGCCGACGGTATGCAGTAAAAGGAATCAGCTAAACGTTGGTATTAGTGCTTGTGGTGACTTCTTTGTACAGTTCGTCATACCGGCTGATAACGGACTGGATACTGAAATGCTCCTCAATGCGCTGCCTTGCTGCCAGTCCCAGGCGTTTTCTGTCTTCCGCGCCCATCTTAAATAACTCAAGCCAGCCTTCTGCAAGGGCCTGCGGGTTTCTGGGTGGAACAACTTTNCCTGTTTCACCTACAATCAGGGCGGAATCGCCCACATCAGTTACGACGCAGGGAACGCCGCATGCCATTGCCTCGCCGATGACATTGGGAAACCCTTCGCTGGATGAAGAAGAGGTGGCGATGTCCAGAGAGGCGGTTAGGCGCGGCATATCCTCTCTCCGTCCCAGAAAATGGCACTGACTGAGGATGCCTGCATCACTTGCCCACCTGGTTAATTCAGGATTTTCCCGGGTGACCCCGTCTCCGCAAAGCAGGAAGTGGGTGCCGGGCAGGCGGGCATGGAGGTGCGCTGCGGCAAGAATAAAGTTATGGTGGTCTTTGGGCGGGGCGAAGCGGCCGATCAAGCCTATTAACAGCTCCTCTCCGGAAATGCCCAGCTCTCTGCGCACCTCAATACGCGCCCTGGAGTCCGGCCTGAAGACTGACAGGTCGAACCCGTTGGGGATGACTACCATCTTATCTGCCGCATAGCCCATCTCAGTGTGTACCCGGCGGGAGGCCTCCGAGCAGCAAACGATCCTGGCCGGCAGCCGGCTGGACAGGCAGGCGCAAATCTTTGCAGTCCAGGCGGTGGTTCTTTTGGTGCTTTGCGGGTCAAGGTTACTGTGGCGAATGCCCCAAATGACAGGTATACCGCCGGCCAGCCTTGCTGCCAGCCCGCCAATCAGGTCTGCGTGGTACATCCAGGTCTGGATGCAGTGGGGGGCGGCTTTCCGGAGAAGGCGGGCCAGCCGTACAATAACAAGCGGGTCCGGTACTCCCCGGCGCATCCCAAGCGTGTGCACCGGTACACCCAGACCCTGGATTTTTCTGCCGACCGGGCCGGTGTCCAGCAGAGAGATTACCTCAACTGCAGCAGCTGCCCGGTCCATACCTGATATGAGTTTATAAAGCATCATCTCGGCGCCGCCGGTGTGCAGGCCGGTGATGATATGTAAAATTTTCATCCAGATCAACTTCCAAATCTGTCTTGAGAATAGAAATTGCCCGGGAAGGGTGGTTATCCCCCGTGAACGACCTGCGCAGCACCGGTAACAGCACCCGGCGAAGCGAGGCAGCGAAATTGGGGGCGCGAACAGGATGTTCGCGCCAGCCTTCACCGAGCCAGGACGGCGAGTTGAAGGCGGCCCAATTTCGTCCGAAGCGAGCCCTGGTGCTGTCGGTGCGGAGCATTGGAGTGAACGGGGATAACCACCCTTCCCCTGTTTTTGTATCTGCCGGTTTATAAGCTGCGGACGCTTTTTTCGACAGGCCGTTCTCTAAATGTCCACTCCTTAAGACCGCCGTCATAGTTTTTCACGCTAGGGTATCCCAATAATTCATGCAGTATGAACCAGGCCAGGGAGGAACGCGCGCCGGTATTTGAATAAACATAAATGTTTTTATCCGGAGTAATTCCCCTGGCAGAGAGAAGAGAGGTTAATTCGTCCACTGTTTTGAAGGTTTTGTCTGAGTTCAGCATTTCACTCACGCTGACGTTGATGCTGGAAGGAATATGACCGCTTGCATATTCGTTACCGGTACGGACATCCACTATAATGCTGTCCGGGCGGTTGCCGGAAGAGATTTCTCCCATTTCTTTCTGGTCTGTAGTAAAAGACGGGTCGGATTTGGCCGGATTGAAAGCAAACTTGGACGGCCTAAGTTTAATTCTTTCGCTGCTTAACTGATAACCTTCTTGCTTCCATTTATCTATCCCGCCGTCGAGAATCTGGATTTGATTATCGCAGCCGTGCATCTTCAACATCCAGTAAACGCGGCCTTGCAGGGCGCTTTCATTGCCGTAAATAACAATCCGGCTATAGTTGTCAATGCCGAGGTCTGATAAGTATTTTTGCATGTATTTAGCCGGAGCCACGCGGTACCAGCGGGCGGGATCGGTATAATGGGAACGCAGGAAAACATTCGCTCCGGGAATATTGCCGCCCTGGCAATTTTGTCTGTAGTCTTTGTTATTCGCGGCACGCGCGTCCAGGATGATTAAATTGGGATCGTTTAAAATGCTGTTAAGTTCGGCGGCTGTGATCACGGCTTCTGGATTGCTGTATTGCGATATCTTTTCTTCCGCCGTTAGGTTTTTATAATAGTCGGACTGCACGATGGTCGAGGAGCGCTTACAGCCGGTTAAAATTCCGGCGGTAATTGAGAAGACCAGAAAGGCAGCCAAAAGGAAAAATAGAGAATACCTTCTCTTTTTGTTCATGCTTTTTTTTTCCTTTCTTTAATAAATAAATTGAATTTTGTTTATGAGCCCGTTGCAACCGGTCCACCATACTTGAGCCACTCGTTATAAGCGCCGTCATAGTTTTTTACATTTGGGTACCCTAACAGCTCGGAAAGGGCAAACCAAACTGAAGAGGAGCGAGCCCCTGTGTTGCAATAGACGATGACTGTCTTGTCCGGCGTTATTTTTTTGCTTGCAAAAAGCTCTTTCAGCAGGGGTGACGGCTTAAAAAGTCATATCTTTGTTAAAAAGCTGTGTTGATGGAATGTTCACGCTGCCGGGGATGTGCCCTTTGGCATATTCGGCGTCGCTGCGGGCATCCACAATAACATAATTATTGGAGCTGACAGCTGTCTTTACATCTTTAAAGGTCGCCATCATCAGCTCTGCTTTTGATTCTGACAGGTCAAACTGAAACTCTGCCGGCGAAAGGCTGGATATTATGTTGGTTGTATCGTAGCCTGACTCTTTCCACTTATCCAGGCCGCCGTCCAGGATTTTCACATCATCATAGCCGTACATTTTAATTACCCAGAATAGGCGGGCGTCCAAACCATCACTGCCGTAGAGGACGATGCTGGTATTGTTGCTGACGCCGCTTTTCCCCAGCACGCCCTGCAGCTCAACCGGTGAGGCTATGCGCCCGGGATACTTCTGGTTGTAATAATTGCTGGAAAGGAGGGGCAATGCTCCGGGGATATGGCTTTGCAGGTAGGTTTTCTGGTATATTCTGAAAGTGCTGCCGCGGGCGTCAAATACAACTATGTTGGAGTCCAGCATTTTTTCTTTTAACTGGTGGACGCTTATTAGAGCATCAGGGCGGGCATAACCTTCAAGTTTTATTAAGTCCAGCCTTGCCTCCGGATTTAATTGAACTTCCTGCTCTGCTGCCGGGGTGACGGCGGGTGGTTTGCTGTTGCAACCGCTCAGAAGAAACATCCCGGTTGAAATAATAATGAGCAGGATAAATAAACAGGCTGAAAAGCAATGTCTCCCTATAATCCCAGCCCCCTTTGTTTCACACCATTGCATTTCTTGATCATATTTTTATACTGCTCACCCCTTATTTGCATGTCTGCGGCTCTCCCAGATATCTTATGATGCTTTCATATGTTAGGTTCCACGTCCCGGGCATGTAATTACCCGTACCGGTTGTAACGCAATTCCCCATGAAAACATAAGATAACGATAAGTATTCAGTAAACCCGGTGGAGGCATGGCGTTATCGTTAGCGAACGACTTGCGCAGCGCCGATGACAGCACTCGGCGAAGCTGAGGATGCGAAATTGAGGGCGCGGACACGGATGTCCGCGCCAGCCTTCACTGAACCAGGACGGTGAATTGAAGGCGGCTCAATTTCGCCCGAAGCGAGCCATATGTGCTGTCGGCGCG
>Ga0067045_1029844_pt1 | contig 18091 bp, 15 predicted proteins | sample TerdegcTABiofilm_FD_59184 | JGI IMG/M metagenome (GOLD analysis project Ga0067045, IMG submission 59184) | Combined Assembly of (Gp0054472, Gp0054536) Wastewater bioreactor microbial communities from Singapore -Terephthalate degrading... | reverse complement strand
CGGCCGGCAGAGCCGCCACTGCCAGCAGCGGGTAGCCGTGCTTCTCGAAGGTCGGAGCTGCAGCGAGGTTGTTGCCGGTGCCCCAGGGAGCCAGCACGAAGTCCACCTTGTCCTGAGACATGAGGCGCTCGGTGAAGCGAACGGCCTCCTCCGTGCTTGAGCGGTCGTCGTACTCAACCACCTCGATTGGAACGCGCTTGTTGAATGCCTTGAGCATGATGCCGCCCGCGTCATTCACCTCTTTGACCCACAGCCTGTAGTTGCCCGAGATGGAAGCAGAGACGCCGCCGGCATTGGCGCCCGTCTTCGAGATGGCCCAGCCAATTCGCACGGAGTTGGGGGCACCCTGTGCGAAAGTGAGTGGTGCTCCGGCAGAAAGCATCGCGGCAGCTGCCGCGGCCTTGAGCACAGCCCTTCGATGTGTGCCCGCGGCGCTCGCGCCTGGCATCACCGTCTGGTTAGCGGGCTCTTGAATCTTAGAAGACATGACGAGGTCCTTTTTTTGCGGTTGATGAAGCCGGCAACCTGGGGTTGACGACCGTTGGGCAGCGCACCTTTGAGGTGCGTTCAATGCTTTGGAGGCCTATCTCCGCCTCATCAGCACCAAAACGATTCGCGCCAAATGGTATGCCAAAAAGGATGCACCAAGTAGGGTCAAAACCGAGACTGCTTCCCGACACTACGCAATGTGCGTGCCTGTCGGGATTGGCTTCACAAGTGAACTTCTCAAGCTATTCGAAAAAAATCTTTTATAAACAACAAGTTATGAGAAAATCAAATTTCTCTAGCGACGTCAGAAAGTATGAAGTAGTCGTAAGGGATACTACCTCCTAGGATTTTCCCCTAGTGCGCGATGTGTTAGTTGGTATACCATTTGCATGGAGACAAGGTCGCGATATGCGATACGACCATCGGCCACGGCCGCCGACTCAGGCGTCGGCGAATGTGGTCACACTTTTGCTCATGCAACGGTATTTACAGGACACAAAATGGAAGTGCAGAACGACACCACCCCCAGCGCCAAGCGCCGATTCCAAAGCCCATTTGACGTGGCGACCCCGCCTGGCGCCGAGGGCTGGCAGGAGCTCTACCCCTACTACGCTCACATCAGCGAAGAGCGCCGCGCCGTGGAAGAGCAGAAGCTTTGGTACTTTGACGGCATGCACAACCCGGAGCCGCTGTACCCCTTCGACACCATCATGACGGAGAACTGGTGGGTGGCAGCCAGCCAGATGACCACGAAGGTGTGGCCCATTCCGGTGGCAATGGGCATCGACCAGCGCATCATCAACGGTTACCTCTACGTCAGCCCGAACTCCATCGACGACCCCGCCGAAGTGGCGCGCCGCGCAGAACTCTTCAACGAGCGTGCTGGCCACTACTACGAGAACTGGGACACCATCTACGCTGAATGGAAGAAGAAGGCCAACGGCTGCATCGAACGCCTGAAGCAGATTCAGTTCAAGGCGCTGCCGGAGTTCGAGCCCGAGGAAAACGTCTATGGTCACCGCGGTATCTACTCATCGCACGACCTGCTGAGCTCGTACAACAGGCTCATCGAAAACCTCTTCGAAATGGGCTCGTACCACTTCGAAATGCTGAACCTCGGCTATGGCGCATACCTGACGTTCCGCGAGTTCTGCCAGCAAGCATTCCCGGGCATCAGCGACCAGACCATCACCGACATGGTCTCCGGCATCGACATCCTTCTCTTCCGCCCTGACGACGAACTGCGCAAGTTGGCAGCGCGCGCAATCGAGCTGTCGGTGGACGAAGCGTTGCTGGTCAACTCAGACCCGGCTGCGGCGTTGGCGGCTGTTGGCGCGCTTCCGGGCGGTGCCGCCTGGCTGGCCGCTTATGAAGAATCGCGCAACCCCTGGTTCTGGTTCTCAACGGGCGTGGGGTACACCCACTCGGACGCAGTCTGGATGACGGACCCACGCCTGCCGTTCACCGCGCTGCGTGGCTACATCCAGGCGCTGCGCCGTGGCGAAGACATCCGTCGCCCTCTCGACAAAATCATCGAGACGCGCACTCGCGTGACCCAGGAATACCGCGAACTTCTTCCCACGGAAGATGACCGCGAGGCGTTCGACGGCCTGGTCAAGCTTGCGCGCACGGTCTATCCGTACGTCGAAGACCACAACTTTTTCGTCGAACACTGGCACCACTCCCTGTTCTGGGAGAAAGTCCGTGAGCTCGGCGAAGTGTTCGTCGCGCACAAGTTCTTCGACGACAAGGAGGACATCTTCTATCTGCATCGCCACGAGGTGTACGACGCGCTGTACGACATGATTATTGGTTGGGCCGTCGGCACTCCTCCCCGTGGCGAGGTCTACTGGCGCCCCATCATTCAGAAGCGTCGCAAGATTCGGGATGCGCTAGCCAAATGGTCGCCTCCGCCGGCCTTGGGTCTGCCGCCGGAGTCCATTACAGAGCCACTCACCATCATGCTCTGGGGCATCACCCAAGAGACCATCCAACAATGGCTCGGCGGCGACACGGCAGAAGACGGCGTGATTCGAGGCATCGCAGCATCTGCCGGAAAGGTGACAGGGCGCGCACGCCTTATCACCGAGTCCGAGCAGCTCTACGATGTGCAAGACGGAGAAATCCTCGTGTGCCGCATCACGGCACCGAGCTGGGCCCCGGTCTTCCAACGCATCTCGGCCGCCGTCTCCGACGTTGGCGGGATGATGGCTCACACGGCAATCATCTCTCGTGAGTATGGGCTGCCGGCAGTCGTGGGTACCGGCTTCGCCACGGTGAACGTTTCTACCGGCGACCTCATCGAAGTCGACGGAACCGAGGGCACGGTTCGCGTGCTGGAAAAGGCGGTGCAAGCATGAGTGCAGCAGCTCCCTTCGTGCTCTGGTTGGATGACCCCATCGCAAATGGGCATCCGGCTCTGGGTGGCAAGTTCTCGAGCCTCGGTGAGATGACCGCCAGCGGCTTCTCTGTCCCACCAGGCTTTGGCATCACTACCACCGCCTATCGCAGCTTCATGGATGCCGCCGGGCTGAGTGAAGAAGCGCGGCGCGTCAGTGCCGCAGCTGACAAGATGGCCCTGGAAGACATCAAGTCCGAAACGAAAAGCTTGATTGCCGGGGTGTTGAACGCTCCCCTGCCTGCTCAACTGGAAGCAGACATCCGCGAGGCGTACGCTGAGCTTGAACGTCGCACGGGTGTGAAGGACGTTCCGGTCGCGGTGCGCTCGAGCGGAGAGTCGGAGGACTTGGCGGGTGCGAGCTTCGCCGGACAGTACGACACATTCCTGTGGGTGTGCGGCATCGAGTCAGTCTTGCATTATGTCCGCCAGTGTTGGGTGGGGATGTTCGGCGAGGCGGTGCTGTCTTATCGGGTGGATGGACAAGCCGTCATCTCCCGGGGCGACTTCGGCATGTGCGTCGGCATTCAACAAATGGTCCAGGCCCGTGCTGCTGGGGTGATGTTCACCCTCAACCCGCTCAACGGCGACCGCTCCAAGGTCGCCATGGAGGCCGTGTGGGGTCTTGGTGAAGGCGTGGTCAAAGGCGACATCACGCCGTCGCGCTTCATGGTGGACAAAGTCACACTCGAAATCGTGGAGCGCAAGCGCAGCGACCAGCGCGAGGAGTACCGCTTCGACCCCAGTCAGGGCGTCGCCGTCCTGCCTATCGAAGAGGAGAGGATTGGCGTGTCGTGCCTGGAGGAATCTCACGTGCTAGCGCTGGCGGACCTCGCCAAGCACATCGAACGCCGTCGCGGTGCGCCTCAAGACATCGAGTGGGCCGTCGACGTGAACGGCAATGTTCGGGTGCTTCAGGTGCGACCAGAGACTGTTTGGAGCCGGAAGGCTGCACAAAGCATTGTGGGCAAACAACGCTCTCCGATTGGGCATGTGCTTGCACGCATGGCGGGCAATCAGATTGCGAAGCCTGCCGCAACTGGAGCCAAGGGAGCAGTGTGAAATCCGCGCCGATTAAATATCACCGCGCGACCTCAGTGGAAGAGGCGGTGCAGCTACTTTCGGAGTACGAGCCAGGCGAGGCTCGGGTCCTCGCGGGTGGTCAGAACCTTGTGGCCATGTTGAACATGCGCCTATGGCGACTCACCGCGTTGATTGATGTCAACGCGATTCCTGGACTGTCAGTCATTGAGCCCCGTGGAGACGACATTGTGTTTGGTGCTCTTACGCGCCATGCCATGGTCGAGCATTCGGAGTTGGTCGCCAAGCGCCTACCTCTGCTATCCACGATGATTCGGCACGTTGCAGACCGTCAGGTGCGCAACCGTGGAACCTTAGGCGGTAGCCTGGTGCATGGGGACCCCAGCGCCGAGATGCCTTTGGGATGCCTTGTGCTGAACGCGCGTCTCCACGTTCATGGGCCAAACGGTTCTCGAGAGATTGCCATGGAGGACTTTTACGACGGTCCGTACGCTGCAGCCATTGAACCAGACGAGATGCTCACGCGGATAGAGATTCCGCCTGCACCGCGTCACCATGCGTTCATGGAGGTCGTGCGCCGTCACGGCGATTTCTGCGTTCTTTCAGTCGCGGTGGTCGGTGACCAAAAGGATGACGGCACATGGCAGAACGTGCGCATCGGTCTCGGCGGTCTCTCCGAGACGCCCGTGCTTGCCCACGCATTGATGGAAATCGCAGAGGGCACCACTCTGAGCGATGAGGTGATTGCGCGCGCCGCTGCTGCTGTCGGCGGCGTCATTGACCCCGCGAGCGACTTCCGGGCCAGCGCGGAGTACAGGGCTCACCTGGCGCCTGTCTATGTTGAACGTGCCCTCAAGGCGATGCGCACAAGCACGCCTGTAGTGCACTAGGGAGATTCAGTTTTGAAGTACGAACAATCCTTCCAGGTGGCGCAGAACATCGCGACCGTCTGGAACTTCTTTTCTCAGTTCGACCGTGTCGCTTGGTGCATGCCTGGCCTGCAGAAGGCCGACGTCATTGATGCAGATAGCCTTGACGTGGTCCTCGCCCAACGCGTGGGTCCGATGACGGCTACGTTCCAAGCGCGGGTCCAAATCACTGAGCGCGTGGAGCAACAGTCAATGGGATTTACCTCCATCGGCAAGGCTGTTCGCGGGGCTATCGGAAATTTCCGGAGCACCAACAGTGTGACGCTGGCTTCGGTCGACGATGGGCGGGGAACTGCTGTCACCGTAACGGGTGAAGTTGCACTGGGTGGAGCTCTTGGAAGTCTTGGTCAGAAAGTGGTCGCGAAGCAGGCAGAGAAGATGACTGCGGAGTTTGCCAAGCAGCTTGAACGCGTGCTGAGCGAAGGCGATGAGAAGAAGGCTGCTGCTGCCGTAGATGCTGCGCCTGCGACTGGTAGCGTCGACTCGGCACCCTCGACGTCCTCACCGCAATCTGGCAGCCAGCCTGCTGTTCCTACACAAGTCGTATCCCCTCATCGTTTGGCGCCGAGTCAATCTCCCTCTACGGAGGGAGCGCTGCTGTTCTGGTCTCGTCTTACCGCATTTGGGAGTTTGGGCACCTTCGCAGTGGGCTTGGTGCTGCTGTGGCGATTGACCTGATTTCGACATCTGAGCACGCCAGGCGACCCTGACCAACTATTACCTTGCCATGAACGAAGAGATACCCATCAGCTTGACTGTCAACGGAGAAACCGTGACGGCAACAGCGCCTGCGAGAATGCACGCCGCAGACTTTCTGCGACATCGTCTCGGGAACACAGGGACCCATGTTGGGTGTGAGCAAGGCAAATGCGGTATGTGCACCGTTCAAGTGGACGGCATAGCGCTGAAGTCGTGTTTGATGCTTGCTCCTCAGCTTGATGGAGCATGCGTTCGAACTGTAGAGTCGCTCGCGGTTGACAACAAGCTGAATGGCTTGCAAGCCAGTTTCCACCGGCACCACGCTCTGCAATGCGGGTTTTGTACACCAGGATTTCTGATGTTGGCAACCAGCATCGTCGAGCGCGGAGAGATGCTGTCGCGTGATGAAATCAGAGAGGAAATCAGCGGCGTCCTTTGCCGGTGCACCGGCTACGAGAACATCATCAGTGCAATACACGAGTACCTGCAGGAAGCCGTGGCGGCCAACCCCCAATCGGTCGCGAAGGAGCTGGTATGAATGCACGGATGCAGCCTGAGCTTCGCGAGGAGCTTGGGGCACAAGGGCAGGACCATGCTTCCTCCGCCGCCCGCGCGTTCGGCAAGAGCATGCCCCGCAAGGAAGACGAGCGATTGCTGCGAGGCGACGGCAAGTTCGTCGATGATGTTCAGTATGCACACCAGCTTGAGATGGCTGTGCTTCGCTGCCCATTCCCACATGCAAGGATTCGGTCTGTAGATGTGCAGGCCGCTCTCGCACTTCCTGGTGTGCGCCACATCCTCACTGCGGAGACAGTGCGCGACCTCAGCGACCCCTTGACGGTGTTGCGTCCGGTGCCAAAGGCTCCTAGCCTTCCTTACTACGCCCTCGCTCAAGGCGTAGCTCTGCATGAAGGTCAGCCCGTTGTCAGCGTGGTGGCGACGAGCCGAGCTGTCGCCGAGGATGCGCTCGAGTTGATTGACGTCGATTATGAGCCGTTGCCGCACGTAAGCGATGCGCTCGCTTCGTTGAAGAAGGATGCTCCCGTCCTTCACCCTGGCTCCATGAAGTCGAACCTCATGGCACGGCAAACGGATGCATCTGGAGATGCGTCTGCTCGCATGCAAGATGCCGCGCACATCGTGGAAGACACGATGCGTGTCAACCGCGTGACGCCTCTACCCATGGAGACGCGCGGAATTGTGGTCACTTGGCGTCCAGGCGCTCGTGAGCTGCTCGTGCATCTCTCCACGCAAACTCCCCACCTTGTGCGCAAGCAGCTGGCCGAATCCCTGCGGATATCAGAATCCTGTATCCAAGTGGTTGCGCGCGATGTGGGTGGTGGTTTCGGTCAGAAGCTCGGAGCCTTTCCGGAGGACGTGCTCGCCTGCTTGCATTCAATGATTCTTCGCCGTCCCGTCAAGTGGATTGAAGACCGCATGGAGCACTTTCGCGCCAGTACGCACGGTAGGGAGTCTGTGCATCGGTTCCGCCTGGCTGCCGACAAAGACGGTAAGTTTGTTGGAATCATTAACGACTACGTTACCGACATTGGCGGGTGGAACTCGCCATTCGGTTCGGCGCAACTAGCCAGTGTGGTGTTTACCGGGCCCTATAAGGTGCCCGATGCGTCGGTGACACGCGAGGTGGTGCTGACCAACAAAACCCCTGTTGGCGCGTACCGCGGGTACGGCCAGCCAGAGGTCAACTTCGCTCTTGAAGTTCTTGTTGACCGGATGGCACGAAAGATGGGCAGAGACCCGTTCGACCTGCGGATGCAGAATCTGCTGCAGCCTCAGGACCTTCCCTGGACTACGCCCAGTGGGGCTGTCTACGACAGTGGGGACTATCCTCGGTCCTTGCGCATGGCGGCTGAAGCTGTGTCCTACGAAGCACATCGAACGGCTCCGCGGGTGCCCCGAGCAGATGGCCGCATCGTAGGCATTGGATTCTCGTCATTCGTCGAACGAACTGGCTACGCCAGTGCCCGCTTTCTTGCCAAGCGTGGGTCGCAGTTCGGTGCGCATGAAAGCGTGACCTTACGCGCCAACCGTTCTGGCGGCGTTGACGTTTACACCGGCGTGTCTTCCATAGGTCAGAGTGGTGAGACCGCAATCGCACAGCTTTGCTCTGAGGCCCTTGGCATCGACTACGAGCACATCTGCGTTCACTCCGGTGACACTGCGACCTCTCCCCTGAACACCGGTGCATTCGCATCGCGCACTCTGATTGCGGTGGCGGGAGCTGTGCGAGAGGCGGCGCAGGCTTTCCAAGCCAAAATGCTGCGACTGGCGGCCTGGACTTTGGAGACCTCGCCCGACGACCTGTGCGTTGATGGCGACGTTGTGCGCTTCAAAGCAGGGTCCACCCAAAGTGTGCCTCTATCGCAGGTATTCACGCGTGCCATCGTTGGTCAGGGAATTCCTGCTGATGAATCGCCAGGCCTCGAGGCTACATCGCACTACGAACCGCCAGACGCAGCTTTCGCCTTCGGCGCGGCCGCGGCGGTGGTTGCCGTCGACCCAATCACTGGTGAGTTCCAGATTGAACGGTTCCTCATCGTCCATGACTGCGGTGTGGTCGTGAACCCCAAAGTCGTCGACGGGCAAGTGCGAGGCGCGCTGGTTCAAGGTCTGGGGGCGGCATTGGGCGAAGAGCTTCGGTATGACGAGGAGACCGGCCAGTTGGTCAGCGGCTCGATGCTGGACTACTTTGTCCCCATCGCAGCGGATGTACCACCCATCGACATGCTTCACACTGAAGTCCCTTCGCCGGTCACACCGTACGGCGTTCGGGGTGTGGGTGAGGTGGGCACCATTCCGCCAGGCGCCGCTATCGTCAATGCCATTTGCGACGCGCTAAGTGACCGAGGTGTCGAAATCTCTTCGTTGCCCATCACTCCCGAAGCTGTGTGGCGCGCGATGGAACGGGCTAAATCCCATCAGCCAGGAGTGAATGCATGAATCCATCTGTGCGCGGACGTTACGCGGACCCCAGCTTCACGCAGCTTGAGTTGGAGGCCACCAGATGGCTTGACGGCTTTTATCAACTCGAGCACTTGTTCAATACACGCTATTGGGTGATTGAGCTCACCAATGGCGCTGCTTCGGAAGCGCTGAAGTTGGCGGCCATTACTCACGATGCGGAGCGCTTCTTCCCGGGCGGGCCTTCCGGGACGCCGGACGCGGGATTTGACGACCCTGACTATCTGTTCGCTCACTCCATCCGCTCTGCGGACTTCATCGAGAAGTGGTTGAGAGAGCAGGGCCCCGAGGACGGCGAGCCTTTCATTCGTCAGGTCCGGCGATTGGTGCTGCGCCATGAAATCGGCGGTGGTGACGAGGCTGACATCCTTTCAGCGGCGGATGGGCTCTCGTTCCTGGACATTTTCGACTGGCTGGCGGTGGACTGGGTTCGTAAAGGCATCTTCACGCCTAATGAGGCAAAGGAGAAGCTGCGCTGGAGCATCGAGCGAATTCGCCCGCCTCGCGCTCTCCAACTCGCGCTGCCCCTGTACGAGCGCGCTATTGCCACTCTCGCATCGTGGGAGACCGTGGACGTTGACCTTGAGTGGCGTCGCAGAGTGGCCAGCGACCGGAACTATCAACTAGATTCCAACTGAACCCGGGGCTTTCAAGGCCTAGTTTTGGGGATGCGGACGTCCGAAGCGAGCGGGTCCGCATCCGAAAGGTGCATGGATGCAAGGGAGCTCGACTTGTCCACGTGCTGCGTCATGAGCCACTTCGCCAACGCGTAGTCACCCTTGCTGATTGCTGAGTAGATGGACTCATGTTGAGTCTGCGCTTCGCTCAGTTGCTCCGGGGTGTACGCGTACCGCGAACGGTGTGTAATGGTGACTGCCAGCACCTGACGAGTAATAGTGTAGAGCAACTGGCTGCCCGCGGCATCCAGGATGGACTCGTGGAACTCCAGGTCTGCCTGAGCCTGTTCAATGGGGGAGGACTGTTCATTCAGCTTGAGGTAGCGTCCCAACGCGTGCTCAACCTTACTCACATGGGAGCGGTCTGAGTTGCTGGCCGCGCACTCAGCAGAAAACCCCTCCAGCAACCCACGCAGGGAGTAAACCCGGCGCAAATCGTCTTGTGAAAAATGCGCCACAAGAGCAGTCCGGTTGTGCCGCAAATGGACCAACCCTTCACCCTGCAGAACGAACAAGGCCTCACGGACTGGAGTCCGGCTGACATTGAGCTCCTGAGCCAGAACTCGCTCTGGGATGCTGCTACCTGGCTTCAGTACGCCCGACAAAATGGCCTTGCGAATCACGTAGGCAACCGGGTCACTGAGGCGCCCCGTTGGCAGGTCCCTCTGAGACCCCTTGACCGCTTCGAATTCTGAATAGAGCTGTTGGAAGTACTGAAAAGGCATCTGCGACTCGAGAAAAAGTCAGCCACTGTGTACCCCTAGCAGCGCGGCAAGTGCCGTCCGGTGTGGGCTGCGAAACGCATGGCGTATATCGAAAAGGTGATTCTACGTAGACGTTCACCACATTGGAGGCGCATCGTGAAAACCCTGAGCGCTTCGTACTGTACCTGTAGGAGCCCCCAACGCACGGTAGCACCCGATGTCTGAAGCAATATAGTCCCTTGGCTGCGCCCGGTCTGGTTTTCAACGCCAAGGATGAGCTTCAAGATGGGATGGTCTCACAGCATTTGCCGGCGGCATGTCGAGCTACCACGGCACGCCCTTCCCTCGGCTCATGCATTCGTCGTGGCTTTCCTTTCTATAGCGACTACGGGGTGGTCATCCGCGCTGATACGCCAGAGCACGTCAGGAGCACCTCAAACAGGTGGCCTCCAGAGTGCCTGGTTCTGCCGCCGTGCAAAAGGTCCGAATCCAGATTTCCCTGGAGGATTTAGCGGGCAATTTGGGCCTACAAGAAGGCGACGCTGAATACCTTCGAGATGCTAAAAAGCGAGATGGAGCAAGCGCCGGGGCGTTGAGGCAGCTGCCCAGATAACGACCGTATCTCCCTGGCCAGAAAGTTATGCTCGATCATTTGACAGATGGGCAAGTACCTTGTTGCATGGGCCGTGCAAAATGCGCAAATGACCACATTCGCAGCCTCCCTCAAGAAAGAGATCGCACGCATTGCCCGAAAGGAGCTGCGCGACGAGATCTCTGCCCTTCGCAAGGGCTCCGCAACCCATAGATCCGAGATCGCAGACCTCAAGCGAAAGCTCAAGTCGCTCGAGTCCCAGGTCAAGGCATTGAACCGTGCTACGCCTCGAGCGGAGCCTGCACGCAAGGCCCTTGCGGAAGCCCCCCGTGCCAAGCCAGGTCGCAAAGTCATCTTCGGTGCGGCCGAGTTCTTAGCGCTGCGCCAGCATCTCGGCTTCACGCAAGCGCAGATGGCCAAACTGGTTGGCGCCTCTCCTCTCTCGATCTACAAGTGGGAAAGCGGGCAGGTCACCCCCCGGGCCGCTCAACTGGAGAAGATCCTCGCTGTGCGCAAAATCGGCGTGCGCGAGGCCAAGGCACGCATTCAAGCGTAATCGTCGCGTCCCGAGAGTTCGCCGTGTAATGAGCCCTCGATTTTTGCCTTGCGTCAGCCGTGCTCTGCTGCCTTAGCAAGTAGGCGCATCACGCGCGGATTGGCCCCATCCAGCAGGTGGATGCCGTCGCCCAACTGCGGCAGTGGCACGCGGTAGAACTCGCCAGCCCACTTGGCCACGGCCGCTGATCGGCTCACGCCACCTTGGCAGTGCACGATCAGCCTCACCTCTTCCGGCGCGTCACGGTATTTGTCGATGAACTCGACGATGCGCTGCGCATCACTGAGCTCAGGCGCCTTGTCCTCGTCGTACTTGCAAATCACGTTGTGCTCTGCCTCCGACATCTGATCAGGCCAATCCGGATCCCCAGGCCGCTCGAACGTGTCCACGAAGTTCAGGATCAGGTGATCCCGGAACTTGTGGAGATGATCTGGCCGGTTGCATTCTTCGAATTGATCCAGGATCGAAATGATCACAGTGTCCTGCCGTGGCTCAAGCCTCGCGGCTTCCCGCACGCCCATGAAAAGCACTTCCTTCAACATATCTCTGTCCTCTGTCTTATTTGTGTGAATGAATCGATCGGTCTTCCGATCTCCATGCCGGCCGAGCACGTTGCGTTCCGTCGCCCTCAATGCAAGCGCTGCATTTGTGAGCGTGATACCTCATCCCCCAGCACCTCCACCGGCAGATCGTCGAGGCAGACCGCTCCCCTGCCCTGCCTCACCGCCTGAGCGATCACCGAGCCCGTGAGTTGGTAGATCGTAAGCGGCCAGCCATCCCATCTTGAATCTGCGATAGGAGCATAGGACGCTCGTGTCCACCTCAACTTTTGGTGGACACGTGAGCACTATCCCTGAACAAACAGTCGACGGACGCCGACGCCGTCGTAAGCACAGCGACGAATTCAAAGCCAACGCGGTTGCCTCGTGCATGCAGCCAGGCATCTCGATGGCTGCAGTGGCGATGACCCACGGCATCAACGCCAATCTGCTGCGCCGCTGGGTGCACGAAGCCGAGCAGGGCCGTGGCGCTGTAGCCCTGCAGCCGCAGGCCGCCTCCCAGGTTCCATCGAAGACGGTGGCTCCAGCCTTCGTCCCTATGCAGTTGCCCGCCCCGGGCGCTGCACCCGCCATCCGCATCGAACTACACCGAGGCGTCACTGCGATCAACGTGAGCTGGCCTGTCGAGGCCGCCGACGCGTGCGCGGCCTGGATGCGCGAGCTGTTGCGGTGATCCGCATCGACGCCATGTGGCTGTGCGCCGAGCCACTGGACATGCGAGCGGGAGCCGACCGGCTGCTCGCCCGCGTGGTCGAGGTGTTCGGCGCCGCCCAGGCGCACCACGGCTACCTGTTCTCCAACGCGCGCGGCACGCGCATGAAGCTGCTGGTGCACGATGGCTTCGGCGTGTGGTGTGCTGTGCGGCGTCTGAACCAGGGTCGCTTCGTATGGCCCACGACGGCGGGTGTGCTGCCCGCACTCAGTCGGGCGCAGTTCGACGCCCTCGTGCTCGGCCTGCCGTGGCAGCGCCTGGAGCACATGCAGCTCATCACGCACGTGTGAGCCTGCGCCCGGCGCGCAACCTGGGAAGGTGCGCGCGCTGGGCAATCCGTTGATTCCCCGATGACGCATGCCTGGCCGCTGACGACAATGGCCGCATGCTCGATGTGACCACGCTCAACGCCCAGGACCTCAAAGGTCTGAGCAAGGCAGCAGTGACCGAGCTGGCGGCCGCGCTGCTGGCACAACTGAGCGCACAAGGTGAGCAACTCAGCGCCCAGCAGACAGCGCTACTCGCCAAGGACGAACACCTCGCCCAGCGCGATCGCGAGATCCAATTCAAGGACGCCAAGATCGAGCGCATCACGTTTGAGTTGGCGCGCCTGAAGGCCTGGAAGTTCGGAGCCAAGACCGAGCGGATGAATGCCGAGCAGCGCCAGCTGTTCGAAGAGACAGCGGCCGAGGATGAGGCCAGCCTGCAGGCCCAACTGCAGGCTCTGCAGGGCGTATCCGAGCCAAGCACCTCGGCACCCACAGACCGCCAACGCAAGCCGCGTCGCCAACCCCTGCCAGAACAGCTGCGCCGCGTCGAGCATCGCCACGAACCTGAGAACACCACATGCCCAGCGCCAGGGTGCGGGCAGGCGATGGTGCGCATCGGAGAAGACGTGAGCGAACGCCTGGACATCGTGCCGGCCGAGTTCTTCGTGCACCGCCATGTGCGCGGCAAGTGGGCCTGCAAGTGCTGCCAGGTGCTGGTGCAGGAGCCGGTGGCGCCACAGATCATCGACAAGGGAATGCCCGCCGCAGGCCTGCTGGCACACACCCTGGTGAGTCGCTTCGTGGACCACCTGCCGTACTACCGACAAGAACAGATCAACGCCCGCTCGGGCGTGCACACGCCGCGCTCGACGTTGGCTGCATGGTCCGGCGCTGCGGGCGCCAGCCTGCAGCCGCTGTACGACGCGCACCGCGCATTCGTGCTCGGTTCACAGGTGCTGCACGCCGATGAAACGCCGGTGAGGATGCTTGACCCGGGAGCGGGCAAGACCGCCAAAGCTTACATCTGGGCGTATGCCAGGGGAGAACACGACCCCACGCCCGGGGTGATCTACGACTTCTGCATCGGCCGTGGTGCGAAGTACCCGACGGCGTTCCTGCGCGGGTGGAGCGGCACGATCACCTGCGACGATTACAAGGGCTACGACGCGGTGTTCCGCGCAGAGAGCCGCACAGAGGCCGGCTGTCTGGCGCACGCGCGGCGCAAGTTCGACGAGTTGGCCAAAGCCCATGCGAGCCCTGTGGCGGCGCAGGCGCTGCAGCGCATCGCTGGGCTATACGGGATCGAACAGGAGGCGCGTGAGATGACGGCGCGGGACCGGCTGGCGTTCAGGAGATTGCACGCGCAGCCGCTATGGGACGAGTTGCATGTATGGCTGCGCCTGGAGAGAACGCGCGTGGCCGACGGCGGGGGCATCGCCGCTGCGCTGGATTACAGCCTCAAACGATGGGATGCGCTGGGCCGCTTCCTACACGATGGTGAGGTCAGCATCGACAACAACCACATTGAGCGGCAAATGCGACCATGGGCGATGGGACGCAAAGCGTGGCTCTTCTGCGGCAGCGAACTGGCCGGCCAACGTGCCGCCGTCGTGATGAGTCTGGTGCAGTCGGCCAAGCTGCATGGGCACGATCCGTGGGTCTATCTCAGAGACGTTCTGGAGCGGCTCCTGGCGCATCCGAACAGCCGGATTGATGAGTTGCTGCCGCACCGCTGGACACCTGTGGCCTGATCGTTGACGCGAGGCCGATCGTCGGTGTCAAGGTGGCGTGACCGGCCGCTTACGGTAGATCTCGCGCGCACTAAGATGCGCCAGTGCAAGGACAAATGCCTTGTCCGGCGCCCTCTCCAGCCGCACACCGGCATCTCTCGTGGCGGCCGCCACCACCGCATGGGCCACCTGAATGGCCTGCTCGGCGTCGGGCATGCGAATGAAGAACTCCCGCATACGGGATCGCAGGGTGGGCGCGATCAGCCAGGGGTAGTTGCAGGTCGCGATCCAGGTGATGAGGCTGGCATCGAGCTCGATCTCCACACTCTGGTCTCGCACCTTGCTGGCGCTCAGAGGCTCCAGCAGGCTGTGCAGCACCGCGGTCGGATCGGCCGATCGGCCAAAACCGCGAGCCTTGTCCAGTTCGTCGAGGATCACCAGCGGGTTGGCGTGGTCGCCATGGGCCAGCATCTCGAAGACCAGGCCAATGCGGGTGTTGCCCCAGGTGACCTCCGAACCGAGCAGAGCAGATGAGGTCTCGGCCTGGTCCATCGGATGACGCCGCACCGGCACCTTCAGGACTTTGGCCAATGCCTCGCAGAAATGGGTCTTGCCCACCCCGGGCGGTCCCGCGAGCAACATGGGCGGGATGCGCACGGCACGCCGGCTCACCTTCGCCAAGGCCATGCGGTCGGCCACGAAGTGGATCACTTCCAAGAAATGGGGGTGACTCTGTTCCAAGGCAAGCACGGCGTCGAGATGGCGTGGCCAGTCCACTCTGCGCCAGGCACCCTTGAACTGCAACTCCTTGAAGATCGCCTCGTTGCGCTTGCGCACATCGGCATCGCTGTGTCCTTTGCTTTCGCGCAGCTTTTCGATGGACGAGGGCTCGTAGACCTGGAACTTCCTCTTGATGGGGAGGAGTCTCAACTGTTCGTAGAAGGCCTTCGGCTCGGCACTACCGATGACAGCCACCCCGCGCGGCGTACGCCGCCCCCCTTCCTTGGCATTCTTGTCACCCTCCGCACCCCGCAGGGCGGCTTCGGCACAAGCCTCTTCCAACTTGGCTTTCTCGGCTTCAGCCTCCTCAAGCTTCTTGCGTTCGGCCTCGCGAAGGATTTCGGCATCGAGCTCGTCCTTGAGCGTCTGGGTGACCAGCAAGCGCTTGTAATCCCTGTGCCGGGCCGGGGCCGACTGTTCCACGAACTGGCCGTCTGTTACGAAGGACGGGCGCTTTGCGTGATTCACGTCGTCCGGTTGGCCCGGGCGGTCCACGGAAGTCGATTCGGCATCTTCGGTGAATGAATGTTTGCTCATGCGACTCCCCTCACTTGAGCGCGCGCAGCTTCTTGTAGTGCGCCACGCGGATGCTCTCAACGACGGGGGGCACGCCATGGCGGCCGAAGCGTCGACTGATCTGCCCGTTCTCGCAGAAGGACAGTGCCACGGCCGCTTCCTGGCGCTTGCGCACCAGGTAGTCGTGGAGCAACTTCACCAGCCGCATGGCATTGGGCCCCGTGAAGTTGAGGGTGTAGACCTGTTTGTTGTGCCCGATCTGGCGCCGCACGGCGTAGATCATGCTGGGCACGTTCACGCAGCGCTGGAAATGCTCCAAGGTCTGAAGGCAGTTCTGGGAGATGGACACGATCAGGCGGAAGATCGACCTGCGGTTCGCAAACGGTTGCTTGACGATGGCGATGCAGCCGTCGCCATCGAGCATGCCGGCGGCCCATTGCAGACTGGGACGAGGCCAGCGGTCAGAAGATCGATCGACTGAAAGCTCCATCGAGCGTTCCGCCGGGCCATGGTCGTCGGCAGGTGAATCGGTGGGGATCGCTGCGGGAATGCCGGCGGGGGTGTTGCCTTCCGCATCGGCCTCGACATCCACAACCACCAAGGCATCTGCGCCGTCGCCTTGCGTGAACAGGTCGTTCGGATCGCCCAACGTTTCCCACTGGGCGAACTCCAGTGCGTCGTCAGACTCACTCCGGGGAAAGAGCACCACACGCTGTGGAACACGACGTTGCCGGGCGTCCACTTGGCCAAAGGAGATGACATCGCCTTCGACTGGAAGAACTGGCGTTGGTGCGGCTGCCGACTGATGGGTTGGAGCCGGCGCCGGCACCATCACATCGACGGGTGCAACGTAGCTGCCGACCCCAGCAACACCGCCGAGGCCAGCGCTTGTCGCGTGACCTTTTTCCCCCGGAACGGAAGTCGCTGCAGTCACATGAATGCCATATTTATCCCGAGCGAATCCCAGCGCGTCGCCCAGCGCTCGGCCAAGTCGCGCCACATCGGGATCCACCGGGTTCTTGGACAACGGGCCGAAGCGGCTGCCCAGGCGGAACTCTTTCTCGCCCTCTCCGCTCCACAGCACGCGCAGCCGCAGGGCATCTTCCGGCTCCAGCCTCTCCAGGCGATCAAGAAGAGCCCCCAGCACTTGCACGGTGGACGGGTTGGCAAGCCTGCGCGGTTCCGCTTCCGGAAGACGCGAAGCCTCGTGGGACAACATCGACGGGGGTTTGTTGGGGAGGTTCAGCGCGCCGAGATCGGCGAGCACCGCAGCCAGGCGCACCAACGAGGCTTCATTCCGATCAAGCTCGCACTCGTCCAAGCGCATGGCAGCAAGGATGCCGGTGCGCAAGACATAGCTGCGTCCCGGCGCCTGCGGGTACTGTGCAGACGGCGCGGTCGACGCATGGAGCGCATATTCGATGTCCGGACGACTGATCGCGGCCACCAGGAACGCCTGATGCACCGGCTTGAGACTGGCGAGCACGCGGTGCAGGTCCAGCTCCACCGACTCGTGCAAACCCAGATGGCGCAGCACCCAGGGCGTGGCAGCCGGCTGCGGATGTGCTTTGCCAAACTGCTGGAGCACCAGCACATCGGACGGCACGTTGGGCATCGCATGCTTCATGAGTTCGAGCTCGTACACACCCGGCTGGGGAATCCAGCGGGTGCCATGCACCGAAGGCAGCAGCACGGTCTGGTCACCAGCGCCCAGGCGGGCCAGGGACATGCAACCGGAGACGTCCATCGTGCCGCTGCGCTCGACACCGAGATTCGTGACGACGTCCATGAATCGCTGGTCGGCTGGCGATGCAATCGATCCGAACGGTTGTGCGGCGCTGATGTGCGCGGTCACCCGGATGACCGACAACGGGTCGAGCAGTTCACCGCAGGCGTTGGTGAACTCGTCCTCGGGATCGGAGATGTAGGCACGTGGGGCCGGCGGGACGAAGGGCTCAACGATCACCTGCTGCGGAGCACCATGCGGCAACTGCAAGGCTTGTTGCTTACGCAGTTCGGCGGTGAAGTGCTCCAGGCCGTTGGCAAGTTCTTGGATCTGGTTGGGTTTCTGGTTCGGGTTGTGGTTCGAGGTCATGTGCGTTCCTTGAGGAAAGTGTTTCGGTTCGATGCGCCGTTGAAGGCGCGTTGGTGATTCGTTTGGGCAAAGCTCCACCCTTCCTGCCTGCTTCCGGTTTTGGAAAGCGGGGCGGGATATCAGGTCTGTTGCAGTGATGGGCTGGCTAGTGCCAGTGACTGAGAGAGACGTTCATCGGCTGCGCATGCACAGCACCAGAAACGCTCTTCAGTCCGAACCGCGGCGGCGGCTGGGGATCGGTTCCGCCCGAATGGATGGACAACCCGGGCCGGCAATCACGCGGCGCGTTGACATCACGGAGGCGCGCGCCTGCGACGCCACGGGGCTTGGGAACTGGCATTGCGGCAGACTGGTTCGCGGGG
>Ga0067045_1029843_pt1 | contig 18110 bp, 12 predicted proteins | sample TerdegcTABiofilm_FD_59184 | JGI IMG/M metagenome (GOLD analysis project Ga0067045, IMG submission 59184) | Combined Assembly of (Gp0054472, Gp0054536) Wastewater bioreactor microbial communities from Singapore -Terephthalate degrading... | reverse complement strand
TGACCCGTGAGATGGAGGCCCGCCAGAGGGAACTCGACGCCCAGTACGCGGACCTGGAGGCCCGGCGGTCGGAGGCCGGCCAGTGCCGGGAAGAGACGGAACAGCGGTCATCCGAGCTTGAAGCCCTTCGACGCGAGTTGACCGAGACGCAATCGAGACTCCGAACTCAGGAGTCGGAGAACGAGGCCAAGCGGGCCGAGCTCGAAACGTTGGCCGGTGAGATGGAGGCCCGCCAGAGGGAACTCGACGCCCAGTACGCGGACCTGGAGGCCCGGCAATCGGAGGCCGGCCAGTGCCGGGAGGAGACGGAACAGCGGTCATCCGAGCTTGAAGCCCTTCGAGACGAGTTGACCGAGACGCAATCGAGACTCCGAACTCAGGAGGCGGAGAACGAGGCCAGGCGGGCCGAACTCGAAACGCTGACCCGTGAGATGGAGGCCCGCCAGAGGGAACTCGACGCCCAGTACGCGGACCTGGAGGCCCGGCGGTCGGAGGCCGGCCAGTGCCGGGAAGAGGCGGAGCAGCGGTCGTCCGAGCTTGAAGCCCTTCGACACGAGTTGACCGAGACGCAATCGAGACTCGAGGCACAGGAGTCCGAAAACGAGGCCAGGCGGGCCGAACTTGAAAGGCTCGCCAGTGAGATTGGGATCCGGCAGAGGGAACTCGACGGGAGTCTTGCGGAGTCGCGTGTCCGCGAGGCGGATGCCCAGCGGCGTGAAGAGCTGGCCGAGCTTCGAGCGAGGGAACTCGATAGCCGGTCTTCGGAGCTTGATGTCGCGGTACGGCAGTTGGAGAGCGATCGCAGGGCATTTCAAGCGGAGGTCGAGCGGTGGGAGCGGGGACGGACGACTGCGTGTCCCGTGCCGCCGGAGCCGGAGCCGGACTTCCCCGAAGGGCCGAAGTCGCAAGAACCCTCGCCGTCGTCGCCGATCCAGAGTGTCGAGATCCTTCGACGTCTTGGGTTCTCGGTTCCTGGCGACGACGACTCCCCGGAGGGCTTGCCCGAGGCGCGCAGGAGTCCGGCCCCTGATGAGAGCGGGCATGGTTCGCTGTGGCGAGAGACCAACGCCTGCGGCGAGGGAGACGCCGGGTCCACCGGTCCTGACGCGGGGGAGGCCCTCGTTGGCACGGCGACTGAGACGCCGTCAGAGAACGCTCACCACGAGGAGGAGTCGATCGATCAGTACATGGCCCGGCTTCTGGAACGGATGCGCAACCCGAACGCGCCTACCCAAGGACCCCCGCGGCCGGTGCAGGCGGAGGAGCCGAAACGAGTCGAAGCGTCGGACCATGAGGCTCCGGACGGCGAGGCTCCGCCTCCGGCCGAGGAGCCTTTGCGGGAACTCACCCCAAGGGCGGTCGCACCGGAAAGGACGTTCAACCTTTCGGCGATGCGGGAGCTGGCCAACTTCTCGGCTACCGCCGCGATCAAGACACATGCCCGGGGACGACTCGTCCGGGCCAGCGGGAGCAAGCTCCTGGTGGCGGTGGTGGGGGCAGTCTGTGGCGGACTGCTCCTCTGGCATTCGGTCGCTCTCAACGGCAGCACGCTGACGCTCTTCTCGGCTGCGATGAGCTTCGTCATCGCTCTGTTCTGGAGCCTCCAGTACCTGATCTTCACCGGGAAGGTTATCGCAACCCGGCCTGCCGAGGACCTTCCCGGGGTGGCCCCGTCTGAGCAGGGTCCGTCGCTCGCGATCGACCCGCTGCCTGCGCGAGGCCCCAAGGCCCGTCCCATCACGCCAGGGAGCGAATCGGCCGAGACGGAGCCTGCCGAGCGTTAGGCCGGCGCGAACTCGACAGGCGGGCCTTCCGGCTTGTACAATGCCGAGACTGTCAGCACGAGCCACGGTCTTTCGGCATGGTCGAACCGGTCAGCAACGAATCTCTGCTGCTCAACCTGCGGGGCGTGACCAAGAGGTTCGCGGCCATCACGGCGTTGGACCACGTGGATTTCGGCCTCCGCCGGGGCGAGATCCATGCCCTGTTGGGTGAGAACGGGGCGGGCAAGTCGACGCTCATCAAAGTGCTCGGCGGCATTCACGTTCCCGAGGCCGGCACCATCGAGATCGAAGGCCGCCCGGCCCGGATCCGCAGCGTGGCCGACGCCGACCGCCGCGGCATCCGCATCATCCACCAGGAGTTGTCGCTGGCCGGCAATCTCTCGGTGGCCGAGAACCTCTACCTGGGCCGCGAGCCATCGCGGTTCGGCTGGCTGCGGCGTGGCAAGATGGACCGCGACGCCCGGGCCCTCATCGCCGCCCTGGGGCTGGAGGAACTGCGCTCGGTCGGGGCGACGGTCTCCGGCCTGAGCGTGGCCCACCAGCAGTTGGTCGAGATCGCCCGGGCCCTCTCCACCCGGGCCAAAATCCTGGTCCTCGACGAGCCTACCTCCGCGCTCTCCGACACGGAGACGGAGTCTCTCTTCGCCACGCTCCGGCGGCTGCGGGACCAGGGTGTCGGGATCATCTACATCTCGCACCGCCTGGAAGAAATCCTCCGCCTGGCCGATCGGATCACGGTGTTGCGCGACGGCCGGGCCATCGGCACGCAGGACACGTCGGCCGTGAACCAGCGGGAGTTGGTGCGCTGGATGGTCGGGCGCGACATCGTCGACCACTTCCACCGTCCCGCGGCCCGAGCCGGCGACGTCGCCCTGGAGGTCTGCGACCTCTGGGGGCCGAAGACCTTCGGGGCGAGTCTTTCGGTGCGTTACGGCGAGGTGCTCGGGTTGGCCGGGTTGGTCGGGTCCGGGCGGACGGAGTTGGCCCGGCTCCTCTTCGGCATCGACCGGATCCAGCGCGGCCGGATCGCCGTCGACGGCCGACCCGTGCGCATCGCCGGCCCACGCCACGCCCTCGACGCCGGAATCGTGCTCGTGCCCGAGGACCGAAAACGCGAGGGCCTGGTGATGATCCAGTCGGTGGCGTTCAATTTGGCGCTCCCCTGGGTCCGCGAGTGGATGACGGCCTGCGTGCCCAACTGGCGGAGGCGGCGGGAGATTGTCGGGCGGGCGATCCGGGATTTCGGCATCCGGGCCTCGGACCCGGAACAGTGCGTCGGGAATCTCTCCGGCGGGAACCAGCAAAAAGTCCTGGTGGGCCGTTGGACGGAACACCGCCCCAAAATCCTCATCCTCGACGAGCCCACGCGCGGCGTCGACGTCGGCGCCCGCGAGGAGATGTTCGCCATCCTCGGTTCCCTGGTGGCGGCCGGCGTGGCGGTCGTGCTGATCTCTTCGGATCTGGCCGAAGTGCTCGCCATGTCGCACCGCGTGGCGCTGGTGCGCGACGGCCGAATCCTCCGCACGGCACTCGCCGAGGAGATCACCCTCGAATCCATCCTCGCGGAACTCACGGGAGCCCATCACGATGAGAGTCGGTAAACGCCTGCTGCCCCTGCTGGCGGCCGTGGCGATCCTGCAAGTTCTCTTTCGCTTCGGACTCCCCGGCGTCTGGGCCGGAATCCCGAGGTTCTGGGATTTCGAGAACCAGTTGGACATCGCCCAGCAAATCTCGGTCAACGCCATCCTGGCCTTCGGAATGACGCTGACGATCCTCATCGGAGGGATCGATCTCTCGGTCGGGGCGGTGGTGGCCCTGGTGGGAACGACCACGGTCTATGTCCTCGGGCTCGGCGGGGTGGAGGCCCAGAGCACATGGCACTTGCTCCTCGCGGTCGCGGCCGGGCTGGGCGTGGCGGCCTTGTTCGGTGCGTTCAACGGCCTCTGCGCGGCCACGACCCGAATGCCGCCGTTCATTATCACCTTGGCCACGATGTGGGTCGCCCGGGGCGCCGCCCTGCGCTTCAACGAAGGCCGGCCCATGCACGTCCCCGAGCAACAGACGCTCTTTCTGGCCCTGGGCAACGGCCGCGTGGCCGGGACGGTGCCGATCCCCGTGGTTGTGATGGGCGTGCTCTTCGTCCTTACGGCCGTGCTCCTCCATCGTACCCGCTTCGGCCAGCATCTCTACGCCATGGGCGGCAACCGTGAGGCGGCCCGATATACCGGCATCCCGCTCGTGCGGCGCGAGGTGGCAGTCTACGTCCTCTGCTCCCTGTTGACGGGCGTGGCCGGCATGATCCACGCCTCGCAACTCTACTCCGCCGAGCCGGCCTCGGGCGTCGGCTTCGAGCTCAACGCGATCGCCGCGGCGGTGGTGGGCGGGACGAGTTTCACCGGCGGCATCGGCACCATGGGCGGGACACTCCTCGGGGCGATCATCATCGGAATCCTCGACAAGGGCCTCAACCAGGCCGGCGTCCACTACTCCTTCCAGTACATGGTCAAAGGCCTCGTGATCCTCGCCGCGGTCTACCTCGACGTCCGCCGACAGAGCAAGCGGGCTTGAGACCGTCGATTGCGGCTCAGACGATATGGAAGCGGGACCTCACCAGCTTCCCGTCGATCATTTCGGCCTTTCGCCAGCCACTGACGTCGTTCATGGTGATCCAGCGGCGTTCCTCGCCCCGGTAGAACCAGTCCTGGTCCATCTGGTAGTAGAGGGAAACGCCGTCGGTCTCGATGATGTTCAGCACCTCGTTGGTGTGCGAGTGGAACTCGTCGAAATCGGTGGTGCACTTCTGCCCCATCTCGCTGTAGAGGCTGTTGAGGTCGAGCAGGGCGTCGAGGACCTCGTGATCCATCGCGGTGATGTTCAGGCCGATGCGCCGCGCCTCCTCGATGAGGATGGGATACGAATGGGAGGGATAGCGGCCGTTCAGGGTCTCGGCCACCCGGTTGATCCGCTCGTCCTCCTTCATGTGGTAGGCCATGATCTCCTTGCAGAGCATGATCGAGAGCGAATCGGCCCGATCGACCGCGCCGATCACCAACGGGTGGACGTACTCGAACAGCGTCTTGTAGGGATTGGAGAGCTGGCTGTCCTTTTCCTGCTGCCAGAGGCGGACGACCCGCTTCAGTTCGTCGAGACTGACGCTCACGCGGTCGTTGTCGCGGTCGATGGGCGAGAGGTCGTGGGTCAGGGAGGTGTCGATCGCGGTGAGATAGGCCATGGGGCCCATGTGGATCGAATTCGCCCCGAGGGCGATCATCGTGGCGGCGCTGGCACACTCCAAGGGCACCAGGGCCTGCACGTTGGCGAAGTACTTCCGCAGCAGGCTGACGATCCGCAGCGAGGCCTGGCCGTTCCCGCCGGCCGACTTGAGGAATAGGTACACCTTCTCCCGCTCGCCGATCTTCTCCAACACCTCGTAGATCGCGATCACGTCGTTATGGCAGACCGCGCCGCGCGGGTTGTTCCAGTAGGCGATGAACGCCCCGTCGAGCTTCGAGAGAAGCTTCGCGACGATCTTCTGCGTGTCGCCGAACTTGAGGGGCGGCTTGCGGATCTTGATTTTCTGCGGTTCCTCCACCAGCGGTCCTCCTGAGCAATCGTCCAGTAGTAACGTGTGGCACAGCCGCCCTCGGCTGTGCGGAATCGCGGACAGCCGAGGGCGGCTGCCCCACATAGGCCGCGGACAGCCGAGGGCGGCTGTCCCACATAGGCCGTGGGACCGCGCTGCGCTCGTCCCACCCTACACTTTCCGTGGTCTCTCCAATGGTCTTCTCACTGACTCAGCATCGGGCGCATGGTCTCGCGCAGATCGCGCAAGCGCTTTTCCTGGTCCGAACTGAAGTGCCCCTGCCGCTGACCGTAGGTGTCCATCCAGACAGTCAACCGCTCCCAGGCGTCCGACGGGAGCCTGACGTCGTAGTGGCCGGCCTTCAACAGTTTCAACAGCGGGCTCGCAGCGGCGGCCCCGGCCGCTGGGATGGATCGCCCGGCAAGGTATCGGGCCATCACGTGCTCGCGGAGACTCGGCTTGCCGTAGCCGACCATCGCCGAGTAGGATTTCTCCGCCGTCAGATCGAACTTTGCGTCCTTGCCTCCCGGCCTGTGGCAGGCGACGCAATGCGCTTCGAGCACCGGCTGGACCAGCACGCCGTAATCGAGCGGCCAGGAGCCTTCGGGCCCCGGGGTGATCTTCGACGGTTCGCGCCCCGGCGCGGTCGGCGAAAGGTTCGGCGGCGAGGTGTTCCGCGGCTCGTGGCAGCCGACACACGTGGTGGTCTGGCCCGGCTGGACGTAGACGGCGCTCCGCATCGTCTGCACGGCCGTCCCTTCGGCATCGAGGGCCTGGAAGAAGAACGACACGCCCGACGGCACGCGGAAGAAGGCCGAGCCGTCCGGATCGATTGGCACCGAGCCGAGGACGAACTTACCGGGGTCGTCGCGAGTCACGCCGATCTCCGGGAAGTTCATCGTCGGGTGCGTCTTGGCCGGCACACCCACCAGGCGGAGCCGCCGGATTGTGCCGCGCTCGATCCCCTCCAGGCCGTCGTACACGTTCAGCAGCAGCATGCGTCCCTCCTGCTCGCCCTCCCACGCGACCTGCGAAGGGATAGCGGGCGGGCGGGGCCGCCCGCGCACCGGCAGCGGCGACATGCTCGAAATCGTGGGGTCCCGGTAAATCAGGTTCAAGTTCCCGAAGGCGTCGAACAGGTAGAGGCCGGTCGCATGGACGGGTTCCGGCGGGCCGGGCCAGCCGATCATCTCCCGGTCGCTCCAGGCCGCCAGGTAATGCTCTTCAGAAAGCGGATAGGGATTGATGAAGTAGCTCTTGGGCCAACCCTCGGTCTCGGGAAAACAGACCTCCGGCGTAAGCCGGGTCATCGCCTCGGGATTGTCGGCGCCGCGGCTGAGGTCAAGCAGCACCAGGCTCCCGCCCGTGTTCGCATGATGGCCCGACGCGGTGAAGATCAGCTTCCGGGAACCGGGGATCGCCCGGGCCTCGAACGCACAGTGGGGGTTCTGCGTGTAATTGCCGAACACGGCCTGGGCATTGGTGCCGTCGGGCATGGTCGACCAGAGCTTCATGAACGGCATGTTCCAGCGGTCCACGTAGTCCCACCGGGCATAGAGAATTCGCCCTTCCGAATCGACGCTCGGGGTCCATTCGAACATCTCGAATGCCGAGATGGGGCGCAGGTTGCCGCCGTCGCGGTTCATCACGTGGAGCGTGTACACGGCCACGGGCCGCTCCGGACCGCCGCCGCACCGCACGTAGCAGTCGGGGTTCGCCCCGTCGGCGCTTGCGGCGGCCGTGGCCTTGGTGCACTGGATGTACTGTCCGCGGCGGGTCGAGAGGAAGACGATGTCGCCGTCGGGGAGGTACCGGGCGTCGAAGTCGTCGTACTTGCCGTGCGTAAGGCGGCGCAGGCCCGTGCCGTGGAGGTTCAACTCGTAGACGTGGTAGAAGGCATCCTCGGGCACGCGGCCCTTGTCGAGCTTGTTCGGCTCCTCACGCAGCCCGGGATAGAACTTGCAGTGGGAGAAGACGACCCGCTTGCCGTCATAGGAAACGTCGGGACTAATCACACTCCCCAAGGGAAGCGAACCGGAAAGGCAACGGAGCGTGGGCCTTTCGGACTTGAAATCCTCGAGCACGAACAATCCGCCGCCCGGACGCGAGAACCAGCCGTAGTTCTGGTCCGACATGTGCGTGAAGGTCCCCGGCGCCCGCTTCACGAAAACCAGGTCCTTGAAGTCGAGCAACGGACTGGCCAGTGCCATGCGGCGCACGGCCCACCGGGCCTTCAGGTAGAGTCCGCGGCGTGCCGCGGCCGGGGCATCGGGGGGCAGTGCTCGGGCGGCCGCCGCGGCCTGCTCCAGGCAGGCGGCCTCTGCGTCGATCTTCGCGCCGAGCTTGCGGAGATCGGTGGCCAGTCTCAGGCCCCGCTCGATCACCGCCTGAAGCACGGCTTGGGACACAGCCGCCCCAGCTTGGGACACAGCCGCCCCAGCTTGTGGCACAGCCGCCCCCGGCTGTGCGGAGTGCTGAGCAAGCACCGATCCCGCTGCCTGCACAGCCGAGGGCGGCTGTGCCACAGGACTCTTCTCTCTCCTCACTACCTCCGCCGGCCTCGGAACCGGGATCTTGGCTGTGGACCACGGGCTCACGCTCGACTGATCGGCCGGGCGACGCAGGGCTGCGTTCTCGCTCGATCCGACGCCGTAGACCTCGACCTCATCGAGATGCAGGTATCCTCGCTCGGGCAACTGAATCCGCACCAGTCGCGTTGTCGTCCCCTTGCCGGGAACGACGAGGGGCTTGTGGTCGACGAAGCCCGAGAACTTCGTGCCGTTGTGCTGGTAGAGCGGCGTCCAATGCGTGCCGTCAGAAGACAGAAGCACCTGGAGCCGCGCGGCCCGATTCTCGACGTTCCCGTCGCCGCGGTTGTAGATCACGATCCGGTCCAGGGCCGTGGAATGGCCGAGATCGACCTGCCACCACGGCTTGGCGTCGCTGTCGGTGTGGAACCCGTAGGTACCGTTCTTGACGCCGTCAACCCCGCCGGCCGCATCCTGCAACGTGGCGACCCGCGAGCGGACCTCTTGGGGCCGCGTGCGAGGCGACGGCGGCAGCCAGCGGACCTCCTCCTGCCGAAACCAGTCGGCCTCGATCTGGTCTTTGGTGATGATCGTGCCTTGCGTGGGGGCCTCGGACTTCCCAGCGTCTTCGGCCCGAACCACTGCCGGCAGCAAGCCCCAAAGAAGCCCTCCCGCAATCGCCGCTCGCAAGGCGCGCTGGAACCTGATCATCGGGAACTCCTTTCGAGAGGACTCATTCTTCTCGAGTATGGGCCTCCCCCCCGTTCCTGTCAAGGTGAGCGCTGGGCGGGTTGCCCCAAACCCCTGTGGCCCAGCCGCCCCCGGCTGGGCGGAGTGGTGAAGGGGCATCCATGGCCACGCCTGCACAGCCGAGGGCGGCTGTGCCACAGGATTTGGCTGTGCCACAGAAACTTGCTGTGCCACCGAACCGAGTCTTGCCACGGCATCCATTGCCGTCGGCAAAGCCAGCCAAGAACGAGTACCGTCGCAACCTGCCGCACATCCAGGCGGAGGACCGCGTCCTGTTCGTCACGTTCAACACCTACATGCGCTGGATTCTGCCCGAGTCGGTACGTGGGATCGTGCTCAGGCACTGCCTGCACGATCATCGGCGAAAGCTGTGGGCGCACGGCGTCATTGTCATGCCGGAGCATGTCCACATCCTGCGACGAGAGGAGAGTGTTGAGGATGTCGTCACCTACGTCTGCGAGAACCCGGTCCGGCGCGGGCTCGTGGCCAGGGTGAATGACTATCCATGGTTGTGGCGGGATTGGGTCGAGGGGTTGGAGGACGCCGTAGGATAAGGCTCCGCCGCCCGCACTTTGATCTGTGGCCCAGCCGCCCCCGGCTGGGCGGAGTGGTGAAGGGGCATCCATGGCGACGCCTGCACAGCCGAGGGCGGCTGTGCCACAGAGGCTGGCTGTGTCACACAATCTGGCTGTGCCGCAGGTCGTCTTCACTGCACTCGGGCCACGCGGACATTCTCGGCCACGTAGCGGTACGCGTAGAGCCACCCGTTGGCCACGTACCAGACGTCCTTGCGTTTCGCCACGTGGGCGAAGTGTTGCACGAGGGTCGAGCCGCGCTGGCCTTCGACGGGCGGGCTGGGGTCGTAGATCACGCGGTTGCGGAACCGGTCGGGGTGCCAAAGGGCATACATCAGCCCGCCCTGCCGGTAGACCCGGTCGAAGGCGGCGTTCAACTCGGCAACGTCGGCGGCATAGAAGCGGCCCTTGGGCTCGCGGCGCTCCAGGATGCGGTCGTAGCCCACCGTGTTCTGTCCGCCGATGCCGTAGAAGCGGTACTCCTTATTCCACGGCACGTAGTCGGTGCTCAAGGGGTTGTCGAGCCAGTTGAACCCTCGGACGAAGAGGAACTCCCCGGCGTCGGTCCGCTGGATCTCGGGATCGGCGTGCCCGAAGGTGAGGATGTGCTCGTTGACGTACTGGCCGTAAGGGATGTTCTTCAGGTGCCTGAGAATGTCGTCGCGGCAGCCGAGAATCTCTTGCTTATACCCGTGGACCGTGTAGCCGGCGGGATCCCTGGGGTGGGTCCACCCGTGGACGGCCGGCTCCCAACTGCGGTCCCGCCGGTCGAGTTCCTCCTGCATGGTCCGCCACATGGCATCGCGGCCGGCCATGCGGCTGTTGATGGCCATCGTGACGGGCAGGCCGAACCCTCGGCAGACGTGGAGCGACGCCTGGTAATTGTCCGAGGCGTCGTCGGTGGGCCCCCGCCACGGCGCCCCGGGATGGGCCCAGGGATTGCAGCCCCAGTTGTCGTTTGAGAGAGTGAAGGCGGCCTTTCGGTTGTCGTAGAACCTGGCGACCGAGTCGAACGTGGCCGAGCCGATCCCCTGGAAAGCGATCTCAACAACGTTGGAGCCTTGGAAGCCCACGGACACGTAGACCCGCGACCCGTCCGCGTCGATCCGGGCACATTCGACGCCGACGAAGAGATCCTCGCCGGTCTTCTTCGGCAGGACCCGCCAGGGGGCCGCGGCCGAATCGCGGCACTGCACGCCCCACTGCGGCGAAACCCCGGAGACGCGAAAGACGTAGGTGGCCGGATACTGAAGACCGAACTTCGCGTGTGCGGCCTTGTCGATCGTGACCGCGAAGGCCGGCTCGGCCGCGACCCCCGCGCGACCCGCGCAGAGCAAGGTCAGTCCGGCCAGCCCGATCGTTGCCATCATCATGGTGTGCCCTCGCATGCCTTCTCCTTCCCGGTCTGGAACCCTCGCGCAACGGCGAAACGCATCCGCTGGAGGCATTCTACTGGATTCGCCCCCTGGTGCAATCAGCTTCCGGCCTCCCTCCTTCGTGGCGCGCCGGGCAGCGGTGGTTGATCGTCACGAATCATTCCGCGGTCCGGCGGACCCTCGCCTGCCGCGCGGTGCTGCCCGGCCTGTGGCGCGGCGGAACGACGGATTGGACCCGCGTCGAGGCGGCGTCCAAGACCGATGCCCGGGCACGCCTCGCGCTTCCGATTCCCGCCGGCGCCGCCCCCGGCCGCTATGTCATCCCCATCGACCTCCGTTACGCCGACCGCGACTTGCCGCAGTTCACCGAGGCCATCGTCGTGCTCTGACGCCGAGTGCACGAGACGACCTCATCATGGGGCACAGCCGCCCTCGGCTGTGTGGGACTCAGGAGCACAGCCGAGGGCGGCTGTGCCCCATGGGATCATCGTATCCGCTTGTCCCACCCTACCTCTACACTGGATGTGACCTGTCAACTCCGGGAGGGCGAGGCTCCTGCCGAGCCTGCGGCATCGTCCCCCTATCTCGCCGTTCGGCGTGGGAGGTCGATGGGCCCCGCGAAGCCCGGGCCGCCTCCGGCCACGTGGCCGAAACTGGCGCCGGCAGGATCGGGCGTCACCCAGAACGAGTAGAGGCTGCCGCGGGTCAAATGGAAACGCAGGCGCACCGGCTTGCCGGCGGCGGCCGCCAGGTCGTCGGCCCCTTCCCACGTCACGGCCTGGCGTGCGCTGTTGCCCCGCACCGGCCGGCAGTGTTTGCGGTCCAGCGGCTCGAACGGCCGGCCCTGCTCGTCCAGGACCTCAACCAACAACTCGCCCCGGGGCGCATCCACGTTGACGAACAGATGCCTGCCTCGGAAGCGGAGCGGCCGGGTGGTGAGCGACGCGGGCTGGTCGCCGGCATCCATCGATGCGAAGCCGTCGCGCCGCAGCGTCGCCAGGCCCGTGCTCGCCCCGGAATCCACGTGCTGTGAGCCCGGGAAGCCCTTGCCGGCCCGGCCACTGACGTAGAACCAAAGCTGATCGCCCACCACCAGGCAACAGGGAACGGTCGACTGGAGGTTGCCCCAGTTCCAGTCGCCCCTGTTTTCGGACAGGGGCAGGAACGGCCGGCGATCCGGCCGGTCCCAGTGGAACCCGTCGCGGCTGAAGCCGGTGCACACGGAGTTCGTCTTGGGCCGGCCGAGCTTGAGCAGTTCCTTGCCCTTCTCCGTGGTCGGGCTGCGGTAATCGCCTCGCCAGATGCTGAACAGGCCCAAGAGCACGCTCTCGTAGGCCACGCCGTCGAGGTTGTAGAGTTGGGGACGGACGTTGAAATCGTCGCGCGGCGGGTCGGCACTGTCGGCGGCCGTCCAGATGACCGCGCCCCCGTCGGCGATCGCGGCATCGCAGAAGCTGAAGAAGTCGGTGGTCTCCCAGTAGTGCCGGCTCCGGCCCAGCCGTGACCCGGAGCGGATGCTGAAGACCCAACGCTCGCGGAACGGATTGTAGAAGAACGTGCTGCGGTCGCCGGTCTTGGCGCCGTCGGAGACCTTGGTCCAGTGAATGCCGTCGGGCGAACGGTAGAGGGTGAATCGTCCCTTGTGGTAGAGCGCCATCTTGAACCGCTCGCCGAGATCGCGGGGCGCGGGGTCCAGCCAGACGGCGCTGGAGTCGCGGGCCAGCCTGAGCACGATGTTGGTGCCCGGCTCGACGTCGAGCTTGGGCTTGTCCCAGTGGATCCCGTCGTTCGAGGTGGCGTAGCACGTCGTCTGGCCGCTGCCGGCGAAATACCACATTTTGAAGATCCCGTCCTTCGGGTCGTACCACACACCGTCGCTGAAAGGCATGGCGTACGCCCGCCCGCCCAATTCCCACGGCTGGTCCGGCTTCAGCACCGGGTTGCCCGAGTAATACTCGGGCTGATGGAAGATCCGCTTGAGCGTCGTCTGTTCGACGAGGAAGTCATCGACGAAGAGCTGCCGGCCGACGTCGATCGGGATGAGCTTGGGCGGGAAAATGAGGTAGGGCGGCCGTTGTGGGGAGTCGGCAAAATCCTTCGCCCGTGGCGGCCAGGGTTCCGGCAACTCGATGCCGTTGTCGAGGACCCCGCCGGCCGTTTTGGGCGGCGCGTCGGCCGCAAGGCACGCACCCGGCACTGCCAAGAGCCAAACGAGAGAACCCGCTGCGCACCCTACCCAAAACCATCGAGAAATGGACTTCCGCATGGCGTCGCCCTCGGTACGCAAGGTCGCACAATTCGGGAACGGGCCAGCGTCCGCAGATTCTCGCGGCCCGACAGGCGGAGTATACTGCGGCGATCCCTCCCACGCCAGATTCCTCGATCCGCGAGGACGTTTGCCATGCGAGCCTGTGCGATTCCTGCGTCCGTACCGCTTCTGGCCTTCCTTCAGGGTTGCATCGGTGCCGCGGAGGCCAGGCCCGCTTCTCCGCCCGGCACTCCGGCGGCTTCAACCGTGCGGATCGTGGTGGGATTCGACGGGAGTTGCCCGCACGACCCGGCCGGCGTCAAACGGGAAGGGCCCCATGGATTCCGCATCTTCCCTTCGTGGCGATCCAGCCCGGGCATCAGCGAGGAGGCCGTCGGGCGGAGCACGCGGCTGGGCTTCAAGTTGGTCAACGACGGCCGGGTTCCCGCCGCGGCCGACCTTTGGATCGATTGGCAGTACGATCAGGCTCCACCCAAGGATCGTCCGAACTTCGCCAGTGTCGAGGAGTTCATGTCGTACCGCGATTTCGTGGTCGTGGGCCGGCCGGAGGGCGAACAGTGGCGCACGGTGATGGCCGATGTGACGGACTCTGTGGCCCACGTGCGGTTGGACGTGCCGCCGGGCGAGACGGAGGTCCACTGGCACCCGCCCTACAACTACGCGCAAGGCGAACGATTCGTCGACGGGCTCCGCACCCATCCTCTGGTCAAGGTGGAGAAGATCGGAGAGAGCCCGGAGCGGCGGAACCTGTGGTTGCTCCGGATCACCGACGCCTCGCCACGGACCAAGAGAGACTTCCTCATCCGCGCCCGCGTGCATGCCTACGAGAGCGGCGGCAGCTACGCCATGGAAGGCATGGTCCGGTGGCTGCTTTCGGACGACGCCTATGCGGCGGCCGCCCTTCGGGAATATGTGTTCCACGTGATTCCCATGGCCAATCCGGACGGGGTGCATAACGGTCTGGGCCGGCTTACAGCCCCCCGCGGCACCGATCTCTGCTACCTCTCCTACCAGGCCGACCCGATTGGCCTCCCGATGAAACAGGTCATCGATCGGATTCGTCCGGTCGCGGCCATCGACCTCCATAATTGGCAGAGCAAACATGTGGACGGGCTGCTGGGCCTGGCCCCGGCGATTCGCAAGCGGTTCGTGCGATTCATGCCCGACCAATGGGACTGCGGCAAGGAGTGGTCGATCCGTGATCCCCAACCGCTTGCTCCGACGCCTCCGGAGAAGGAGCTGTTCCGAAACTACTGCGAGCGCAATTTCCAGGCCGTGGCCGTGGCCTTTGAGTTTCCATGGTTCGGACGCACGACGCAGGATATGCGGGCCACGGGACGCAAAGCCCTCGGGTCGCTGTTACGCGCGCTGGACCCGCCCGGGAGCCGATGGAAATGAGTCCCTTGGCGACGGGGTTTGTGTCGTCGCACGTTATTGCCTGGGGCAGCAGCACTGCAATACTTGCGCACCCCAACCGCCCCTCGGCGCCACACGTTTGCAGCGCCGGGATGTTCTTCTCGATCGGAGGCAGGCGGTATTTGGAAGGAGCAATCCCCATGCCAAGCAGTCGGTCTCGTTCCGAGCGTCCGGTCTCTTGACGCAATGCCAAGCCTCGGGTAGACTCACGAGCCAAGGGCAAGGAGCGACTCTTAAGGTTGGGAGGTGTGCGATGAGGAGAGTCCTTGGAATCCTAGGTGTGTTCTCTCTTCTGCTGGGCCTGTCGGCCGTCGGCGCGTTTTGCCAGGACTCCGGTACGATCGCGATCCAGGTTTCGCCCAATGTGGTCAACACGACCGCCAAGGGGCAATGGCTCACCATCCACGCGGACATTCCGTTGGGCGTTGTCGACACCGCGTCGGTGTACGTCAATGGGGTCGCCGTCGATTGGACCAAGGCCGATGCCCAGGGGAACCTGGTCGCCAAGTTCTGCTTGGATGACGTCCTGGCGGTCATCGCCCCGCCGTCGGCGACGCTGACGCTGACCGGAACGACCAAGCTCGGCGCCACGTTCAGCGGCACCGATACGGTCAAGGTCGTCACCGTCGGCGACAAACGCTGATCCAGACCGGTTTCTCTGTGCATCCCCGTCTTCTCCGAGTTGACGGTGCCTTGACGGCAAATCGAAAAGAGGCACCTTACTTCCTTGCATTGCGGGGGACGTTCTCGCCCATTCTTCAGTCGGAGGAACCTCGAGTCTGCGTAACACTTCAGCCGTATGAAGTTGCAGGAAGAGGAGAAGGGAAAGGGAAAAAGCAGGGAAAAATGGAGAAGAAAAGGAGAGGGTTTCCATTCAGAATTGTGGGATCGGGGCACGGTTTCTTGCCTTTCCCATTTTTCCAGAGCTTTTCCTTTTCCCTTCCCCTATTCGCACTTCATTCCGCTGAATACTTACGAGTCTGCTTGTCTGCTCCCGACAGGCTGGAAGCCTGCGCTACCGGGGCTGTTTCAGTTTCGTGTCGCCGACCTGTTGGATCCACTGCCGCGTCCATTCGACGGATTCGAAGCCCAGGTCCATGGTCGTGTTGCCCATGAACATGATCCCTTCGATCCGTCCTTGGCGCAGCCATCGCAGGCCGACCTCGCACTGGTGCTTCATCAGGTCGACGGGAACGCCCTGCTTCTTGGGATAATCGACCATGTAGCAGCCGAGGATCTTGCGTTTGTGCGGATAGAGCCGCTCGACCTTCTGGAGGCTCTCTTCGACCTTCCGGAGCCGCGCGGAATCCATGTCCCAGAGCGTGAGGACGTCGATCAGGTCGAGGTAGTCTTTGAGCGGAAGCTCGAACTGCCGCACGTAGAACGTGGCGAAGATGTCCAGCTTCTTGCCCGTCTGGTCGAGCTTACGGCGGACGTCGGCCAACTCTTCGACGGTCCATTGCGCTCGCTTGCCTTCGGCCTTGCCGGTGAAGAAGTCGTCGAGCATCACGCCGCGGAAGTTGGGCACACGTTTGGCCATGGCGAGCACCTCGGCGGTCTCCGAGGCCTTGTGGAAGCCGCCCGAGCCGACCAGCGACCAGACGACGTTCTTCAAAGGCCTTAGCGCCACGGTGTACTGCTCGAACGGCGGCTCGAACCGGCCGTAGGGGGCCTCCTTCTCGCTCGACTGAACGATCAGGATGTTCGGGACCCCGAGATAGAAGTTCCCCTCGGCGGCCGACATGACCGATCGGCGGCCGATGTGGACGAAATCGCTGTTGGCGGAGCAAGCGAAGGCCCAGAGACGATCCCGGACCGTCTCGTCCTTGGTCCCCTGGCCGATCGCCCGTTGAGACGGACACGCAACGACCGCGATCAATAACCCGAACCACACCACGCGATCTCCGCCGACTCGCCATGAATGAGACGCAGTCATCGTCCGATTCCTCCTTCGATCACCAGCGGAAGCCCCCGACGCTCCAGAGCATCCCCAAAGTATACTGCCTCTTCTCCGGTCCGATCCAGCACGTCGGCCTTGCGGGGCGAGCGAAGCACTGGGGCCGAGACCTCAAGGAGAACCTCGGCCGCACGGGCACACTCGCCGGTGCTACTCCTCGCAGCGGTCCTGGGCGAACCACTTCTTCGTGGCCACCAGGACGATCACGGCGGAGAGGACAAAGACAAGTGAGAGGGCGGCGATGCCCGGCGTCAGGCCGATCGTCGATTTGGCCCAACCGAGCGTCGTGGGCCCGAGGGAGCTGATCGCAAAACAGACCGCCAGCATCCCGCCGACCGCCGAGGCCCGGTAGCGCGGCTCGATCACGTCGAACAGGGCGGCAAAGAGGTTCGAGTCATAAATCCCGCGGCAGAGACCGAACCCGGCCAGGCCCACGTAGCACAAAATCATGTTGTCGGTCAGCGCCATCAGGGCGATGAACGGGGCCCCGAGCAGCAGGCCGGCGAATTCGCATTCCATGCGGAGCGTTGGGCGGCGCGCGGCCCAGGCGTCGGAGAGCTTGCCGGCCACGAGCACGCCGATCAGGGCGAAGAGGTTCGAGTAAAACATCGACGAGAAGCCCGCATTCTGGAGCGACAGCCCGTACTTCTCGTGCAGGAACGTGGGCATCCAGGTGAAGTAGCTCCAGCCGACGAAGTTGAACCCGCTGAACGCCAGGCACAAGGCCCAGACCGTCGGTTTGCGTCCCACGGCCTTCAGCACCGTGCGAAGCGGCAGGCGCTCGCGCTGGACCGAGCCGGGGCCGGGCGACGCCGGGCCGACGTCCTCGATGCGGAAGAACATGACCGCGGCCAGCACCATGCCGATCGCGCCGAACACGAAGAACGGCGAACGCCAGCCGTAGCGCTGGGCCATCCAGCCGGCAACCAGTCCGCTGGCGACGATTCCCACGTAGGCCGAGGTCTGGTGGATCGACATGGCCAACGCCCGGGTCCGCTCGTGATACTGCCCGATCAGCGAATTGGCCGCGGGATAATAGAATGCCTCGCCGCCGCCGGTCGAGAGGCCGCGGAAGACGATCAGCCCCACCAGGCCCGTGCTCAGCCCGGAGAGCAACGTCGCCACGCTCCACACCAGAAGGCTGCCGAAGACGATCCATTTGCGGCGGAACACGTCGCCCGCGTAGCCGGCCACCGGAACCAGCACGGCATAGGTCAGCATGAAGATCGTGGCGACCAGTCCGGCCTGCACGTCGCTCAAGCCCAGGTCCTTCGAGAGCGACGGCAGGACCACGTTGTAGATCATCCGGTCGGCCTGGTTGAAGAAATAGGCCAACCAGAACAGGAAGATCAGCTCCCATCGGTAAGGCAACCAGCGATGCGTCGTCATGGTCCGCTACTCCACGGCCCGAAGCCGCACCGGCCCGAGGAAGGTGATGCTCGTGTGGTTTCCGACCGGCTTCTTCTCCACGACGCGGAACCGCAGGAGGAGCCTCTCGCCCGGCTTCGCCAACGGCGACAAGTCCACGGCGATCCACTCGCGGCCCGAACGGTCGGGCGCGACGTCTTCTTCCCAGAGCAACTTGTCGCCGGCCCAAAGCTGCACGAAGCGGTAGTGGCGCCACTGGTTGTCGAGCCGGGTATCGTTTACGAAGGCTTCGAGGAGCAATCGGCCGCGGAACGACGGAACCAAAACCTCGGCGGCAACTTCGCCGAACTCGCCCGGTTGGGAAGCGACGTTGGCCGGGTAGGCCACCGCGACCAGTTCCCGCGAGTCCCTCGTGCATGGGCCCACGGCGTACATGCCCCGGAACCTCACCGGGCTTGCGAGCCACTCGGCGGCCCGCAGCTCGAGGAGCGGCTTGCCGGCCGG
>Ga0067045_1029842_pt1 | contig 18110 bp, 16 predicted proteins | sample TerdegcTABiofilm_FD_59184 | JGI IMG/M metagenome (GOLD analysis project Ga0067045, IMG submission 59184) | Combined Assembly of (Gp0054472, Gp0054536) Wastewater bioreactor microbial communities from Singapore -Terephthalate degrading... | reverse complement strand
GCCGCCGCCGGGCTGACCCATATTGCCGCCGCCGGGCTGACCCATATTGCCGCCGCCGGGCTGACCCATATTGCCGCCCTGCTGGTCACCGGGAGGTGGTCCGCTCTGTTGCTGTTGTTGGCCGCCACAGCCGACGAGCAATGCGCAAACAGCCATTATCAACAGAATTGATAAAAACGCCATTTTGCCCTTGTACTGTTTTTTCATCTGCCTTACTCCTTTCAGCTCCTGTTTTTATAATTGAGGAGATAATAAAAACCTTTATTAAGATAAGAGAGTCAGGTTGAAAAAAATTTCATAATTCAACCCCAATGCAAATCGGTTTTCTCCTTTCATAGGTAAAATTCCTTTTTTTATTTTCCACTAAAAAAGTATATATTCAGTCCTCTGGCGGAGAACCCCGTCATTCTGAACCCTGAACTTGTTTCACGGGTTCGGAATGACGGGGGGACTGAATGAATACCTAAAAAAACTCCTGCAAAAATCAGGAAGGATTTCGGGAACCGGGAGGGGTATTTTCTAAAAAAGCTGCAAACAGGAATTTCAGTTATAACGGAGGAATTTTATGTTCTGTTCCCAGTGCGGCGCCTCATGCCCCGATTCTGCCCGATTCTGTTTCTCCTGCGGCAACCCCTTACTGGCGGGAAGTTCCCTTTCCTCGACTCCCACTGGGAGTTCCGTTTCTCCATCTCCGGTTTCTCCCCCCATTTCAGGGAGTTCATCGTCTTCAGTCAGTCCCGTTCCTCAATCCACTCCGCCTCAGAGTCTCCGGCAGGGGCGATATACGGTATTAAAACAGTTGGGGGCGGGAGGTATGGGCAGGGTCTTTCTGACCCACGATAACCTGATGGATTTCCGGGTGGTCATAAAGGAGATGCTCCCTTTTTGCATAAGCCAGACGGATCTGCAGTATCTGGTCAAGAGGTTTATGGAAGAGGCCAAACTTTTATTTCGATTAAAACACCCCAGGATGCCCAGAGTCAGCGATTGTTTCGTCGAGGGAGGAAGTCTTTTTCTTATCATGGACTATGTGGAAGGAGAGGATCTGCAGAGAGTCGCCGCCGGAAAACCTGGAGAAGTCATAAAGGTGGAAGAGTGTATCAAATGGATGAAAGATATTCTCGATATACTAAAATATTTGCATAATCAGGACCCACCCATTATCCACCGGGATATAAAGCCCTCTAATATAATGCTGACTCCACAAGGAGATATATTTCTGGTTGATTTCGGCCTGGCCCGACCTCTGACCCAGGATTCCATAACCTACGTCGGAACTCCCGGTTTCGCATCCCCTGAGAATTTCGGAGGAACCCTTTCTCCCTCATCGGATCTTTTTAGTCTGGGGGCCACTTTCCATTTTCTTTTAAGCGCCGATCATCCCGGCCACAGAAAGCCATTTACTTTTCCATCTATTTCCTCATACAGGAAAGATATTCCCGGAGAGTTGAATAAAATCATAAAAAAGATGCTTAATATAAAACCGGACAAACGATACCCCAAAGCGGAGGAAGTACTCAAAGAGATTGAAAAGTTAGACAGAGACGGCATATACTCCAAAAATGTGCATACGGTGGGAATTCCCCGGAGCATCCCTTCCCTTCCCTCTTCGCCTCAATTTCCTCTCCCCCCTCCTCATCTTCAATCTCCGGCACCCAAACCTTCTCCCTTTGTCCTGACCTCGGACATCGAACTTCCCACGTCCCAATCTGATACCCTCTCCATCAAAACCCCCAAAAATAATTATTATCTGCTTCACCACCTGGCGGAGGGGGATTATTCCGACGTTTTTCTGGCGGAATACGATGAAGCCAAGGGAGTCCGGGGTAAGGTATGTATAAAGATTGCCGCCGATCCGGCCAATAACGACCTGATCTTTAATGAAATCGAGGTGTTGAGTAAACTACAACATAAATCTCTCCCTATTCTGATAGATTCTTTTATAACAAAAGAGAATCAACAGGCACTCGTCACCAGTTTTATTGACGGTTACGACTTCATCACCGTCCGGGAAAAATATCCCGAAGGAGTCCCCCAGGAACATCTCTGCTGGATCTTTCAGCGACTCCTCAGTGTGGTGGGATTCATGCACAAGAATAAGATATTGCATTGTAATATCGAGCCTGGTAATATTTTAGTCCGTCCCAGGGATCATAATGTTTTTCTTATGGATTTTGTATATTCGGTGATAAACCCCGATAAGAACAGCAAGTTTAAAGGTATTGTGGATGATTTCAGCCCGCCTGAGGCATACCTGCAAAAACCTCCCATTCCTCCCTCGGATTTGTTTATGTTGGGGATGTGTATATTTTATCTGGCGGGAGGGGAACCGGAAACCATATCCCCCACCGCCGATGCCGTTGGGACTCCGCCTTCTCCGTCGAGGGGGGCTTCTTTGAGTAAAAAGGCTTTTCAACTCCTGCCGTCGTCCATGGACCCCCGGCTTAAATCCTTTATAGTCGAATTTCTTGATGAAAACCCCATGTCCAGAGCGGGAGACGCATGGAAATACCACCAGCGACTCTCCCTTCTGCGGGAAGAAATATTCGGCAAAAAACATGAATTTCTGGAGTTTATAATCTGATTTGAAAATGTCATCTTCGAATGGGGGGATATATGGTAATTCAGAATCTATGATTTTGCCTTTTCTCTTAAACCCTGATAAACAGTGGATTTGTAAGATAGACTTTTTTAAAAGGCGATTTCAGTGTTCATCAATAGTTTCGCTGATTATTCAGATGAAATTTATTCAAACCAGTAAAACCATAGCAGAATAGAAATTTTCTAAACCTTGTAGTTCAGACCTTCAGGTCTGCTAAGAATCTATTCTGAAAGTCCGTAAGAAGGTTCTCCTGCCCCCGATTCTATCCCCTTGCCGATGGCAGGCGATTATTTTCCGAATAGGTTCTAAGTTGGTGGGCGTCCTGAGTCCAGCAAAGACTCTAATCGACTTGCCTTCTAATTGGCTTTTTGCCAGCGAGACTGACGAGGTTACCTACACCAAAGTATTTCGGTTTGAAGACAGACTCAGAACTTACGCCGTTTTCTGCCAAAACACGGATTTCATGCCGATTGCCAGAGAGCCTGAAGCGAGTTTAGGAGGACAATTTTATGTCATTTTCCTCGAATTTGAGCGTAACTCCTGATACTAATGTCATTACCCCTTCAATTTCCGGGTAGGGCCAGGGCTACAAAGTTGATTATTTATTTTAAACTTACATTGCAGGATAATCAATTACAACATCGAATATCTCAGGTAATGTCCCTCCATTACGAAGTTATGGTTTTTATCTACTTCAGGAGTTACATTCATAACTTATGTTTTTTGCTGCCAATACCAAGCAGGAGTTACGCCTTTTATTACCAAAACCCAGATTTTATGCCGGTTCCAACAGATCCTGAAACAAGTTCAGGATGACGTGGTTCTCCGCCAGAGGACTGAATATATACCCCAAGGTTTTTATCCCCACGAAATGGAGATGAACTGAAATGAAAAAGAAACAAATAATTAAAATCAAAAAAGTTATAAATAACTCAAGCCCTGGTCAGACAAACACAGTCCAAAATCCCGTTAATAGACAGAAAAAACAGAAAGGGCCAAATATGGCAAACACCGGCGGTTCCACTGTTGATCCCATGAATCTGCTGGAGTTCGGGCGAAAGTTCCCCGACGAAAAAGCCTGCCGGGAATATCTGTTCAAAGTGAGGTGGAGTAACGGTTTTGTATGCCCCCGATGCGGCTCCACTCAATACTACTTCCATTCCACCCGTTCCCATTATTACTGTAAAAGTTGCAAACATCAATCATCTCTCACATCAGGCACTATCTTCCATAAAACAAGAACCTCTCTTCAAAAATGGTTTGGCGCCATATTCCTGATGTCTATACAAAAAGTAGGTATATCGGCATTATCACTACAAAGAATCCTGGACATCAAAAGTTACCCGACAATATGGGTTATGTGCCACAAAATTCGCAAAACCATGTCGGACAAAAATAAAGAAGATGAATATTTATTCAAATCCAATATACCATCCATACCCGGAATATCGGGAATAATTCAGATCGATAACCAATTCCTGGGCAAAACAAAACAGTGTAAATCAGGATCAGGTCAGTCTGCGCAAACCCAAACTCCCGACATGAACGAAAAAAGTCTGATTTCCCTTTATATGGGAATAGAATATACCGATATGAAAGTTCTCCCCCCAGGACTACTATCTCCACCCCCAACACAAAATACAAAAGCGAATGCCAACGCCAACACAAATGCCTCTACAAACTCAACAAAAAATCAAATAACACCTAATCAAAATAAAGGCATAATAACATATAAGTTCATAAATAATAATAGCGAATTTACTCAACTACAGCCAATACAAAGCGGGGTTACCCAGTTACAGGCACTCCCAATCGGAACTGCACAGTCATACCTAATCCAAAAAGGAAAAGGTAAGCGGAGCAAACCGACAGCCATGGCAAACCGGCAAAAAGATACCAACTGGGTCAATGTGCTGGTGGGGAATCTGCGAACCAACCTCCATGGGACTTTTCACGGCATCGGGGATAGGAACTTGCAAAAATTCCTGGATGAATATTGCTACAGATTCAACCGCAGGAATAAGCCCGGGGAAATCTTCGAGGCGCTTCTCCTCGACTGCACAAAAACCGGTAATATAAGCAAAAAAGAACTAATTAAATAACCAACAATGCCGGTTACCGGTGACGGACTGAACCAGACAGGGAAATCCTGAATACACCATGACATGCCGATTCTACTGACTTAGCGGTTCTACCTCCTGACGGGATAATCAGGGCTTACGCCTTTTTTTGCCAAAATCCTGATTTCATGCCGATTTCCACCGTTCATGAACGGATGAACTCCTGTTTCTATCGGGGGCGGCAGACTCCTCCTACATGAAAGAACTTTTAAGGAGTAATATATTTGTTCTTTCCCTTTTTCTCCCGGTAGGGGGATTTTCTTCGTTCTAATCCCGATGTTTTCTCTATCTTCCTCCTAAAAAAAGGAATTTCCCTGTCGAAGTTATCTTAAATAGTAGTAATTCCGCCGTTTCTTTTAAATATACCTTATGGAAGACGGAAAAGAGGAAAAAATCCCCGCAGGAAGTAGTTCCTATCAGGAAGGAAACTCTTATCGAGGAGGGAATCCATCATGACCATGAAAGAAAACATTCTAAAGGCTCTGGAAGATCTATCCGATGATACCACCATAGAAGAAGCTATGGAAAAGTTATATTTGCTGGCAAAAATCCGAAAAGGGATTGAAGACGCAGATAGCGGAAGGACTTTGACTCAGGAAGAGGTCCAAAAGAGGATAGAAAAATGTTGGAAGTAAACTGGACGGAAAACGCTATGGAGGATCTGGAGCAGATCGTAAGGTATATTGCCAGGGATTCGGTTTTTTATTCAAAGGTTTTTTATGATAGAATATACGGAATTGCTGAAAAACTGGCTTCATTCCCCGATATAGGCAGGATAGTTCCGGAAATGGGCAAACAAAATATCAGAGAAGTCATTTCAGGTAATTATAGGATTATATATCAAATCAACTATAGACAAAATAAAATTGAAATACTGACGGTACATCACACTGCCAGATTATTGACTGTGCGTGATATATTTGACATTATCGGATAGTTTCGGAGGTAACTTATGAAAGACAAGATGAAAGACGCGGTGTCGTCTCTGTCGGTGGATTATCTGGATATCCGCCTGGAGGAGCGACGGGAGACCAGGATCAGCTATAAGGGCAAAAGTCTGGAAGAGATAGGGGAAAACGAGAATTTCGGCGGAGTCGTCCGGGTTATGGACAACGGCTCCTGGGGGATCGTATCCTTTTCCGATATGTCCCAGATGGAGAAGAGCCTGTTTCTGGCGGTCAGAGAAGCCAAGGTTCGAAAAAAGGGAGAAACCCGCATGGCAAAAATCCCTGCGGTGAATGATATAGTTCCCGCCAATCTCAAGATAGATCCCAGAGACATCCCCCTGGAGGAAAAGGCCGAACTGATCCTGGATTATAACGAGAAGATCATGGATCATCCCTTTAATCCCTCATCGTCCATCTACTATAAGGATGTGGCGGTAAAGAAATATTACATGAATTCGGAAGGCGCCTATATCGAACAGGAACGGGTGGACTGCGGTATGACGGCGGGAGCCATCGCCAGAAAAGACGGCAACGTTCAGACTGCCCACGAATCCTTCGGCGGAACCTACGGATACGAGGCGGTGCTGAATTCGGATCCCATCATGGAGGAACTGAAGGAAAAAGCCGTCAGCCTCCTGGACGCGGAGCCCGCAAGAGGAGGAAAGTTCGACTGCGTGCTGGATAACCGGCTTACGGGAACCTTTATCCATGAAGCTTTCGGACACATGAGCGAAGCGGATCACATGGACGACAACGAAAAACTTCAGGAATTAATGGTTCTGGGCAAAACCTGGGGTTGCGATGAACTGACGGTTTGCGATGACGGAACCATTCCTGGACATTCGGGAACCAACAAGTATGACGACGAGGGAACCCCCTGCCGTAAAACTTATCTCATCACCGGAGGCAAGTTGACGGATCGGCTTCACAGTAGGGAAACCGCCGGCAAACTGGGCGAATCCGCGACGGGCAACGCCAGAGCGGTCAGCGGCGAATTCGAGCCTATCGTCAGGATGACCAATACCTATATCGAAGCCAGGGACTTCACCTTGGAGGAAATGATAAGAGACATTGAAAAAGGTTATTATGTAAAGGGATCCCGGGGAGGTATGACCAATCTGGACATGTTCACCTTCTCCGCCGCCGAGGCTTACCGAGTGGAAAAGGGAGAAATTCTGGAGAAAGTCCGGGATCTGACTCTCACGGGCAATGTCTTTGAAACCATGAAGAGCATCGACGCTATAGGCAACGATCTGAAAATCTTCGGCAAGGGCGGTCGCGGCGGATGCGGCAAGGGGGGTCAGTTCCCTCTGCCGGTAGGATTGGGCGGTCCCCACATCCGGATGAGAAATATCATTGTGGGAGGAAGATAGTAAGATGAAAAATATTCTCGATTTAGCCTTATCCCGATGTGAGGACGCAGAACTCTATTCGGTAAAAGTTGAAAAATATCCAATAAAATTTGCCGGCAATAGACTGAAATCGGTAAAGAGTCAACTGAGTCGGGGTATAACCCTGCGGGTCAAAAAGGACGGCAAATTGGGATTCTCCTCCTCCAGCGACGACGATCACGGAGAAGAATTCGTGGAACGGGCTGTCAGATCGGCAATCCTTGGCCCTGCCTGTAATTTCGAATTCTTTAAATCTCCTGAAGTAGCCGATGTGGATCTGTTTGATCCCAGGTCTGTAACGGTGGAAATGGAAGAAGCGGTGGAAATGGGCGAGGGGATGATCCGGCGTCTGGTAAAGGAGATTCCCGGTTCCTACAGTGATGTTCACATAACCAAATATTTTATGGAAGTCTCCTATCTGGCAAAAGAGGTGGAGAAGACCTATTATAAAACCCTCTTTTCGGTTTATGTTTCCAACATGCAGGTCATGGAGGACGGTTTTATATATATCGATCAATGGGAATCCTCCTGCAAGGTTCCCCAGACTCCCATGCACCTGGTGGATCGGCTGGTGGAGAAGATCCCCCTGACCAAACAGGTCTATGAGATGCCTTCCCGTCCCATGACGGTCATATTCCACCCCAAGGCGGTGAGCAACCTGACCGAATGTCTGGAGGCGGGACTGTCGGGAACCAACCTGGTGTCGGGATCCTCCCCGGTGGAAGGCAAGGTGGGACAGCGGATATTAAATGAGAAGTTCACCATCATCGACGATCCCACCGCGAATTTCATGGAGGAATCGGAGACCTTCGATGCCGAGGGACTTCCCCGGAAGAAGCACTACCTGTATGAAAACGGCGTGTTAAAGAATTATCTCCTGGATCTGAAATCCGCCGCCCACCTGGGACTCCCCCCCAACGGATGTGCCAGTAGGGGTAAGGATTCGCCTCCCTCACCCAGGACGTCCAACCTGATCATCGAACCCGGCGATGTGCCTCTTTCCGATATGATCGGCAGTATCAAGGAAGGCATGATTGTGGAGGAAGTCATCGGCGGAGGGCAGAGCAACACCATAGCGGGGGAATTTTCTCTGAATGTGTCTCTGGGCTTCAAGATCGAGGACGGCAAGTTGAAGGGGAGGGTCCGCAACACCATGATAGCGGGTAATACCTATAACCTGCTGAAGGATAATCTCCTTTCCCTCAGCGATATGCCCATGACCCTGGGAGGTCTTTCCACCCCCTACATCATGTTCAAGGATCTGAGCGTATCGGGCAAGGGATAGTCAGGAGTTACTGTGGCTTTTTAAAAAAGTCAATTCCTGATGTTTTCTATGCTTCCTCAACGACAAAACAAAACGGACGAACATGAACCGTCGTCCGCTTTGTTTATATATCAACTTTTTTTATGTCTCTATTCTTCTTTACCCTTGATGACCTTGTGGATAAGTCCTACGGAGACTCCCAGGAGAGTTCCGCCGATGGCGCCCAGAGCCATACCGCCCAGCAGTCCGGAAGTGGGGCCGAATCGCTGGCTGTCGATGGTTTTGGTTACGTCGTGCATCCTCACCGAGCCGTCCTGGTTATATACGGGAACATCCCGATAAACCGGGTCTCCCCCCACCACTCCGCCGTTATTGGGATCGAAGTGGTAACTGTGCCAGTCCCAGTGGCTCCAGGAGTAGTAATCGCTGGGAATATTCCCCAGATGTTTGCTGGTCATGGTGGGTTCCTGCCAGGTAAGGGTGGCCTGCTTGGCGTGGGACATTTCCATTTTGCCTGCGTCGTATCCCAGATAGGCACCTATAGCTCCTCCCACTACTCCGCCGGTAACCGCCGCCTGGGTTCCGAAATCAGTACGAAGTTTTTCACCTGCCACCGATGCGGGACCGACGATGTTTTCTTTAATAAAGTTACTTATCTTGTCAACGGTTCTCTCAATAAAACCCGGTTTATGGGATTCGTAACCGTCTTTCGGTTCCTGAACGTTTTCCTCCACGGGTTTATGGGCAGGGGCTTTCTTTTCGTCGCTTTTACGGGTTGCCATCTGGTGATCGGTATGATTCACATTGCTGATATTCATTATTAATTCCCCCCCTGGATATGTTTTTTGATGGCCTTGTGGGTTACCGAGGATACCAGTCCCAGAAGGCTTCCTACCACGGCTCCTCCCGCCAGACCCGCCAACGCTCCCGTGATGGGAGTCCAGCCGCTGGTATGCTGATATTCGGGGGTGTTATAGGAACCTACCTGGGTATATCGGATGTCGGGTGAATAGTGATGCCAGTATCCGTCCACCACGTACCGGTCGTTATATTTGGCGTGTCCTTCGGAGTCGGTTCCCGCATATTCGTGTTCCGTGTGTCCCACTTCGCTGGTCCAGTGAGAAAACCCCACCAGTTTGGGATCCTGGATGGAGTGGTTCCTCTGGACTATATCCGCACTGTCCTTGGATACCTCCGTGTGTCCGCCTATAAGTCCCGCAACGGCACCAATGCCCGCCCCTGCGGTGGCTCCTATGGCCATGGCGGTTCCATGTTCGAATCTGCCGTAATCGCTCCCCCCCGCGTATCCCAGTTCTTTCTTATCGCCGGTGGGTTTGGACTTTCCGGTGATATTCTCCTTGATCCAGTCCTTGACTTTCGCCAGGGGGGATCTGCTTTCCGAACCGCCTACCTCCACCTGATCGGTCTGTTGCCGAACCGCTTCCCCGGTTTGGGGTTTATTCCGTTCTTTAACCAGGTCGGTATTGACGGGGGTGAACTGGTTGGATACCGGTATATTTTGAATATTCATGACCATTACCCCTTTGAATTTTATTTAATCCTGTTAGTCAGGCTCATCTATTTCAAAGTCTTCTTTCATTCTGATTATATCAGACTTTTTTGTTAAAATGAAGTAAATATTGTTAAATTTATGTTAATCCTGGGACAGATTCCCCTTGTCGCCGATTTTGCTCTCTTACCGAAAAGACCTCTCGCCGGTGAGAGGTCTTTTTTATTTAATTTTCTATATGTACTAATTATTAAGTCTTGCTCCGCTTTCGAAGGTCAACTGATATTTCTCCAATTCCGCCTGATACTTTTCTATCATGCTGTTCCCCATATCGACAGTGATTCCCAGATCCAGCATCTTGACCATGACTTCCTTGCGTTGTTCCTCTTTGACGCAGAGTTCCAGAAACTGGTCGTAGGCTTTGAAGGCTTCCTCGCTTTTGTGGAGGAACCGATAGGTATCGCCCAGTTTCAGATAGGCTTTGAACAGGTGGGGGTCGATCTGGGTGGCCCGGAGGAATTCTTCCAGGGCTTCTTCCAGGTTATAAGTTTCCAGATGGCATTCTCCCAGGGCGAAGTGGGTTTCGGGGGAGTCCGGTTTTACCACCAGAGCTCTGTTATATTGTTTTATGGCTTCGGTGAACCGGGATTTGGCCTGAAGGCAGAACCCCAGTCCCACTCTTGCATCGAAGGAATCGGGGTCGATCTTGAGGGCTTCTTTATAAAATTTCATGGCGGTGTCCCAGCGGTTGGCTCTTTTTGCGTTTTCACCCATTATTACCAAGTCTTTCTTGGCGTCGCTGATACTCTGTTTCCATTCCAGGGCATTGACGATTATAAGCAGAGATGCCAGAATGGAGACCATCATCAGCACCTTGACGTGAACTACCTGAGAAAAATAAGATATGCCGCAAGCGACGAGAAGCCACAAGGACAGAACGATTACAATCAAAGTTTTCTTATTGGCTTTCTTAACTATTTCCACAATGAAAACCTCACATATTATTGCATATTAAAACTTAATCCAAGATAGGATAAACCAAAACCGGACCTATACAGTCCTGCCGACACCCGGTTGTTCCCCTGCTGAGTTGCTAAAATTACCTTGATCGTCCGCCTGTTTTATAATTTTTTCCTTGACCCTTCTTCACCTTCGCTCCCTGTTTTTATTTACCCTTATTACGGAAGAAAACTTTATTATTCCACTAGATTATATAAGAAAAGCCCGAAAAAATCAGGCTCTAAATGTTAAATTATTGTTAAAAGATTATCACAAATTTGTAAACCACAGTCCCGGTCAGTCAAGGGGGCAGTAAAATAAATTTCCAGATTTATACTCTATGCAGTGAGTCCCGATTTAAGGGCCCAGTCCCCGGGTATCGTTGTAGTAGGGTTGATTTTCATCCAGATGGACTTCCGAGTGGTTTGTGCCGTTGCATGAGACCGTATAGTTCTGACCGTCAATCTCGTATCCTGCTGAATAGGTGTCCCTTCCCACCGAGGGACAGGTAGGAACCGTGGATATGAAGGACGGGGTCAGAGTTGTGAGATCCTCCGGATAAGCCTCATAATCGGTATGATAAAGACGGACTGCAGTGGCTATATTCCTCAGATTGCTCTGGCACGCGGTCAGTTTGGATTTGTACAGGGCCAGACGGACATTGGGGATCATCAGTTGAACTATGGATGCCAGTATAAAAACGACAGTTAACATCTCGATCAGATTGAATCCCTTTTGTTTTCGCCACTCTTTTATTTTCATCTCTTTTCACCTCCTTTGAATATTGATTTTATTCATCCAGTTCCCAGGGATGTAAAACGCCGATCTTTTCCACGGAAGATTCCTCTTCCCGTTTTGTCTGAACCTTATCCTTTTGCTCAGTGGATTCACCGTTTAAAACCATTATATCCTCTTCGTCCTCAGTCGGATAAACGGGAGATTTGAATTCCATATCCTCGTCCTCTTCCTGTTGTCCATCGTCCTTCATCATATCCAGGGGGGAAAGTTTTGCTCCCGATGTCAGTTCTTCAACCGAAATTTCTTCTTCCTCTTCCTCCTCTTTTTCCTCTTCCTCTTCCTCCTCCTCTTCCGCTTCCGGGGTTTCTTCCGCAGGGGGGCGGGACATTTCGGTCTCTATCTTTTCCTGCAGAACTTCCGCCTTGAGTTTCTCTTCCTCCTGTTTCCGGTTTTCCTCTCCGGTGATGATGGCATCCAGTTCCTCCTTATAGGCGGGGTTGCACTCCACCGACAGGGAGGTGATCTTCTCCAGAAGAGTCCGGCGGACGCGGGGGTTGCCCGAAGCTTTTTCCATGTATTGCTCATAATATGCCAGAGCCGATTTGTCGTCATTTTTGATTTTCATGATATCCCCCATGAAGAGGCAGACTTCCGGATAATGGGGTTTCAGTTCCAGCACTTTTTTAAAGGTTTCCAGGGCGTCATCGATCTTTCTTTCCTCGTAGTAACATACTCCCAGCAAAAACATGGCGTTGACCGCGTTGGGTTTCATCTGCAGGGCTTTTTTGTATTCATCGATAGCCTTGCCGTATTCCAGCATTTCTCTCCGGCAATAGCCGATACCCATCTGGGCTTCGAAGTTCCCGGGTTCGAAAAAGAGGGCTTCGGTAAAATAGTGGAGTGCCGATTGCCATTGACGGCTCTTGACCGCTTCCTCCGCCTTCTGGATATTAGCGGCGGCGGAATTCTTCACGTTGTTTTTTGCTTCGTTCAATTGCAGGGCTATAAAAACCAGACTTCCCACTCCGGTAAAGAGGAGCCCTCCCACGCCGATACTTTTCATGGCGAAGGACATGAGAGTAAACAGCACTATGGCCCCCAGCAGCAGGATATACACCACAGTCTTTTTACCCGCTTTTTTCACAATATCCATAACTTTTCCCGTTCCTTCATACTTTTCTCCTGATGCACCGTCGGACTCCGATTCCGGCACAGGGCTATGCCACCGCCTCTGTTTTTCATGAATCCGGTCCGGGTCCCGAATATAACAGATTGGATTTGCCATATATGAGCGAATCAAAAAAATGAAAAACCTTCAAATAGAAAGCAAAAAAGGAAACAACCCCAAAAGGGCTCTTTCCTACAATTTCAATTCAATCCCTATACCCATATTATACCCAAAAATCGGAAAAACCGCCATTAATTCATGAAAAAAAATTGCAGCAAAAGTCCGTCGGGGGGACTCTTTTTTTATCCTCTTGAAATCCTGCGGGATTGTGATACCATAAAAGAAGCCAGAAGTCAGAGACCCTCACCGATTTCAGGGGTTGTCGTGCAGTCCGAGGTCAGAGATCGGAAATCGAAAATAAGAAACGGAAAAAGGGATCAATATGAAAAAGCAATTTTCTGTTTATATAACTTTATTTTTTCTTACAGGTTTGTTTCTCCTTTTGTTTCTACTCCCGACCGGGTGTGGCAATAAAAAAAGTCCTGCATCGGCTACCCAGGAGAAAATAGAGGATAATAAAGCAAATGAGAAGGGGGAAGGCGAGTCTCCCGTGGTGTTCAATGAAACCCGACTCCGTTCCAGAGAAGGCAAAGGAATCAAATGGGAACTGACTGCCAAAAACATTCAATACTTCCAGGAAGGCAAGACCGCTACCGCCGAGGTTATCACCTGCACCTTCTTCGACGAGAAACAGAAGGAGGTCTTAACCCTGGTGGCCAAAGGAGCGGAAGTGGATATCGAGACCAGTTCCCTCCGGTTCAGGGGAGAGGTCGTGGCCACCACCCCCAAAGGCGAAACCCTGACCGTTCAGAAACTCCAGTGGAACGGCACCAGCAAACAACTGGAAGGAGAATCGGCGGTGAAACTGGAGCGGGACAAGTCGGTTTTGACCTCGGAGACCATGACCGCCGATCCTGAACTGAAAGAAGTCAGATTCAACAAGAACGTTCAGGCAAAATCCAAAGACGGGGAAACCCTTTCCGTGGGGAAACTCCGGTGGGACGGCAAAGGCAAAAAACTTATCGGAGAAGGCTCGGTGCGTCTGGAGAGGAAAAACGTCATAATGACCGCCCGACGGGTGGACGCTGACATCGATATGGAGAATATTCAACTGACGGGAGATGTGAAAGTCCTTTATCCCGATGCGGAAAAGGTGCTGAACTTTTAATTTAGGACAAGGATTTGCAAATGAAGATCCGATTGGAAAATCTGGTAAAAATATATAACAAGAGAAGAGTGGTGGACGGCATCTCCCTGGAAGTAGGCAAAGGGGAGATCGTAGGGCTGTTGGGTCCCAACGGAGCCGGCAAGACTACCACCTTTTATATGGTAGTGGGACTGGTGAAACCGGGAGAAGGGCAGGTTTTTATTGACGATAAGGAGATCACTTCCCTTCCCATGCACAAACGGGCGAGAATGGGCATCGGCTATCTTGCCCAGGAGACTTCCATATTCCGTCGGTTGTCGGTGGAGGAGAACCTGCTGCTGATCTGGGAAATGATGGGAATGTCCAAAAAGGAGCAAAAAAACCGTCTGAGAAAACTGCTGGATGAATTCGGACTGACCCGGCTTTCAAAACAGAACACCATGTCCCTGTCGGGAGGAGAACGCAGGAGAGTTGAAATTGCCCGCGCTCTGGCCTCGGAACCCCATTTCCTTTTGCTGGACGAACCCTTTACCGGCATCGACCCCATCGCTATCGGAGATATCCAGGACATCATAAATCATCTTAAAACCAAAGGGATCGGCATCCTCATCACCGACCACAACGTCCGGGAAACCCTGACCATCACCGACCGATCCTATATTATCCACAACGGCAGGATCCTGGTGCAGGGAACCTCGGAAATGATTGCCGGGGATCCCACCGCCAAGAAATATTACCTGGGAGAAAAATTCCACTTCGATATCCCCCCGGAAAACCATACCAAACCCCTGGTAGGCTCCGGAATGAGAGAAAAGAAGTGAAATTCCCCCGCCCGACGGCAAAATATTTACTCCCTTACCACAAAAGACCCAATCCAGAGGTAAACCGTAACAAAAATGAAAATTCTTGATAGATATATAATAACCGAGCTGCTGTCGCCTCTTCTGTTCGGCATAACCACCTTTACCGTGCTGTTCATCGCCGGAGGACAGCTCTTCGTGGTTACCAAGATGATCGCGGAAGACAACGCCTCCTTCAACACCGCCATGACCTATATGGTCAATACCCTGCCGGCCATTCTGGTCTTCACTTTCCCCATGGCGGTTCTGCTGGCGGCTCTTTTATCCTTCGGCAGACTGTCGGGGGAAAGCGAACTGGTGGCTTTAAAAGCGGGAGGCATCAGTTTTCTCCGGATAGCCACCCCTGCTTTTCTTCTGACGTTTGTCATCGCCTTGTTTGCCTTATATCTCAACAACGAGGTATCCCCCAATTCCACCTTCATAGCCCAGAATATCCTCATCGATCAGTTAACCAAAAACGACGAGAAGATCCGGGAAAACATGGTCATCAAGGATACCCAGGACGACATGGATCGGGTCATATTCTCCAAACGACTCATCGCCCTGGAAAACCGCATGGAACACGTCACCATCCAGTATTTCAAGGACGGCAAGAGACTGAGGGAAGTCTATGCGGAAAACGTCTATTATGATCCCCAGCAGAACAAATGGTTCCTGAAAGAAGCCCGCATCTGCGATTACGACGAAAAACAGGAAATCCGCTACGACTCCGTATCCAGGGAAGTCTATCTCCCCCTGGACAAAAAACCCCTGGACTTTATCAACGACCGGGAACGCCGACCCGAAGAAATGAACATGGCCATGCTGAGAAAAAAACTGGACGAGATGAAAACCAAGGGATTCAGCGATGAATATGACATAAAAAGATATAACGAATACCTGGTATCCTACCACCAGAAAATCTCCGTCCCCTTCACCTGCTTCGTGTTCGGCCTCTTCGGAGTCCCCCTGGGGATCCGTCCTCAACGCACATCCAAAGCCATCGGACTGGGAGTCAGCATCGTTTTTATATTCGTTTACTACGTCTTCATGACCATCGGCATGGCTTTCGGAAGAAACGGCTATCTGGATCCCTTCTTGGCAGCCTGGATGCCCAACATTCTCTTCGCCATAGCAGGCATAATCCTCACCGTCCGGGTCTCCCGCCAATAACAGGAGGATAAATCGCCCGAATTCCGTCCTCAACGGCTTTTCATCGTCATTCTCGGCTATCGGGGGACGGCAGAAGGAATTGGGAAGAGTTTAACTAAATGTAATACGGGAAATATTTGCCATGCCGGAATAGATCCGGGAACAGGTTTAAATCGAAAGGGGAATCCGAATATGGGAAAAATAAAGTTTGGAACCGACGGCTGGAGAGCCATAATGTGCGAGGACTTCATATTTCATAACGTGGAAATGGTTACCCAGGGCATCGCCGATTATATCCTGAGTGAAGGCAAGGAGAAACGGGGACTGGTTATCGGCTACGATACCCGGTTCTTCTCGGATCGGTTCGCTTTCCGTTCGGCAAAGGTACTCAACGCCAACGGCATCCGGGTTTATCTGACCCATCAGGATACCCCCACGCCGGTAACAGCGTTTTCCATCCTGGATAAGGGTTGTGCAGGGGCGCTGATGTTTACCGCCAGCCACAATCCCCCCGAATATAACGGAATAAAATTCATTCCCGAAAACGCAGCCCCCGCCCTGCCGGAAGTTACCGACAAACTGGAAGGCTTCCTGCAGGAAGTGCTGAAGACGGAAACGGTCAAAACCCTCACCGATGATGAATTCAGAGAAAAAAATATGACCGTCTTTTTCGAACCTGAAAAACCGTATCTGAAACACATCAAAAATATTATCGACTCCAGAGAAATCAAAAAAGCCGGTTTAAAAGTAATCTATAACCCCATGTTCGGCACGGGAAGAAATTACGTCCCCCAGGTTCTGTCGGAACTGACCGACTTTACCGCCATCAATTCCCACATCGATCCCTACTTCGGCGGAACCATGCCCGAACCCAAGGCGGAACTGCTGCAGGATCTGATTCAAAAAGTCAGGGAAACGGAAGCCCACCTGGGACTGGCCACCGACGGCGACGCGGACCGTTTCGGCGTCATCGACAGCGACGGCACTTTCATAAACCCCAACCAGGTACTGACCCTCCTCTATCTCCACCTGATGAAGAACCGGGGACTGAAAGGCTCCGCCACCCGCACCGTCGCCACCACCCACCTGCTGGACAAGATCGCCCGACACTACGGATATGACGTGATCGAAACCCCGGTAGGATTCAAATATTTAGGCAACAACCTTTTAAGAGACGACATCATCATCGGCGGCGAGGAGAGCGGCGGACTCACCATCAGCGGCCATATCCCCGAAAAAGACGGAATTCTTGCCGTCGCTCTTATCACCGAAATCCGGGCCATGGAAGGCAAACCCCTGACCAAAGTACTGCAGGATATTTATGCCCGATTCGGCACCGTCCATAGCAACCGCATAGATCTCCACTGCACCGAGGAACACAAACAAAACTTCTTCGTGCAAATCAAGAAGAATCCCCCCGATAAAGTGGGCAATTTCAGAGTAACCAAGGTCAACCCCATCGACGGCATCAAACTCTACATGGAAGACGGTTCCTGGTTGCTCTTCCGTCCCTCCGGCACCGAACCCCTGGTGAGAATCTATATGGAAGCCCCCTCACCGGATCGGTTGTCTGCCCTGTCAGAAGAAGCCGCAAAAATATTCGCGAAAGAAAAAGTTAATACATAATATTTATGACAAAATGAAGAACTAAAATCCTTTGCTACAACATTTGTTTAAAAAGGTGGGGTCTGTATGGTTTTAAAACCCACGGAAAGTGAAAAAGGCGCCTATTCGGGCTGTCTGACTTCTTCTGTAATAGGCACTATAGCCGGAGCCCTGGCGGGACAGTATTTCATGAGCTCCATGCTCAAGAGTTTACCTCCCGAAATGCCTGCGAAAGATATAATGGGAGCCATCATAGGAGGCGTGGCGGGACTGTTTCTGGGAGGGATAATAAGTCTTATCTTATCTGCCTTCTCCTCGAAAACCGAGAAGGAAAAGGATGAATTCTAAAAATGGACACCAATCAAGTAAATAATTCCGATCTTCAACAAAGCAATAAAAAAAATAACGGTAACGGTAACGGCAAAAATTCCCTGGCTTATTCCGCCGAGGATATCCGGATCCTGGAAGGACTGGAAGCGGTCCGCATGAGACCCGCCATGTATATCGGCTCCACTGGTCCCAGAGGACTCCACCACCTGGTCTTCGAAGTGGTGGACAACGCCATCGA
>Ga0067045_1029841_pt1 | contig 18111 bp, 9 predicted proteins | sample TerdegcTABiofilm_FD_59184 | JGI IMG/M metagenome (GOLD analysis project Ga0067045, IMG submission 59184) | Combined Assembly of (Gp0054472, Gp0054536) Wastewater bioreactor microbial communities from Singapore -Terephthalate degrading... | reverse complement strand
AGAATGAAGGCTGGGCGAAACTGGCTCGTCATCTCAACGCGGAGATCGACGAGGAGTTGATCGAGGCCTATCGCGGCACGCTGTCGCTGCCCTTCGAGCCGGGCATCCACAAGCGCATCGCCGTCAAGATTGTGGACGACCGGGGCATCGAGAGCCTGAAGGTTATCGGGCTGGAGTGATACCATGCTAACCAAGCTAACCATTCGCAATTTCAAGCTCTTTGAAAACGTCGAAATCGAACTAGGCGATTGCGTTGTTTTCATAGGCCCGAACAACGCGGGGAAAACCTCCGCCCTGCAGGCGCTAGCCCTCTGGGATCTTGGTGCCAAGCGCTGGCTGGAAAAGCGCGGCGGCGGCGCGGTGCCCGAGAAACGGCCGGGCGTGACCATCAACCGGCGCGACCTCATTACCGTGCCGGTTCCCGTGGCCAATCTGCTTTGGCGCGATCTGCACGTCCGCGAAGGCAGCCGCCAGGACGGCAAGACCCGCACACAAAACGTGCTCATCGAGATCACCGTTGAGGGTGTGGACCAGGGGAAGACCTGGACGTGCGGGCTGGAGTTCGATTACGCCAACGAAGAGTTCTTCTACTGTCGACCGCTGCGTACAGCGCATGGCCAGAGACTGGAAGTCCCGTTGCATCTTGCCGAACTTCACCTGGCGTACCTGCCGCCGATGTCCGGTCTGTCCCCCCGCGAAGACCGGTTGGAGCTGGGCACGATCAACGTGCGGCTCGGCGAGGGCCGCACGGCGGAGGTGCTGCGCAACCTGTGCTGGCAGGTGCTGGAGTCCGAGAACGGGCAAAAGAAATGGGAGCGCATCGTCGAGCGCATCGAGGCTCTGTTCGGCGCCCGGCTCAACGAGCCGCGTTACATCAAGGAGCGTGGCGAAGTCGTCATGGACTACCGCACGCGCGAGGGGATCACGCTCGATCTTTCGGCGAGCGGGCGCGGCCAGCAGCAGACCCTGCTTCTGCTCGCGCACATGGCCGTGAATCCGGGCGCGGTGCTGCTGCTCGACGAGCCTGACGCGCACCTGGAGATTTTACGGCAGCGACAGATTTACCAGGCGCTGACCGATCAGGCGGGGGAGACAGGAAGCCAGATCATCGCCGCCAGTCATTCGGAGGTCATCCTCAACGAGGCGGCTGACCGCGACATGGTGATCGCCTTCGTCGGTCAGCCGCACCGCATCGACGACCGCGGCAGCCAGGTACTCAAGGCGCTGCGCGAAATCGGCTTCGAGCACTACTACCTTGCCGAAGAGACGGGCTGGGTGCTGTATCTCGAAGGCTCGACCGACGTGGCCATGCTGCGCGCCTTTGCGTCTATCCTCAATGATCCTGCGCAAGAATACCTGGAGCGGCCCTTTGTCCACTACGTTGGCAACCAGCCGCGCAAGGCGCAGGAGCATTTTTACGCCCTGCGTGAGGCCAAGCCGGACCTGGTTGGCATCGCCATCTACGACCGGCTAGAAGTGAACCTTCCGGACGACCCCAAGTTGGTGCAACGGATGTGGACGCGGCGCGAGCTGGAGAACTATCTGTGCCAGCCGGAGACGCTGGTCCGCTTTGCCGAGGATCAGGGCCACAGACAGCAAGGGGCGCTCTTCGGCGCGGCATGGCGCACGGCCATGGAGGAGGCGATCCGGCAGGTCGAGAACGCGTTGCGGACTCTGGGCAAGGACCCGTGGAGCGAGGACATCAAGGCGAGCGACGATTTCCTCGATCCGTTATTCAAACAGTTCTACGAACGGCTCGGTCTACCGAATCCCATGAGCAAGACCGATTACCACGCGCTGGCGGTTTTCGTGCCGCAAGAGGCGATTGACAGCGAGATTCGCCAGGTGCTCGACGCCATCGTCGCTGTGGCCAGCGCCGCCAGACCGCGAGGGGCCGCGTGATGGGCAGGACCACCATCGACCGCCTGATCATCAACTCCCCCTACGAGGAGCCAGCGCGTCACTGGCGCTACGAGCGCGAGACGCGCACCTTCGATCTGGTCGAGGGCCGCCGCCCGGCGGGCTACGTGGTGGCATCGGGTGATTCCAGGGCCTTCGATGACCCCGGCATCTTCGTGGAGATTCCCCTGGTCAACCAGATTCGCCCGCGGGTCAAGGCCTGGCGCGAGGCGGGGTATCCGGGCGTTTCCAGCATCAGCAAGCGGCTGCTCGATCACTGGCGCGACCCGGAGGAGTTCGATGCGCGGCGCTTCTTCTTCTGTCAGCTGGAAGCCGTCGAGACGCTGATCTGGGTCACCGAAGCGCCCGCCGCCGAGCGTGTGGGCATCGAGATTCCCGGCGACGGCGGGGCCTTTGCGCGGCAGTGCTGCAAGATGGCGACCGGCACCGGCAAGACCATCGTCATGGCGATGGCGATCGCCTGGCACATCCTCAACAAGGTGGCCAATCCGCAGGACGCACGCTTTTCCAAGAACGTGCTGGTCGTTGCGCCCGGACTGACGGTGAAGAGCCGCCTGGCCGTGCTGGAGCCGGCGAGCGCGGGCAACTACTACGAGGCGTTCAACATCGTGCCCTCGGCCCTGCTCGACAAGCTGCGGCAGGGCAAGGTGCTGATTCGCAACTGGCACGCGCTGGCCTGGGAGACCGCGCAGCAGGTCAAGAAGCGGAAGAGCGTGGACAAGCGCGGAGTCAAGAGCGATGAAGCCTACACCCGCGAAGTGCTGGGCGAGATGGCGAATGCCCGCAACCTGCTCGTGATCAATGACGAGGCGCATCACGCCTGGCGCGTCAACTGGGAGGCGGAGGGCAAATACCTGCGCCAGCGCGACCTCAAAGACAGCGCCGAAGAAGCCACCATCTGGATCGGCGGGCTGGACCGGCTGCATCGCGCGCGGGGCATCCTCACCTGCCTCGACTTTTCCGCTACCCCCTTCACGCCGTCGGGCAAGAAGAGCAGCGAGGAGGCGCTCTTCGGCTGGATCGTCAGCGACTTCGGCCTGAACGATGCCATCGAATCGGGACTGGTGAAGACCCCGCGCGTGGTGGTGCGCGACGATGCCGTGCCCGATGCCAGGACCTACAAGTCGCGGCTTTATCACATCTACAACGACCCGGATGTGAAGGACGACCTGAACCGACGCGCCAACCCCGAGGAGCCGCTGCCCGACCTGGTGCTGAATGCCTACTACCTACTGGGCTACGACTGGCGCGAGGCACAGAAAGCCTGGGCCGCTGCCGGGCTGCCCACGCCTCCGGTGATGATCACCGTCTGCAACCGCACGGAGACCGCCGCGCGGGTCAAACACGCCTTCGATTCGCGCCGCATCCACATCGACGAGCTATGCGACCCGGAGCGAATTCTGCACATCGATTCGAAGGTGCTGGATCAGGCGGAATCACAGGAAGAAGCGGCCGCACCGCCGGAGACACCGGACGAGAACGAGCAGGAAGGGGAGAACGACGCGCCGGTCGAGCGCAAGTTGACCAAGGCGGAGCAGGCGGAACTGCTGCGTCAGACCGTGGACACGGTGGGCAAGGCCGGACAGCCCGGCGAGAAGATCCAGAATGTCATCTCGGTCGGCATGCTGAGCGAGGGCTGGGACGCGAAGACCGTAACCCACATCATGGGGCTGCGCGCCTTCGCGTCGCAGCTTCTGTGCGAGCAGGTGGTGGGGCGCGGCTTGCGGCGCACGTCCTACGAACTGAACCCGGAGACGGGACTGTTTGAGCCGGAGTACGTCAACATCTTCGGCGTACCTTTCACCTTCCTGCCGCACGAGGGGGGCGAGGACGGCCCACCGCCGCCCCCCACACCCAAGACCGCGGTCGAACCGGACCCGGCCAAGGCGGAGTTCGAAATCCGCTGGCCGAACGTCGTGCGCATCGAGCGCGTGTTTCAACCCAGGCTGACGCTGGATTGGTCGAAGGCGCGTCCGCTGGAGCTGAACGCGGCAGAGACCCGTAAAGTGGCTGAACTTGCGCCGATCCTCGAAGGCAAGCCCGATGTGACAAATACCAATCTCATTAAGCTGGAGCACCTGGCGCGGGAGTTCCGCACCCAGCGTATCATCTTCGAGACCGCCCGGGACGTGTTCGACCAGATGAAGCCGACCTGGCGGGGTAGCCGCGAGGTACTGCTGGCGCAGTTGGTGCGTATTGTCGAGCAGTTCATCCGCTCCAACCGGATCGCCATTACGCCGCCCCTCTTCTACCAGGACGAACTTCGCCGTCGGCTGATCGTCACGCTGAACATGTCACGGGTCGTGCAGCATGTGTGGGAGGCGGTGCGGCAGGAGAACACCGAGAGGCTCAGCCCGGTCTTCGACCGCGACCACCCGATCCGCTCAACGGGCGAGATGCGCACCTGGTACACCGGCAAGCCGTGCGAGCGCACGAAGAAGTCGCACATCAACGTCTGCGTCTACGACAGTACGTGGGAGGCATCGGACGCCTTCGTCCTCGACGACAGCGACGCGGTGGCAGCCTGGGTCAAGAACGACCATCTCGGCTTCGAAGTGCTCTACGTTTATCGCGGGGTCGTCCGGAAGTATCGGCCCGATTTCCTCGTGCGGCTGAAGAGCGGCGACATGCTCGTTCTGGAAACGAAGGGGCAGGACACCGAACAGGATAGGGTAAAGCGCCGCTACCTGGACGAGTGGACACAGGCTGTCAACGCCCACGGCGCCTTCGGACGCTGGCGCTCGGCGGTGGCGCATCACTCCGGCGAGATACGGGACATTCTGATGCAAAACCAGGAAGCGCGAGCGGGAGGCTAACAACCGGTTGCAGCGGAGGGACCGCTGCCTGCCTGTCGGCAGACAGGCGCGGCCCGCCGCTGAACCGGAGCGTTGGGCAGCACATGCGTTTTGCTTTCCGCAATCCCTCGCTCGCGGATATCGGCCAAGCGGCGCTGGTTGGGCGGCTGCTCGAGGCCCCTCACCGACGGAGGAAGCTGTTCGCCATTGAGGGGATGCCGCGGGACCTGGTCTTCCGCACGCGGGCAGGTCTTGGCGGCCTGCCAGGTTCGCCAAGGGGCGACGTCGACATCCTGGACGGTGGCCGTGCGAGCGAAGGACGCTCCGCCGTCCGCACGCTCCGCGGCCGCGGCCAACGGCAGGCAACTGGTGAGCGGGCCGGATGCTGAGTAGCTTTGCCGTCGCGCTGCGGGGCCGTCCGCAGGCTGCACTGGACGACATCGGGGGCCACGGGCGCAGTAGCGGCCAGGCCGAACCGAACCACGGTGCCGGGTGCGGCGATTCGGCACCATGCCGAGAGAGGGGTGCCCATGGTCGATCCTGACGTAACGCTGCCGGACGAGTCGCGCCACTATGCCTTGCGCCACTACCGCAGCGTGTTCGCCCTGCCCGTGTGGCCCGAGCTGCGGGAGTGGCAGCGCGAACGCGAGCGCATCCGGCAACACCTGCTGTTGTGTGCCGGCCTGAACGAACGCATTGCTGCGTTTCGGGCTCGCGGCCGCGTGGTGAAGACGTTCGCGCACGCGGGGCTGACCATCGAGAATCTGTGCATCGAGACGCTGCCCGGGCTGTACGTGATCGGGAATCTGTACCGTCCGAGCCGGCCGCAGGGCCGGCTTCCCCTGGTGCTGCACCCCCACGGACACGCCATGCGGGCGCGCACGGTGCCGCTGGACTCGTACTCGGTCCCGCACCGGGCCATGAACCACGCGCTGCTCGGTTTCGCTGCCTTCGCCTATTCGATGATCGGCTACGACGAGGACGCCGCCCAGCTCGAGCACCGCAGCCTGTTGGTGGGCCCCGAGAAGGAGATCTGCAACACGCTCGGTCTGAGCATGTTCGGGCTGCAGTTGAACAACTCGATCAAGGCGCTGGACTATCTATGTGCGCGCCCCGACATCGACCCGGAGCGCATCGGCTGTACCGGCGAATCGGGCGGCGGCACGCAGACCTACTTCCTGGCGGCGGCGGACGAACGCGTGCGGGTAGCGGCGCCCGCAGTGATGCTGTCTGGGCACTTTCAGGGCGGCTGCGTGTGCGAGAACGCGCCGCTGCTCCATCTGCGCTACAGCAACCTGCACTACGCGGCGCTGATCGCGCCGCGGCCGCTGTTGCTGCTCGGTTGCACCGGGGACTGGACGCACCACGTGCGCGAGCGCGAGTACGCCTGCCTGCGGTCCCTGTACGCCCAGTACGGGGCGGAAGACGCGATCGCCTGCTTCTACCAGGACGAGCAGCACAACTACAACCGCCGCGCGCGCGAGCGGGTCTACAACTGGATGGCGCAGTGGCTGCTGGACCGCCGTGCGGGGCGGCCGTTGCGCGAGGCCGATACGCCCGTGCCCGAGACCGCCGCGCTGCGGGTGTTCAGTGCTCCTGTGCCTCCGTACAAGGGGGCCATCAGCAGCCAGGCCCAACTCGTGCAGACCTGGCGGCGCCTGCATGCGGTCCCTGCCGCTCCAGCGGCGGTGGCCGATGTGCTGCAGTTGGAGCTGCCGCCGCGCGACGACATCCTGGTGCGCGGCCAGACTCCCCGGTACATCGCCCGCCGAGATCGCACCACGCTGCACGCCATCCACTACGGCCGCTTCTCGGAAGACAGCAGTCTGCAGTGCCGCTTTGTGCTGCCGGCGCACGGCGGTGCTGCCTTGCTGGTGGTGCGCTCGTGGCCGGACGCGACGGCCTGGCGGCAGTTCGCGGACGCTCCGCCGGCGCCGGTGCGCCAGCTCATCGAGGCTGGGTACGGGCTGCTGCTGCCGCTGCTGTACGGGCAGGATGCTGTCCCCGCGGTGGACGCCTGGCGGCAGGTCAAGGATGCCAGCTACCTGGCGACGACCTACAACCGCACGGAGGCCATGCACCGGGCTGGGGACATCGTCACCACGGTTCGCCTGGCGCAGTTCGAGCTGGGCATTCGGCCGCAGCGGTTGGCCATCGTGGCGGACGGCGACCTGGGCTTGGTCGGCATGGCGGCGTGGGCTTTCCTGTGCTCCCGGCTGCGCATGGGGCCATTCGCCGCTGACATGGGTGGGGTGGACCTGGCGGATCCGGGGGTGTGGGCCCAGCGCGCGTACTTCCCATTGCTGTTGGGTGCGGGCGGGGTGCCAGCGCTGGCAGCTCTGGCCGGCCCGGGCAAGGGTGTGGTCCGGGGCGTGCCGTTGTCCTGCCGGCGGCTGTTTCCGCCATCGCTCCGGACCAGCGCGGCGGGTGCCGATCTGGCGGCGCTGCTGGGGGCGGCGCGCCGACTGCTGCGAGACTGACCCGGGAAGGAATCGCGCATGTCCGAGCTGCCGGCGGAAGACGAGCGCATCGTCGCCGAGGATCTGGACTTTCCCCCGCCAGGGGCTTCCCGTGGGCCGACGGATCTGGCGCGGTTCCGGCTGCACCTGGTCGGCCACGCGCACATCGATCTGGGATACCGCTGGAATCAGGGCGAGACCGTGCACTACGTGGCGCCCTGGACCTTCCGGGGCGTTCTGGATCTGATGGCGCGTACCCCTGGCTTCACCTTCTGCCAGAGCCAACTGTATCTGTACGAGGCGATGCGGCGCGAGTACCCGGAGCTGTGGGCGCGTCTGCGGGCAGCGATCGATGCAGGTCGCTGGGAAGTGGTCGGCGGAGCGTGGTGCGAGTACGACGCGATCCTGCCCTCGGGCGAGGCGGTGATCCGCCAGCACCTGCACGGGGTCCGGTGTGCGGCCGAGACGTTGGGAGTCACCGAGCACCGGGTGGCGTTCGTGCCCGACTCCTTCTGCGGCCACGCGGCCACCCTGCCGCAGATTCTCGCCGGTTGCGGTTTCTCCTACTACATCTTCGGCCGCGGGCTGCCGCAAGACCCGGCTGCCCCCGAACGCACCCGGCGCGCCTTTCGCTGGGCAGGACCGGACGGCAGCGAGCTGATCGCCTATCTGCCGTTCGGGCCGTACGCGACCCCGCCGTTGACCCCGCAGTTCATGGAAGGCTACCGGCCCTACGCGGCGACCTCCGTGTCCGACGAGGAGCTGGTGCTGTACGGGGAGGGCGATCACGGCGGTGGACCGCGCGACGCGGAGATCGAGGCGCTCAAGGCTCTGGCGGGGCAGCCGCGCAGTCCGCGCTGGCAGTACAGCACGGTGCACGGATTCTGTGCGGCGGCCTTCGACGCGCCGACGGTCAGCCGGCTCGAGGTCTACCGGGGCAATCTCGGTGGGTTTGCCACGGGCGCGCTGACGTCTCAGGCGTACAGCAAGCGCCGCAATCGCCAGCTCGAGAAGAAGCTGCTGGCGGCCGAGGCCACGGCGCTGATCGGCACCCTGCTGTCGCGCAAGCCCGCGTTTCCGCGCCTGGAGGTCCGGCAGTTGTGGCGCCGGCTGTTGACGGAGCAGTTCCACGACATCCTGCCAGGGACGTCGGTGGCTGCGGTGTACCGGGACACCGCGGCTGCGCACGACGAGGTCGAGACAGGGTGCGACTGGCTGCTGGCCGACGGTTTCGCGCGTCTGCGCTCGCGTCTGGATACGCGCGGCGATGGGGTCTGCGCGGTGGTCTACAATCCGGATCTGGTGCCCGTCGCCGGGCCCTTTCGCCTCCCGTTTCCCGACTGGCTGGCTACCGCTGAGCGCAGCCGGGCGCACCACCGCCTGGTGGACGACGAGGGCCACGAGGTGCCGTGGTGCGCGGACGACGAGGCAGTCCTGTGTGCCGGCGAGCTGCCGTCGCTGGGGTACCGGACGTACCGCTGGGTCCCGCGCGAATCGGCACCGGCGTCCGCCCGGCCGTCTGCACCGGCGGCCACGTTCGCACCGGCTGACGGCCTGCTGGAGAGCCCTCGGTACCGGGTCTGGTTCGATATGCGCAGCGGCGATCTGTTGGGCCTGGAGCACCGCGCGACCGGGCGCCAGTGGCTCGCCGAGCGCAGCAATGTGGTGCTGCTCATCCCGGAGATGGGTATCGCCACTGCGTGGGTGCTCGCTCCAGGCGGCGAACCGCTGGCGCTCGAGACGGTGGAGCCACCACACTTGGTGGCCGCCAACCCGCTGTTCGTGCGCATCGCCACGGTCGCGCGCAGCGCTGCGTCGGTGTTCCGGCGCGAGGTCACGGTGTACGCCGATCAGGATCGAGTCGACTTTCGGCTGGCAGTGGACTGGCACGAGGGCAACGCCCTCCTCAAGCTGGGATTCGCGCCGGCATTGGCAGCACCCGAGGTGCGCGCGGCGCTGGCCCACGGTGGCGTCCGCGTGGAGGACCCCGAACGGGAGTTCTGCTGCCACGACTTTGTCGATCTGAGCGATGGCGAGCAGGGCCTGGCATTGCTGAACGATGGCGCGTACGGCTGCTGCTTTGGCGGCGGCCAGTTGCGGCTGTCGGTCATGCGCACGGTGCGCGACATGGATCCGCAGATGGCCCAGGGCGCCCACGAATTGCGCTACGCCCTCTATCCGCACGCCGGCCCTGGGCCCGACGCCGTCCTGTTGGCCCAGGCGACGGCGATGGAGCAGCGCGTCCTGGCTGCCTTCGAACCGGCACATCCGGGTGGCATCAAGTCGTGGGGCCGGTTCGACAACTCGCAGCCGCTGCCGGCGCGGCAGCGCTTGGCCGGGGTGGCGCCGGATCACGTGGTGCTGTGTGCCTTCAAGCTGCGCGAGGAGGACTGGGCTCCGTTCAGCCTCGTGGCGCGCGTGCGCGAGACCGCCGGTCGACCCACGGAGTGCCGCCTGGAACTGCCCGTGCCGGTGACCCGGGCGGTGGCGGCGGACCATTTGGAGCGTCCGCTCGGGGAGGAACTGGAGATCTCCGGACGGTGCGTGCGCGTGCCCCTCCGGCCGTTTGCGATGCGGACCGTGCTGGCCAGCGTCTAGGTGCGGATCGGCGGACGACGGCAGGCGCGCGCCACGCAGCCGGCTCAGCCCACGTCCAGCAGCGCGCCCATGGTGAAATCGCCGCTTTCCAGTTGCTCCGCCAGGCGCGCCGCGCGCAGCAGCAGCGTGCCTTCGCCGGCCAAGCGCCACAGGGCCTGCAGCGCCGCCTCGCGGTCGGCGATGGCGGGCATGTCGCCGATCCACAGCACGCCGAGGGGCTGCTGGTGGAACGCCAGCGGCACGGCCACGTGGCCGCTCGGATCGCCGTGCGGCTCTAGGGCGCGGCAGGCCCGGGCGACCAGCGATTCCGGGTCGGTGCAGGCGATCGGAGGCAGGGGTTCCGCATACCCGATCTGGCTGGCGGGGTGCAGTCGCTGAGTCGACCAGTCGGGCAGGTACACCACTGCCTGGGTGCATCCCAGCACGTGCCGCAAGACCCGCAGAAGGGTGTCGCAGGCGGCGGCCATCGTGGGGACGGACATCTGGGCGTGCACCAGTTGGTCGCGGCCCTCTAGCTCTCTGATCTGCTGCTGCAGACAGGCCCGTGCCGCGCGCAGTTCCTCGTTCTGCCGCTCCAGCTCGCGCTTGTAGCGCTCGATCTCCAGATGGGTGCGGACCCGCGCCCTGACCTCGATGACTTCGAAGGGCTTGGCGATATAGTCCACCGCGCCCAGCGCGAAGCCCCGGGACTTGTCCTGGATCTCGTGGAGCGCGGAGATGAAGATGACGGGGATGCCGCGGTACTGGGGCGATGCCTTCAGCCGGCTGCAGACCTCGTACCCGTCGATTCCCGGCATCAGGATGTCCAGCAGGATCAGGTCGGGCCGGCGCGCCGCCACGCATTCCAGGGCACGAGCGCCGCTGGCGGCCAAGTCCACCTCGTACTCGCCGCGCAGCGCCTCGGCCAGAACTCCCAGATTGAAGGCCGAGTCATCGACGATCAGCACGCGGGGTCTGGATTGGACGACCTCCATGGCGGTCTCCGTTGGTTCGCTGGCATCGTGCCGGCGACAACAGCCATGCTCCGCGCACGCTGCCTTCGCACCGGAAAACGGCAGTGCCTCCGACGTCTGCAGCAGGGCTTCACAGGGGCAGATCGGTCGGCCGGAAGACGACGTTCAGCCAACCACCGGCCGCGCTGGCGGGTGGCAACCGCACCTGCACGCAGTAGTCGTGTCGCACGCCGGGCGGGAAGCGCACCTCGATCGGCATTTCGGTCTCCACCCTGCCGTGGCCGCCGCACTCCCAGCAGGCGAACATCCACACGGCTCCCCGCCCGCGACAGAGGGGACACGGAGCGCTGACCGGCACGCGGAGGCACACGGAGCCGCCGGCGGCTGCCTGCGGTCGACTCAACGGCACCTCCACCGTGAGCTGGTCGAGTGCGGGCCGACCCGCCACGGCCCCGTGCAGCAGATAGTCGGCCAGCTCTTCCGCCGACGGCCGATGCCGGTGGAAGGAGGACATCAGCGACAGCTCGGCGATGCTAGCGCTTTCGCCGCGGTCGGGTATCAGCGGCTCCACCGGCACCCGCCGCCTCGGTGCGGGCGCTGTGGCCCTTGGCCTTGCGGCCATGGCAAGGCTCGATCGCCGCGCCAGTCTTCGATCGTACGCCTCGCGCCTGGCCGGGTCGCTCAGCGTGGCGTACGCCTCCTGAAGCTGCTGGAACGGCCTGGGATCCGCCCCCGCGCGATCAGGATGGCAGGCAAACGCCCGCTGGCGGTACGCCGCGCGGATCTGCTCCGGCGTGGCGGCCCGCGACACGCCGAGGATCGCGTAGTAGTCAGTCACAGCTTCCGGTCCACTTCGTGCACTGCTGACAACCCGCCCTGTCCGGACGCCCTCGGCTGTCATTTGGACAGGGCGCTGGCCGGTACATTAGCAGGCTGGCATGCGAGAATCAAGACGGACGGACCCCGCGTGTGCAGATCCTGCCAGCGCCTCCACCGGACCCGACACACGCAGCCGTGTCCCGCGATCCAGCGAGTCGCAGCCGTCGGTGGGCGACGCCACCCCCGCGCCAGGCCGTCCGAGACGGGCGCCCGGCGGACGCCGGAGTCGACGATCCGCCTCAGCGGTCGCTGGGGCAGCCCGCGGGCTGGGCGAGGAACTGCTCCAGCGCGGTCTCCACGCGCCAACCTGTGTCCTCTGCCGCCAGTGGCCGCAGCGACGAGGCGACGGCGCGCACGTACTCGCCGATGGCGACGGTGTACAGGCGGTCGCGCGTCGCGGGGACGCCGTCGATGTGCAGCTCGACGGTGCCTTGCTGCGTGGCGGTGCACGAGCAGCCCGCGGACACCAGGTCAGCCTCTGCCAGCGCTGCGCACAACTGGTCGCCGGTCAGGCGGAGGCGCAGCACGCGGTTGCGCCAGGGATGGATGCGCACCAGGTCGCCGCGGGTGATCGGGCCCGGATCGAGGCTGCCCTGGACGGCGCCCCGGTCGAGCAGGGCCACGTCCGCTCCGGTCGCCGCCCGCACCGCCGCGGCGGCCAGCATCCCCAGGTCGGTGCGGCCGCTGCGGCGGTGGACCACCGCCGTGTCCGTCCAACCGATCTGCTGCTGCAGGAGCGCTTCGGTGTTGGCCACCAAGCGCGCGACTGCTGGGTGCGGCGGGGTGGTGGCGAACACCGGCACGAGCCCCGCCTGGATCGAGTCCACCCGCCAGCGATCGCCGGCTCTGGCGAGCCGGATGTCCGCGCGGCCCACGAAGCGGCCGCGATCACCGGCCTGGAGGATGACCACCTCGCCGCTGCCCGCAGCGCGCCGCACGCGGAGGGGCTCGGCCAGCACGGTGTGGCTGTGGCCGCCGACGATCACGTCCAACGCCGGGACCCGCAGCGCCAACAGCGAGTCCTGATCCACGCCGAGGTGGGTGAGGGCCACCAGCAGGTCCACGCGCGGGCGGAGTTCGGCCGCCAGCCGGGCAGCGGTCTCGAAGGCGTCCAGCAGCACCAGCGGGTCGGCGGAGGGATGGTCCTCGCGCAGAACGGTCAGCCCGATCAGACCCAGCCGCACTTCTCCGATCTGGCGCCACAGGTACGGAGCGAACACCGCCGCCCCGGTATCCCGCCAGACCACATTGCCGGCCAACAGCGGAAAGGCGGCCAGCGCCGCCTGGTGCAGCAGGTTGTCGATGCCGAAGTAGAAATCACCGTTGCCCGGGACCAGCGCGTCGTACCCGGTGAGGTTCATGGCGCGGATCTCGACCTCGCCGGCAGTGTATGTGCAGGCTGGGTCGCCCCGCGAGAATAGGTCGCCGGTGTGCACGAGCAGCACCGGCCGCGACTCGGCCTGGCGGATGCTGTCCACCACCGCTGCCAGGTGGGCCAGGCCGCCCACCAGCACCCCATCGGCTCCCCGCCGAGGCTCGAGAGTGCCGTGCGTGTCGTTCACGTGGAGCAGGACCAGTTCCGCGGTGGCGCGTTCCGGCGGACAACCTGCGGCGCCGCCAGGGCACAGCGGCACTGCAAGGACAAGCAGCAGCAGCGTGCGGAGGCGCCGTCTTGGGCCTGTCGTCTGTGCCATCCCGGTCTCCGGTACGGGCGGTCAGCGCCCGAGTTGCTCGATCAGCGCTGCCACGCGTGCGCGTTCGGCGCTCCAGACCGCCGGATCGCGGCTGTACCGCGTCAGGTCGCCGACCAGTTCCGGGGGCACCTCGCCGGCGGCCGGCGACCATCCGGCCCGGGCGAGGCACTCGCGGAGAAGCTGATAGTAGGCCAGATCCTCCATGCCGTCGCGCAGATTCTCCAGACGGATGGTGGCCAACGGTCCGTTGGGGCCCGCGCACAGCAGACTGCCGTCGCCGTTGTGCTGCGGGTAGCTTTCCGGATTCCAGTCGGTGCGCGGCCCGGAACGGATGGGGTGCTCGTTGTTCGGCCAGCGGTTGAGCGCATAGTAGAGAAAGCCGCCGGGCCGGTACTTGGCCGCCATGGCCCCCAACAGCAGGCGCGGCTCGATCGCCGCGTTTTCGACGAAGAGGTTGGCGTACGGACGGCGCGGCGAGCTGGCGACGTACCACCAGACGTCGCGGCCTCGCTTGCGGGCCGAGGCGATGGCGGCGGCATTGCCGTCGAACTGGGGAGTCAAGGCTGCCCAGATGCTCACCGCACCGCCGTGGCGACGATCGAAGCCGAAGGCCGTGTCCTGGGCGGTGGTCATCACCTCGATGTCCGGGAAGCGCGCGCGGATGCGTGCGGCGGTCTCGAAGACGATCTCGAGCTGTTCGGGCGGGCGCTCGTCGAAGGCATAGATGTAGCACAGATCGCGCGCCCCGGCTGCGTCCGCCACCGGCAGCCAGGCGGCCACGGCATCCATCTGCGCCTCGAAGCGCCGCCAATGCGCCTCCGCGTCGAACTCGGGCTCCAGCGGGGCGTCGACGTAGCACAGGTTGATCGCGTTCAGCCCAAGTGCCAGCAGTTCGCGGACGCGTGCCTGGTCCCACGCAGGCGGACCGGCGGCGTAGATGTCGCCCGGGTTGAGCCCGTACTCCGACAGCAGCCAGTCCTCGTACCGGCGCAGCATGGCGGCGCGGCTCTCCGGCGGGTAGAGCGCCAAGCTCCCCTCGCGCAGCGACAGGGCGGTGCGCAGGGGGGGACGCGCGGGCAGGGCGAACGGGCGCACGCGCACCTCGATGGCCAGCGTCTGCGTGCCCGCGCCGGCGGCGGCCACCTCCAGACGGCCGCGATAGAGACCCGGACGGGCCTCCGCGGGCACGTCGATGGTGACCCATAGGGGAAGGACCTCGTCCTCGGGCACCAGGTCCACGCTGTCCTGGAAATCCAGCAGGGGGTCGGGCCACCAGCCGGCGTGCGGCACTGGATAGCTCGGCAGACCGGTGTGCACGTAGCCCACCAACCGCACGCTCCCGCGCAACGGTGCAGCCGTTCCGGACTCGTGCTGGAGAGGCGTCAGCCCCCAGGTCACGCGGCGCAGCGGCCCTAGCGTCGGGATGACGATCGCCTGGAAACTCTCGTGCTCGTTGCGGGCGGCCGTGATCCGGGCCAGAAGCACTGGCGGCGACTCGCAGCGACCGGCCTCCAGAAAGACCTTTTTCATCGCCGATTCCACGGCCAGTGCGAAGCGATCGTTGCCCGTGAGCTGGGCCTGGGCCAGGCCTGCCAGACGCGGCGCCACAGCGCGCGCGGCCAGATACTCGGTCTGCAGGCGCGCCAGGCGTTGGCGTGCCCGGCGCGCGGCCAGCGCCGGCAGCAGGCCACCAGCGTCGGCCTGGGCCGCCAAGTCCGCAGCCCGGCTGCCGACCCTGGCGAGTCGGTCGCAGGCGGCGACCATGGAGGCGGGGAGCGGCCGGCCGAGACGGGCACGCAGGCCGGCCAGCGAGTCTGCCAGAGCCAGCGCGGCAGCCGCCAGGTCGCTGGCCTGCTCGGCCGTGTCGCGGCGCAGCCGAAGGCGATCCACGTACAGGGTGAACGTGCTCTGCGGACGCGTCGCGTACAGGTGGAGTTCCACCACGTGGCGCAGGTCGATGGTCGGTGCGAACTGGCTCAGCGGCTCGTCGATGGTGACGGCTGTCTGGCCCGGGATGGGCAGCGCGAGCTGGGCTCGGCCGCGGCCGTCGCTCACGTTGACCTTGAGCACGTGCGGCGACGGCTGGGGATTGTAGACCTCCAGCGCGAGGCGGTCGTAGCTGCTCCAGTCGGTCACCGGAAGTTGCGACAGGATCGCGGCAGGCCATTGTTCGCCGCCGCGCTGCCATCGGCCAAAGGTGACCGCGGCCGCGGTGGGTGGGGTGCTGAACCATTCTCTCGTGAGCGCCAGGTGCGCCGGGGCGCGCACCGACCACAGAGCCAGTTCGTCGGCACCGGAGAAGTCCGCCAGCACCTGTTCGCTGTGACCCCGGCAGGCGGTGGTGCCCGCCGTCAGACTGGCCACGAGAACCAGCAGGGTCTGCCGCACTGCGTTCTTTGCCTGCACACGCGGGCGAACAAGATCCGGATCCATGGTCTTTGGCGCTGTTGCGGCAGACCCTGCGGCGCGGGCGAGGCGCCCTTCCGCGGCGTCCCGCCAGCGCGCTGCGGTGGTCGCAGCTCAGCGATACTGCGGCAGCCAGGCCGCATGCGCCTCCAGCAGCTCGTCACACAGAGCGCGGATCTGATCGAGCGTCAGCTCGGCGGCGGTGTGCGGATCGAGATAGGCTGCCTGGTAGATCGCCTCGCGCCGTCTGTGCAGGGCGGCCTCGAGCGTGAGCAGTTGCGTGTTGATGTTGGTCCGGTTGAGCGCGGCGCACTGCTCCGGCAGGTCTCCCACGTACGTGCCCTGCACCCCGTTCCGGTCCACCAGGCAAGCGACCTCGACGACCGCCTGGGCCGGCAGGTTGGTGATCAGACCATGGTTCAGCACATTGCCGCCGATGCGCACCGGGACGTCGGTCTCGATGGCTTCCATGATCTGCGAGCCGTACTCGTGGCCGCGCGTGTGGGTGAGTCGCGCGTTGCCCACCAGTTGCGCCCGCATCTTCTCCCATCCGGCGATCTGGTCGAGACACCGGCGCGGGTACTCGTCCAGCGGGATGCGGTACTGGTCGATCAGCTCGGGATGGGTGCTCTTGATCCAGTACGGCATGTACTCGGCGGTATGCTCGGAGGATTCGGTCACGTAGTACCCGAAGCGCAGCATGAGATCCAGTCGGACCAGATCCCAGTGTTCCGCCCGCTGCTGGCGCCGCTGGCGGGCGACGATGGCCGCGGCGCGTCTCTTGATCTCGGGATACAGATCCTTGCCGTCATGGCTGATCTCCAGCAGCCACGCTTGGTGGTTGATGCCGGCGATGCGCCACTGCAGGCGCGGATAGGCCGCGTTGTCCATGCCCACGGCCCGCAGCAGGCCGCGAGCGCACCCCTGGACTGAGTGGCACAGACCCACGGTGCGGATCTGGGTGGCCCGCAGCAGCGCCCCCGTGACGGTGCACATCGGGTTGACGTAGTTCAGGAACCACGCATCGGGGCACACCTGCTCCATGTCGCGCGCGAAATCGAGCACCACGGGAATGGTGCGCAGCGCGCGAAACAGGCCGCCGATGCCCACCGTGTCGGCGATCGTCTGCCGCAGCCCGTACTTCTTGGGGATCTCGAAATCGAGGATCGTGCAGGGGTCGTACCCGCCGACCTGGATGGCATTGACCACGTAGTCGGCGCCGCGCAGCGCGGCCTTGCGGCTGCGGACGCCCAGATGGGCCGTGATCCGCGCCCGGCCCGCGTTGATGTTCTCGTTCAGATTCGCCAGCATCATGGCGGAGTCGCGCAGCCTCGCACCGTCGATGTCGTACAGCGCGAAATGCGCGTCGCGCAGCGCTTCGGTGCACATGCAGTCGCCGAGGATGCTCTTGGCAAAGACCGTGCTGCCGGCTCCCATGAACGCGATCTTGGGCATGGTGATGTCCTCGTGAGGGTGGGGCGCGAGAAGGTCGAGCGCGCGGCTACGGAGGTGGCCAGGGCACCCCAAATTGGGTCGGTCTGGCGGGTGCGTACGCACAGACCTCGACGCGACCTCGTCAAGAGCCGAGCTTCGGTCCCGGTGGCTGGCGAGGGGCGCGCCTGGGCCGTCAGGTCCCCTGTCCGCCAGGCTCTGCGGAGTGGGCGGGCCCCCAAGCCCAGGCAACTCAGCCGTGCGCAGCGATCTCGCTGACGATCCGCGCCAAAGCACACCCACCCGAGGGAATGCGGATGGACCGCTCTGATCGGATGCTCATCCTGGATTATGCCTTGTCGTCGGAGCCGATCGTCGAGGGCTTGGCTTACTACTTCGTCAAATGCGGCTACCAGGTTCGTTATCGTCCGTTCTTCCCGAATCTGGTGGGTGCCGATCTGGCGGAGTATGCGATCATCGCGCTGCTGGCTGGCCGCACACCCGCCTTTCCCAGCGGGCAGATGGCGCCGGCCGAGGTTGTTGCGGCTGCCGAGTTCGTGCGCGCCGGGGGGCGGCTGCTGTTGGCCCCCAATCTGGACGGCGGCGAGGGCGGCACCGAGCGCCGGCTGTTCAACCTGATCCTGAGCGAACTGGGCATCGCAATCCGCGTCGAGGACGCCCAGATCACGGACCCGATCGACGGGTACATGGGCCCGCTGGATCGCCGGCCGTGCTATCAGCCGGTCGCCGGCCATCCGGCTCTTGGCGGCGTCGCCGCGAAGCTGGCCCTGGACCGGACGACTCCCCTGCGGGTCGGTGCCGGCGTCGATGTGCTGCTGACCAGCTTGCCCACGGCCCGGCCCTGCGGGCGGGTGCCGGTGGTGGCTGCCGGGCGCGCCGGCATGGGGTTGGTGTTGGTGGCCGGGCGGCATCTGCTCAATGCCACGGGCATCCCGCAGCGCCTGTCGGGCGAGCC
>Ga0067045_1029840_pt1 | contig 18114 bp, 13 predicted proteins | sample TerdegcTABiofilm_FD_59184 | JGI IMG/M metagenome (GOLD analysis project Ga0067045, IMG submission 59184) | Combined Assembly of (Gp0054472, Gp0054536) Wastewater bioreactor microbial communities from Singapore -Terephthalate degrading... | reverse complement strand
CCTGGCCGAACGCGAGCCGCTGTATCTGGCCGCGGCCCAGGTGGTCCTGCCCGAGGGGCCGCTGGAGGAAATGGCCGAACGGGCCGCCAAGGCCCTGGCCATGCTCGGCTGAGACGATCGTCAAAACGTATATCCGCGAACGGAGGAACCATGCTCACGCATATCGTCATGTGGCGGCTCAAGGAGCGCACCGAACACGGCACCAGGGCCGAGAACGCCGCGAAGATCAAGGAAATCCTGGAGGCCCTGCCCCCTGTCATCCCCCAGGTCAAACGCCTCGAGGTCAGCTCGCGGGTGATCGAGTCCGTGCCCGAGACCCATGTGGCCCTGTATTCGCAGTTCGCCGACGAGGCCGATCTGGCGGCCTACGCCGCGCATCCCCGCCACCAGGAATGCGTGGCCTTCATCAAGGCCGTGGCCGAGGAGCGCCGGGTGGTGGACTTCGTGACGGACTAGGTCGTGCCGGCATCTGTCGTAACCAGAGTGAAACCGCCGCCGCGTGAAGGAACGAAAGGCATGTGACGGCGAGCTTGTCATATGGGTCGATTTTATGACCACCCTGCGTGTCGCAGCGGGTCAGATCACTCCCAGGCACAGCGCGGCGGCCAATCCCAGAAGCAGGGATCCGACGAGTATGCGCACGGTCTTGATGGTTATTTTCTTCAGGACCCTCCCCCCGGCAAAGGCCCCGAGAAACGCGGACAATGTCGCCGTGACAATCAGGCCCAGGTTGCCGGAAATGATCTCCGAACCCGCCATCCCCGCGTAAACCGTCAGGCGGGACGCATCCACCAGACAGGCCAGGACCACTCCCGTAGCGATGAAAGCCTCCTTGCCAAGTCCGGCTCCCAGCAGGAAGGCGCTACGGAAGGCTCCTTGGTTGCCGGAAAGTCCTCCGAAAAAGCCGCTCACGACGCCGCCAACCGGAAGCCATGAGGGCGGGCACGGCCTGGAGCCTTTCCCGGGACGCAACTCAACAACGGCGAAAAAGGCGATAAGCAGCCCCACGAGGAGCTTGACCGGGTAAACCTCCATCTGGTGCCCGAAGAGGAAATAACGGAACAACGGCTGCATGTCCGAAACCCGGACGAGAATCCATGCACCCGCGAGGCTGGCCACGAAAGCCGGTATTCCGAAGCGGATGACGACCTGGAAATTGGCGGTGCGTCCAAACATGGCCAGTTTGAAAAGATTGTTGGCGAAATGGACGACCGCGGTCATGGCCACGGCCGTTTCCACGGGGAAGAAGATGGCCATGACCGGCGCAAGCACTGTTCCCAGACCGAAGCCGGAAAAAAGGGTCAGGCCGGACACGGCCAGACTCGCGAGGCAGATGACGAGATAGTCCACGAGCCAGTCCTTTGTGATTGGGGGGCGTGTCGACATTCACTTCAGCCAGAGCCAAGTGGCTGCTACAAACACAAAGCCGAGACAGGTGGCCGCAAGTTTCTCGTAGCGAGCAGCAATCCTTCGAAAGCGCTTGAGCTTGGTATACATGCGTTCAATCAGGCTTCGCTCTTCATGCAAGGACGGAATCATGGCTGCGAGGCGACTTCCGGCGCGATAGGGGTGGAACAGCTTCCTCCCTGTCGCTGTCACGCCCTCCACGCTCCGATTGGAAGCATGATCTTTGTCGGCTAGAACATCTGGCATTTTTTCTTTCGGCAAAGTCTAGGCGTGACGGCAGTCATGCGCGTCACCGCCCGTCAAAATGAAGCGCACAGGGATTCCAAGCGCGTCAGCGGCGCTGAGTCTTTTTGTGCTGAACCCACCTCGCGATCGACCTGACGCCTATCGTCGCCCGTCCTGTCCGGAGCGTCCTGTTTTCCCGGAAGAGCGTCCTTGATGATATCCCACTGATCGTCCCGCAGTCTGTGGCGTCGTTCCCTGCGCAACTCCCCGTTACGCATTTCTGGCGCTCAAAACAGTGAATGCCGAGACGACCTAGTCCTGGTCGCCGAAGGCCGCAAAGGCCTGCATGTCCCTGGTGCAGGAGCCTTCCGGAAGCCTGCGGATGGTCCTGCCCACCCAGGAATCCTTGTTCTGCCGCATCTTGGCGTCGTATTCCGACATGCACAGCTGGATGGTCCGATTTTTCGTGTCCAGGTAGATGGTGGCGAAGGCGGCCGGGCAGTCGTGCGGCTTGCAGGCCTGGGCGAAAAGGACGTCGCCGCTTCTTTCGAACGGGCTGTTTACGGAGAGTTGCCGCAGGCTCTTGATGAGCGTGGCGGAGATGTTCCTTTTGGCGATCTCCGCGACGGCCGGGTCGTCGAAGAAGTCCTTGCCCTCGTCGAACGGATACTTCCCCTCCCAGGCCAGAAGGGACGCCTGGGCGGCGTCGGACCCGCCGGCGCGGGCCTGGCCCGGCATGGCCGGGAGGATGCAGCACAGGAAAAGGGCCAGGGCGGAGAGGGTGCATCCGGACGCGCGCATACGACCTCCATGCCGGGTTTGATCGGTCGGGGGACACCATGTCCGTTCACGGGCCGGCGGGAGTGAACGGCCCCCTCCCCGTTCCGCGCCTTCCTGGGGCTTATTGACGGGTCACGAGGCCCCTTTCGCGCACAGGGCGCCCTCGTCCCCGGGCAGCGGGGTCACGCCGTGCTGGCCTGTGGATTCGAGCACCGCCCGCCAGTAGTCCGAGGCGATGTTCAGCTTCTTGCGCTTGCGGGTGACCAGGTCGAAGGGCAGGTGCACGTAACGGCCGAAGAGCTTGCTGACCACCATGCCGGTCTTGCCGGCCATGGCCGCGTGCACCGCGTGCTGTCCCAGAAACCCGCAGTAGACCCGGTCGTTGGCGTTGGCCGGGACCGAGCGGATGATGTAGCTGGGATCGATGTATTTGAGCGTCAGGGGCAGGTTTTTGGACTTGAAATAGGCCTGGATTTCCCTTGTCAGGAGGCCGGCCACGTCGCCCAGGACCGGATTGCCCGAGGCGTCCTTTCGCCCCGAGGCGGCCAGAAGGTGCTGTCCGGCCCCCTCGGCGGCCACGATGACCGCGTGGCGGCGGCGGGCCAGACGCCTTTCCAGGGAGGGCAAAAGCCCGTGTTCGCCGTGCAGCTCGAAGGGATATTCGGGCACCAGGACGTAGTTGACCTCTTTGAGGGCCAGGGTGGCCTGGGCGGCGATGAATCCGGATTCGCGGCCCATGACCTTGACCAGTCCCACGCCGTTTAGGACCCCCAGGGCCTCGGTGTGGGCGCAGCGGATGGCCTCGGTGGCCTTTTCCACGGCCGTGTCGAACCCGAAGGACTTGGTCACGAAGCTGATGTCGTTGTCGATGGTCTTGGGCACGCCGATGACCGCGATCTTGCCCCGCCTGGCCGTGATCTCCTCCTGGATCTTTTTCGCCGCGCGCATGGTCCCGTCCCCGCCGATGATGAACAGCATGCTCACATTGAGCCGCTCCAGGGCGTCCACGATGTCCGCCGGCTCCTGGGGCCCCCGGCTGGAGCCGAGCATGGTGCCGCCGAACTGGTGGATGTCCGAGACGTTCCCCGGGGTCAGCTCCATGACCGGATATCCGAAGGAGGGGATGAATCCCTGGAGTCCGAAACGGATGCCCAGGGTGGCGGCGATGTCGTAGTTGTGGTGGGCCTCCATGACGATGGCCCGGATGACGTCGTTGATGCCCGGGCACAGGCCCCCGCAGGTGACGATGGCGGCCTTGGCCTTGGAGGCGTCGAAATAGATCCTTTCCCGGGGACCGGCGACCTCGAAGCGGGCGAGGCAGGGGCTCGTGATCTCGTCCAGGTCCTCGTCGGTCAGTTCGACATTGGCCCGGGCCGCGTCGGTTTCGAACCGGCCGTAGGGCAGGGGCGAGGGGATCTTGGCCGGGCCGAGGACCGGGATGGTGGTATCCAGGGCCGGGAACGGGCAGGCGTCGGTCATGGGACCTCCGGCTTGAGGGGAAAGGGGTTTTTTCCGTTTCGCCCCTTCCGGTTACCAGCAAACCGCGGGGCGGGCAACCGCGCCCCCGCGCCAGGGGATCAGGCGGGAATTTTACAGGGACGGCGTGACGATCCGGTGAAGCGGCGCGGGCAGGTTCACGAAGGCGGGCCGGCCGGGGCCGAAAGCCGCCGGGCTCGCCACAGGCGGAACAGGAGCGCGGCCATGGGCGCGATTGCCGCCAGTTCCGCGATCTCCCGGGGGGCAAGCCGCCCCAGCCCCAGGTACAGGGCCGCGCCCAGTCCCGAGGCCGCAAGGACCGGGGCCAGGGTGGCCCGGGTGAAAAGCCCCACGGTTTTCTGGCAATAGCCCACGGTGGCCACGGCCACGGCGGCCTTGGTGGCCAGGATGGCCACGGCCGCGCCGGCCAGGGCGTGGGCGGGGATGAGCGCGGCGCACAGGCCGAGGTTCAGGACCAGCCCGGCCAGATAGATGACGAGCAGCAGCCGCTGCCGGCCCTGGCTGAGCATCAGGTAGGCGGCCAGGTTGTGCAGGAAGGCGCACAGCACTGTGGGGGCCAGGTACTTCTGGACCCAGACCGCGTCGGCGTAGGCCGGTCCGTAGATCAGCCCGATCAGCCGGTCCGACTCCACGGCCAGGACGAAGACCACGGGCAGGGCCAGGGCCAGGAGCCACTGGGCCGAAACCCTGGCCAGGCGGTGGAACTCCTCGCGGCCGGTCTTCCACAGCCGGGCGAACAGGGGGTAGAGCACGTTGCTTAAAAGCAGGGAGCACACCAGCACGGACACCCCGTCCACCAGTTCCCAGGTGGCGGAATAGCGGGCCACGGCCTCCTGGCCCCCGGCGTTTTGCAGGAAGAACAGGTTGGACTTGTTGTAGGTGATGGCCGCCAGGGCCATGATCAAAAATTCCAGGCCGTTTTTGGTGGTCCCCCAGATGCGCGACAGGGCCTTGCGCCCAAGGTTCAGGCCGGCGAGGTTCTCCCCGCGCAGGGTTACGTAGGCCCCGCCGGCCAGGTTGCCGGCGTTTTCCACCACCTTGAAAAGGCCCATGCACACCGGCCCGGCTCCGAGAAGCAGGGACCCGAAGGCCCAACCGTAGCCCGCAAGGGCCGAGACGGACCGCACCAGGGCCTCCTGGTCCTGGCGGCCGCGCACCCGGCAGGCCACGAAAAACGTGCCGGACAGGGGCTCCAGGCCCACCCCCAGGGAAATCACCAGGACCAGCCACACCAGTCCCGGGTCGTAGCCCTGCTGCAGGGCCACCCCGACCACGGCGGCCACGCCGGCCACGAACAGCACGGCCTTGATCACCGTGTACTGGGCCAGGATCTCCCCGGTGCGGGCGTAGCGGCGGCTTAAGCTGGTCACCAGGGGCTGGTTCAGGCCGAACTCGCCCAGAAACAGGATGAACTGCCCCAGCCCGAAGGCCAGCATGAATCCCCCGTAATCGCCCACACTTTTCCGGGCCAGGACGATCATGAACAGGGTGTGCAGGCCGTCGCGCACCCACTGGGCCCCGGCCAGCTTCAAAAACTTGCCGATGATGCCGTGGTCGTGGGGGCGGGGGGCGCCGGTGGAGGGGGCGTTGCCGGGCATGGGGCCTCTTTTCATTTGCCCCCGGGGGGGCTAGGGTGGCGGCGGGGGCGTGGGCCATGTTCGCGGGATTCCAAGGGGCGGAGCCCTTTGGCCGCCGGAGGCCTCCCCCCGGCAGGTTGCGCGACGCGGTCCGCGCCGCGAGGTCCATCCCATCTTTGAGGCAAAAGAACAAGTGTCCCGCATCCGGATCGTCCTGCTCCTGCAGGATCTTTTTTTCGGCGGCACCCAGCGCCACGCCCTGGAACTGGGGGCCCGGCTCGACCCGGCCCGCTTCCGGGCGGAGGTGTGGACCATGGCCGAGGGCCGGGACTTTGTGCCCCTGGCGCGGGAGTACGGCCTGTCCGTGCGGCTCTTGCGCCCCTCGGGGCCGGTCGGCCCGGGATCGGTCCGGGCCCTGTGGCGGGCGCTTCGGGCCGATCCGCCGGACATCCTGCTGCCCCTGACCGTGGTCCCGAACATCTGGGGCCGCGTGCTGGGCCGGCTGGCCGGGGTGGGAACGGTCATCGGCAACTGCCGGGGGGCGGCCGACCCGGCCAGGCAGCACGAGTGGCTTTTGTGGCCCCTGGCCGGGCATGTGCTGTGCAACGCGCAGGCCATAAAGGACCGGCTGTCGGGGACCTTCTTGGTCCCGGCGGACCGGATCACGGTGATCCGCAACGGCGTGAACACGGAGCATTACGCGCCGCCCGAGTCGCCTCCGGACGGCGATCCGGTCATCTTGTGCGTGGCCCGGATGGATCCGGTCAAGGATCATGCGACCCTGCTCGCGGCCTTCGACCGCGTGGCCGGGGCGCATCCCACGGTCCGGCTGCGACTGGTGGGGGACGGCCCGATCCGGGACGCGGTCGCGGCCAGGGCCCGGCAAAGTCCGTTTGCGGAGCGGATCACGATCGTTCCGGGCGACGCGGACTTGCGGCCCCACTATGCCCGGGCCGGCCTCCTGGTCCTGTCCTCGCGCCACGAGGGCCTGCCCAACGTGGTCCTGGAGGCCATGGCCTCGGGGTTGCCGGTGGCGGCCACGGCCGTGGGCGGGCTGCCGGAGCTGGTCGTGGACGGGGTCACGGGCAGGCTTGCCCCGCCGGGGCGGCCCGAGGCCTTGGCCTCGGCCATGGCCGATATCCTGGGCGACGAAAGTCTGCGGACGGCCATGGGCCGGGCGGCCAGACAGAGGGCCGTGGAGGAGTTTTCCCTTGCGGCCATGGCCCGCCGCCATGAGGAGGCGTTTACGCGGGTTCTGGAGAAGCGGCGCGCCCCGAAGATTGGGGGCTGACGACGGGAGCGGGGTTTTTCAGGCCGAGTGGGCGGCGATCAGGTCGATCATGCTCCGGGCGTTTTTTTCGGAGTCGTAGAAGTCCAGGATCAGCCGGCGGCCCTGTTCGGCCATGGCCAGGGATTTTTCGCGGTCGGCCAGGGTGTCCCTGATGGCCCGCTTCATGGCCGGCACGTCGCGCTCCGGGATGAGCAGGCCGGTCTCCCCGTTTCGGACCACCTCCCGGATGCCCCCGACGTTGGTGGCCACCACCGGCACCCGGTGCAAAAGGGCCTCCATGATCACCGTGGGCAGGCCGTCGCGGTCGCCGTTGGCCCGGATCCGGCTGGGGGTGACGAAGACGTCGGCCCGGCGCAAAAGTTCCGGGACCTTGTTGTGGGGGATGAACCCCGGAAAATCCACCCGGTCCCGCAGGCCCAGGCGCGCGGTCAGGGCCTTGAGCGGCAGCATCTGGGGCCCGCACCCGGCCAGGGTCAGCCGGAAATCCAGGCCCTCGTCGGCCAACTCCCGGCAGGTCCGCAGCAGCACGTCCAGACCCTTGGTGCGCACGAACCGGCACAGGGCCATGATATGATAGGGCGGCCGCATGGGGACGGGGGCGTCGTCGAAGCGCTCCCAGGACAGACAGTTGCGCACCAGGGTGATCTTGTCCTCGTGGCCCTTGGCGAAGCCCCGCAGGTAGTCGATGTTGAAGGCGGCGTCGACGCGGGTGAAGGCGGAATGGGCGATTTTTTCCTCCAACGCCCCGTCCGGGGGATAGATGTCCCCGGCCCGGCCGGTGAAGCTGAAGGGGATGCCGGTCAGGGCCGAGGCCACCCAGGCGGCCGTGGCCGGACCGTTGGCCCAGCAGGCGTGGATGTGCCGCACGCCGGTCTCCTCGAAGCGCCGGGCCAGATGGCAGCCGCAATAGCAGGCCCAGTAGTTCTCTCCGGTCTGCTCCAGGCTGCGCCAGCGCCGAAGCAGCAGGGAGGAGAACATTTTTTTCAGCGCCTTCGGCCGCTTCTTCAGCCAGTAGGCCACGTCCCGGCCGCCGCACAGGCCGAAGCGGCAGCCCAGCCGCTCCACGGGCAGGGCGTCCCTCCCCATTTCATGGGACAGGTGGCAGCCCAGCCGGCCGTACAGGGCATAGACGGTCAACGGCATGCCCATCTCGCGCATGATCTGGACTTCGCGGTAAATGAACGTCTCGGAGGGCTTGGGAAACCACAGGGTGACGTAGGCCGTCGTGGGCAGGCCCGACGTCGCGCGGGGAACCCCCCGCGTCGCGTCCGCCAAGGCGTGTCCGGCCGTTGCGGGCGAACCCGGAAGGCCTTCCGGCGCGCTTTTGGGCCGGGGGTGGGCGGCCGACACGTGAATCCCTGGAGAGGACTTCATAGGCACCTTGACGAATTCCAGACCGGCCTCCTCGAACGTCGTATCGGATCGATATCGCATTGAAACGCACTGATCAAGCGGGATGGATGCCGCAATTCGTCCGAAAAAAAAGGATATGAAGTGTTTAAAAAAGCGTTGTTGGCGAGTTGTGCGTCGCCGGTATGAACTAATGAAGTCTGCCGATTCATTATATCAATACCACGTAAAATATACTGCAATTCTCAGTCTGTTTACAATTCGAGACGTGCGGTTTTGTTGCAAGCGTGGAAATTGTTCAATAACAAGGTAAAAAAAAGCTTGCATTGGGCAAGCAACAAGGTTTTTCTCCGCGCGTGACGGGAAATCCGCTGGTGACCGACTATCGGATCGTCCTGTACACGCTGTTTCAATAAAAACATACCATATGGAGCACCCCATGGCAACACGTTCCCGTCCCCGCCGCGCGGCGCCGCCCATGAGGCCGGGACCATGAAGACGCCCCCCCGCTCCGTGGGGCTGCTCCTGCCGGGGCCCGTCCCGTCGCGGCAGGCGGCCCGCATCCTCGGCGATATCGAGGCCCTGGGGCTTTCGGCGGTCCGCTTCGTGCTGGGCGATCCCGGCCGCGGACCCGGAGTCCTGTATTCCGCCTACCGGGTCGTGGACCGGCTGCTGTTCGGCGTCCCCGCCGACCCCGCCGACCCCGCCGACCCCGCCGACCCCATGGACCCGTGCCCCACGCCCCGGGATGGCGCGGCCGTGGTCCTGCCTCCCGGGCCGGACTGGCCCGGGCTCCTGGCCCGGCAGGCCCGGGAGCGGTCCCTGGATGTCCTGATCGTGCCCGGCCGGCTTCCGCTTTCCCGGGAGGTCCTGGAGGCGTTTCCCTTTGGGGCGCTGGTCCTGGACCACCTCGATTTCGCCTCGGGCGACGCGCCCGGGGCCTTCGCGGCCCTGGCCGGCGGAGATCCGGACTGGGAGACGCGGCTGGTGTGGCATGTGGCCGGTCAGCCTCCCCGGGTGCTTTTTCGCTCGCCCTCGGCCGTGTTTCGGCGCTTCCTGGCCCGGACCCGGGCCCCGGCCTGCGCCAAGGCCGCCTGTTTCGCGGGCCGGGCCCTGCGCGATCTTCTGGAGCGCGGCTGTGCGGCCTGGGAGGAGCGGGCCGAGGCCATGGCCGACCCCGGCCCGAAGGATTTCCCGGACGCTCCGGCCATGCTGGGGTTTTTCCCCCGGCTTGCGGGGCGGCACCTGAGGGCCGCCTTCCGGGACGTGTTTTTCACGCCCCAGTGGTTTCCGGCCGTGCGCCGGGGCGGCGGCGACCCCTTCGATCCGAAGGGATTCACCCCCCTTTTTCCGCCCGGGACCCGGGGCTGGGCCGACCCCTTCCCCTTCGCGCATCAGGGCGCGGTGCATCTTTTTTTCGAGGACATCCACCCGACCACGGGAAAAGGAAGCATCGCGGTCATGACCCAGGGGCCGGACGGGACCTTCGGCCCGTCGCGGCCGGTGCTTGAGCGGCCCCATCACCTGTCCTATCCCTTCGTGTTCGAATGGGGCGGCGAGGTGTTCATGGTCCCCGAGAGCTCCCAGGCCGGCCGGGTGGAGCTTTTCCGGGCCGCGCGGTTTCCCCTGGAATGGGAGTCGGCCGGGGTGCTTCTGGACGGGGTGTGCGCGGTGGACGCCACCCTTTTCGAGCACGGCGGCCGGTGGTGGATGATGGTCAACCTGCGCGAGGCGGGGGCCTCGTCGTGGGACGAGATGTCCCTTTTTTACGCCGACTCCCCGCGCGGGCCGTTCGTCCCCCACCCGAAAAACCCGGTGGTCTCCGACGTGCGCCGGGCCAGACCGGCCGGCCGGATTTTTTCCAGGAACGGCCGGCTCTACCGGCCGGCCCAGGACTGCTCCGGGCATTACGGCCGGGCCCTGGTCATACACGAGATTCTGACCCTGACCCCGGACGACTACCGGGAGGCCGTGGCGGTCAGGCACGATGCCGCCGCCCTCGGGGTCGGGGACAGCCTGCACACCTACAACGCCGCGCCCGGCCTGGAGGTCGTGGACGGGCGGCGCTACGTGCCGCGCCTGCGGCTGTTCTGAGGGGCGTCCCTGAGGAAATGCGCCGGTATGTCGGAGCACATGCCGAGGACACGGCGCTACCCGTCGGCCAGGGCCACCAGGTCGTAGTTCTTGCTCTCCACGATCTCGGCCGTGACCATCCGGCCCGGGGCCGCGCCGGGGCCGCTGACGTAGGTCACGCCGTCCACCTCCGGGGCCTGGAACCACGTCCGCCCGACGAAAAGCCCGGGCCATTCCGGGTGCGGCGCGTCCACCAGGACCGGCATGGTCCGGCCCACGTAGCCGGACAGGATCTCCGCGCTGATTTCGGCCTGGATGGCCATGAGCGTCTCGCGCCGCCGCAGGGCCTCTTTGCGGGACACCCTGCCCGGCAGGGTCGCGGCCCGGGTGCCCTCCTCCGGGGAAAACGGGAACACGCCCACGTTGTGCAGCCGCGAGGCGGCCACGAAGTCGCACAGGGCCTGGAACCGGCGCGGGGTCTCGCCCGGGAAGCCGGTGATGAAGGTGGTGCGGATGGCCGCGTCCGGGATGTGCCGCCGCACCCGCTCCAGGATGGCGGCCGGCGGGGCGGACCTGGGGCGGCGCATGGCCGCCAGCACGTCCGGATGGACGTGCTGGAACGGGATGTCGAACGAGGGCACCAGCGGCGGCCCGGCCGAGCCCAGAAACCGTGCGAATTCCTCGTCGATCCCGGACGGATACAGGTACAGAAGCCGCAGCCGGGCAAGGCCGGACAGTCCTAGAAGCGACTCCGCCAGTCGCCGCAGCCCGTGTTTCATGCCCAGGTCCCGGCCGTAGGCCGTCAGGTCCTGGGCCACCAGCACCAGTTCGGACACGCCCCGGTAAAGAAGCTCCCGGGCCTCGCGGACGATCTCCCCGGCCTCGCGGCTGGCCAGCCGGCCCCGGATGGAGGGGATGGTGCAGTAGGCGCAGGCGTGGTTGCAGCCCTCGGCGATCTTGACGTAGGCGTAGCCCGGGGGGGTGCTGATCAGCCGCTGTCCGTGGGGCGGTTCACCGCCTCCCCCCCCGCCCCGGACCGCGCGGGCCAGCCTGTCCGGCAGGACGTCCAGCTCCGTGGGCAGGCCCCAGATGTCCACCTCCGGGAGTTCGCGGCGCAGTTCCTCCCCGTAGCGGGCCGGCAGGCAACCGGTCACGGCCAGTTTCGGCCTGGGGGAGAGGTCGCGGATGGCCTCGGCCGTCTCCACGATGGTCCGGACCGACTCCTCCACGGCCGGGGCGATGAACGAACAGGTGTTGATGACCACGACGTCCGCCGACTCCGGGGCGGCCACAACCTCGACGCCGCCGGCGACGCATCCCAGCATGGTTTCGACATCGACCCTGTTTTTGGGACAGCCCAGGCTTACGCAATAGACTTTGATCGGGTTTTTCATGATATTTCCCAAGGTTCTTGCCTCAGGCCACGACCCCGGCTATCATGGCCCAAATCGAAAGACAAAACCGGCCGCGGTCTCGCCGCGCGGCCCCGGGAGCCGGACATGTCAAAACCTGACGCGGCGCGCAAGCCCTATCGTGTCGCCCTTTACGGTCCTGGGTCGGATGTTGAGCCGTTTCGGGCCTTTTTGCGCGGACCGGGCATGAAGGAGATCTTCTCCGAGGTCGATTTCGCGGGCGCGGCCCCGGGCGATCCCGATCAGGGCCGCGACGCCTCGGATATTCCCGTGTATCCGTCCCTGGCCGCGCTCCTGGCCGCGCATCCGGACGTCAACTGCATCTTCGAGCTGACCGGCCGCGGCCTGCCGCCGGATACGGTCCTGCCCCCGGGAATCACGGTCATGGACCGCCTGGCCTCCATGCTCCTCAAAACCACCGTATCCACGGCCGCCCTGTGCGAGTCCTGCCGCCTGGACCTCTCGAAGGCCAGACTCTATCTGGACACGGTGTTCGACCACCTCGACGACGAGGTGGTCCTGGCCGACGCCTCGGGCGTCGTGGAGGACGTCAATACGGCGGCGATACGGCGCACCGGGTTGCCCAAGGAGTCCCTCCTCGGCCGCCCCTGTCGGGAGGTCCTCGACGATCTGCAGCATTTCCACTCCGCCGGCCCCGAAGACGTTTCACCATGGGACGACCTGCTTACGGGCCAGGGCGGGCGCGCCGAATATTCGTGCATGGACGCCGAGGGGCTCCTGCGCTACTTTCGGATCGCGGCCCACGCTGTCGGCGGAGACGGACGCCCCCGGCATACGGTGATCCTGCGCCGGGACATCACCCATGACGTGTTTTTGGAGCGCCGCCTGCAAAAGTCCGAACGGCTGGCGGCCATCGGCGAACTGTCCATGTTCATCTCCCATGAGATCAGAAACCCCCTGTTCGCCATCGCCGGGTTCGCCAATTCGCTCCTGCGCTCCTCGGGAATCGACGAAGCCTCCCGGGAAAAGGTGGCCATCATCCTTCAGGAGTCCAACCGGCTGGACACCATCCTCAAAAGCATCATCAATTTTTCCCGCCCCACCCAGGCCACGCCCGGCGAGGTGGAGCTCAACCCCGTGGTCCGGCAGACCCTGGATCTCATGCGCGTGGGCATGGACAAGCAGGGGGTCGAGGTGGTCGTCGAGGCGGCCGCCTCCCTGCCCAAGGCCCGGGGCGACACGGAACTGCTCAAGCAGTGCCTGGTGAACCTGCTCAAGAACTCCATGGAGGCCATGCCCCAGGGCGGCCGCATCACCGTGTCCACGGGCATGCGCCAGGGCTATGTCTTCCTGAGCGTCGAGGACACCGGCCACGGCATCCCCAAGGAAAACCTGCCCCAGGTCTTCAATCCCTTCTTCAGCACCCGCGACAAGGGCTCCGGACTGGGCCTGGCCATGACCAGGAAGATCCTCAACGATCTCGGAGGCTCCGTGTCCATCAAAAGCGAGCCCGATCAGGGCACCACCGTCACCTTGCTTCTGCCTCCCTTTTTCGCCCTGGACAAGGATGAGCCGCATGCCCAATGAGAAAGTCATCGTCCTGGCCACCCGCAACGCGGGCAAGATCGCCGAGTTGTCGTCCATGCTGACCGGATCGGGAATCACCGTGAAAGGCCTGGGGGATTTTCCGCACATCGGCGACATCCCCGAGACCGGAACCACCTTTATCGAAAACGCCCGCATCAAGGCCCTGGCCGTGGCCCGACAGACCGGCCTGACCGCCGTGGCCGACGACTCCGGCCTGTGCGTGGACGCCCTGTCCGGCGCCCCGGGCGTCCACTCCGCCCGCTACAGCGGCGAACAGGCCACGGATGCCCAAAACAACGCCAAGCTCCTCGACGCCCTGGCGCACGTTCCGCCCGACAAGCGCACCGCCCGGTTCGCCTGCGCCATGGTCGCCGCCGCTCCGGACGGCCGGCTGGTCGAGGCCCAGGGCTTCTGGGAGGGCTCCATCGCCGTTTCCCCCCAGGGCCACGGCGGCTTCGGCTACGATCCGCTGTTTTTCGACCCCGATACCAACCGGACCGCCGCCCAACTCACCCCCGAGGAGAAAAACGTCCGCAGCCACCGGGGCCGCGCCCTGGCCCGACTGGTCCCCCTTTTGAAGCGCGTGATGGAATAGCCGGGGCTGCCGCCCCGGTCCCCGCCCGGGGGGAATCATTCCCCCCGGACCCCCCGATTCCGGGGCTTTTTCCCGGCGCGACGCGCCGGGAAAAAGCCCCGGGAATGCGGCGGGTACGGAGGCAATCAGACCCTCCGGCACGGGTGCCGGGACCATGAGCCGGTGTTTCGCGGCGGAGTTTCCCCGAAACGCAAAGCGTTCCGGGGAAACTCCGCCGCGTGACACGGGTGCAGGGGGCTGAGCCCCCTGCCGGGGGGGTGTGGGGAGGGGCGGCGCCCCCCCACGGTTCCTACGTGGTTTTTTTGCGGGGCGAGGCCGGGGCGGCCTCGCCGGTGAAGCGTTCGATGCGTTGCTTGTAGGCCACGACGCCGTTGACCATGCCCTGGGCCAGGGCCTCCAGGTAGTTGTCCGAGGCGAGGCGTTTGGCGTCGTTGGGGTTGGTGATGTAGCCCATTTCCACCAGCACGGCGGGCATGCGCGCGCCCATGAGCACGTAGAACGGGGCCTCGTGGGTGCCCCGGTCGCGGGTCTTCCAGCGGCCCGAGATGGACCCGATGGTCTTGTCCTGGACGGTCCTGGCCAGGTCGCGGGACTCCTTCATCTTGGTATTGAGCATGAGGTCGGTCAGGATGAGCTGCAGGTCGCTTATGGTCTTGGCCGAGACCGCGTTTTCGCGGGCGGCCACGCGCACGGCGTCCTCGGTGCTGGCCAGGTTCAGGGAATAGATTTCCAGTCCCGAGGACTTGGCGTCGCCGTGGGCGTTGCAGTGGATGGAGAGGAACAGGTCGGCCTTTTTGGCGTTGGCCATGGCCGTGCGCTCCTCCAGGGGGATGAACACGTCCCTGGTGCGGGTGTAGAGCACCTCGAAGCCGTGGTCTTCGAGCTTTTTGCCCAGGACTCTGGCGAAACGCAGGTTGACGTCCTTTTCCACCAGATTGTTCAGGCCCTGGGCTCCGGGGTCCTTTCCGCCGTGCCCGGCGTCGATCATGATGGTGCGCACGGTGAGCCCTAGTTGCTCCACGAGGTCCCCGATGCGTTTCTCGCTGCCGGGAGGCGGCTTGTAGGCCGGGACGGCTGGAGATCCCTTGGATGACGCGGCGGGTTTGGCGGCCTGCTTGGCCGCGACCTCCTTGGCGGCCTGGGCCGTTTCCTCGCGCATGGCCTCGGAGGCGTCCCGTCCGGATGCGGCGGGCGTTTTCTCCTTGCGTTTGAAGAGATTCGCGAGCCAGCCGTCGTACTTGTCCTTGACCTTGGGATCGGCCTGGGGCTGGTCCTTGGGGGCGGCGTCCGCCTTGGCCGCGTCACCGGGAGAGGGCTTGCCGGGTTTCGGCTTGGCGTAGACGTCGAGCACCACCCGGAAAGGGCTGTCCAGGGTGAACACGTTGTAATGGTCGAGATTGTCGATATCCAGGACCACCCGGGCCACGGTCGGCTTGTTGTAGGCCGCGCGTATCTGGCGCAGGATGCCGTCGGAAATCTTCTCGTCGGGACGGACGCGGGACCCCAGCTTGACGTTGTCCAGGTCGATGTACAGGCGGCGCGGGGCCGCGGATTCCCCAGAGGCCTGATCCAGAAGCTGGTAGCGGTAGGTGGTTTCCCTGTCCAGGCTCAGGGTGATGCGGGAATAATCGTCTCCGCCGGTCTTGGATATCTCCGAAAGCTGGGCGGGGCTTGAGGGAGTTGCCAGATTCGCCGTGGAGGCCGGGCTCCCCGCCCCCCCCGAAGCCTCCGGAGCGCCGGAGGGCTGGGCCGGCCGCGCGGCCTCCGCCTTGGGAGTCTCCGGGACGAACGAAGGGTCCAGGGCCCGCAGCATCTCCACGGCCTCGGCGGTCTTGTCGCCGTCCGGATACCGTTTGAGGACCGCGCGCAGTTCGGCCGTGGCCCGGGCGTTGTCCTTGAGCCGGTCGCGCAGGACCACGGCCCGCCGCACGTAAGCGTCGTCGGCCCATTCATGGCGGGGATAGCGATCGATCATGCGCTGGTAGAGATCCAGGGAGGCCTGGGCGTCCTTTTCCAGAAAGGACCGGAAGGCCAGTTCCTCGTGGACCCAGCCCCGGTAATACAGGGCCTTGGGCGCCAGGGGGCCGCTTGGGGCCTCCCGGTAGACGTCCACGAACTGTTTGTCCAGGGCCTGCCATTTTTCCCGGGATTTTCCGGCCTTGGCGTCCGTGGTCAGATGCTTGAATTCGCGCAGGGCCTCGCGATAGGTTTTTTCGGGGTCCGCGGCAAAGGCCCGGACAGAGAAGGCCAGGGCCAGACAGACCGCCAGCATGGCCGCCACGAGCGGTCCGACGGCCGATCCTTCGCGGAAAGGCCGCTTTTCCCGTGAACCGGGCGCGCGGCCCCGGCTATTCGACGGTGACGCTTTTGGCCAGATTTCGTGGCTGGTCGACATCTTTCCCCAGATAATCCGCCATTTCGTAGGCGAACATTTGCACTGCCGGGAGCATGAGAAAGGTGGAAAGCGGCCCCCACGCCTTCGGGGTTTCCCAGACGTGGTCCACGCGCAGGTCCGCGCCCGGGTGGGTCAGGGCGATGATCCTGCCGCCCCGGGCCTGGACCTCCTCCAGATTGGACTTGAGCTTGGGAAAAAGCTCGTCCACCGGGGCCAGGGCGAAGGTCGGGAACTTCGGATCGATAAGCGCGATGGGGCCGTGCTTCATCTCTCCGGCGGCGTACCCCTCGGCGTGGATGTAGGAGATTTCCTTGAGCTTGAGCGCGCCCTCCAGGGCCAGGGGATAGTACGGCCCGCGACCGAGATACAGAAAACTCGAGGCCTCGCTGTAGGTCTTGGCCAGGGCCGAGGCCCGCTCGCGCATGCGCGGCAGTTCCGCCTCGAGCACGCTCGGCAGCTTTTCCAGATTCCTCAGACATTCGGTCCGGTCTTTCAGGGAAAGCCGTCCCGTGGCCTCGCCCAGATGCAGGGCCAGGAGCGTCAGCACCGTGAGCTGGCTGCACATGGCCTTGGTGGAGGCCACCGAGATTTCCGGTCCGGCCTGGGTGGAGATGACCACGTCGGCCTCCCGGGCCACGCTCGACCCGACCACGTTGCACAGCCCGATGACCGTGGCCCCGCGCTCCCTGGCCAGCCGCATCCCGGCCAGGGTGTCGGCGGTCTCCCCAGACTGGCTGATGGCCAGGACCACGTCCCCGGGACGCAACAGAGGGTCGCGGTAGCGGAATTCCGAGGCGATCTCGACCCGGGTGGGCACCCCGGCCCAGTGCTCCAGCAGGTACATGCCCCACAGGCCCGCGTGATACGAGGTGCCGCAGGCCACGATGAAAAGCCTCTCCGGGACCGGCAGGGCCGCGAGCTCGGGCAGGACCGCGCGGCCCGCGGCCAGGTCCACCCGGCCGGCCAGGCAGTCGGCGATGACCTTGGGCTGCTCGAAGATCTCCTTGAGCATGAAGTGCTTGTAACCGCCCTTCCGGGCCGCGCTGACATCCCAGGTGATGTGCTTGACCTCTTTTTCGATGGGCGCGCAGGTGGCCGCGTCCATGACCAGCCAGGACGAGGCGTCGATGCGCACCATCTCCCCGTCCTCCAGGAAGACCACATCACGGGTGTAGGGCAGAAAGGCCGGGATGTCCGAGGCCAGGAAGTTTTCGCCCACGCCCACGCCCAAAACCAGGGGCGAGGACTTGCGTGCCGCGTAGATGACCCCGGGCTGGTCGAGACAGACCACGGCCAGGGCATAGGTGCCCTCCACTCGGGCCAGGGTCGCGCTTAAGGCCTGATCCAGGGGCAGCCCCTTTTGCATCTCCCGGGCCAGAAGATGGGCCAGGACCTCGGTGTCGGTGTCCGAGGCGAAAGCGCACCCCCCGGCCGTGAGTTCGTCCTTGATCTCCTGGTAGTTCTCGATGATGCCGTTGTGGATCACGGCCAGACGACCTGAGCCGTCCGTGTGGGGATGCGCGTTTTTTTCGATGGGCAGGCCATGCGTGGCCCACCGGGTATGGCCGATGCCCGAGGTGGCCAGAAAGACGTTCTGGCTTTCGAGCCGTTTTTCCAGGTTGTCGAGCTTGCCCTGGGCGCGCACGACATGCAGCTTCCCGTGTTGCAAAAACGCCACGCCGGCCGAGTCGTAGCCCCGGTATTCCAGCCGCCTGAGCCCTTCCATGATGACCGGTACGGCTGGTCTGTGGCCGCAATACCCGATGATTCCGCACATGTCGGCCTCAATCTCCCTTTTAGAAGACGGCACCGGACCGTCCTCGAAAACAGCTTGCTCCCCTTACAATGTCGCCCGGCACATTTCAAGGACACCTCGGGAGGCCTGCGGGGGGCGCCGCCCCCCGCCCCCCCCGGCAGGGGGCTGAGCCCCCTGCACCCGTGTCACGCGGCGAAAGTTCCCCGGA
>Ga0067045_1029838_pt1 | contig 18124 bp, 18 predicted proteins | sample TerdegcTABiofilm_FD_59184 | JGI IMG/M metagenome (GOLD analysis project Ga0067045, IMG submission 59184) | Combined Assembly of (Gp0054472, Gp0054536) Wastewater bioreactor microbial communities from Singapore -Terephthalate degrading... | reverse complement strand
CTGTCCATCACATCCTCAACTCATAATAATAATATTTAGCTATTATCATAATAATAAATAAAATTAAATTAATAAATTTATCATACGAGATAAGCAAAAAGCGTGAAATAACAGGTGAAAACAATGCAAGGGATCTATTAGATCCAGATTATAGGAAGGAATTAGAGAAATAACAGAAAGAGGAAGATGGTGAAATAATCTGGAAATATAAACTGAAAATGAGGTTAGAGATTTTACTATTCAGAATGATAAATTGTATTAAAACTGCGAGAATGGATACTTCCACATTTATAAAATAGCAAATAGGAAACTACCACACTTCTTCTAAATATTTCTTTAGCTCATCAATGGAAAAGGGCCCTATAATTCTCTTTTTTACAACATGATTTTCGTCAATTAGAAGGGTTGTAGGACTTATTGTTATGTTTAATATTTGAAATGTTTTAATATCGGTGTAGTCTGTGAATATCAGGACTTCTATATCGTCTGGCTTTTCCTTCTTGTATTCATTTAAAGTCTCTTCAACGATCTTGCAGTTTTCACATAGTCCTGAGCCAATGCTTAAAATTAGCTTTTTATTTTTAAGAAGAGCCTCTCTGATTGGATTTGCAAGGCTCGTTGCATCTATGTTAATTTGCTCAATTTTCTCATTCACAGCATTCTGACAACCTATTAAGGAAGAAATGCTCAAAAATATCAATACTGCTATTAATTGTCTCTTAAAGTTTTTCATTTCTCTATACTTACTCAAATTTATTTTACAATTTTTAAGCATAAAATCAAAAATCAGAGCTATTTGTATAGGAGAAATCTTTAAGTATGCGTTTGACTTTGAAATGAAAAATTTGCGCAATTAGGTTAAAAGCTTTATTAAATTTATAATTATAAATTATGAAAGAATTAAACTTTAGAGTTATAGCAAGAGATAAATCAAGTAAAGCTCGCATTACTTCCTTTGTAACTCCACATGGAGTTGTGGAAACACCTGTTTTTATGCCAGTTGGAACAGCTGGTTCCGTGAAGGCAGTAAAAGTTGATGATCTTTATGAAATTGGAATAAAAATTATCCTTGCAAATACCTATCATCTTTACCTTCAGCCGGGAGATGAAGTTATTAAAGAAGCTTGTGGATTGCATAAATTTATAAACTGGGAGGGGGTAATTTTAACTGACAGTGGAGGTTTTCAGGCCTTCTCTCTTTCAAGAATAAAGAAGATAAGAGAAGATGGTATAGAATTTCAATCATTTAGAGATGGTTCAAAACATTTCTTTACTCCTGAGAAAATAATAGAAATCCAGAAAAATCTTGGCTCTGACATCATTATGCCTCTTGATATTTGTACTCCTTATGGATTAGAGGAAGAGGAGATAAAAGAAGCATCAAGAAAGACTATTGAGTGGGCAAAAATTTCTAAAAATTCACTTGGGGAGACTAATCAAATTCTTTTTGGAATAATTCAGGGCGGTTTCAATTTAAACTTGAGAAGATATTGTCTCGAAAAGATGCTTGAAATAGATTTTCCGGGATATGCAATAGGTTCACTGAGCGTAGGAGAGCCGAAAGATTTAACTTTTGAGATAGTAAATGAACTAACTCCTCTAATTTCTAATTCTCCTGTTTATCTGATGGGGGTGGGCGATCCAATAAGCATTCTAAATGGAATAGCAAGTGGCGTAGATATGTTTGATTCGGTTTTACCAACGCGTATTGCAAGGAATAGAGCCTTATTTACAAAAAGGGGTAGAATCACTATAACTAATGCTAAATATGAAAGAGATTTTTCGCCTATTGAAGAGGATTGTGGTTGTTACACCTGTAAAAACTATTCTAAAGCCTATTTGAGACATTTATTCAAAGCAGGGGAAATTCTTGCAGCAGTTTTAGCGACTATCCATAATCTCTACTTCCTTACTGATTTGATAAATGAAGCAAAAAAAGCTATTATTGATAATATGTTTTTGGCTTTTTTGTCTGATTTTACTAAGAATTATGAAAGTGAGAAATAGTGATAGAATTTGAGAAAATTAAAAATAATAATGATGTTCAAATTTTAATAGCTAAATCTGATGAGTATTTGAAAAGTATAGGCTATACCGCGCATGGGCTTGAGCATGTTGAAGAAGTTGCAAGAAGAGCAGAAAAGATTGCCAAAGATACTGAATTAGATGAATACGATATTAAGGCATCTTGTATTGCTGCATATCTTCATGATATTGGGAATTTTCTGGGAAGAGAAAATCACCAGCTCTCAGGAGCACTAATTGCGTTTAATATTTTGAAAGAGATGAATATAGATATTAATCTTATTTCAAAGGTAGCCACGGCAATCGCAAGCCATGACGAGACAAATGGAGAAATTACTGACAAAGTTTCTGCAGTTCTTATACTTGCTGATAAGTCCCATGTTCATAAAAATAGAGTTAGAGGAAAAGATCCTTCTAAATTTGATATTCATGACAGAGTAAATTATGCTGTCCAGGAATCAGAGCTATTAGTTAGTCGTGATAGAAGAGAAATATGGCTCAATTTGATTATCGATGTATCTGTCTCTACGGTAATGGATTATTTTGAAATATTTCTAAATAGAATGCTTCTCTGTCGGAAAGCAGCAAATGTTTTAGGATATAATTTTCACCTTAAAATAAATGAGTTGGTGCTCTATTAGAAATTTGAATGGAAGGGAGGTATTATATGAAATATGAGTAAGATTGCTTTTATCTTTCCAGGTCAAGGCTCACAATATTTTAAAATGTTTGATAAAGTAGCTAAATTTGAAGAGGCAAAGATATATTTAGAAATTTTTAAGAAAGTTCTTGGATATAGTTTCAAAAATATGACTGATGAAGAGTTATTGCCAACAAGTGTCACTCAGCCTGTTCTCTACACGATGAGTGCAATTTATTTTGAGATTCTTAAAGATTTAGATTTTACTCCATTTATCGTTGCAGGACACAGTCTTGGTGAATTCTCTGCTTTATTTGCCTCTGAATATTTTACTTTTGAAGATGGATTAAGAATAGTCTCTTATAGAGGAGAGATAATGAAAGAAGCTTCAAAGATAGTCCCAGGAAGTATGGCAGCTATAATTGGATTAAATGACAGAGAAGTATATGAAATATGCTTAAAGTCATCTTACTATGGTGTAATAGAGCCAGTCAATTTTAACTCTCCCGAACAGATTGTTATTTCTGGTTGCATAGAGGCTTTAGAGAAAGCTTGTGAGCTTGCAAAAGAAAGAGGAGCAAAATTAGTTGTAAGATTAAATGTTTCCGCACCATTTCACTCTTCTTTGATGCTTCCAATTAGAGAAAAGTTCGAGAAAAAGTTGAATGAATTTAATTTTTCTAAACCGAAATTTCCAATAGTTCAAAACTATGATGGCGAAGTTCATAGTGATCCACTAATTATAAAGAGAAATCTTGTGTTACAATTGAACCATCCAGTTTTATGGAATAAAACCTTAGATACAATTGTTGAGAGGGGAGCTAAAGAATTTATTGAGGTGGGACCAAAAAGAGTTTTAACGAATATTTGTAGAAGTAAGGGTTTGAATGCAAAAGCAAGTGAGGATTTAACAATAAAATAAGGAGGATAAACCAATGATTAGTGAAGAAAAAATTAGAGAGGCACTTAAAGAGGTTATGGATCCAGAAATAGGAATGAGTGTTGTTGACCTGAATATGATTAAAAAGGTTGACATAACGGATGATTCTGTGAATATAGATATGGTCCTTACAATTCCAGGCTGTCCATTAGCTTCTTATATGGTGAATGAAGTAAAGAAAAAAACCGAAGAGATCTCCGAGGGAAGAAAAGTTACAGTAAATTGCCTTGATGAACAATGGGTTCCACCATGGATTTCAAATTCTTAATTGAGGAATAGGAAATAAATGAGTAAGCTATTTTCTGAGTTTGACTCTGGCAAAATTATTCTCAAGAATAGGGTTGTAATGCCACCTATGGCAACTGAGAAAGCAAACAAAGATGGAAGCATAAATGAAGAAATTGTTTCTTATTACACAGAGATGGCAAGAGCTGGAATGGGTCTGCTTATAGTTGAGCACTGCGCAGTAGTTCTGGAAGGAAGAACAAATCTAAAACAGATTTCAATTGCACGTGATAGCGATATAAAGGAGCATAAGAAAATAGCCTTAGGAATTCAGTGTTCAGGAGCTAAAAGTGCAGTTCAGATAAATTATGCAGGAAGCAATAGAAGCGAAAATCTTTCTTGGCCAGCCTTGGGTCCAAGTGCTGTTCCACACCCCAAAACTGGTATAATTCCAGAAGAGTTAACTATCTCTCAAATAGTAGAAATTGTTGGAGCATTTAGTAAAGCAGCGAAGAGAGCTAAAGAGGCAGGTTATAATATGGTTGAGATCCACTCAGCTCATGGATTCCTGGGAAGTCAATTTCTCTCTCCGATAACTAACAAAAGAAATGATAAATATGGAGGAGGAATTGAAAATAGAATGAGATTTCTCCTTGAAGTAATTGAAGCAGTTAGAGGGGAGGTAGGTGAGGATTTTCCTATCCTTGTAAGACTTGGCATTTCAGATAATCCACCAGGAATAAAAATCTATGAGGATGGACTTACTTTGGAGGATGGTCTTAAAGTTGCAAAGGTCTTAGAGGGTCAAAAAATCTCAATTCTTGATATATCTGGAGGGATGTGCGGGAGTAGGCCACCTAACCTGGAAGATAAGGAGGGCTATTTTGTTCCCTTCGCTGAAGTTGCAAAGGAGGTTTTGAACATCCCAATAATAATTACAGGTGGCATAAAGAGGCCTGATACAGCTGAGAAAATACTTAAGCGAGGAATAGCAGACCTAATTGGTATTGGGCGCGCCATTGTATACGATAGAAATTGGATTTCAAAGGCAAAAAAAGAACTCGGAGATTAAACAGTTATTTGTTTGTTTTGATTGAACATTTACTAATTTTTTGCTATTTATAATAGCATTATGTTTTTAAGAAATAATTTAGGGGGTAAAGTATGAGTGAAATTTCAGGATATCTTTTGCCAGATGATCTTTACTATCACAAAGAACATATGTGGGTGCGTCTTGAAGGAAATATTGCAACTGTTGGAGTCACAGACTTTTATCAGAAACTCGCTGGTGAAATTTCATATATTGAATTGCCATCAGAAGGAGATGAAGTTAGTGCTGATGATGTAGTTGGGACGGTTGAAACTGGTAAGTGGGTAGGGAAAATATATGCGCCTCTGTCAGGAATAATTAAAGAAGTAAATACTGAAATTGAGGATGATCCTACCCTTCCAAATCAAGATCCATTTGGGAAAGGCTGGTTATTTAAGATTGAAGCTTCCAACTTAGAAGGGGAAATTGTTAATCTCTACAAAGGCGAAGAGGCAATAAAGTGGCAAGAAGAAGAAATTGAAAAACATAAGCAATAGGAGGAGAGTCAAAAATTGAGGGAATTAAATATTTCAGAGATTATTCCTGTTGTTAAAAATCTTTGCATAGAAGCGAATTATTATGTGAACGAAGATCTGTTAGAGAGACTTAAAGAAGCTTTTAACCAAGAAGAGTCTTCTGTTGGAAAAGAAATACTTTCTCAGATTATAGAAAATGATATATTGGCTGGAAAGTTAAAATTACCAATGTGTCAGGATACTGGGGTAGCAGTATTCTTTATTGAACTTGGCCAGGATGTCCATATTGTAGGGGGTAATTTTTACGATGCAATAAATGAGGGAGTAAGACAGGGTTATATAGAAGGTTATTTGCGGAAATCATTAGTTTCAGATCCTGTAATCGAACGTAAAAATACTAAGGATAATACACCCGCAGTTATTCACACCATAATCGTTCCTGGAGATAAGATTAAAATTGATTTTGCTCCAAAGGGTGGTGGCTCAGAAAATATGAGTGAAGTAAAAATGATGACTGCAGCAGATGGAATCGAAGGAGTCAAAAGATTTGTCGTAGATAAAGTAAAAAGGTCAGGAGGAAATCCTTGTCCACCAGTAATTGTTGGTGTTGGAATAGGCGGAGACTTTGAACAGTGTGCAATACTTGCCAAGAGAGCTCTATTTAAGCCCTTAAATGAGAAAAATCCTGATCCAAAATGGGCATCAGTTGAAGATGAACTTCTTAGCAGAATAAATAATTTAGGTATTGGACCAATGGGATTAGGTGGTAGAATTACAGCATTAGCAGTTAAAATAATGACCTATCCCTGTCATATAGCAAGTATGCCAGTAGCAGTGAACATTCAATGCCATGCTGCAAGACATAAAAGTGCAATTATATAAGCGAAGGGAAGTTTAGAAAATGGTTGCAAACATCAAACTTTTTACTCCTTTAAAAGAAGATGAAATAATTAAATTGGAGATTGGCAATAAGGTTTTACTTAATGGTAAAATCTATTCAGCAAGGGATGCTGCGCATAAAAGGCTTGTTGAGTTAATAAAAGAGGGCAAACCTCTTCCATTCGATATAAGGAATCAGGTTATCTATTATGTTGGTCCTTCTCCAGCAAGACCAGGAATGGCTGTTGGTTCTGCAGGGCCGACTACAAGCTTTCGTATGGATCCATATACGCCAATTCTTTTAGACAAAGGTCTTAAGGGTATGATTGGTAAAGGTGAAAGAAAAAAGGAAGTTATAGATTCAATAATTAAGAATAAAGCTATCTATTTCATTGCTATAGGAGGAGCAGGAGCTCTTTTAGCTCAGGCAATAAAAAGTGCAAGGCTTGTAGCTTATGAGGATCTTGGTGCTGAGGCTATAATGGAGTTTGAAGTTGTGGATTTTCCTGTAATTGTTGGGATAGACACTACTGGTAAAGATTTATATGCTGAAGGTATAAAGAAGTATCAGGTTCTGGAGGAAGTTTAATGCGTATTGGAGTTTATATCTGTCATTGTGGTGGAAATATTTCTGATGTAGTCGATGTAAAAAAAGTAGTTGAAAGTGTAAGGGAGCAGGATGGAGTTGGATTCGTGCGTGATGTAGAGCATATGTGCTCTGAAGAGGGTCAGAAATATATAATAGATGATGTAAAAGAGCAAAATCTCGATCATATAGTAGTTGCATCCTGTTCTCCTCTCTTTCATGAAAAGACATTTATGAAGGCAGTCGAGAAGGCAGGCCTTAATGCTTATAACTTTGAGATGGCAAATATTAGAGAGCAATGCTCCTGGTGTCACTTTAGTAAGGGTGCTGCAACTCTCAAGGCAATAGATCTTGTGAATATGGCAATAGCAAAAGTCAGATTGGATAGTCCTTTAGAGAGAAATAAATTGCCAATAGGAAGGAAAGTTTTAGTTATAGGTGGTGGTATCACAGGTATACAAGCAAGTCTTGACTTAGCTGATTCAGGCTTTGAGGTTTTTCTTGTTGAGAAAGAGCCAGCAATTGGTGGAAAAATGGCGAAATTATCTAAGACCTTTCCTACAGAGGATTGTGCTACTTGCATTATTGGTCCAAAGCTTGCAGATGTTGCTGAACATCCTAATATTCACCTTTTTGCCTACTCAGAGATTGAGGATATCACAGGTTATCTTGGCAATTTCGAGGTGACTGTCAAGAAAAAGCCGAGATATGTTGATATGGAAAAATGTGTTGCCTGTGGAATATGTGCAGATAAATGTCCTGTTAAAGTGCCTGATGAATTTAACGAAGGCCTATCAATGAGAAAGGCTATATATATCCAGAATCCTGTAGCTGTGCCAAGAAAATATTTAATTGATGAGAAGAATTGTAAAAGATTACTTCAGGGTGGGAAAATATGTGGTATATGTGAAAAATTGTGTACTCAAGGAGCAGTGAACTTTGATGAAAAGCCCGAATATCTAAAATTTAGAGTTGACACAATTATTACAGCCACTGGTTATGAGCTTTTTGATGCTGAGAAGAAAAAGGTTTATGGTTATGGTAAATACACAAATGTTTTAACTGCTCTTCAACTTGAAAGGATTATTGCGACTGGTTCCTCTGGCCCACCCTTAAGACCAATTGGTAAAAGAATTGCTTTTATCCAGTGCGTTGGTTCAAGGGATGAACAGATAGGTAGAGAGAATTGTTCAAGAATTTGCTGTATGTATGCAACAAAACTTGCACAGTTACTGAAGAGATTGGACTCATCAAGAGATATATATATTTTCTACACAGATTTGCGAGCATATGGAAAGGGATTTGAGGAGTATTATAAAAGAGCACAAAATGCAGGAATAAAATTTATTAGAGGTAGAGTTGCGGAGCTCAGAGAGGAACCTCTAACAAGAAAACTCATCTTAACTTCTGAGGATACTTTAAGTAGAAAGATAATAAAATCAGAATTTGACCAGGTAATTCTTTCTACTGGAATTGTTCCAGCAGTCAGCAGCGAAAAGATTGCGGATATCTTAAAGCTTGCAAGGAGTGCAGATGGATTCCTACAGGAGGCACATCCAAAGTTTAGACCAGTTGATACTCTCGTTGATGGAATCTTCATTGCTGGTTGTGCACAGGGACCTAAAGATATTCCTGATTCAGTCGCACAAGGCAGTGCATCAGCTTCAAGAGCAATAAGACTTATGAATAAGGGCATATTCGAGGTAGAACCAATTGTTGCCTTTGTTAATGAAGATTTATGTGATGGCTGTGAGCTTTGTATAAATAATTGCCCAATCAAAGCCATATCAATATTAGACGACAAAGCTAAGATTAATGAAATTATCTGTAAAGGCTGTGGAATGTGTATTGCTTCCTGTCCTAAAGATGCACTTGACCTTAGATATTATACAAATAAACAGCTTGAAAAGCAGATAGAAGCGGCTCTAAAAACAAAGGAGAAGGGAGATATAAGAATTCTTATATTTGCTGATAATACTTGCACTTACAGGCTTGCTGATAATATCGGCACTGCCAGACTTTCCTATCCGACAGAAACAAGGATAATAAGAGTTCCCTCTGGCAGCAGGATTACTCCAAAGCTTATGTTATATGCATTTAAAGCTGGTGCTGATGGAATCTTTATTGGTGAATGTGATAGTCGTGCCTCTCCTTTTACAGGTTCTGTTGAAAAGATTCGCGAAAATGTTAATAGAGTCAAGGGTATTTTGGAGCAGGAAGGTATTTCTGGCGAGAGAGTTCGTTTTTCGGAGTTACTTGCTTCTCTTCTTACAGATTTTTACAAAAATGTCACAGAAATTGTAAAGTTAATTAAGAAGGATCTGGAACCAATTCCTGATGAGAAGAGAGAAAAACTATGGGAAATTGCTCAAAAAGAGCTCTTTTTGGAGAAAGTGAGCGATAAAGATGACTGAGAAATTTTTAATAACGGATAAGAATGAAAAATTAATTGAGAAAATAAATGAAATAAGTGGAGAGGTAGTGACTCTCTGTGAGCAGTGTGGAACTTGTTCAGGAAGTTGTCCTGTGGTAGAGGATATGGATATTACACCATCAAATATGATGAGACTTGCTGAGCTTGGAGATGAAGAAGTTCTTGAAACTAAAACAATATGGGTTTGTGCATCTTGCTTTACCTGTACTACAAGATGTCCAAGAGGAATAGATGTTGCAAAAGTTGGTGAAGCATTACGACAAATCAAGCTTAGAAAGGCAGTAGATAGAATGGACATAAAAGATATTCCAGAAGACGAGAGAAATATTCTTCCCCAGCTTGCAATTGTAGCAGCTTTTAGAAAGTTTACAGGTTAGGAGGAATTATATGAAGATACCATATTATCCAGGCTGCACATTAAAGACTAAAGCTAAAAATTTTGAAACATCTGCAATTGCCGTTGCGAAAGCGTTAGACATTGAATTCGTCGAGATTCCAAGGTGGAATTGCTGTGGAGCTGTTCCATCTCTGTCAGATGATGATTTAATCAGACATATTGCACCAGTAAGAAACTTCATTCGTGTTGAAGAGATGAATCAGGATGGAATTGTAAGTGATGAACACAGAATTGTCACTCTGTGCTCAATGTGCTTTAATACTTTAAAGATGTCAAATTTAAGGATGAAAAAAAATAAAGAAGATTTAAGAAAAATAAACGACGTGATGTATCTTGAGAAGGAACATTATAAGCAAGATGTAGAAGTAGTACATTTTCTGGAAGTTTTAAAAGATATTCCACCCTCTAAAATAAAGGAGCAAATTAAGAATCCTATGCCTGAATTAAAAGTCTCACCATATTATGGCTGTACACTGCTTAGACCAAAAGAGGTGGGAATTGATGATCCTGAAGACCCTTTAATTTTTGAGGACCTTCTTTCAACTTTAGGATTAAATGTAGTCAATAATCCTTTAAAAACAAGATGCTGTGGTAGTTATCAAGTTGTTTCAGATAAGAATATCGTTTCTTCTCTTGTTTATGATATATTAACCAATGCTAAGAAAAATGAAGCAGAGCTTATTGTAACAAGCTGCCCACTTTGTTTTTTTAATCTTGACAGAAGACAAAAGGATATTATCAAATTCCATCATAATTTCGAACCAATTCCAATCCTTTATTTCACTCAACTAATGGCAATTTTATTTGGACTTAATGAAGATGCATTTAAGTTTGAAGAAAATTATGTTGATTATAAAGATTTATTTGAAAGAAAGGAGTTAGCTTCTAAATAAATGGATGATGTAATAAAAGTTAAATTAATTCCTATTTACATCTTAAGTAGAAAATATTATGTACCAGAAGGCTCAACAATAATAACGGCAATGGAATATGCTGGCTTTAAGTTGAAGAAAGGGGTTGGATGCCGAGAGGGTTTTTGTGGAGCTTGCGCCTCAATATATAGATTGCCTAATGATTATAAACTTCACGGCGGACTTGGCTGTCAAACAGTTGTTCAGGAAGATATGCAAATAGTTCAAATACCTTATGTGCCAGCTCCAAAAGCAATATATGATTTAGAAGAATTGGAACCTGATCCAAATATATTCCTTAAATATTACCCTGAGACTTATAGATGTCTTTCCTGTAATACTTGTACAAAAGTTTGTCCTCAGGATCTTCAAGTTATGGATTATGTTCAAGCAGCTATTAGAGGCGATATAGAAAGAGTCGCAGAACTATCTTTTGATTGTCTCTCCTGTGGACTTTGTGCGGCAAGATGTCCTGCAGAGATTACACAATTTAATGTTGCTCTTCTCGGAAGAAGAATTTATGGAAAATATTTATCTAAAAAGGGAAAATTTGTTGAAAAGCGACTTAAGGAAATTGAGGAGGGTAAATATGAGGAAGGATATAAGGAGTTAATGACCCTTTCCAAAGAAGATTTAAAAAAGAGATATTTTGAGAGAGATCTCAATTTTGAAATTACATAATTGGAGGAGAAGAAGTGGGATATCCTGAATATATGTTTGATTCATTAAAAAAAGTTGAAGAAAGCCGTCCTAAAAGGGTAGAACTTGCAAAAAAGGGTTTGCAAAACTTTTTAAAACCTATGAGTGCCGAAGAAAGAGAAAAGATTCTCTCAAATTATCACCCGGATTATAGTTCTGATGCAAGAAAACCTATAAGAGTTGGACCAAATAAGGGCGAAAATCTGACTTCTGAAGTTGTAGACATTCTTCAAAGTCATACAAGGCTGCCGCGCAACTTCTCTCTTGATACAGTCGATTATGAGGCTGATGTTCTTGTAATTGGCGGGGGTGGTGCAGGATGTCAAGCAGCTTTATGGGCTATGAAAAATGGAGCAAGTGTTATAATATCAACAAAATTGCGTCTTGGAGATGCAAACTCTATGATGTCTCAAGGAGGAATGCAAGCAGCAATTAACCCCGGAGATTCTCCATTAATTCATTATCTTGATGCGATAGGTGGAGGACATTTTGATAATAAACCCGAGCTTGTTAAAGCTTTAACAAATGAAGCACCATATATTGTAAAGTTCCTTGAAGATATTGGAGTAATTTGGGATAAGTTGCCGGACGGAAACCCTCAAACAGATTCTGGTGGAGGAGCTTCAAGAAGAAGAATGCTTTGCTGTAAAGATTATACAGGCGCTGAGATAATGAGAGTCTTAAGAGACGAAGTGCGGAATCATCCTGAAGAGATAAAAGTTTTAGAATATTTACCAGCGATTGAACTTATAAAAGATGAGGAAGGGAAAATTGCCGGAGCAATTCTATTTAATATGGAGACAGGAGAATATGCGATTGTTAAGGCAAAAGTAGTTGTTATGGCTACTGGTGGATTTGGAAGGCTCCATATAAAGGGATTTCAGACAACAAACCATTATGGAGCTACAATGGATGGAGTCGTTATGGCATATAGGGCTGGCGGAAAACTCCTATATATGGATTCTGTTCAGTACCATCCTACGGGATCAATTTATCCAAAGCAAATTTTAGGATTCCTTGTAACTGAGAAGATAAGAAGTTTTGGTGGACAACCATTGAACAAAGATGGAGAACTGTTCGTATTTCCCCTTGAACCAAGAGATGTTGAATCTGCCGCATTTATTAAGGAATGTGCAGAGGGAAGAGGCATAATTACTCCTGATGGACACACTGGAATATGGCTTGACTCACCAATAATTGAAATTCTAAGAGGTCCTGGAACACTTGAGAAATCATTTCCTGCAATGGTGAGACAGTATCGGAGATTTGGAATTGACATAACAAAGGAGCCAATGCTTGTATATCCTACCCTTCATTATCAAAATGGTGGAGTTGAAATTGATGAATGGACTCATACAAATCTTCCTAATTTACTATTTGCTGGAGAGTGCTCTGGAGGAGTACATGGAAGAAATAGACTAATGGGTAATTCGGTCTTAGACTACAATGTATTCGGAAGAAGGGCTGGGATTGAAGCAGCAAGACTTGCAAAAGAGACTGAAATAAAAGGTAAATTAAATATTGATCATATCTGGAAATATGAAGAAGAACTAAAGAATGAAGGAATTGAAACAGACTTGATTTCTCCAATTCTACTTCCAGAATATAGAAACATCGAACTACTTAGAAAACATAATAAAGATTTTGATCCTTTTCTTCCAGCGGGATTATAATAAAATAAAGAAAATTTAGATTGGGGGTTTTGAGAATGGGAAAAATTGACCTTTCTTTAAGCAATCTTAGTGAATGTTTTCCTGATTATTTTACTGATGAGCAAAAAGCAAAGGCGCAAACCATTTTTTATAAGCGCCTTGCTGAGATGTCTCATCGATTCTATTGTGGTAAAATTCAAATTATTCCTAAAGTGGCTCTCTCTGGATTTAACTGGTTTAATGTCTGGTATACACCGGGAGTATCAAAGATATCAACTAATATTCGAGATAATAACTTAGAATCCTACTCACTGTCAAATAGAGGAAATTTAGTAGCAGTTGTTAGTGATTCAACTCGTGTGCTTGGAGATGGAAATGTTACACCTCCTGGTGGACTTGGCGTTATGGAGGGAAAGGCACTTTTAATGAAATATCTTGGGGGTGTAGATGCAGTTGCTCTTTGCATTGATAGTAAGAATGAAAAAGGTGAAAATGATCCCGATAAGATAATTGAATTTGTTAAAAGAGTCCAGTATAGTTTTGGAGCAGTAAACCTTGAGGATATATCTCAACCAAATTGCTACAAAGTACTCGATGTTTTAAGGGAAGAGTGTGAAATCCCGGTATGGCATGATGATCAACAGGGAACAGCCTGTGTAACTTTAGCAGGTCTGCTTAACGCTTTAAAGCTTGTGAATAAGAGATTAACAGATGTAAAAATTGTTTATTTCGGAGCGGGCTCTGCAAATACCACTTGCTTGAGGCTAAACGTAGCTGCAGGTGCAGATCCTAAAAAGGCTATTATGTTTGACTCAAATGGGGCATTACATAAAGGAAGAAGAGATATAGAAGAAGATAAAAGATTTTATAGAAAGTGGGAAATATGTGAGCAGACTAATCCACTATGTATTAATACTATTGAGGAGGCAATTAAAGGGGCAGATGTATTAATTTCCCTTTCTAAACCTGGTCCAGGAGTGGTAAAGTCAGAGTGGATTAAAGCAATGAACGATAAGCCAATAGTATTTGTCTGTGCAAATCCTGTACCCGAGATTTATCCGTATGAGGCAAAAGAAGCTGGTGCATACATAGTTGGGACAGGAAGAGGTGATTTTCCAAATCAAGTAAATAATTCTTTGGGCTTTCCTGGAATTTTAAAAGGAGCTCTTCTTGTAAGAGCAAGTAAGATTACTGATAAAATGGCAATCGCAGCGGCAAAATCCTTAGCAGATTTTGCTGAAAAGAGGGGGATAAATCCTGATAATATAATGCCAACAATGGAAGAGGCAGATGTATTTCCAAATGAAGCAGCAGAAGTTGCAATGCAGGCTATAGCGGATGGAGTTGCAAGAGTTAATATGACTTGGGATGAGGCTTATAAAAAGGCAAAAGAAGACATAGAGTATTCAAGAAATTTAACTGATTCATTAATGAAAAATGGTTTTATTCCATTACCTAAAGAAGAAATGATAAATGAAGCTCTCGAATATGCTATTAAGCAGGTTTCTTAAAGAATGAATTACAAGAAATTTGGAAGTAAAATAATTGTTCGGATTGATAGAGGTGAAGAGGTTGTAAGTTCACTGAAGCAAGTTTGCGTAGAAAACAATATTAAAGCAGGAATAATATCAGGTATTGGTGCAGCAAATAAGGCCGAGATCGGAGTTTACAATCCTGAGACGAAAGCATACAAAAAAGAGGGAATAACGGGCAATAGTGAGATAACAAGCCTTTTGGGAAATATATCAGAAATGAATGGAGAGATATACCTCCACCTTCATATAACTCTGGTTAATGAAGATTTTAAAACAATTGGAGGACATTTAAATTCTGCTTTTGTAGGTGGAACACTTGAGGCAGTAATAGAAGTTCTCAGTGGAGAAGAGCTCAACAGGGAAAGAGACGAGCAAATAGGCTTAAATCTTTTGGCAATATAATCTCTTTTTATTGATCTAAAGTAATTACAACTTCCTGGGTTTGTGCAATCCATTTTACCTTTGCACCTAATCCCTCACTAATAAATCTTACAGGGACAAATGTTCTTCCGTTAACTATTTCAGGTGGTGCCAATAGAGTGTAGAGCTTTTTATTTATAAAGGCATTTGTGCTTCCGATATCAAGAATTATCTCTTTATCTTTAAACTTTATAAGTACTCTTCCCTTCCCTATATTTTGCCATTCAACTTTTGCTCCAAAAGCTTCAGAAATGAACCTCAATGGAACAAAAGTAGTTCCCTTTTTAATATACGGTGGAGCATCAAGAATAACTATTTTTCCCCCAGCATAGGCTTCGGTACTCCCAATTTTTAGGGTTATAATAATTGGGGGTTTAGGATTTACCTTGATTGAGATAGGTATTTCTACTTTTCCACCGTTTGAGTCAAGGATAAGTGTATTATTGACCATACATGGCTTTAGATTAGAGGAATCTAATGAAAGAAGTAGTTCATTTTCTACACCACTTTTTATTATAAAGTTAATTTCACTAAGCTTTATTGGTGAATTTTTTTCCAAGATATATGCTTTACCTTTTAATATACCACCACCTGTATTTTTGATTATAATCTTCTTCTCAAACTTTTCTCCAATTACTACTTCTCCTTCGATTGCTTTAGCATTTCCCTCTATTGTCGCTAAAAGTTTCGGTGGAGCTTCGACTATCTCAATTTGAATTTTCAAGTCAATCTTTAGGTCTAAAGCAGAAAAAGTAATTTTACCAGTGTAAACCTTGTAATTATTTCCAATTTGGGAGAGATCAACAGAAATTTCAATTTTTTTCTCTTCTTTTGATAAGACTTCAAATTTAGTTTCTTTAATTTTAATCCAGGTAACATCAATATCTGTTTCCACAATAATAGAATAATCCAAATTATTCTTCAAAACTATAGTCTGTGGCTCTGTGGCTAGGTTATTAGAAAAAATCTTTCCAAAATCAATCAACTCCTTATTTAGCGAAAAAGGATAAATTACTTTAATTTTCAGCGAAATTTCACCATTGCCGCCGTTAGAAAATATCTTCAATTTCCCAGAATATTCGCCAGGACTTAATTTTTTCGTATTTGTTGTTAACTTTATTTCTTCAGAATCATTCTCGAAATCAATCTTACTAAATGTAATCCAATTTACATCAGTAACCAATCTTACCTTAATAGGACCTTTATTTTTATTACCAATTTTCACAACTTGAACTTTTTTCTCGCCTATTGCAACTGTACCAAAATCAATCTCGATGGGATCAAAATAAAGTTCGGGTTCCTTAAGAACTTCAAAAACAACAACTATAGTTGAATTACCACCATTTGAATTGATAGTTATCTTTTCCTGATATTCGTTAGGAGGTAATCCTTGTAAGTTCACTTCCACATTTACATTTTCGAAATCAAATTCCTTTACTGAAAATTTACTCGGTTCTACCTTTATAAAATTTGCAGAAGTTTTAATATCTACATCTAAAGAACCTTCACCATTATTAAATAGCTCAAATTTATCACTTAAAACTTTATTATTTCTTGAGTTTCCAAGTTCAATGGTAGTTTTATTAACTTCAAGAGATGGTTTAGCTGGACAGTTTCTACTTCTAAATTTCTCCATTCCTTTTCCTATATCTGGACAATAATCAAAACCAACAAATTTGTTTTTAACTGTGCTACCTAAGACGCAAAGAAATGAAAATTTAACAAACCTATTTCTCATTGCATCAAGCGGAATTTTTACAACACCTGTTGAAACAGAATGCTTAAAATCGGTTTCACATTGAGTAGTTTTATCAGTTTTAATATCATAAAAACCACAGGCATATTCACCAGGCTTATATTCGGTAACTATCAGAATATTTGTTGCATCTCCATATTGATTTCCTGATTTCATATCAAAATATATGACAAGTGCGCCATTTTGATCGTAAAGATTCCAATTTGTATAACTTTCAAATTTAATATAGAAAAACTGTTCGTCTTCTTTAAAAGAAATTGACTCTATATCAGCTTCCATTTTTGAATCTTTTGGATCAGTAAGAATTAACTTCCAAGAGCCAGCAAAACTTATTGGAGCAAAAATGGTAACTAAAATAAGGGAGATAGAAATAATGGTAATTATTCTCTTCAAATATCTCCTTATTTTTATATTTTAATTCTGGTTCGAACCTCTTGTTTCTTTATTAGAATATTTCCTTTGCCTATCCTTGCTTTTATGGAAGCAGTTGGATTAGTACCAACTTTTCCTTCTAATTTTCTTTCTGTTTTGCTTGTAAACTCTGCATTAAAGTCTTCTATTTGTATGTTTCCTGTGCCTGCAATAAGTGAAAAGGAAAAATTATCATCAGGGGATAGCCAGATCATAATATTGCCCAATCCACTCTCCATTATCCATTTTTTATCATCTTCTATTTCAGAATCTATAGAAATATTTCCAAATCCTGTTTTTGTATTGATATTTCCTTGAATATTTTTAAGTTCTATATTTCCCTTTCCTGTAAGTGCAGAAACACCTTCATTTATGCCGGTAATTTTAATATCACCACTACCAGATTTAGCGTCAACCTTAGCTATATTCTCTATCTCAATACTGCCTAAGCCTGCATTTACTTTCACGCTACCAGCAAGACTCTCAACGTTAACATTACCTAACCCTGTTACAATATACGCAGAGGTTTTGGCTGGAGCATAAATCTCAAAGTCCATTGTAACATTTTCCTCAGAAAACCATCTATCGAGATTATATCTCTTTAGATTTCCAATAATTACTTTTTCCCCCTTAAGTTCTATAGGTGGATTTTCTTTAATTGCTTTTGCATCAGCTTCTACTTTATCTTTCGAGGTTCCATATACCCTGAATTTAGAATTTATCCTTACTTTCCTGTCTTCTCCCCTTCTTATAGTAATGTTTCCCTTCTGGGTTCTGATTTCTAATTCTAAGGATTCTGAAATATCAATTATCTTCTCAAATGAATCCTCTGTGCTTGCTAATAAATTAGTTTTTATTGTAAAAGAAAGCCTATTGCAAGATATTGGGACGAAAGCGAATATTACTAAGATAACAATTAAAAATAGTGTTTCTCCTCTCTTCATTTTTACACTTCCTGATTCATACCTATTAAGGTAAAAACTTTATAATTAATTTTACCACATTTGAAGAAGATGATATAATTTATCTGCCTTTCTATTTTTAAAAA
>Ga0067045_1029836_pt1 | contig 18127 bp, 15 predicted proteins | sample TerdegcTABiofilm_FD_59184 | JGI IMG/M metagenome (GOLD analysis project Ga0067045, IMG submission 59184) | Combined Assembly of (Gp0054472, Gp0054536) Wastewater bioreactor microbial communities from Singapore -Terephthalate degrading... | reverse complement strand
ACATTAGCAAACACCTCTCAGGATTTAACTTATTTGTTGTATATTGTATATATTCGACATTTTACCGCAAAAATCCTGCTGAGATGTTGATTTTTCAAGGCTCAAAGCCCCTGTTTTTCAGGGGGAACTAAGTAACCCTTTTCAAATCCAATCTTCATATATTATAAACCCAGAACTTGCTTTTATCAAATAATTACACCCCAAAATTAAAAATAATCATCCACCCCTTCAAGGGGTGATCTTTATTGGAGCCCTATAAGGGCCTAATACTAGCAATGCCTAAAGGCATATCACCTCCTATTGTTTTAGATTCGGCTGGCAAAACCGTATCTATTCTAACAATAGGGGATTTTATCTGTCAAAATGCTACAAGCTATCTATTGCTCTACATGCATAGCATGTGGTTTTTTACGCGAAAAAACCGCCAAATCTTGAGATTGGGCGGCTTTTGCCTACAAGCTGAGACACCCTTTTGGGTGATCCTTTTCTATGCTCAAAACCGGGGTTTCACTGTTCCATCATTCGGAGCGCCTCAAGCACCAGATCCCGGCGGTAATTGTACTCGATATCCGGCGGCAAAGTGGGGTCGCCTAGCGGATGCAGCACACTGTTGCCAGGCAAAATGCGGTTTGAACCGATGCCGGACGCCACATTAGTCAAATTGCAGACCTGCACAATGGGAATGCCGGAGCGTTCAATTTCTTTGGTCATCACTGCGCCGCAGCGGGTGCTGGTGCCTCAGGTAGAGGTTAGTATAACGGCATCCACCTGATCTTCACGCAGCAGAGCGGCAATCTCCTGGCCAAATTTCTTGCAGTTTTCCATGGAGGTCATCACCCCGGCGGTGGTGTAGAAGCGGTCCGCCAGCTTGCCGATCAGCCCTTCCTTTTCCAGCCTCCGCAGCACGTCCACAGGCACCAGGCGGTTGGGGTTTTCCAGCACAAAGGCATTGTTATAGCCCTGATGCCGCACCTCATAATCCTCTGCGGCCAGACTGTCCTTGCCCGTGATGGAATAAACACCGAATTTTTGGGAATTAACGGGCACCATTTGGTCTGGGTTGCCTTTGGGAACCAGGCCGCCGTCACTCACAAGAGCAACTTTTGCTTTCTTAAGCGGTTTTGTCAATTGGGAAGGCGGTATCAGTTCATGTTGGGGCATGGGCACCTCCGTATTGAAGGGGCGGCCATAAAATTTATCCAGTGCCATATTGACCGCCCGCTTGGCCCCGGACACGCTGTAATCCACGGACCTCACCGGCCCAGTGCCCAAATAACCCTCCTCGCTGCCGTAACCGATGGGTTCGCTGTCAACCAACTTGAGCGCAAATCTGACGATTTTACTGATATCCTCCCCCATGCGGCGGGCGCTGTTATGGATGCCTATGATATAAGCCAAGCCGCTATAAAGGTCCACACCGGGATTTTCCGCGTAAAGACCGGTCACGCTGGGAATTTTGAGCTGCTTATAAACAGCCGCGGTCACCGCGCCACAAGCTAGCCCGTAACGCCCGGCATTGAAACCCGGCCCTGCGATGAAAAGGTCCGGCTCCGCTTCATTAACCAGTACCACCACCTGCGGCACCACGATTTCCAGGTTCTCCGCAATATGATTATCGCCGCAGATAACCGTGCGCACCACCTCACCTCGCTCCCCCAAGAGTTGATTGAGCAACTGACCTGGGCCAACCGCTTCTTCCCGCACGCTGATCCCCACATCTGCCGCCTCTTCGCCGCCGATCTGGGCATAGAACTGATTAATATAATGCACCACCCGCAGCTTCTTCTCTACCACGGTTCAGCCCTCCTTCCGTATTAATTCCGTATCCGTGGTTGGATAAAAATCCCCCAACTCGCTCAAATTTCCGGCCAACAGCAGATTGGTGGACTTGGTGAAAGGCCCCTGGAGATCCACCCCCAGCAAGGAAGGAATTTCTGAATCCCCGATCAGACGAGCCACCCTGGGAAAGGTAATGGTTTCCACATAAGCGCTGTGGACCACGGCATCCAGATGGGGATTGACCACGGCCAAAAGATCGCCGGGCTTTTCGCTGGAGACCGTGGGCATGATAGCCACAGCCGCAATCCCCAACTCCGCGCATTTTTCACAGATCATGGCCTGCTCCAATTGCAGATGGTGCATGCCGCATTTATTGGTGATAACAATATCTGCTTGGAGGTGGTTTTTGGCCAGGTCCACGGCCACCATGGTACAGACATCCTTATTTTTGGTCACGGTCTGGCCATTATTGAGCACCACACCGGCAAAATCCAAATCCAGCCCATGGCGGCTGTATAACTCATAGATCACAGTATCATTCTGAATATAATAAGTGAAATAAAAGTAGCGGTAGATGAAAGCACCGTCCAGCAAATCATTGGGATGCACCAAAAGGGGCAGTATGCCTTGGCCGCTGATTCCGTAATAGAAGAATTGCATGGTATCAAAAGCGGCCAGGTGGTTAGTGATATAAGCCACCCGCGGCAAACGGCTGCCATCCGCCGCAGGAGGGACTGGCGTCAGCTCGTAAATCTTGCTTTCGCTGGGCACGGTTTCAATTGCCAACCGGGCCAAACAGACACAGGCGGTCAGCGCAGCTTGTTTGAGTGCCTTACAGTAGGCCACATCGTCAATCCCCGCCACGGGACTGGCGTTGATCACCACATGATAATGACGGGAAAAGTGGCTGACCTCCGCCGCCGGCCCGGACATATCCAGAATATACTTCAAATTGGCCTTCAAGGGGTAAAGCTCCGTCACCACCACCCCGCGCAGAGCCACGGTGCGCCCCTCGCCCGCCGGCTTGACATTCCCCCAGATGCCGGGGAAAGAAGCCTCCGGCTCATCCGCCTTGACTCGCGGCTGGGTGATATCATGCACTCCCAGGAGGCGTACATCCTCGCCAGGGGCCACCAGCTCAATTTGCAGGGAAGAAAACATGTCGCTTTGCATCTTATCCAGCAGCTCTTGTTTATCGATATACAGTGCTCCATTTTCCAGATAACTCTTTTCCGCAAATGCCACACTTTTGATCTCCACAAAATCTATCTGTAACCTTTTGCCCATAACCCCACCCTCCTTATGTTGAAAACAAATATACACTCCGCTTGTTCATTTAGATTATTAATACATTATGAATCAAGGCAACGGCAGCATCTACCGTCATCACATTATCTAACAGTGTTTGACAAGACAACGAATTCTTTCCTGATAGTTCATTGTAACATGCCACCATATTCCGTGTGTATCAAATTTATAAAGAACTATATTAAAATTGTTGCGCTATTGCAACTAATTACAAATAGCTGTTGCAATAGCGCAACACATTCTATTAGTTAGGTACCTCGAACTTCTTGCCGAATTTTTCTTCATATCCTGGCGTGAGGAAAAATGGTGCTCTTTTATCAAGCAAAGTTAAAAGAAATACGATAGAACAGGTAATCAAGTGCAGGTAAAGCACATGCGGTAAAACAGTCGAGAACCAAGGCACCAGAAACCAAACCGTAGATGTTACGCAACTACAGCCGATTAACGCCGCGCCAGTACTCTTTCTAGCCAGCTTGGGGAAATACCATGAGATGATAAGCACGAAGAAATAACCGACGCTAAGTGCCAAACCAACCGTTACAATGGTCAAAATCGTGCGCTGATACATGGCAAAATAGAATACCAGTAAAGAACAGATTACGATGGTGATTCTTGAAGCAAAGACCTCTTTTTTAGGACTCATATTCATTTTGAATACTGGTTTCAGGATGTCATTTAAAATCAATGTAGAGTTGGAAACGATCATCGTAGAGGCGGTTGAAATGATCGCTGCCCACATGCCCGCCAATACCAAACCAGTTATCAGGCCGGAGAACGATGTAGCCACTTTGGGCAGCGCGGTAGCTGTTTCCTCCAGACCTGGGAACATAACCGCAGCGACCATACCGATAATAGCGGTGCAGATGGCAATCGGCAAAAGTAGCGCGCCGCCGATCAAATAACCGTTGCGGGCGGTTTTGGTATCCTTGGCGGATAAAATCATTTGAATGGCCGACTGGGATGTCGGAATATTTACAACAAATAGTAATAGGTAGGCAATAATACCACCTATGCCGTAATTACCTATGGGGCTGAAGTAGTGCGCCGGCAGTGTATCGGTTAAAACAGACCAGCCGCCAATATGACTGACAGACATTACGGCGCAAGCAATTACAGAAACATAGATAATACCGATATTGATCAGATTGGTAATACCTGCGCTCATCATACCGCCTGCTAGGCAAATGATAGTAAAGATAATCATCGAAACAAAGATACCACTGGTAAAACTAAAGTACTCAGGTAACAGCGTGCTGAGAATAGAACCACCGCCAACAAATTGCGCAACCATCAGTGTGAAATTCATAAACAACTGGCCGACCGAAGCAATGATCCGTGTTCCCTCACCATAATAATCACCGTAAATTTGAGAAATGGTCATTATACCGGATGAACGGAATTTTTTTGCAAACACAGTACCGGTAAAAGCCAGGCCTAACACAAATGCGTATCCATACCAACCGCCGGAAAAGCCAAGATTATACGACCGTTGCGCAATACCCGTCGTGGTATTCGCACCGATTGCAAATCCGATAGTCGTCACCGATACCAACAAAGTACCGAAGCTACGGCCAGCCAGCAAATACCCGCTGGCGCCACCCTCATTCGATTTCTTTTCCTGATATCTTCTGGCATAGAAGGACGCAATGACCAAAGCTATGCAGAAGATAACAATAACTAACAATGCTATAACATTATCACTCATACTTAATCTCCCTTCTTCATTCAATTTAGTCGCTTTTGAGACACACTTAACTTATTGTGTTGTTGCTCCCCAATTCCCACGATTATTATAAGCAAGAATTGCGCCAGAATTTCAAGAACAGTTATTTTAGCTTTATTAACTACATAATTTTACATTGTTAGGATGTTTTTATATCAATACATGGCATAAAAATTGCTAAGTAAATAAACAAGATGCTTTTAATTATTCGGTAAGCATTAGCATCTTTTCCCCAATTCCCGCATTCCGCAAAATACTGTACACATGCAAAAAACATGTGTAATCATAAGGAGGGATGTTAAACCATATTTGCCATAAGTCACATTTTGTTATTTAGTTATTAGTAGTTTGCATATTAGTTCTACAATGTTAAATTTCCAGTAACCTTACATCACCAATACAATAGACCTTGAGCCTAAGTAAAATATATATCAAGGGGGCAATAATTGTGAACCAAAATATAATGTTGAAAGGAGTACTACAATAATGATAAAACATGATATTTTCACCGTTGCTGCTATTCAAAATGAGATTATCTGTGTCCAAGAACGTTCGGATATACAAAAGAACCTTAAGCGCCTTTTGGAATTGATTGACTGTGTGCCGCAAACCCAGGTTGCTGCCCGCGAACACTATGAGGGAAGTTGGGCTCCTGTTAAATTGATCTCCACGCCCGAATTTGTAATCCAGGGTCACGAAGGATCGTGGCCATATAGGCACTATATCGATAATGTACTAATTGAGATCCCGGGACCGGAAATTGACCAGATCGCCCAAAAATGCAAAGAGTACGGTATATACTTCGCCGGTTGTGCGTTGGAACGTGACGAGTGGATCAAGGACGGCTATTTCTGGAATACCCATTTCATAATCGATCCCAACGGTAAAATCATTCACAAATATCGTAAGATGACCGTTGCTATCCATTATGAGTTAGCAATCAGCCCACATGATGTGAAAGACAAATATGCAGAGGCCATGGGCGGCGACAAGCTCTCCACATGGTTCCCGGTAGCGGATACGGAAATCGGCAAGATAGGTACCATAACTTGCATGGACGGACACTTCCCCGAGACCGCCAGAGCGCTGGGCATTCAAGGTGCGGAAATCATACTGCACCCGCTCCTCACCGTCCCTAACATGAGCAAACCTGCTGATATCTGGCAGTGCATGAACCGCATGCGTGCTTGGGAAAACGTATGTTATGTAATTGGCGCTTCCTGGGGTGAAATCCATGCCAAACGACAAAAGACTTTCGCACCGGGTCAATCGATGATTGTAGACTACAACGGTATTGTAATCGCGCAGGCAGATTATGCCGGCGAGGCCATTATCACCGCAACCGTCAACTTGGAAGAACTGCGCAGACGCCGAATGGATCCCTCCAGAAACTTCCCCACCCAGTTGCGTACTGACATCTACCGCCAAATATATGATAAGGAAATTTACGCACCGAACATGTTTGCGGAGCATTCTCCAGAACAACGCAGTGAGCGTGACTCTCTTGCAGGCGTCAAACAATTCATTAATGAAGGTATTTATCGGCTGCCGGAAAAGAAACCGGATTGGTATAAGGGATAATCCCATCATTCTGATAAAGAAGAGAGCTCAAACAGCGGCAAGGGAAAACCTTTGCCGCTGTTTTATACATTCACTCGATTAAGCATAGAATTGTCAGTGTGAGGCGTTGCGCTTATTTATTTTCTACCGTAATACCATATTGCTTTACTTTTCGGGATATTGTGGATGGATTAACCTTAAGCATGGCAGCCGCTTTGCGAATGCTGCTCGTGTTTTTGATCGCTGACTCAATCAAAAATTTTTCGTAAGCGTTCATGGCAGCCTGCAACCCTTCGTTATCGCTCATCTGTTCCACATCCAGATCCGCTTGATTTATACCCAAAAAGGTATATAAATCACTGCCAGATAAAAATGGGTTCTCGGAACAAATAACCATGTACTCAATGGCATTCTCCAATTCCCGTATATTGCCCGGCCAATCGTAGCTAAGCAGTGCGTGCAGAAAACTGGCGGACATATGCATCTCTCGTTTATGTTTCTCACAGAACTTATCAAAAAAGATAGCAGCCAATTTGGGTATATCGCCTTTTCTTTTTCTTAGCGGCGGCACATGGATCGGCACCACATTAAGGCGATAGTATAGGTCTTCCCTGAAAGTGCCTTGAGAGATTCGCTCCTGTAACGGTGCGTTGGTAGCAGCAATCACCCGTACATCCAGCTGTATGGTCTTGGTGTCGCCAATGCGCAACACCTCTTTGTTTTGCAGTACCCGCAATAATTTTGTTTGTGTTTCATAGCTGATATCACCAATTTCATCCAGTAATATGGTACCGCCATTGGCCAACTCAAATAGACCCGCCTTACCTTTGGGATTGGCGCCTGTAAAAGCCCCGCCTTTATACCCAAACAGCTCCGACTCCAGCAGATTCGCCGGTATGGAGGCGCAATTCACCTTTATATAGGGTTTGCCTACACGCCTGCTATTGTGATAGATATCGTCTGCAATAACCTCTTTTCCTACTCCTGATTCCCCACATATTAATATAGTGGCATCTGTTTTAGCAGCATTTTTGACTACCTTATAGACTTCCGCCATTTCTTTAGTAGTGCTGGTGTAAAGGGTATTGGCTCCGATGGTCTTATTATCATTGATAACGATGCTGGCGCCATATCTCCCTTCATCAGTAAAGCTTTGGTAAAAACGGCGCATCAATGGAGGGTTGTACATATTAATAATAATATGCTTGATCTTTCCGTTCTCCCAAATGGGATAAGCGACAATATAAAAATATGAAACCTGGCCGTCTTCCTGCCGGACATAGCCAGAACGGCTTATTTTTGAATGCAGCTTCAGTTGCGCCCTCCCATCCGGAACCTTTTCCTGAGAAAGCTGTTCCAGCATCATCTCATAAAATGTGCGGCCGTAGAAATTCGGTGTGCCAATTTGACTTTTAATAAAACTGGGATCGTAAAAATTGAAAATGCCATCTTTAGCCAGTTGATAGATTGAGCGTCCAAGCAACTGAGAATGTGGTATGCCAGTAATCTCGGAATATGCTTCATTGATATATACTATCTGTCCATCCGCATCCAAAATACAGATGCCTGTATTCAGGTTTTCTAGAACCGCCATATAATCCACATCTTGACAGGTAGTTTTAATCTCAGGCATGACAACTATTCTCCTTCTGTATACAATGATGCTATATAACAACGAAATTCAATGCTTTATTGCCAACCTGCAACACCACTTTATCTATAATATACTGAAAATAATATGATTAATCAAGTCTTTTCCCGTGGCAAAGGTCGGGTAAAAGACGAAACCATGCTAATCTTTGCGTGCATGAATCTAAAGAAGATGTTAAATTGTAAATATAAAAAAGCAGCATAAGAGCAGTTTATAGCTCTATTCTGCGCTAGATTATCTGAAAGTAGGCCTGAATATTAAAAACGGGCGATGTACCACCATCACCCGTTCGTGCTATCAACCGAAAATCGAAAGCAGCACCCCTGCTGCAACAGCAGAGCCTATTACCCCTGCAACGTTTGGGCCCATGGCATGCATCAAAAGGAAGTTGCCCGGGTTCTCCTTCTGGCCTACTACCTGGGATACCCTGGCTGCCATGGGTACGGCCGATACCCCCGCTGAGCCTATCAGGGGATTTACTTTGCCGCCTGATAGTTTGTACATTATCTTGCCCAGTATCACGCCTCCTGCTGTACCCATACCGAAGGCCAGTACACCTAACACTATTATCTGTATTGTCTGTATCTGCAGGAATTTCTCGGCTGTTGCGCTTGCGCCTACGCTGACCCCCAGGAATATGGTTATTATGTTTATGAGTTCGTTGGCTGCTGTCTTGGAGAGCCGCTCTACTACACCGGATTCTTTGAACAGGTTGCCCAGCATAAGCATCCCGACAAGGGCGGCTGCTGATGGAAGGACTAAGGATACGGCTATTGTTACTACTATGGGGAATAGTACTTTTTCGGTCTTGGATACATGCCGCAGCTGTTCCATCTTTACCATTCTTTCTTTCTTGGTGGTTAACGCCTTCATAATGGGAGGCTGTATTATGGGCACTAATGCCATGTAGGAATATGCGGCTACTGCTACAGGGCCTAAAAGATGCGGCGCCAGCTTGGACGTTAGGTATATGGCCGTAGGACCGTCTGCTCCGCCAATTATGCCTATGGATGAAGCCTCGGGCCCGGTGAAGCCTAATAGTACGGCGCCGATGAAGGTGGTGAATATTCCCAACTGGGCGGCTGCTCCGAGCAGCAGGCTCTTGGGATTGGCTATGAGGGGACCAAAGTCGGTCATAGCTCCTATTCCCATGAATATTATGGGCGGAAATATGCCGAGCCTGTTGCCCTGGTAAAAGTACTGCAGGAGGCCGCCGGGCTGTATTTCGGAATGTTCGGTTATGACCATTATCTGCTTTCCGGCTTCCTGTACGAGTTCTATGGGCTGCCGTGTCACCTGGTCAGCCATAAGATTGGCCAGGGGAAGGTTTGAAAGAAGCATGCCAAAGGCGATCGGTACAAGAAGCAGGGGTTCGTATTTTTTTACTATGGCAAGATACAACAGTATACAGGATATGAATAGCATGATGAGGTGGGGTATATCCATACCTACAAAGCCGGTAGCCTGTATAAAGCTTTTCAGAATATCTATCATAGGAGAATCTCCTTTCTTGTAGAAAGTTTAGCGTCAGGGGACACACCGCTGGTTTAAGGCATGGGGACACACCGCTGCTCCGCGGGTATTCCTTGCCGCGGAATGTCCCCAATTAATTAAGGGTTACTAATACGTCTCCTGAGTTGACCGATGCGCCTACATTGAAGTTTACGGATGCTACTGTGCCGTCCGCGGGTGCCATTATTTCGTTCTCCATTTTCATGGCTTCGAGTATCATTAATACCTGGCCGTTCTTTACGCTGTCTCCCGGTTTTACTTTGATATCGAGGATGGTTCCGGGCATGGGCGCGGTTACTGTGTTAGCGCCTGCAGCAGCCGGAGCAGCTGGTTTGGGTGCCGGAGCGGGGGCAGCGGGTGCGGCTTTGGGTGCGGCGGGAGCTGCCGGCCTTGGAGCAGGTGACGGCGTAGGAGCGCCATCCTTAATCTCTTCTACTTCTACCTGATAGGTGTTGCCGTTGACTGTTATGTTAAATTTTTTCATATACTCAAGTTTCCTCCTTATACTCAATTAGTGTAGTTTGTTAACCGTTAAGCCTCTTCGCCATCTGGTCCATCCTGCCGGTTATGTTCCATGCAGGGGCGGTTTCGGGCTGACGTACGATGTTGCGTATTACGAGTTTATCGGGCTGTACTCCCATACCGGCGGCTACAGCGGCAGCTATTACTGCTACAAGTTCCAGTTCATCACCCTGGTCTTCCGCCTCACCGGCTTTCTCCGGCTCAGGTGCTTTACCGGCTTCAATCTTTGACACAGGGGGTTTTGCCCTGGATGCAGCGCCATACATTATCTTTTCCATAATCATGATGATGGTCATCAAGAGCATCAGCACCAAAAATACTACGAGCATGCCGAGCAGGGTTACCTGCAAGCTTTCAAACATGTCTATCGTTTCACCGAACAAGATTATCACCTCTTTTATACGGGTAGGTTTCCATGTTTCTTGGAAGGTCTTGTTTCTCTCTTGCCCCACAGCATGTCCAGAGCGCTTATTATTCTCTGCCTGCTGGTGGAAGGTATTATTACATCATCTACAAACCCGCGGGATGCCGCTACGTACGGGTTGGCAAACCGGTCTTTGTAGTCTTCTATCTTTTGCTGCCTTGTGACTATTGGATCGTCTGAGGTTTCTATGTCTTTCCGGAATATTATGTTGGCTGCGCCCTCCGGACCCATTACGGCTATCTCGGCGCTGGGCCATGCAAGGACTACGTCTGCACCCAGGTCTTTGCTGCACATTGCCAGGTATGCGCCTCCATAGGCCTTCCTTGTGACGAGGGTTACCTTCGGTACGGTTGCCTCTGAATATGCGTACAGCATTTTTGCACCATGACGGATGATACCGCCGTATTCCTGGTTGGTGCCCGGCAAAAATCCCGGTACGTCTACTATGTTGAGTACGGGTATGTTGAATGCGTCACAGGTCCTTATGAACCTGCCGGCCTTGTCGGATGCGTTTATATCCAGACATCCGGCCAGTACTTTCGGCTGGTTTGCTATGATGCCTATGGACCTGCCGTTCATCCTTGCAAAGCCGGTTATGATGTTCTGGGCGTAGTATGCCTGGACTTCGAAGAATTCGCCGTTGTCTACGATAAGCCTTATTACTTCTTTCATGTCGTAAGGTTTGTTGGGGTTGTCAGGTACTATATCGTTCAGCGCTTCTTCTATTCGGTTTATGTCATCGGTCCCTTCGTATACTGGAGGACTTTCCATGTTGTTTGAGGGCAAGTAACCAAGCAGTACTTTGATGTCTTCTATGCACTGTTGCTCGCTTGGGCTCATGAAATGCGCCACACCGCTTATGCTGTTGTGGGTCATTGCTCCTCCGAGCTGTTCGGAGGATACGTCTTCACCGGTTACTGCTTTGATTACCTGAGGTCCGGTTATGAACATCTGGCTGGTTTTGTCTACCATGAATACAAAGTCGGTAAGGGCAGGCGAGTATACGGCTCCTCCTGCACAGGGACCCATTATTACGGATATCTGGGGTATTACCCCGGATGCTATTGTGTTGCGGTAGAAAATGCTGCCGTAGCCGGACAGTGCATCAACTCCCTCCTGGATACGGGCGCCCCCTGAATCGTTTATGCCCACTACGGGCGCCCCTACCTTTACTGCCATATCCAGCACCTTGCATATCTTCTTGGCGTGCATCTCACCCAGCGAGCCACCCAGTACGGTGAAGTCCTGGGCAAAGACATATACCAGCCTGCCGTTTACGGTGCCGTACCCGGTGATTACTCCCTCGGCAGGCGCTTCGGTCTCTTCCATGCCAAACTGGCTGCATCTGTGCTGGACGAAGGCATCTATCTCGACAAAGCTGTCCTCGTCCATAAGGAGGTTTATCCTCTCCCTGGCTGTCAGCTTCCCGCTCTGGTGCTGCTTTTCTATCCTCTTCTGCCCCCCGCCTTCCGTTATCTTTTGTTTGCGCTTTTGAAGGTCTTCTATCTTGTTCCCTATCATTGCAATACCTCCATGATTATTAAGATTTACTTCCTTTCGCTTAATTCAACAAGTACGCCATAAGTGCTCTTTGGATGTAAGAAAGCTATCTTCGCTCCACCAGCCCCATATCTGGGTTTTTCGTCTATCAGCCTGACTCCCTTTCTCTTCATCTCCTCCAAAGCCTTCTCTATGTCATCAACCCTAAATGCTATATGCTGTATACCCTCTCCCTTCTTCTCTATGTATTTTGCAATGGGTCCTTCAGGGTCGGTCGACTCAAGCAGTTCAATCTCTGTATCTCCTACCGGCAAAAACGCGACTTTAACCTTCTGGTCTTCAACAACTTCAACGCCTTCAAGGGTAAGTCCAAGCATCTCGGTGTAAAACTTTAATGCCTCTTCAAGGTTATTAACCGCAACGCCTACGTGGTCGACTTTTTTTATCATCTTGATCCCTCCTTCAACCGCTTATTTTTCCTAACACTTCCTCAGCCGCAGAATATATATCTATCTGCTTTGACAGTACCCTGGATACCAGATCATCAATATTGTATTCCCTTCCCGTATCCTTCAAAATAAGTTCCAGGACCCTTTCCTTGACGAGATTTATCAACTCTTCCCTCGTATTCCTGTATCTCCTCTTCTTAAATTCACCGGAATCCATAAGGTAGTCCCTGTGCTTGAATATGCACTCCAGCAGTTCTTCAACTCCGGCATCTGTTGTAGCCACTACATTGTGAATCGGGGGACGCCAATCCTTTTTCTCGCTGAAGTCCAACATCATTTCCAGCTCAATCTTTGTCTTGTCCGCTCCATCCCTGTCCGATTTATTTATAGCAAAAACATCTCCTATTTCCATTATTCCGGCCTTGATTGCCTGTATATCATCGCCCAGGCCCGGAACCATGACCATAACGACCGTATCGGCGGTTTTTACGATATCCACCTCCGATTGGCCTACACCAACCGTTTCTATGAATATAAAGTCCTTGCCGAAAATATCCATAGCCTTAACCGCCGACTGGGTTGCCCTGGACAACCCTCCAAGGTGCCCCCTGGTTCCCATGCTGCGTATAAAGACTCCCGGGTCGGTAAATAGGTCCTGCATTCTGATCCTGTCTCCCAGCAGGGCGCCGCCCGTAAAAGGGCTGGTAGGATCCACCGCAATTATCCCTACGGTTTTACCCTTCTGTCTGAGTTTCTTTGTAAGCTTGTCTGTAAGGGTGCTCTTTCCTGCCCCCGGCGGCCCGGTTACACCAATTACATAGGCATTTCCCGTCCTGCTGTACAGTTCTTTTATTATTCTGGCCGCTTCAGGATCGTTATTCTCAGCAAGGGTCAAGAAACGGGCCAGGGCCCTGCTGTCCCCTGAAGTAAGCCTATCCTGTAAATCCATTATCGCACCACCTAATGATTGATTGCTGCAGCTTCCCTAAGCCAACCTCTTAATATTTGCCTTAATAAATTCAATAGCTTTGCTGGTAGGGGTCCCCGGTGTGAATATCTCTGCTATTCCAGCCTCCTTCAGGCCCGGTATATCATCGTCAGGAATAACCCCTCCCCCTACTACCAGGATATCGTCAGCTCCTTTTTCCCGGAGAAGGCTTACTACCTTGGGAAACAGGTGATTATGGGCCCCTGACAAAATGCTCATTGCCACCACGTCCACATCTTCCTGTATAGCTGCTTCAACGATTTGCTCGGGTGTCTGCCGCAATCCGGTGTAAATTACTTCCATCCCGGCATCCCTGAGAGCCCTCGCGATTACCTTTGCTCCTCTATCATGCCCATCCAGCCCCGGCTTTGCAACCAGTACCCTGATTGGTCTATCCATATACGTGCACCCTCCCTTTTCCTTTTTCTAAAGAATTACCGATTGGTTATACTCACCGAATACTTCCCTGAGCACTCCGCAAATCTCGCCTAAAGTAGCATAGGCTCTTACTGCATCAAGTATATACGGCATAAGGTTGCTGTCGCCCTGTGCAGCCTTTTTCAAGCTTTGCAGCTTATCAAAGGTATCTGCATTGTCCCTTCCGGACCTGAGTTCCAGGAGTTTCTTCTTCTGCAGTTCCCCTACGCTCGGGTCAACCTTCAAAAGGCCCTTCGGAGGCTCTTCTTTGATCTGGAATTTGTTAAGACCAACCACTATTCGTTTGCCGGCCTCAATTTCCATCTGGTATTTATAAGCGCTGTCCTGGATTTCTTTCTGTACGTATCCCTTATCGATCGCCCTCGGCGCTCCACCAAGTTCATCAATTTTTTTGATATAGTCCATAGCTTCCTTCTCAATCCTGTCGGTCATCGCTTCAATATAATATGACCCTGCAAGCGGGTCTATGGTTTCGGCAACTCCGCTCTCATACGCTACTATCTGCTGGGTCCTCAATGCTATCCTGACAGATTCCTCGGTGGGCAGTGCAAGGGCTTCATCCCTGGAGTTTGTATGCAGGGACTGGGTACCGCCAAGAACCGCAGCAAGGGTCTGTATGGCAACCCTTACTATATTGTTGTCAGGCTGCTGAGCAGTAAGCGTAGACCCCCCCGTCTGGGTATGGAATCTCATCATCATAGACCTGGGATCCTTTGCGCCGAACCTCTCCTTCATTATTTTAGCCCACAGCCTCCTGGCTGCCCGAAACTTAGCAACCTCCTCCAAGAGGTCATTATGGGCGTTAAAGAAGAATGACAGCCTTGGCGCAAAATCATCTATCTCCAAACCTGCCTTTACTGCCGCTTCAACATAAGCAATACCGTCAGCAAGGGTAAAAGCGACCTCCTGGGATGCGGTTGAACCCGCTTCCCTGATATGATAACCGCTTATGCTGATGGTATTCCATTTAGGTACTTCCTTTGAGCAGTATTCAAATATATTGGTAATTAGCCTCATCGACGGTTCCGTCGGAAATATGTACGTCCCCCTCGCTATATACTCCTTAAGTATATCGTTCTGAATGGTGCCGTTCAGCTTGTCAGCGCTAACCCCCTGCTTTTCAGCAACAGCGATGTACATTGCAAGCAGCACTGCCGCAGGGGCGTTTATGGTCATCGAAGTACTAACCTTATCTAAAGGTATACCATCAAAGAGAATCTCCATATCTTTCAGAGAGTCAATCGCTACCCCAACCTTACCCACTTCCCCTTCGGACAGGGGATGATCCGAATCATACCCTATCTGCGTAGGCAGGTCGAAAGCTACGCTTAGCCCGGTCTGTCCCTGCTCCAGAAGGTACTTGTACCTTTTGTTGGACTCCTCCGCAGTTGCGAACCCGGCGTACTGCCTCATTGTCCAGAGCTTGCCCCTGTACATTGTAGGCTGTACCCCACGTGTAAAGGGATATTCACCTGGGAAGCCCAGGTCTTCCAGATAATCAAGGTTTTCAATATCTGCAATTGTATACAGCCGATTTACTTCTGCATTGGAGCCCGTTACAAAGGTATCCTTGCGCTCAGGCTTTTTTGCCAGAAGTTTGGCTATCCTGGTCTCTTCCCATTCCTTTTTCTCCTGCTTTGTTCTGTTTGCAGTTTCATTATCCGGCATTATCTCTCCACCTTCTTTTTGGAATTTTAATATAATTAAATCAAATGCAATAAACACTTCATTTTTATTTAATTTTATTATACTTGCCTTATAATCTGCAAGTTAAACTTCATAAACCGACAAATGTATACTTGAGAACCTGTGCTATTGTATACATGGTTGTAACTTCATCAAAAACAAAACACGGCAATACATACTGTATTCTCAATACGTTTGCCGCTATTTCAGCTTAATGCAGTACAGCACTGCCTACTAGGACCACATACATATGCTTTAGGAGTCCACATTGAAGTCTTCTGCCATAGCAGCTTGATATTTTTCAGCGCACATTTTAAGAGCCGAAATAATCGCCTTTTTGGCATTGCCGAAATACCTGCCTTTGATCTCTTCAGTTATAAGCTCTATGTCTTTCATGTTTTTGCCTTCTATAATTTGCTTAACAAATCTCCTGCCGGTCTCGGTGACAAGCGAGCAGTCCGCCTCAATAATCTCTCCACTTTCAATATCAACCACAAGTCCTACTGCGATTACTGAATACAGCTCGGCGGCAGTAATTCCCTGGGGTAGTTTGGCATAACCCGTAACGAATATTTGCTTGGCTTTCATTTGATCACCCCTATTTAGCAATTCCCACTGGCTAGAATAATATATTCTATAACCCGCCTGGGGATTCCTTTTAAGCCGTGTCATTTTTTATATGCAGGCAGGTTGGCAAGCCATAGGCGAATATACTATCAAAGGGATGATCACAAATCATTTTATTTTCATGGTCCCGGTTTCGATAAAACGCTGGTGCCATGAAAGGGCTTCATTGAGTATATGGGGCGTATGTTTCCCCTGGGCATGCAGCGCCCTTTCAAGGTAATCCGTCAGCATATCCCTGTACTGGGGGTGAGCGCAGTTTTGTATTATCTTCCTTGCCCTTTCAACCGGACTTGCTCCCCTTAAGTCCGCTAAGCCCTGCTCGGTTACCACAACCATAACGTCGTGCTCGGTATGGTCATGGTGCGACACCATGGGTACAATGCAGGAAATATCTTCTCCCTTTGCCGTGGATGCGGTTGTGAAAACCGACAGCAGTGCATTTCGCGTAAAGTCTCCTGAGCCTCCGATGCCGTTCATCATCTTTGTTCCCATTATATGTGTAGAATTAACATTCCCGTATATATCCACTTCCATCGCCGTATTCATGGAGATAACTCCCAGCCTCCTGGCTACCTCCGGATTGTTGCTTATTTCCTGCGGCCTTAGGATTATTTTTTTCCTGTAATGTTCAATATTGTCATAGAGCCTCACAAGCCCCTCCTCTGAAGGTGTAATGGACGTGCTCGAAGCCATTAGGACTTTTCCCGCATCTATAAGATCAAACATCGAATCCTGTATCACTTCGGTATAGCAGTATAGATTCTCGAATCTGGATTCCACCAGGCCGCCCAAAACGGCGTTCGCTACGCTTCCAACGCCGGACTGCAGGGGAAGGAGGTTCCTTGGCAGCCGCCCGGCCTTTACTTCGTCTTCAAGGAAATTTATCAAATGCCCGGATATTTTCCTTGAAACATCGTCGATAGGTCCCAGCGGTCTTACATTATCCCTTATATCCGTAATGACGATAGCAGCTATCTTTTCAGGACCGCAGGGTATGTAAGGAGTGCCTATCCGGTCATCCGGCCTGCTTATCGGAATGGGCTCCCTGTTCGGAGGATTTTTAGGAGTATATATATCGTGTATTCCTTCGAGGTCCAGCGGTTGGGATGTGTTAATCTCAACGATCACCCTCTCGGCCATCTCCACAAATACGGGTGAATTGCCCACAGATGTAGAGGGTATTATATGCCCGTCCTCTGTTATTGCAACTGCCTCCACAATGGCATAATCAATCTTGCCCAGGAAGCCATATCTCACATACTGTGGAGTATGGCTGAGGTGCATATCTATGTACTGGCATTCACCTCTGTTTATGCAATCCCTGATGTGCTTCTCAGTCTGGTACGGCAGCCTTTTCTTGATAACACCTGCCTTCGCCAGTGCACCATCCAGTTCGTCCCCGACCGAAGCACCGGTTAAAAGGGTAATTTGTACTTTTTCCCCCCGGTTAACCCTATCTGCTAAGGCCAATGGAACAGCCTTCGGATAGCCGGATGGAGTGAAACCGCTTGTGCCGACTGTCATACCATCCTTTATTAGATTTGCAGCTTCCTCAGTTGAACATACTTTACCCGCAAGGCCTTTGTTTCTGATTCGATTGTCCATTAAAGTTCCCCCTAACAATGATGTTGCTTTTGAAAATAATGGAAATAAAAAAGCACAGCTGCTTATCTATAGTAAACCGCCGTGCTATACCCACTCTGCAGCAAAAGTTCGTTTTGCCACCATAGGCATATGGCAAATGAAAAAGTAGTTTTTCACTATTTTTAATTATATACCAGTCAAGCCCAATATTCAATGAATAATTATACCAGCACAGCTTCTATCTGTTACTATTCTTCCCTAGTTTGACAGTACAATAAAGAAGGTAATCCTCAAAGCCCTTGTTACGCAAGGATTTTTTTGTATATTTTTTTGATTTTTTTGCATATTTTACTGGCATAATCTAGAATAATATGAT